>Ga0209901_1000799_pt1 | contig 10968 bp, 9 predicted proteins | sample OrgsoiDNA_201058_FD_185806 | JGI IMG/M metagenome (GOLD analysis project Ga0209901, IMG submission 185806) | Permafrost soil microbial communities from the Arctic, to analyse light accelerated degradation of dissolved organic matter (DOM) -... | ecosystem: Environmental > Terrestrial > Soil >...
CAGTATATGGCGGTCGGAATACTGGTAAAACCATTATCTGGCCCTTCCACGACATACATCACAGTTCCCAACAAAAACACCACCATCATCACGAACGATAAAAAGATCAAAATCTTGCGCTTGCTTGCCAGCAAGGCGCGGCCCAGCACCGTGTATTCATGCACGTACGAAGTCAGCTTGAGGATACGGAACATGCGCAGCAGGCGCAAAATGCGCACGTCGATCAGCACATGGGCGCCCGGCAACAGCAAGCCGATATAGGTGGGGATGATCGCCAGCAAGTCGATGACACCGAAAAAACTCTTGGCGTAGCGCACGGGATGCTTCAGACACAGCAAACGGGCGATGTATTCGATGGTAAATAAAATGGTGAAAAACCATTCCAGCGCCATCAGCAAGGTGTTGTAGCGGGCCGCCACGGAAGCGATGCTGCTCAGCACGACCACCGTCACGCTCATCAGGATGGCGGCGATCAGCACCAGGTCGAAAGCACGGCCCGTGCGGGTTTCCGCCTCAAAGATGACGATATACAGTTTTTCGCGCCAGCCCCGTTCAGGCTTGCCGTAGCGTTGCTTTGCTTCTTGCGCGGCAAGTTGCTGCGGTGTCAAGGTCGCATGGGTGGACTCTGGCTTCATGGGGATCGTTCTTTCATACATCGAATATTGTATAGATCATTTAGAAACGATGGCCACACGCGCGCACATGCTCTACAGCAACTTTTTCGCCAGCAACACCGCGTTGCGCCGCTCCCTTTCCATTTGCACCACCTCGGCGGCCCGCGCTTCCGGCAAGCCCACTGTTTGCAGCACGGTAGCCGTCAGTTGCAGCGCCGATTCCAGCGCTTCGGGCACGACCAGGGTGGCGCCAGCCAACACCAGCGCTACCGCATGGGCTTCGTCGCGCGCGCGCGCATACACGGGCAAGTGCGGATAATCGCGGCGTATCGATTTCACGGCGTGCAGCACGGAGGCAGGATGATCCATGGTCAGCACCACGGCGGCAGCCCGGTCAGCGTTGACTTTTTGCAACAATTCAGCGCGCGAGGCATCGCCGAAATACACGGGGAAACCGCGCGGATGCATGGTCGTGACCAGCTTGGCGTCATTTTCGATGGCCACATAAGCGATATCTTGTTCCGTCAGCACTTTGGCCAGCAATTGCCCTACCCGGCCGAAACCGGCGATGATGACCTGGCTGCCCTGCGGTGGCAACGCGTCGTCGGCCAGATCGGCCAGCTGATGGCGGTGGCGCTGTTCCCACCAGTTGCCGAAACCGCGCGCGGCGCGCGACAAGGCGGGCGTAGCAAACAGGCTCAGGCCCACCACCAGCATGACGAACTGCGCCACCTGCGGCGCAATCAACTTCGTGCCCAGCGCATAGGCGACCACGATAAAGGCAAACTCGCCGCCCTGCCCCAGCAGCACGCCCGTTTCCACCGCGCGGCCCCAGTGAAAACCACCGAGGCGGAAAATCACGCTGATCACCAAAGCCTTCACGGCAAACAGGGCGAGTACGGCCAGCGGGATCAGAATCGGCGACTTGATGATTTCACGCACATCGATCTGCATGCCCACCGACATGAAAAACAGGCCCATCAGCAAGCCCTTGAAGGGCTCGATCGTCACTTCCACTTCGTGGCGAAATTCCGTTTCCGCCAGCAATAAGCCCGCCAGCAAGGCGCCCAGCGCCATCGACAGACCTGCCAGATAGGTCAGACCGGCAATGCCCAGGGTGCTGAGCAAGGTCAGGGCCATGAAGACGTCGGGCTGGTGTTTCTTGACGAAAAACTGGAACAGGGGGCGGATCACCCTGCGGCCCAGCAAATAAATCAGCAGGATGGCGCCAGCCGATTTCACGGCGGCAAAGCTGAGCAGATAGGCCAGGTCCTCACTGTGGCCGCTGGCAAACACGTCGATCAGGATAAACAGCGGCACCACCATCAAATCCTGGAACATCAGGATGGAAAAACCGGCCTGGCCAGCCGGGGTTTGCAGGGAACGCCGATCGGCCAGCAACTGCATCACCACCGCCGTGGACGATAACGACAGCACCAAACCCAGCACGATGGACGCTTCCAGTGGCAAGCCCAGGTAATAGACTGCTGCACCGATCAGGCCGGCACTGGCGGCAACTTGCCCCACGCCGGCGCCAAACACCCAGCGGCGCAGCGCCCACAGGCGTTCGGTGGATAATTCCAGGCCGATCATAAACATCAGAAACATCACGCCCAGCTCGGCCAGGCCGCTGACCTGCTCGGCGCGGACAAACGAGAAATACCTGAGCCAGCCAAAGTCGCCCGCCCACAGGCCGAAACCAAAGGGACCGAACAGGGCTCCAACGGCCAGGAAACCCAGTACCTGATTGACCTTCAGGCGTTGCAATAGGGGGATAAATATCCCGGCCAGGGCGAGAAACAGCAAGGTTTCTCGCAGATACGGTAAGGCGTGCTGCTCTTCCAAAATAATCCTGCGTAAAAGTGTGATCGTTGGCGTAAGACTGCTATTCGCGCAAATTCAGCATATCGGCGCGCGGGTGACCCCAGCCAGGTACATAAGCTGGGCAAGGACGGGAGCGGAATTGTTCCAGCTCGACGGTGGTGAAGTTGGTTTGCATGTCCGGATTGAAGCGCACATCGGTCAAGCCATGGTCCAGCTTGGGCATGCGGCCAAAGCGCAGCCAGGCGTCGGCGTAGCAATTATGCGATTGCAACTGGCGCAAGCTGGCCAGGCTGCCCGTCGCTTGCGCGGACAAGACTATGCCGGGCGCCAGTTGCTCACCCTGCCCTGTTTCCGCCAAACCTGCGGGACAAGCGTTGGGCGCCAGCGCCGTCGGCAGCACACTCATGGTGCCACGCCGCAAGGTGTAGATATCGGTCTTGCTATCGAGCGACACATAGATCCAGCACAGCGGGTGGCTGGGAAACGCCGTCATCGCCACATCCCACACGCGCGTGCCGGGATCGAGCCGCTGCACCGCCGCTTCCACCCGGGCACGTCCCACGGCGGACGCCACGCCCTGCACGCCGATAAAGGTTGCCCCCAGCGCAAACGCCAGCAGCAAGGCGCCCTTGCCGCGCTCGCCAGCACGGCCCTGCAGCACGGTCAGTAAGGCGCCCAGCGCCAGCAGGACGATGCAAGCGACCGGGGTCAGATAGTTTTTATAAGTAAAGAAACACAGGACCGCGGCCAGCGCCGCCAGCAGCACGGTTTTCACGATGCCCGAGCGCAGGGAGACGATCACGGGCACGCCCAGCAAGACCCAGAACATGGGCTCGACGATGAACACCATGTCGCCATACAGCCAGCGGCTGTTAAACGGATAAAACGGGTGCACACCGTAGGAATTGAGGAAATCCATGGCTATATGCAAGCCAAAGCCCAGCACCATGCACAGGGCCAGCCCCAGGCGGGCCGGGCTGCTGTCTTTCAGCAGGCGGCGCGCGGCTGGCCACAGCAGCCACAACATGGCCAGCAACAGCAGAGCCTGCGGCACGGCCAGCAGCAAGGTATGCGTGTGGCCACGGTGGTGCAGCAGATAACCGAACGGTGATGGCAACAACCTGGTCAGTATCAAATCCAGGTCGGGCGCGTTGCTGGCAAACCAGGCACTAAACAGAAACAGCGCACGACGGGTGCGCTGGGCGGGTTCCTGGGATTCAGGTGGCAGGCTGCGGTGCAGTAATTCACCGGCTGCCAGGCCGATGACCGAATGCGTAATATTATCCATTCGGAAATTCTACAGGGTTTCCTGTTGCCAGGACTACAGCGCCTCCAGTTGCGGTCCCCGCATCCCCACCAGCAAGGCGCGCCCATCAGGCATCACGCGGAACTCGCCATAACGGGCCTTTTCCCAGCGTGCCGCATCGCCTTCCTTGAAAAACCAGGCATCGCTAACCAATACCCAGCTACCATCTTTCGGCGTCAGTTCCATCAGGAATTCACCGGGCAGCAGCGGCTTGCCGTCGTACAGGCGATGTATCTCGGCCACGCCCCGCGCGTCACGCATGGCCACCACATGGGGGCGGCCGCCAGCCCCGTGCACGCTGGCCTCGACAGAGAGCATGCCCAATTGCAGGAAGTTGAGGCGCATAAAATCACCCTGCATCAGGGAGCGCGGATCAACGGGCGCCAGTTCCACAAACACCGGCTCGCCCTTGGCAATCAATTGCTGTTTTTGCCAGATGCCGCCATTGACCACCAGCAACACCAGCAGCAAGCCTGCCACTAAGCCAAATTGGGAGAGTCGGCCATGCTGCAGCTTGCCTGCTACCCCGCGTTCGGCCAGATGCAACAAGGTGCCCCGCGTGGTGAGCCACGCCAGGGCGCACAGCACGGCGCCAGCCACGGCCAGCAGCGCGGCCTTGCTGGCCAAGGTCCAGGCCAGCTGGTAATAAAAGCTTCCGATGACCCAGGCAGCCGCCACTGCCGCAGCGGTCGCGACGCGGGTGCGTCCGCTTGCCAGGCAGAACGCGAGGATCAGCAGTACAGGGCCGAGCGCCGGCATACACCAGGCCAGCGCGATCAGCACCAGCGCCACGCCGATGGCGGGCAGTTGGCGCAGCGATGGCCAATGCCGGAATAGCCATCCGACGGCCGCCAGCGCCAGCAGCACCGATAGGCCAGGCAAGACCAGCGAGTACCAGCCGCCGCCGAAATACCCGGACAGTTCACGCGTGGCCTCACCAGTCAGGCCATGGCCCAGGACGGCGCCCAGCATAAAGGTCATGCCCGACCAGCTGATCAGGCCTAGCAAGACCGCCAGTACCCAGCCGGTCGAGATAGATTCGATGCAGGCGGCCACGCGCGCGCCACGGCCATCGTTGAAGACCTTTTCTTGCAGCCAGTGCGCACCCAGCCAGATGGCCAGGGCCAGCATCCAGGCAATGAACAAGGTGGCCGGATCGCCGCCACCAAACCAGTCGCGCCCCCCTGCGCCTGTTGCCAGGGCGAGCGTGCCACAGGCAAGCAGGCCCAGCAGCACGCGCAGCCAGTCACGCGGCAATGCAGCAGCGACCAGCAGGCACAAGGCACTGAGCAGCCAATACGGGAACGGGCCGGGCAAGTCGCGAAACAGCGCATAGCCCAGCAAGCCGCCACCCACCAGCAAACAGGGCACGGCCAGTTGTTCGACAAACAGGGGAATGTCGCGCGCGCGTATCACCGATACGGCGCCCACCAGCACGATGGCCGCCACGACATAGGCCGCCGGCCCCTCGCGCATCAGGCTTTCCAGCCCGAAACCGAGCGCCAATATCAGGGGGATAGCGGCCAGCCAGGCGCCGAAGGCCGTCATCAGCACCAGCGGCCACGGCCGCACATCCTGCAGAGGGCGCGCCGTACCATCTGGCAACAGACCGGCATGCGTGGCGTTGGCGATCAGGGTATCGAGGGCATCCGTTTGGCGATGATTCATGCCGCCTCCCGGCGCGTGCGCCACAAAATAGCTTGTACGGTAATCGCCAGCAAGATGGCCGCAAGCAAGCCCAACATGGCCAGGTTGCCGATACCACCACTTCCGCTCAGCAGTGCGCGCGCCAGGCCGCCTACCAGCAGGGTATTGAGACCGAGCGCGACGGCGCTCAAGCCGAACACATCAAATAGCTGCCGTGTTGCCAGCAAGGCACAGGCGACAGCCAGCAAGCCCAGGCCTGCCCAGTATGGCGTACCGAGGTCATTGCTGAAAAGGGCGCTGATGGCCGTACCCGTGATCAATATGGTGGCCAGCACCAGCCCCAGCCGCAAGGCCCAGGGCCCAGCGCCCGTCCAGCGGACCAGCAACGGCGACATGGCGGCGCAGGCCAGCAGCACGACCAGCCAGCCGGTGACGAACATACCGAGGTCAGCCGAATCGATGCGCCAGCGATGGCCCGCCTGCGCCTGCATCCACAGGGCGGCGGCCGTGGCCAGCACCAGCATCCATGGCGTCCACAACACATCGCTGCGCGCCACCAGGCATAGCGGCAAGGCCAGCACCGCCCAGACGGCAAACAATTGCCACGGGTCGGCGCCCGTCTGGTAAGTCTGGCCGAAATACGCAAACAGGCCGCCGATGGCCAGCAAGGCGACCAGCAGCAGCGGTATGCGTGCCTTCGGCGCGAAGAATGCACCTAGACAGGCGGCAAGAAATACCGCTTGCAGCAAGGCAAAGCGGCCCATGCGGCCCAGCTCTTCCCAATTGGCGGCCACCCAGAAGATCAATCCCAGGCCCAGCAAGGCGGCGCCCAGCACGGCCACGCCGCGCGGCAGCCAATAACTGAGCCGTGACGGTTCGCGCTGGAAACCTGCCAGTTCCTGCAATTGTCCGGTTTTCTGCGCGTCGAGTCCATTGCTTGAGGCGAGTTCATACACGGCGAGGCGTAAATCCATCGTCTGCTTTCTTTCTCAGGAAATAAGGAGTGCGGAAGAGTATCAGCGCTCGACCGTTACGCCGCGCCAGAAGGCGAGGTGGCCAGCAATTTGCTTGGCGGCATCTTTAGGCTGCGGGTAATACCAGGCCGCATTGGCATTGGTCTGGCCATCGACGACCAGGTCGTAATAGCTGGCGGTGCCCTTCCATGGACAGACTGTCGTATGGCTGCTGGGGCGCAAGTACTCCTGCTTTACCGCCAAAATGGGGAAATACACATTGTTTTCAACGATCTCGATCTGATCGTCGGTGGCTTGCGCGATGACGGCGCCGTTCCAGCGTGCGGTTGGCATAAGACTATCCTCCTTTGGCGAGTGTAGCGCAAAAGGAGGAGCATGGCGCGCGCCATACGCGCTGCAATCAATTGCCGGCGATGATCTGGCGCAAGGCTTGCTCGAACACTTCAGGCGGCTGGCCGCCGGAAATCAGGTGGCGCTCGTTGATGATGACGGCTGGCACTGAATTGATGCCGTTTTGCTGGTAGAAGCGTTCGCGCTCGCGCACCTCGTCGGCATAGGCGCCTGAAGTAAGTACTTCCTTAGCCTTGACGGTATCGAGGCCCACTTCGCCCACTACTTTCAGCAGCAGTTCGTGCGAGGAAGGATTTTCGCCTTGCGTGAAATACGCATCGAACAAAGCCATTTTCAGCTCTTTCTGGCGCCCTTCCAGCTCGGCCCAGTGCAGCAAGCGGTGGGCGTCGAAGGTATTGTAGATGCGGCCGCGTTTATCCATGGCAAACGTAAAGCCCAGGGCAGCGCCGCGCGCGCGGATCGCTTCGCGCGATTGCGCCATCTGTTCTTCGGTGGAACCGTATTTCTGGGCGATATGTTCGCCGATATCCTGGCCTTCAGGCGCCATATTGGCGTTCAGCTCGAAGGGCTGAAAATGGATCTCAGCCTGGGCCGTGTCTTTCAGCTTATCCAGCGCCTGTTCCAGCGACTTGAGGCCTATCACGCACCAGGGGCAGGAGACATCGGAAACGAAATCGATACGGACGGGAGTAGGGGTAGACATGTGGCAGCCTTTGCGCGAGTCGGTGGCAGCCGCACGGTGCGGCGCCGCAAGCCCAGCATATGCGTGCGGCGCCACAAAAATCAAGCATTTACTTTTTCTTGCCAGCCGCCTTGGCTACCTCTTTCTTGCCGCCGATCTTGCTTTCCTTACCAGAGAGCAAGTTGGCAATATTCTGGCTGTGACGGTAGGCCAGCAGCACACTCATGGCAATCACGGCCAGCAAAATGGGATCGACGCCGAACAGCAAGCCATAATAAAACGGTGCGAACAGGGCTGCCACCAGCGCGGCCAGCGAGGAATAGCGGAAGGCGTAGGCGATGATCAGCCAGGTCGCCAGAGTTGCCAGGCCCAGCCAGACATTGATGCCCAGCAACACCCCCAGCGCCGTCGCCACGCCCTTGCCACCGACGAAACGGAAGAAGATGGGCCACAGATGGCCGAGGAAAACGGCAATCGCCACCAGCGCGATAGCCGTATCGCCCACGCCCAGCGCGCTGTCAAAGTGCGCAGCCAGGAATACGGCCAGCCAGCCCTTGGCGCCATCGCCGAGCAAGGTCATGATGGCGGCGCCCTTGTTGCCGCTGCGCAGCACATTGGTCGCGCCCGGATTCTTCGAGCCATAGGTGCGCGGATCGGCAATGCCGAAAACCTTGCTCATCACCACGGCAAACGATATCGAGCCGAGCAAGTAAGCGGCCACTGTCATTGCCAAGGTTGTGATTACTGGATTCATTTGTTCCCTTTGTTAATTATTTCCCTGACATCAAGGCCAGGGCAGCAGAATATACACCAGGCGCGCGCCCGATAACAGCTCTCAAAACAGCCATCAATCCTTCAAGGCGCATTGCACGGGCCTGGCTTGCAATAAATCGAGCAGCACCTGCGGCGCCAGCGAGACCAGGAAACCGCGCCGACCGCCATTGATGTAAATGCGCGGCAAGGCCAAAATGGTTTCTTCCACATACACGGGCATGGCCTTCTTGGTGCCGAACGGCGAAGTGCCGCCTATCATATAGCCGGAATGGCGCTGCGCCACTTCGGGCTTGCACGGTTCGACGGACTTGCAGCCGATTGAGCGCGCCAGGTTCTTGGTCGAGACCTTGCAATCGCCATGCATCAGCACGATCAGCGGGCGCGCCGCCTCGTCCTGCATCACCAGTGTCTTGATCACTTCATGTTCGGGCACGCCCAATTCACGCGCCGAAACGCTGGTGCCGCCGTGTTCCTCGTAGGGATAGGGGTGTTCATTGAAGGAAACTTGATGCTTGCGCAGCATCTGCGTCGCCTGGGTTTCGGAAATATGCTCTTTTTTAGCCATGCGTGATACGCTGATCGTTCAGTGAGGAGTGCTAATTATGCAGGAAGAAATCCGCTTTGCCACATTCAATGTCTGCAATCTTGCTCCCGCCGGGACAAAATTGTATGACAACCTGGAACCGTTGACGCAGGTGCAATACGAGGCCAAGCGCGAATGGACGGCGCGGCAAATCGACCTGCTGGGCGCCGATGTGATCGGTTTCCAGGAAGTTTTCTCGCAAGCGGCCCTGCGCGACGTGCTGGCCCACACGCGCCACTACCGCGATGCCACGCAAGCAGGCATCGATGCGGTCGATGGCCATGGGCGCATGCTGCCTTCCGTGGCGCTCGTATCGCGGTTGCCGCTGGCCGGCCCTGGCATCGCCTATCCCACCTTCCCTGCCGGCATCAGCTTGCCGGCCGATGGCCATGCCAGCGATGCAAACCTGGGCCGCTATGCACGCGCGCCCCTGCACGTGCAAGTCGTGCTGCCTGGCGGACACCTGACCGACGTGCTGGTCGTACATCTGAAATCGCGCCGGCCCGATTACCGCAATGGCGATGGCAATACCGTACTCAATTACGCGCTGGCCAACCTGCGCTCGCTGCAGCGGCGCGGCGCGGAAGCGGTGGCGCTGCGCGTGCTGGCGAGCGAATTGGGCCACAGCGGCCGTCCCCGCATCGTGCTGGGCGACTTCAACGACATCGCCAATGCCGTCACCACCGCCATCGTGATGGGCGCCGGCGCGCCAGACGAAACGGATCACGAGGCGGGCCAGGCCAACAATATGCGCGAACGCCTGTACGACAGCAACGCCATCCAGCTGCGCCAGGATTATCTGCGCCATGTGGGCTACACGAATATCCACGACAGCGCCTATATGACGATCGACCATATTCTTGTCTCCGAGCACTTTCACCCCGCCTCGCCGCGCGCCATCGGCCTGGTGCTCGACGTGATTTACCTGAACGACCATTTGCTGCAGGCGCTGCCGCAGGCGTCCGACCATGGCCAGGTGCTGGTCCGTATCAAGCTCCTGGGCAATATCGGCTAGGCAAGCAAGCTTGCCAGGGCACTGCCAGCGACTTGCGTGCTGGCATAATATCCCTGGTACTGGTCGCAGCCCTGCGCCCGCAAATAGGCCAGCTGCTGCGGTGTTTCCACACCCTCCGCGATCACGGTCAGCTGCAATGTACGCGCCATGGCGATGATGGTCGCCGCCACCGCCGTATCGGCTGGCTCCCCGCTCGTGCCTTGCAGGAAAGAGGGATCGATCTTCAATTTGTCCACCGGGTAATGGCGCAAGTTCGCCAGCCGTGAATAGCCGGTGCCGAAATCGTCGATGGTCAAGCTGAGTCCCAGTGCGCGCAATTGCGCCAGCACCTCAGCCAGGCGCACGCCCCCTTTCATCAAGGTCGTTTCCGTCACTTCCAGCGCCAGCGAGGCCGGCGGCAAACCCGATAGGCGCAGCGATTCCTGTACGCTGTCCAGCAAGTTATTCTGGATGCATTGCGCCGGCGACAGATTCACCGACACGCTCAAGGCATGGCCCGCGTCGTGCCAAGCCCGCGCGCGCAGGCAGGCGTGGCGCACAACCCAGTGCCCGATCGGCACCATCAAGCCGGACTCCTCGGCCGCCAGCATGAAGCGTTCAGGTTTCAGCAAGCCCAACTGCGGATGCTGCCAGCGCAGCAAGGCTTCCGCGCCAACCACTACCCCACTGGCGATATCGATCACGGGCTGGAATTCCAGCAGGAACTCGCTGTTATCCAATGCCTTGCGCAAGCCTTGCTCCAGGCTGGCCCGCTCAAGGATTTGCGCATTCATGGCCGCATTGACGAACTGAAAATTGTTACGTCCCAGCTGCTTGGCGTGATACATGGCCGTATCGGCGTTGCGCATCAGGGTATCGATATCTTCCCCATCGCTGGGAAAGATGGCCACGCCGATCGAGGCCGACACCTGCAATTCATAGGCGCCCATCCGATATACCTGCGTGACGGCTTGCAGCACGCTGGCCGCTACATGGGCCGCCTGGTCAACGCCGCCCACCTCGGCCAGGATGATGACGAATTCATCGCCGCCATGGCGGCTGACAGTATCGACACCGCGCACACAGCGCACCAGGCGCCGGGCCACTTCCTTGAGCAGCAAATCGCCCACGTGATGGCCCATGCTGTCGTTGATATGCTTGAAGTGATCGATATCGAGGTACAGGATGGCCAGCATGCTCAGTTTGCGCCGCGCCGCCG
>Ga0209901_1000800_pt1 | contig 10966 bp, 10 predicted proteins | sample OrgsoiDNA_201058_FD_185806 | JGI IMG/M metagenome (GOLD analysis project Ga0209901, IMG submission 185806) | Permafrost soil microbial communities from the Arctic, to analyse light accelerated degradation of dissolved organic matter (DOM) -... | ecosystem: Environmental > Terrestrial > Soil >...
GGGCGTCTTGTCGGCCGTACTCATCTGGCATTTCGGCAGCGGCTGGGCCGGACTGGCCAGCCTGGTGTTTCTGTGGCTGCTGATCGCCATGACGTTTATTGATGCCGATACGCAAATGCTGCCGGACGACCTGACCTTCCCCCTGCTATGGGCGGGCTTGTTGGTCAATATCAACGGCACTTTCGTGCCGCTGCAAGACGCCGTGATCGGTGCGGCCGCCGGCTACCTGGCCCTGTGGAGCATTTACTGGGCTTTCAAATTGGCGACAGGCAAGGAAGGCATGGGGTATGGTGACTTCAAATTGCTGGCGGCACTGGGCGCCTGGCTGGGCTGGACGATGTTGCCGACAATTATATTATTGTCGTCCCTGGTCGGCGCCGTGGTCGGCATCGCCCTGATCGTCGTTGCCAAGCGCGGACGCGACAAGCCGATACCGTTCGGCCCCTACCTGGCGGCGGCAGGCTTGATTGCCCTGCTGTACGGCACGCCGTTGTCGCACTTTACGTTAACCCTGATCAGCTAAGGGCATAGGGATGAACATGGATGCACCTTACTTCAGCATAGGATTAACCGGTGGTATCGGTTGCGGCAAGAGCACGGTGGCCGATATGTTTGCTGCGCGCGGCGCCTCGATTGTCGATACCGACCAGATCGCCCACAGCCTGACGGCGCCCGATGGCGCAGCCATGCCAGCTTTGGTGGCGCAATTCGGTGCGGAGTATGCCGACGCGAATGGCGCGCTGGACCGGGCCAAGATGCGGACACTGGTGTTTTCCGATGCCAACGCCAAGGCGCGGCTGGAAGCAATACTGCATCCGCGCATCCGCCAGGCGACCTTGACGGCAGCGGCCGAAGCGACAGGCAGCTATGTCATCTTTGCCGTGCCGCTCTTGGTCGAGTCCGGTGGCTGGGTGGAGCGGGTCAACCGCGTGCTGGTCATCGACTGCCTGGAAAGCTTGCAAGTATCGCGCGTGATGGCGCGAAATGGATTATCAGAAGAGCAAGTCAAGGCCATCATGGCGACGCAAGCCACGCGTGCCATGCGACTGGCCGCAGCCGACGATGTGATCGATAACAATGGCGATTTGGCAGCGCTGGAGCCGCAGATAGCCCAGTTGCACGATGTATATCTGGCATTTTCAAAAAGAATCACTGGAATGGGCTCGCAACGTTTGTAATTTGTCGACGCTTGGTTCAAAATCACGGAATTGTTTGCGGGTCCATATTCACCGCATTTTCAGACGTACTTACAGCAACTGGCAACATATCGCTTTGCCAGCTGTTACCAAAGGGATGTTATTTTGATTGTCTACGAATACCCTTTCAACGAACGCATACGTACGCTGTTGCGGCTGGAAGACCTGTACGACAAATTCAAGTTCTTTATCCAGCAAGAACACGCCATGCAACACCATGTTGCCTTGGCAACAATCTTCGACATGCTCGAAGTGGCCGGCCGCGCCGACCTGAAATCGGACCTGCTGCAAGAACTCGAACGCCAGCGCCAAAGCCTGCTGGGCTATCGCAGCAATCCCAATGTGGAACCGCATACGCTGGACGCGATACTGAGCGAACTCGACAGCGTGAGCGGCGCTTTGGTATCGGCCCAAGGCAAGACGGGCCAGAATATCCGCGACAATGAATGGCTGATGAGCATACGCGGACGCACCATCATTCCTGGCGGCGCCTGTGAATTCGATTTGCCGTCCTATTATGCGTGGCAACAACGCAGCTCTGAGCAACGCCTGGCCGATATCCATGCCTGGTTTGCCCCGCTGGCGCCGCTGTTTGCCGCCTTGGCCCTGGTGCTGCGCCTGCTGCGTGATTCGGGCGGTCCCGTCAAGTTGATCGCCAGCGCCGGCAGCTACCAGCAGATGCTGCAAGGTAAGGTTTACCAGATGCTGCGCCTGACCCTGGATGAAAGCAGCGGCGCCATCCCGGAAATCTCCGCCAACAAATACATGTTGTGGGTGCGTTTCACAACTCAGGGCGGCGACTTGAAACCGAAGCCGCTGGAAGAGGACGTGCCCTTCGAGCTGACGCTCTGTAATTTTTAATTGATTTTATTGCACTCTTTATGACCGTCGTTAATTGCCCTACCTGCGCCGCCAAAGTCGAATGGACGGAAGCCAATAAATTCCGCCCATTCTGCTCGGAGCGCTGCAAACAGATCGACCTGGGCGCCTGGGCCGAAGAAAAATACACGATTCCAGCGGCCAATCCGCTGGACGACCCTTTGGATGAAGATGGCCTGAAGGAATAGTCTCAAGGTCCCGTCTGTAAGGACAAACGGGACCGCACCGCCTTTCTGCGGGCCAGCCACAGATATACGCCGCTGCCCAGCACGATCATCGTGATCAAATCGAGCACCGCCCACAGTAGCTTCAGCGGCAAACCGCCATAATCGCCAAAATGCAATGGCCGCGCCAGTTCCAGCGCACGCAAATACCACGGCATCCGCACTTTCGCCGTCAACTCCCCCGTGCGCGCATCGATCATCACCGGACTGAACAGCCGCGACGTCAGCGGCGTCTTGCCCTTGGCCCAGATCAGATAATGGTAGGGCGTGGCAAACAGATTGCCCGGATACTCAACGCTGACGACGCGCATATCCGGCAAAGCCTTGCGGGCCGTGTCGAAAGCCGCGTCGAGCGAATACAGCGCACCGGGCGCCAAGGCTGGCTTGCCTTGCCACGGTTGCAGCATCGCTTCCACGTCTTGCCGCTGCCATAGGGCAAACAATGGCGTCGTCAGTTCATTGAGCGCCCCCGTCGCCCCCACCAGCAAGGCCCAGGCCATCGTCGTGATGCCCAGCAAATTATGCAGATCCAGCCATTTCACCCGTGCCGAGCGGCCGTTGCGCACGGTGCCGAAGGCCAGCTTTTTCATGAAGGGGCCATATAGCACGATGCCGGAAACTATCGCTGTCAGGAATAGCAGCGCCATGGCCGCGAACAGCAATTCGCCAGTGATCCCGGCAAACAGGTCGGTATGCAAGCGCCGCACGAATAGCATGAACTTGAAACTATGCGTTGGCTTGCTGTGCAGCGAGTCTTCCAGCAGCACACCGGTACGCGCATCGAACTTCAGGGCATGTATGCGCTGCGAGGCATCGACCGCCAGCTGATACGACGGCGCCATGCGTACCCGCACTTGCGGTTCCGCATCATCCATGAAGGCAGACAGGATCACGTCGGCCGGATAACGCCGCCGGCTTTCCGCGATCAAGCCGTCGATGCTGGCCAAGGGTGTGTTGGCTGGTAGCACCGCGTACGGCGACCCCTCATCCAGCCACTGTGCGATCTCCTCTGAAAAGATCAGGGGCAATCCCGTCAGGCAGACCAGCAGCAGGAACAGCGAACACAGCAAGCTGCTCCAGCGGTGAACCAGGCCCCAGGCGTGCAAGCGGCTCACGTGCCCGCCCTATGGATCATGTTTACCATTTGTATTTCAAATTGGCCAGGATCGAGCGCTCCATGCCAAAGATGCAAGTAGCGCTGCTGGAACAGCTGGCAATGAAGTTCTTGTTGCTCAGGTTGCTAGCGCTCAAGGTCGCGCTCCAGCCTTGCCAGCCTGGCGACAAATGCGCCAGATCGTAGCGCAGCGACACGTCCAGCAAGGTAACACCTGGCACCTTGAAGGAATTGACGCTGTCGCCATAGCTGCTGCCCGAGTAACGCAGACCACCGCCCAGCTGCAAGCCAGCCAGCGGTGCGGCCGTGAAATCATAGTTCAGCCAGACACCCGCCATGCTGCGCGGAATGCCAGCCGGCACTTTGTCCAGGTTATTTGTATTGCTGCGGGTATTTTTCAAATCCGTGTAGGTGTAGCTGGCAATACCTTGCAGATTGGCTGTCAGATTGGTGCGCGCCTCGATTTCCAGGCCCTGGGAATGCACTTCGCCCGTCTGTATCTTGAAACCCAGCTTGTTTGGGTCATTGGTCAGCACATTGGTTTGCGTCAAGTCAAACACGGCAGCGGTGACCGAGCTGTCGGAACCGGGCGGCTGGTACTTCAGGCCTGCTTCGTATTGTTTGCCTTCCGTCGGCTTGAAAATATTGCCGGACGCATCCGTGCCGATGGCGGGCTGGAACGATGTCGCATAGCTGACGTAGGGCGAGACTCCATTGTCGAACAGGTAGACGGCGCCCGTGCGCCAGGTAAATGCATGGTTGTCCTGGCTGCTGGTCTTGCCGCTGGTATAGGCCAGCGAACTGCTGCTGACCTGATCTTGCCGTCCCCCCAGCAGGAAGGCCCAGCGTTGCCAACGGATCTGGTCTTGAGCATACACGCCCAGTTGCCGAGAGACATCGTCGGTGGAACTGCCATACATAAAGTCGGGCTCCCCTATAGGCTGGCCATATACCGGATGAGCGATACTGATGGACGGCGCCAGCGCATCGCCCTGGCCTATGTATTTGTGGTCGTAATGTACGCGCTGGTAATCGAGGCCGACAATCGCCGTATGCCGCACGGCGCCGGTATCAAAAGTCGCTTGCAGCTGATTGTCGGCCGCCACTGTATTGACGCTACCGTCATGGCGGTAGGCTTCCCGCTCTATCGACAAGCCGTCAGGATCCAAGCCATAGCTGGCGTCGAGCATGCGGATATGCAAGCTGTTGCGCAGCACGCGCAGGTTTTGGCGGAAGGTCCAGGTCTCGTTCAGCTTGTGTTCGAATTCGTAGCCGATCGATTCCTGTTCTTTTTTATACGAGTTGAAATCAGGGTCACCCACGAAAAAGTTGCGTGGCACTGTCACTTTGCCTGGCAACACCGTACCGGCCGCCGGCACGAAGTTGTAGACGCCCGCTTGCGGATCTTTTTGATAATTGAAAAAGGCCGTCAGATGCGTGTCGCTATCGGGCCGCCAGGTTAGGGCCGCAGCAATCGCGGTACGCTGTTCGCGCACGAAATCCGTTTGCGTGCCCGTATCGAAGGTATCGGCAGTCAAACGGTAGGCAAACTTGCCGGCCTCGTCCAGCGGACCACCGAAATCAAAGGCTGCCTGCTTGCGGCCGTGGCTACCTGTCTGCACCATGATTTCGTGCAAGGGCGTTGCCGTCGGGCGCTTGCTTACCAGGCTCAGCAGGCCTCCGGGAGAAGTCTGTCCATACAGTACCGAGGCTGGACCGCGCAGCAACTCCACCCGCTCGAACATATACGGGTCCATGCTGGTGATATTGAAACCGTTGTTGGGCAGGCGCAAGCCATTCCAGTACTCATCGATCTGGAAACCGCGCGCGTAGATATATTCCAGCGAATCGGTATTCACGCCACGCTGTTCCGATACCACACCGGGCGTGTAGCGCAGTGCTTGCGGCACGCTTTGCACGTTTTGTCCATCCATCTGCTCGCGCGTGACCACCGAGATCGATTGCGGCGTTTCCAGCAGCGAACTATCGGTCTTGGTGGCGGTGGCGCTGCGCCGGGCTACATAACCGGCCGCCGGACCGGTGGCCGTTTCACGCTCCGCACTGGCGTTGACCGTAATGCCAGGCAAGGTTTTCTCAGGCCCCACCGCGTTGCCGTTGGCGGCACTGACTGGCACTTTTCTCAGCAGATAACTGCCATTGGCTTGCAGACTCGCTTGCAAACCGCTACCCGCCAGCAAGGTTTCAAGTCCGACATTGACTGAATAGCCGCCCTGCAAGCCGCTACTGTGCAAACCGGCCGTCATTTCCGGCGCAAACGACAGGGTGATGCCCGCTTCGCGGCCAAAACGGCTCAAAACACTTTCCATGCTGCCAGCAGGTATGGTGTAGAGACGCTGCGGCGCCGCTTGCGCCAGCACCACTTGCGGCAGAGCCAGCAAGGCGACGGCGGTCAAAGTGCCGGCACTGAAACGGCTGATGGCAGACGCCAGTGTCTTGCGTACCAGCAATTGTTGGGATGGGCGCCGTGGCGCGCTAGGGTGGCTCATGTTCAACCTTTCGTGGATACTCAGCATAGAGATAAGGAGTGCTTACCTGCCATGTCCCGCGAAAACTTCAAAAGGGCCACCTCGGCGGCATTTTTTTTGAAAAAAACTGAAACAGTGGTTGGCGCGCTTAACTTATCCTGCTGCGCGGGCGCAAACGGATGCCCGTCACTTGCCGACCCCAGAAGCGGGTAATGATTTCCTGTTCCAGTTGCAGCATGGCGCTGACGGTATCGAGCAATTTGTCGATGTCGGCCAAGGCATACGAGCCAGATACGCGCCGCCCGGCAATAGCTGGGTCACAACTGAGCGCGTAAGAACAATAGCGGCCGACGTCTGCCAGGAAGTCATCCAGGCGCAGGCCCAGTACAACGATAAAACCGTCGGTCCAGGCCGTGCTGCCTTCGCTCACTGGCAATACCGGCAAGATGGTCGAGGCCGTAAATCTAGCTTGCTGTCCCGCCTGCAGGGTCAACGTGGGACTGCCTGAGACAGGGGCAATTTCTACCGCGCTATGCAAGACCTTGACGCAGGTCGCGTCATCCAATTGCTGCACGCTGAAGCGCGTACCCAGTGCCCGCGCCCGACCATGCCGGGTTTGCACCAGGAAAGGCCGGGGACTGTTTTGCCTATCCTTGGCAGTAGTGACCAGGATTTCGCCAGCGATCAGATCGACCAGGCGCCGTTCGGCATCGAAACGGATGTTCACGGCACTATTGGTATTCAAGATCACTTGCGTGCCATCCGCCAGCACCACCTTGCGCCGCTCGCCCACGGCGGTGCGGTAGTCGGCCGACCAGCGCCGCCACGGCGTTTGTTCCTGGACCATCCAGCCTGCGCCGCTCGCGAAAATCAGCACGGCCAGGGTCTTGACGGCCCGGCGCCTTTTGGCCGTCGCGGGATGCGCCAGGGTAGCGTGGGTAATCGCTGAATGCACGGGCGAGGATAAATCCTGCAACTGGCCATTGAACGCTTCGATGCGTTGCCAGGCACGCTCATGGTCGGGATGTTGCGCGCGCCAGCGCTGGAAGTTTTCCAGCGCTTTGGGCGGACGCGGCGTACTTTGCAAATCGACCAGCCATTCCAGCGCCTGCTGGGCGACCGCCTTCGGAATCGGCGCAGAACCGGTTGCCGCGGCCATCAGATAAGGTCCGCGGCGGTCGAACCGAAATAGCATTGCAAGCCGGCCTTGACGATATGGCGCTTGACGGTGCGCACGGAAATACCCAGCAAATCGGCCGTCTCGGCATGTCCCAGGCCATCGAGCTGGGTCAGCAAAAAAGCCCGTTTAACGAGTACCGGCAAGCCATTGAGCATCTGATCGAGTTCAATCAGCGCTTCGAGCAAGATACTGCGTTCTTCAGGGGAGAGTTCAAACTGCGGCGGGGCCAGCGCCAAGGCTTCCAGATACGCCTGTTCCAGCTTTTGGCGCCGCCAGTAGTTGGACAGTACGCGCTGGGCGATGGTGGTCAAAAAGGCGCGCGGCTCATTGAGTGCCGGCAAGGCTTGCTGCGATGACAAGACGCGCAAAAAAGTGTCTTGCGCCAGGTCGGCGGCCTGATCGACACAGCCGAGTTTCTTGCGCAACCATGCGCGCAGCCAGGGCTGATGGTCAGCATACAGCGTGCTGATAACGTCTGGCCCGGCGGCACTGGAAATGGTCACGATGGAAGCCGATCTATCGAATATAAATGAGAATCAATCTCATTCTATAGTGATCGACTTCCGTTTGCAATGCGCGAAAACGGCGTCAGGACCGGATTACACCGTTGCGGGATTACATTTCCCGGCGCACCTCGTCCAGCCATTCCAGCAACGGTATGGTGGCTGGCAACAAGGGTTCCACACCCACCGTACCTTGCCAGGCGAACGCTTGCCCTTCCAGGCTTTGCGGCTCGCCGCGCCAGTCGCGGCTGATATAGAAATGCAGGCGCACGTGGGCGTGCGGATACACATATTCCACGCCACACCAGGCTTCGGCACTGTCGATATGCAAGCCCAGTTCCTCGACAAACTCGCGTTTCAAGGCGTCGAGGATGGTTTCATCGGGTTCGACTTTTCCGCCAGGAAACTCCCAATAACCGTCATAGGGCTTGCCAGCCGGGCGCTGACCCAGCAATACATCGCCATTCGGCTTCATCAGGATGCCGACGGCCACGTCGACCGGTTTGATGATTTTATCGTTCATTGTGGCAACTTTCCTGCGTAATCACGTGCAAATTGCCAGGCCACCCGGCCAGAACGCGAACCGCGCTGCAAGGCCCAGCGCAGGGCATCGCCGCGCGCTTGTGCAACTTGTTCAGCCGTACAGCCAAACGAGGCCAGCCAGTGCGCCACGATATCGAGATAATCATCTTGCTTGAATGGGTAGAACGATAGCCACAAGCCAAAGCGTTCGGACAGCGAGATTTTCTCTTCCACCGTTTCGCCCGGATGCAAATCGCCATCGTCGTCCGTCTTGTAGCCGCTATTGTCGGACATGCGTTCCGGCATCAGGTGGCGCCGGTTCGAGGTGGCGTAGATCAGCACATTGTCCGATTGCGCGGCGATGCTGCCGTCGAGCGCCACTTTCAGCGCCTTGTAGCCACTCTCGCCTTCTTCGAACGACAGGTCGTCGCAAAAGATGATGAAGCGCTCGGGGCGCGCCGCCACCAGGTCGACGATGTCGGGCAAATCGGCCAGGTCCGCCTTGTCCACTTCGATCAGGCGCAAACCCTGGCTGGCAAACTGGTTCAAACAGGCTTTGATCAGCGACGATTTGCCGGTGCCGCGCGCGCCCGTCAGCAGCACATTGTTTGCCGGACGGCCAGCGACGAACTGGCGCGTGTTTTGCTCGATCTGCGCTTTTTGCGTGCCGATATTGTGCAAATCATCGAGCGCGATGGATGACACGTGAGCCACCGCCTGCAAATGGCTGACGGCGCCCTGGCGGCGGCGCCAGCGGAACGCAAAGCTGTTCCAGTCTGGCGCAGGCGCCGCCTGCGGCAAGATCGCTTCCACGCGTGCCAGCAAAGCTTCGGCACGGATCAGGAATTGATCAAGGTTGCTCATGAGCGGTAGTCGGCGTTGATCGACACATAGTCATGCGACAGGTCGCAAGTCCACAAGGTCGCTTGCGCATCGCCGCGCGCCAGTTTCACGCGGATGGTGATTTCGCTTTGCTGCATCACGCGCTGGCCATCCTGCTCTTTGTAGTCGGGATTGCGGCCGCCATTCTTGGCTACCCATACATCATCCAGGTACAGGTTCAGTTTTTCCACTTCCAGGTCGTCCACACCGGCGTAGCCGATGGCGGCCAGGATGCGGCCCAGGTTAGGGTCGGACGCAAAGAAAGCCGTTTTCACCAGCGGCGAATGGGCGATCGAATAAGCGATCTTGCGGCACTCTTCCACGTTGCGGCCGTCTTCCACGGTCACCGTCATGAACTTGGTCGCGCCTTCGCCATCGCGCACGATGGCTTGCGCCAGGAAGGTCGACAGCTCGGTCACGGCAGCGGCCAGGGCCGCGTATTCAGGAGAGTCGATGCTATCAATCTTCAGGCTACCGGCACCGGTGGCGATCAGCATGAAGGAATCGTTGGTCGAGGTGTCGCCGTCGATGGTGATGCAGTTGAACGATTTGTCGGCTGCCTGTTTCACCAACTGGTCCAGCACAGGCTGGGCCACGGCGGCGTCGAACGCCAGAAAGCCCAGCATGGTGGCCATGTTTGGCTTGATCATGCCGGCGCCCTTGCTGATGCCCGTCAAAGTGACCGTGTGGCCAGCGATGGTGACCGTGCGCGAGCCGGCTTTCGGCTGCGTGTCGGTGGTCATGATGGCTTCGGCGGCCGAGAACCAGTTATCCGTCGTCAGCGCGGAGACGGCTTGCGGCAAGCCGGCTACCAGGCGCGGCACCGGCAGCGGTTCCAGAATCACGCCGGTGGAAAACGGCAAAATCTGTTGCGGCGTGCAACCCAGCAGCTCGGCCAGCGCGGCGCAGCTTTCCTGCGCGGCGGCCAGGCCCGACTCGCCCGTACCCGCGTTGGCGTTGCCCGTGTTGACCAGCAGCGCGCGGATAGGCGCGGCGCCTTTGGTGACGGCCGCCAGATTGGCCTTGGCCACCTGCACCGGCGCGGCGCAGAAGCGGTTCAGGGTGAACACGCCAGCGACGGTGGCCGTCGGCGCCAGTTTCAATACCAGCAAATCCTTGCGGTTCGGTTTCTTGATGCCTGCTTCGGCAACACCGATTTCAATGCCGGGAACGGCTTTCAAGTCGGCGGCGACGGGCTTGGGAGAATTGACGGCCATATGAGTTCTTCTGCTAGGGGGAAATGGAAGCGCTATTGTAGCGCCTTCACAGTGTGAGTCACAAAATCGACAGGCATAAAAAAAACGGAGACCGCAGTCTCCGTTTTTGTTCAAGCCAGCAAATCCAGCTTAAGCCAGCTTGCCGTGGCAAGCTTTATATTTTTTACCGCTGCCGCAAGGGCATGGATCGTTACGGCCCACCTTGACGCCCATGCTCAGGCTCAGGTCGTCCACATCCTGATTACCACCGGCGGTAGGCGCCAGCAGTTCTTCCGGCGCTGCGTTCGGGTCGAACTCGGCGTGCTGGTAGTGCAAGTTTTCCACGTGCGACTGCTGCATCGCCTGTTCGGCTGCATCGACTTCTTCGCGCGACTGGATACGTACCGTCATCACGTGCTTGGTGACGTCGTTCTTGATCATGTCGAGCATCTGGCCAAACAGTTCAAACGCTTCGCGCTTGTATTCCTGTTTCGGATTCTTTTGCGCGTAACCGCGCAGGTGGATACCCTGGCGCAGGTGGTCCAGCGCTGCCAGATGTTCGCGCCAGTGGCTGTCCACGCTTTGCAGCATGACATTGCGCTCGAAACCGGCAAACGATTCCTTGCCCACGATATCGATCTTCGACTGGTATACCGCGTCGGCAGCCACCAGTACTTTTTCAACGATCTCTTCATCGTTCAGGGTCGGATCGGCTTCCAGCATCGCTTGCAAAGGCATGTCGATCAGCCATTCGCCGGCCAGGACTTTTTCCAGGCCCTTGATA
>Ga0209901_1000802_pt1 | contig 10926 bp, 6 predicted proteins | sample OrgsoiDNA_201058_FD_185806 | JGI IMG/M metagenome (GOLD analysis project Ga0209901, IMG submission 185806) | Permafrost soil microbial communities from the Arctic, to analyse light accelerated degradation of dissolved organic matter (DOM) -... | ecosystem: Environmental > Terrestrial > Soil >...
AGCGGCCGGGACTCCCACCGCCTGGCTGTCGCTAGTAAAACTTTACTCACGACGACCGTACTCCAGGCGCCACGCCTGGCGCACCGCTCGTGGCCGATTCCGCGTCGCACTGGAAGAATAAAATGATCGTCGACCGTTCACTGTACGATGGGCAGCTGCTGCTGAAAGCCGGCGCCCTGCAGGACGCTATTTTCAACAGCGCCAATTTCTCCAGCATCGCCACCGATGCGCAAGGCGTGATCCAGATTTTCAATGTCGGCGCCGAGCGCATGCTGGGCTATAAGGCCGCCGAGGTGGTCGACAAGATCACCCCCGCCAACATCTCCGATCCGACCGAGCTGCTGGCCCGCGCCGCCTCGCTGAGCCTGGAATTCGACACCACCATCACGCCCGGTTTCGAAGCGCTGGTGTTCAAGGCCTCGCGCGGCATCGAGGATATTTATGAGCTGACTTATCTCCGCCAGGACGGCAGCCGCCTGCCGGCCATCGTCTCGGTCACCGCCCTGCGCGACGAGCGCGAAAACATCATCGGCTATTTGTTGATCGGCACCGACAACACCGCCCGCAAGCAGGCCGAGCAAGCGCTGCTGAAGGCCGGCGCGCTGCAAAAGGCGATCTTCAACAGCGCCAACTTCTCCAGCATCGCCACCGATGCGCAGGGCGTCATCCAGATTTTCAACGTCGGCGCCGAACGCATGCTGGGCTACGTCGCCGCCGATGTCGTCAACAAGATCACGCCGGCCGACATCTCCGATCCGCACGAAGTCATCGCCCGCGCCGACACGCTCAGCGCCGAACTGGGCACGGCCATCACGCCGGGCTTCGAGGCGCTGGTGTTCAAGGCCTCGCGCGGCATCGAGGACATTTATGAGCTGACCTATATCCGCCAGGACGGCAGCCGCTTCCCCGCCATCGTCTCGGTCACGGCGCTGCGCGACGACCGCGAAAATATCATCGGCTACCTGCTGATCGGCACCGACAACACGGCGCGCAAACAGGTCGAGGCCGAACAGGCGATACTCGACCAGCGCCTGCGCAACCAGCAGTTTTACACGCGCTCGCTGATCGAATCGAATATCGACGCGCTGATGGCCACCGACCCGCGCGGCATCATCACCGACGTCAACCAGCAGATGGAGGCCTTGACCGGCTGCACCCGCGACGAGCTGATCGGCGCGCCGTTCAAGAATTATTTCACCGACCCGCAACGCGCCGAGGCGGCCATCGCCCGCGTGCTGCGCGAAGGCAAGGTCACCAACTACGAGCTGACCGCGCTGTCGCGCGAAGGCGCGCAGACGGTGGTGTCGTTCAACTCCTCGACCTTCCACGACCGCGACCGCAAGCTGCAGGGCGTGTTCGCGGCGGCGCGCGACGTCACCGACCGCAAGCGCTTCGAGCATCAGCTCCAGGAAAACAACATCGAACTGGCCAACGCCAAGGCGGTCTCCGAAAAAGCCAACCTGGCGAAATCGGAGTTCCTGTCCAATATGAGCCACGAGCTGCGCACGCCGCTCAACGCCGTGCTGGGCTTCGCGCAATTGATGGAGTCCGGCATGCCGCCGCTGTCGATCTCGCAAAAGGCGTCGACCGACCAGATCCTCCAGGCCGGCTGGTATTTGCTGCGCCTGATTAATGAAATCCTCGACCTGTCGATGATCGAGTCGGGCCAGGTCAACCTGTCGCAGGAAGCCATGTCGCTGACCGAGGTGCTGCTCGACTGCCAGGCGATGATGGCGCCGCAGGCCGAACAGCGCGGCATCCACATGAGCTTCCCCGACGTCGCGCAGCCTATCTTCATCCACGCCGACCGCGTGCGCGTCAAACAGGTGATCGTCAACCTGCTGTCGAACGCCATCAAGTACAACAAGGTCGGCGGCGGCGTCACCGTCAACTGCAAGCTCAGCGGCGCCGGCCGGATACGGCTCAGCGTCATCGACACCGGTCCCGGACTGCAAGCCCATGAACTGGCCCACCTGTTCCAGCCATTCAACCGCCTCGGACAGGAAACCGGCGCCGAGGAAGGCACCGGCATCGGCCTGGTCGTGACCAAGAAGCTGGTCGAGCTGATGGGCGGCAGCATCGGCGTCGACAGCACCGTCGGCATCGGCAGCGAGTTCTGGTTCGAACTGATGGCGTCGGACGCGCCGGTGCTGGAGGCCGAGAGCGCCGGCAAGCCGCGTGCGGAAAGCCGGGACGGCAGCGGCGCGTCGAGCGGCGTGGCGCGGCGCACCTTGTTGTATGTCGAGGATAATCCGGCCAACCTGGCGCTGGTCGAGCAATTGATCGCCCGCCGCGACGACTTGCAGGTCATGACGGCGATCACCGGGCAGCAAGGTGTGTTGATGGCCAGGGACCATCTGCCGGAGGTGATCCTGATGGACATCAACCTGCCGGGCATGAGCGGCTACGGCGCGCTGAAAATCCTGCGCGAAGATCCGGCGACCAGCCAGATTCCGGTGATCGCGCTGTCGGCCAACGCCATGCCCAACGATATACAGCGCGGCATCGATGCGGGCTTCTTCAGATATCTGACCAAACCCATCATCGTCACCGAGTTCATGGAGACGATGGATGTGGCGCTTCAATATGCTTCCACGATCAAGGACGCGATGACACGCTGACACCCGGGCGGCCCCGCTGCGGGACCGCCCGCGCGCGTCATGGCGCGTGCTTCATGCCGCGTGCCTGACGACGGGCCGCGCGCCCATGCGGCGGCCGCAACCCGGCCAGCTTAGGCCGCCAGTGACTTCATGTCGATGACGAAGCGGTAGCGCACGTCGCTCTTGACGACGCGCTCGAAGGCTACGTTGATGGCCTGGATGTCGATCACTTCGATGTCGGCGCTGATGTCGTGCTTGCCGCAGAAATCGAGCATCTCCTGGGTTTCCTTGATCGAGCCTATCATCGAGCCGGCCAGCGTGCGCCGTCCGCCGATCAAGTTGAACGCGCTGACCGGCGGCGTGGCCGCGTCGGGCACGCCGACCAGCACCATGGCGCCGTCCACGGTCAGCAATTGCAGATAATCGTTCCAGTCGACGGCCGCGCCGACGGTATTGATGATCAGGTCGAACTGGCCGGCCAGCTTGGCGAAGGTGCTCGTGTCATTGGTCGCGTAATAATGGGCGGCGCCGAAGCGCAGGCCGTCCTCCTGCTTGGCCAGCGACTGGCTCAGCACCGTCACGTCGGCGCCCATCGCGTGCGCGATCTTCACGCCCATGTGGCCAAGGCCGCCGAGGCCGATAATGGCGACCTTCTTGCCCGGACCGGCCTTCCAGTGGTTCAGCGGCGAATACAGGGTGATGCCGGCGCACAGCAGCGGCGCGGCCCTGTCCAGCGGCAGATTGTCCGGTATCGACAGCACATAGCCCTGCTTGACGACGATGTGGTCGGAATAGCCGCCGTGGGTCGGCGTGCTGCCGTCGGCCTCGAAGCTGTTATAGGTCTGCACCAGGCCCGGCATGTACTGCTCCAGGTCGACGTGGCGGCTGGCGCACTGGGTGCAGGAATCGACGAAGCAGCCGACGCCGACGCGGTCGCCGACCTTGAACTTGCTGACGTCGGCGCCGACGGCGGTGACCACGCCGGCGATTTCATGGCCCGGCACCATAGGGAACATCGCGCCACCCCATTCATCGCGCGCCTGGTGGATGTCCGAATGGCACACGCCACAGAATTTGATCTCGATGCCGACGTCGTCGGCCCTCAGGGCGCGACGTTCAAACGAGTAGGGAGCCAGCTTTTCTTTGGCGGCCGAGGCCGCATATCCGCGTGCGAGTGTCATGATCGATGGTCCATTGATGGTTGGATGAAAGGTAGGTCGTGGTGGGCCGCTGGATGCCGGCCGCTAGGGAGCGCCGCTATGTTTATCAATATATAGCGGCGTGTAAATTATAGTCGATGAGGCCTTGAGTACGCGATACCGCTGGCTGGTCTGTGCATGATGGCGCCGATAGCGCGACGTCGCCCTGCCGGCCCTGAACGGTATAAATCGTTTAGCTGGTTTATTGGCCGGTCAATGGCCGTCCACCGCCCTCTGCACCCGCCATGACAAAGGTAGCGTGAACAGCAGCATCGCCGCCAGCGTCAGCAACGCGGCCGGCATGCCGGCGACATCGCCCAGCTCTGCACCCGCCATGACAAAGGTAGCGTGAACAGCAGCATCGCCGCCAGCGTCAGCAACGCGGCCGACATGCCGGCGACATCGCCAAGGCCGCCGAACAATACCGGCGACAGCGCCCCGCCGCCGATGGTGCCGGTATAAAACAAGGCGAACGCGCGCTCCCGCTGGTCCGCGCTCGCCAATTCCGCGACCGTACCGTACAACACGGACGAGGTGCCGTTCAACGCCAGCCCCAGCAGCGGCAGCATCGCCATCACGCCGAACAGCGGCAAAAACACCGCCAGCACGATGAAAACCGAGGTGGCCGATTCGGTCAGCCACACCGTCCGCATCATGCCGATGCGCGCGCCCAGATAACCGCAAAACAGCTTGCCGAACGCGCCGCCGACAAACAGCAGCGACAGCGCCAGGCCGATGCCGGCCGTGCCGGCGCCCTTGTTTTTCAACAGGAAGGGCAAAAAGGTGAGAAAGCCCATGCGCACCGCGCTGTCCAGCGTGCCGGTCAGCAGCAAGGCGCGCAGTCCGCCGGCCGAACCGGCGCCGGGGATGATCCTGGCGGCTTGGATCGTGTCGGACGCCGGCTCGCGCTGCGCGGGAATCAGCCACCACAGCAGGCCGGCGACAGCCAGCCCCAACAGGCCCATCAGCCTGACGCTGGCCTGCCAGCTGAGCAGCGCCAGCAACAAGCCGACCGCGCCGGGTATCAGCGTCTTGCCGATGTCGCCGGAAAAATTGTATTGCGACAGCGCCTGCTTGATGCCGCCGCCCGCCTCGTAGGCATCGCTGACCATCGCCGAAGCCAGCGGATGCTGGGTGCTGGCACCCAGCCCGCCGAGCAGCAGCGCCAACACCAACACGCTCAAACCGCCGGCCTGACCGGCGATCAAATATGCGACGCCGGCCAGCGCCGTCCCCGCCACCAGCAGGCGCTTGCGTCCCCAGCGTTTGGCCAGCCGGCTGGCCAGCAGCTGGAAGCAGGCCATCGTGCCCGAATACGATGCGCGCAGCACACCCACCAGCGCGTAGCTGATGGCGAACTGCGCCTGCCAGATCGGCAGCACCACGTAGATCAGATCCGTCAGGCCGTCATGCATGGCATGGGCGAGACAGGCCGCGATCAGGGAGCGGCGCCGGACGACGACGTCGCCATCGTCAACCTCGCGGGCCAGGGATGCGGCATTCAGATCGGTCGTGGTCATGGTCATGCAGGGAGCAGCGAAAGCGACTAGCTTACTTCAGCACGCCGCCCCCGTCAAAACCAGCGACGACTATTTTTGCGGCGACTCCAGCGCCGCCGTATACTCGCCCAGCCGCGCCGCGCGATTGCAGTCGGCCCGGTGCAGCAAGGCCCGCTGTGCCGCCGCCACGTTGGCGCTGTCGCCGCGCCACAGCTCCAGCGCCGGCTGCTGAATCGCGCGCGCGAACGAGAACGTCAGCGCCCACGGCAAGGCCGAGCCGGCGCGCACATGCATGGCGTTGAGCCGCGCCGACGCCAGCTCGGCCGACTGCCCGCCCGACAAGAAGGCCACTGCCGGCACGGCCGCCGGTACCGTGCGGCGCAGCACGCGCAAGGTCGCATCGGCCACCTCCTCCACGCTGGCCTGCTGCGGGCAGTCGAGCGCCGACAGCACCATATTCGGTTTCAGCACCATGCCCTCCAACAGCACGCCCTGTTGATTCAGCTGCGCGAACACGGCCTGCAACACCTCCTCGGTGACGACGGCGCAGCGCGCCAGCGTGTGGCTGCCGTCCATCAGCACTTCCGGTTCGACGATGGGCACGATGCCCGCTTCCTGGCACAGCGCCGCGTAGCGCGCCAGCGCCTGGGCGTTGGCGGCGATGCAGGCGCGCCCCGGAATGGCGTCGCCGATGGTGATTACGGCGCGCCATTTGGCGAAGCGCGCGCCCAGTTCGCGATACTCGGCCAGGCGCTCGCGCAAACCGTCCAGGCCCTCGGTGATTTTTTCGCCCGGATGGCCGGCCAGCTCCTTGGCGCCGGCATCGACCTTGATGCCGGCCACGATGCCGGCGGCGGCCAGCGCCTGCGCGAACGGCACGCCGGCGAAAGTCTGCTGGCGTATCGTTTCGTCGGCCAGGATGGCGCCGCCGATGCTGCGGCCCAGGTTCGGCGTGGTGACGATCATGTCGCGGTAGGCGCGGCGCATTTCCTCGGTCTGCGCGATGCCCAGCGCGGCGAAGCGCTTGTTGCAGGTGCCGGTGCTTTCGTCCATCGCCAGCAAGCCCTTGTCGGTGCCGACCATAGCGGCGGCGGTGGCGATCAATTCCTGTGCATTCATGCTGCTTCTCCTTTTTTCACACGTTGTTTGGGTGTTACTTTCGCTACGGCTTGGCCGATCTGCGGATTGTGCCACGGACCATGCGGCGCGATCAGCGCGTCGGCCTCCTTCGGTCCCCAGCTGCCGCGCCGGTAAGGCAGCACGGCCGCATGCTTGGCCAGCACCGGATCGACGGTGGCCCACGCCGCCTCGACCGCGTCCTCGCGCGTGAACAGCGCGCCGTTGCCGTCCATCGCGTCGCCGAGCAGGCGCTCATATGGCGTCTCTTCGTTAGGATGTTGCTCGACCATATTCAGTTCGTACTGGTCGCCGACAAAGTCCTTGCCGTCGCGCTTGACGCGCGCGGCCAGCGCGATGGCCGGCGCCGGCTGCAAACGGAAGCGCAGATAATTGGTGCCGCCATCGGTCGCGTCGGCGAACAGCTGCTGCGGCGGCGCCTTCAATTTCACCACCACCTCGGCCGCCGAATTGGCCAGGCATTTGCCGGAGCGCAGATACCAGGGCACCCCGTTCCAGCGCCACGAATCGATATGCAGCTTGACGGCGCAATAGGTCTCGACGTCCGAATCCCTGGCCACGCCGGTCTCCTTGCGATAGCCGGTGTACTGGCCGCGCACGATGTCGTCGGCCGTCAGCGGCCGCATCGCGCGCAGCACCTCGGCCGTCTCGTTGTGGACCGCGCCGAAGTCGCGTGTGCTCGGCGGCTCCATCGCCAGCAGCGCGACGATCTGGAACAGGTGGTTCTGGATCACGTCGCGCAGGCAGCCGGCGCTTTCGTAAAAGCCGCCGCGCCCTTCGGTGCCGAATTCCTCGGACAAGGTCACCTGCACGCTGTCGACGTAGTTGCGGTTCCAGATCGGTTCGAGGAAGCTGTTGGCGAAGCGGAAGTACAGCAGATTCATGATCGCCTCCTTGGCCAGGAAGTGATCGATGCGGAAGATGGCGTCCTCCGCAAACACCTTGCGCGCGACGGCATTGAGCTTTTTCGCCGACGCCAGGTCGCGGCCGAACGGCTTTTCGACGATGACGCGCGCCTGCCCGGCCAACCCGGCCGCGCCCAGCGCCTTGATGACGACTTCGAACAGCGACGGCGGTATCGCCAGATAAAACGCCGGCCGCTGCGCGCCGTTCAAGGCCGTTTTCAGCTGCGCGAAGGTCTCCGGCTTGTTGTAGTCGCCGCTGACGTAATACAGATTGGCCAGCATCTTCTTGAGCGCTTTCTTGTCATCGACCTTGCCGTCGGCGGCGATGCTGTCGCTGGCGCGTTTGCGCAGTTGCGCGTCGTCCCAGTCCGAGCCGGAAACGCCGATCACCGGCATGTTCAGCAAGCCGCGCTTGGCCAGCGCATACAGGGCCGGGAAGATTTTTTTGTAGGCGAGATCGCCGGTCGCGCCGAACACCACCAGCGCGTCCGAGCGCGCCTTGCCGTCGAATTTATTCATGTGGATGACTTTCTTTTTGTTGTTGAAGTGCGATGTGTATTTCGACCCGGTGCGGCCGGCGATCGTCAAACAGCGTGATGGCCGAACCGTCCAGCGCCTTGCCGTCGACCGTGATGCCGGCGGCGACGCCCTGTCCCTGCTGGACGAAAATGGTATAAATCGTTTCCTTGTAACGGTAGCGCAGCTCGAAGCCGTCCCAGTCGGCCGGGATGCACGGCGCCACGCGCAGCTGCGTGCCTTCCAGCGTCAGGCCGAGCAGCGACTCGATCGAATAGCGGTACATCCAGCCGGCCGATCCCGTGTACCAGGTCCAGCCGCCGCGCCCCTTGTGCGGATCGAAGGCATAGACATCGGAGGCCAGCACATAGGGTTCGGTCTTGTAGCGCGCCACCGCTTCCGGCGTGTCGGCGTGGTTGATCGGCGCCAGCATGTCATACAGCTGCCAAGCGCGTTGGGCGTCGCCGAGCGCCGCGTAGGCCATCCCAGCCCACACGGCGGCATGCGTGTACTGGCCGCCGTTTTCGCGCACGCCGGGCAGATAACCTTTGATGTAGCCAGGATTCGGCTCGGCGCGGTCGAACGGCGGATCGAGCAGCTGCACCACCGCCGCATCGGGCCGCACCAGATGCTGTTCCAGCGCATCCATCGCCTGCCGCGCGCGCGACGCTTCGGCCACGCCGGACAGCACCGACCAGCTTTGCGCGATCGAGTCGATGCGGCATTCGGTGTTTTCGGCGGAACCTAGCACCGTGCCGTCGTCGAACCAGGCGCGCCGGTACCAGTCGCCATCCCATGCGCTTTGTTCGATGGCGGCACTCAGTGTGGCCTGCTGTTCGCGGCAGCGCGTCGCGAACGCAGCATCGTCGCGGCTCGCCGCGAGGTCGCCGAATTCCTTGAGCACGCGGCACAGGAAGAAGGCCAGCCACACGCTCTCCCCTTTGCCGCCGGCGCCGACCAGGTTCATGCCGTCGTTCCAGTCGCCCGATCCCATCAACGGCAAGCCGTGCGCGCCGAAGCGCAAACCATGTTCGATCGCGCGCACGCAATGCTGGTACAGCGTGGCCGACTCTTTCGACTCGGTCGGCAATTCATAAGCGTCCTTGCCGTCCTTGGGCAGGCTGCCTTCGATGAAATTCACCACCTCATCGAGCACGCCGCTGTCGCCGGTGGTCAGCACGTAGCGGCAGGTAGCCAAGGGCAGCCACAGATAATCGTCCGAGCAGTTGGTGCGCACGCCGCGTCCCTGCGGCGGATGCCACCAGTGCTGCACGTCGCCCTGCGGGAACTGGCGTCCGGCGCAGCGCAGCAGATGCTCGCGCATCAGCGCCGGCTGGGCGTGGACCAGCGCCATCACGTCCTGCAGCTGGTCGCGGAAGCCGAACGCGCCGCTGGACTGATAGAAGGCGTTGCGCGCCCACAGCCGGCACGCCAGCACCTGGTACAGCACCCAGCCGTTGGTGAGGATGTCGAAGGCGCGGTTCGGCGTTTTGACCTGCACGGCGCCGAGCGTGTGCGTCCAATATTGTTTGACCTTTTCCAGCGCCGCGCTGGCGCTGTCGCTGCCGCGCGAGCGCAGCGCCAGCGCGCGCGCCGCCTCCACGCTGTGCTCCGCGCCGAGGCGGAATATCACCTCATACGATGCGCCGGGGGCCAGCAGCACCGGCACGCGCAGCGCGGCGCAAGGGTCGAGCGCCGCGCCGACCTGGTCGGACAGGCCGGGCCGGGACATCGCGGCCGGATCGCGCAAGCTGCCGTCGATGCCGAGGAAGCTGGCGCGGTCGCCGGTGTGGCTGATGCCCTCGACCAGGTCGACGTCGAAGAAGGCGGCGCGGCCGGCGAAGTCGCTGTTGTAGCCGTTTTCGGCGATCAGCGCGCCGCTGCCGTCGAGCGTCGTCACCACATGCATTTTGGTTTTGTCGCGCTGCTCGCCCAGCACCCACTCGACGTATCCCGTGACCGATAAACGGCGCGGACGCGGTGAGCGGTTGTGCAGCGTCAGGCGCGCGTACTTGACCGGCGCGTCGATGGCGACGAACACGCACAACTCGGACGCGATGTGGTCTTCAATATGCTCGAAGATGCTGTAGCCGAAGCCGTGGCGGGTCACATAGTTGCCGGTGCCGCGGCTCGGCGACGCGGTCGCGGACCAGTAATGGCCGCTGTCCTCATCGCGCAGATAAAAGGCCTCGGTATTGGCGTCGGCGACGGGATCGTTGGACCACGGCGTCAGACGGAAGGCTTGGGCGTTTTCGCTCCACGTGGTGGCGCTGCCGCTCTCGGAAATGAGCGTGCCGAAGTTGGGATTGGCCAGCACGTTGACCCACGGCGCCGGCGTGGTCTGGCCGGCGCGCAGCGTGATGACGTATTCGCTGCCGTCGGTGCTGAAACCGCCGAGGCCATTGTCGAATTCCAGTTCGGGATGCGCCGACAGTTCGAACACCGTCGGCGCGACCGGCAGCGGCTGCGGCATCGCTTGCGGCAGCGGCGCGGCGACATGGCGATCCAGCTGCCGCGCCAGGGTGCCGGCCGCGTCGTCGACGACGGCGCGCGCCACCGTTTGCAGCAGCACGTAATCGGCTGCAGGTATGTTGTCGGCCGCGCGCACGAAGATGCCGCCCGGCTTGTCCAGCAGATCGGCGGCGCCGCATTCGGCGATCAAGGCGGTGAGCCGGGCCGCCAAAGCGCCGGCATCCGGCGCGGCGTTGACGATCACCAGGTCCAGCGCCAGGCCATACCAGCGCCAGCATCCATGCGCGTCGATCAGTTGTCGCGCCAATGCCAAATCGGTATCGCCTGCATCGCCTACCCGCAGCAGCAATATCGGCAAATCGCCCGAGATGGCGTAGGCCCACAATCCCGATTGACCGAGCCGATTGCGCGCCAGCGTGGCGGCGTCGGCGCGCATGCTGGCGTTGGAATAAATCATCGAGGCGGCCAGGCGCATGACGGCGTCCGCGTCGGCGGGATCGGATGCGGTCTGCGCGGCGCAGGCCGGCGGCGACGATGGAGGCGCCAGCAGCGCGCCGTCGGCATGTTCGCGCTGCTGATATTTTTCGACCAGCGCCAT
>Ga0209901_1000805_pt1 | contig 10919 bp, 14 predicted proteins | sample OrgsoiDNA_201058_FD_185806 | JGI IMG/M metagenome (GOLD analysis project Ga0209901, IMG submission 185806) | Permafrost soil microbial communities from the Arctic, to analyse light accelerated degradation of dissolved organic matter (DOM) -... | ecosystem: Environmental > Terrestrial > Soil >...
GCGAAGCAGATCCAGCCCATCCCGATCAGCAGAACTGCCCGATGCCTTATCTGTAAAGATACGGCTGGCTTCCACTCCCGCCTCTTTTAGGGCTTTAATCTGAATATCCAGGGACTGCTGGCTGGTTGAGACCCGGGCATAACCAAAAAGTCGCATAAAAATGTATCCTAAATCAAATATCTGACAGATGGTGTCTGTTATAGGGGTTTAAAGCCCAATGGAACGGAAACGTACGCTAAGACCGTAACTGCATGATTTAAAGTCTATAAAGTCGTAGCTTTGTTGCTTCGGTTTACGTTGATTCGATTGCCGGGTTTATTTACGCCGGAAATACCGAAAACCGCATGAACACTGGCATCAACGGCAAAAGTAAACAAAACCCTCGTTTCTTTACTCGCCTGAACTGCTCAAAAAATACACTTGACGTACGTTTTCGTTCCATTGGGCTTCAGACCCCTACCCATCGCGATGGAGAACTCAGTCAATGTTCAAGTCTCGCTGAATATGTGTGGGGACACTGATCTGTCGGGAGCCGGATGCGGTAGTCCCGCAAGTCCGGTTCTGAGGAGGGGCCCGTCCGGGTAACCGGCGGGTCTACTCAACTCAGACCCCATTTATTCAACAAAGCCGGTTAACCATTAACCCCAAACTCATGATGTATCAGGGGACATAAATCAGAATACTGTTTGCCTGCATTAAGCTTTTCCTGTAGCCTTGCAATGTCAGGTTCAAACGGAAATATCTTTGTCTCAATACCTGTTTTTATTGCTTCTTTTACTTCTTCATAACCGATACTTCCCCCTCCAAAAGCCATTACCTCCCCTCCATATTTGTGTGCAGGATAAAGCATGTACTGATATTCATGATCACCATCAGCCTTTTTTGTCTGCCATGAATTGGTAGGATCAGGAACACGCACGATATTTACATCACCATGCGCCAAATCATTTTCGGAGGCACATTCAGAAACAATACCCATGCATCTTATTTTTTCCTTAAGTGAAGCATCCTCAGCCACTAATTCATAAATGATGCCTATGCCCGTGCTGGTTCCTCCACATACCGCAACTATCTGTTTATCCGGATTATCGAGCAGGCATCTTTCCAGCTCTGATTTTAGTGTTCCCCTTAATCTCTCCGGGTCTTTGTAAGCCAGCCCGGAATAACCTATAAAGGTAATGCAATGAAAATCTTGAATACCTTCACTCTCCCCCAACAATAAATTATCAATTTCATTTGTTGTTTTGTCCGGTGCTGGTAGATTACTTTCTAGCATTATTGCCGCGCTTTGACTGTAGCATTTCGGTTTTTGAGATGATAATTCATTTGTGTTTTGCGTAACTGAAATGTTAACAGTAGAATTTGAAGATATTGTTGTCATACAGTATTACTCTTCCCTGTGCTGATTAAATGGTCATAAACATGTGTTTGTTATCAGTATCTGGTAACTGACAGTTATTTAATAAGTTATTTCCAAACAAAAGTAGATCTTAAAAGGTGATTTTTTTGATCCAGGTGTGAGAGTTAGCGAAATGGAGAGATACGAATCTCACATCCGGGGGCCTTTTCATCTCCCAGAATTTTATAAACCGTGGAGCGGGCGCAACTGAGCTGCCGGGCAATCTCAGTTGCGCCCGCGCCTTTCTGATGAAGCATCAGCACCGTGCTTCTGTCCACTGAACGTCTGCGGCCAAATTTTATGCCTTTCAGCTTAGCTTCCTGACGGCCTGCATTGGTGCGTTCCTCGGCCTGTGCAACGGCGGACAGGATAGTAACAACCTAAAACACCTGTTTGGTGGGCACCTTACTTTGCGTGACTACGATGCACAGGTCGGAGAGGCTATAGCCATGATCCGTGCAGAAAAGTGTGCGTGTTTCCTAATAGCTCGTCAATTCAGGAAAGCTTTTGTCTAAATCCGGTTTATTCAACAAAGCCCTAATTATCTCTGGACTGAATATGCACTCTGGATTCGGTTAACATAAAACTACCACATCCATGGAAGCTATAATCATTAATACTAATCTTTACATCTTTATATAAAACAATCCCACTCCCTTTTCTTGCGATTCGACTGTTTTTGAAATCCATTAAGAATAAAACATTCCTCTGTTCTCTAATTGCTTTTCTAAACTTAAGCGACATATCAAGTAGCATTAAACCTCCTGGAGGTGAAGTTAACCCATTATCAATGCAGGTATAAACTGTTGCGATTTGTTGTAATAAAGGAAGGGCCAAGGTTGAGGATAAATGATATTGTCCATCACTATGTAAGACTAGGTTATTTAAATCCACACTAGCAGTAACTCTCTGCTCATCGATTTCCATAGAAATTATTTCATAAATTTCTTGCCTGTAGCCAACAGATAAATAATTAAGCATTAATCCTTTTAACTCTTTGCTTTGTAAAATCATATATTTTATGCTCAAAAAATAATTATGTAATAGCCTAATATTGTAAATAATGGAAGGCATGGCAACCATCAGGTAAACGACGGGTATAACATAACTTTGTTATCGGGGTGGCTTTGTTGAATAAATCGGATTTAGATAACAGGTGATACCTCCAATTAGTAGAACATGTATTTTTCAATAAAGGCCCCGATGACTTTTTCGTGGAGTTCGATGGAACGTGAGAAGCAGATTGTTTTACGGGTGAGACGTTTTATTCGGGTGCGCAGCGTCAGATTATTTCGTTCAATGCGCTGAGTGAAGATTTTGCCGGTCAAATGCTTATCTTTCGGCACTGCTCTGGCATAACTGCCCCAGTTATCGCTGGTTATCATGCCAATACTGAACGGAGCCAGCAACGTCAGCAGCTCCCGACAGGTTTCATCTGTACGGGGACCGAAGGTGTAGGCCACCACGCCGCCTGTTTTGGTGTTGTACGCGTACCAGAGCCAGTGTTGCCGGGCCTTACTGCCAACGAAGCCCCATTGTTCATCAAGTTCGCAGATGAGCGCCACGTCAGCATGGGTGACGGGTGAAGACGTTATTCGCTTCGGCGCGAGTTTTTTAAAGTGCGGATAACCGTATTGATGCCGATTTTCAGCACTCTTGCGGTATCCCGAACGCCAGCGCCGTTGAAAGCCATTTCGGTAATGTGTTCTTTAACACCTGGTTTTCTGGCTTCATAAGTATAGGTGAGCAGAAAGACTCGATGACACTCACGGCATCGAAACCTGTCACGCCCTTTAGGGTTCTGTCCATGACGGTAAACCAGAGCTGACTGACAACGGGGACAATGAACGGTGATGGTTGCCACAGAAGCACCTTAAAAACCCGTATTATTCATGACGATTCAACTAATTGAAAGCATTACCCATGTCGGCGTACCCGCACTGGCAGTGCCCACGCAAAATAAGCCAATAGCGCCTACCGGTGTTGACTGAATCGTCATGCTGCTGGTCATCGCCGCGCTGCAGCTAAACGGCACGTTCAGCCGCGCGATACTGGCCCACACTTTTTTTGTCAGGGATAGCTGGGTAGGTTTGTGTAGAAGTCCATTGTGCTTTAATCCCGTGCGAATCAAAAACGCTTACTATTCGTTCAGCTTCTTCACGACTCACACATGGAAAGGTCACTGTCCGTTTCGCTTCATCTTTGGAATCAAGCCAAAAAATTACATTATTTGTGATATACAGTGATGAGTACGGGGGACGAGGATCAATAAGGTAATGTTTTTCTATAGAGTTATATTCACCATGCAGCACGTTGAATGAATGACAAATATAATCATCAACCATTTCGATAAAGGCAGGTTTTGAACTCAGTAATGCAGCATCAGCATCGCTGCTTAGCCATCGTGATGCCTGTAACCTCAAGCTACTGAGAAGCAACAAAGATTCGTAGGGTGTTTTTTGGCTTTTAATAGGCTTACCTAAAATAGCCGACTCTAATTTGTCGATACGGGTTGCCTGTTTTCGTACCTTCCATAACAAAAAGGCACACAGACCTCCGACAGCGACAAAAAACGATATCCATAGCGTTGTCATTTTACGTTCTCCTTCATGGAGTGGCGACGACAGAGGGATTGCCGTTATTTGACCCAGTCTTCCAGCGTCAGCCCCGGCACCCGCGCAAACTCCCGCGTATTATTGGTCACCAAAATGGCCCCTGCCGCGATCGCATGGCCGGCAATGGCCGCGTCATTATTGCCGATCGGTGTGCCGGCGGCCGCCAGTGCGATTTTGAGGTCGGTGGTGGCGTCCACAGCCGCCCGATCCCAGGCCAGCACCGCATCGAGGCGCTGGCAGAACGCCTCAACCAACAACGTGTGGCGCGGCGAGGCTTTTTTGCCCACGGCGCCAAAACGCATCTCGGCATAGGTGATGGCCGACACCACAATGCGGTGATTGCGCAGTACGGCTTGCTCGAGTTGCTTCAGCACCGCTTCCGGCTGCTCGCGCATAATAAAAGAGCAGATATTGGTGTCCAGCATGTAAGTCTTGTTCATAGCTCAAAACGTCCTTCGTCGCTGACAATCTCCTCACGCTCTACCATAAAGTCCGCATCGGCTTTTTCAAGCTGCGTGAACGAACGCCAGGTCGGCCGGACGGGACGCAAAATGATGTTGTCCCCTTCGCGGACAATCTCCAGCTCGCTGACGCCGTCAAAATCCAGATCGCGGGGCAGACGGATGGCGCGGTTGTTGCCGTTTTTAAAAATAGAAACTGTGCGCATGGTTTTTCCTCATATGCTGAGTGTGCCAGGGAAGATTCCCGCATAGGTGGAGTATATGCTTCTGGAATTGCTTTGTATAGGCTATACATATGCAGATGTATAGTATATGCGTATGCTGGGTATATGCAGATGTAAGCCATATGGATATGTTTAACCTATGTTAGTTTCTCTCTTTTTCCAGTGGAGATCCGCTTTCTGGCAGTTCCGGATCTCCACGCGCTTGCCGGGCCGGATCGGCGCGAAATAACCACATATAGGGTAGATAATAGGCCATAACCTACTATATAGCGGGCATGTCCGGCGCAATGACGGGGGGCGGTGGGATGAAACAGGGCGTAAAACGGCCGCATTCCGGCTGGTGTGCTTCCGAAAACCTGCCTATAGTAAAAGTCGGAAGCACGGCGGCGGCCCGTCGATAATTGCGCCGCGTTTTTATCATCACGCCATCTATTAGCGCGTTCATAATATCCAAGAGCAATTATTGCCTTCGTCACCGTCAAGGTGATTTTCTAAAAGATGCTCATTCGGTGGAAACGGGCTTGTTGCAAATAATAAGGGTCGGCGATTTTACTCATTGATGGGGGGAATAATTAGGCTAAAACCGTCTCAATATTAAAGAGTCGATTCATAAAGGCAGATCTTTCCCGCACTCGACATTTAGGTTCATCATGGCGTAGCCAAATATCAAATTGACCTTTATTCAGTCGTCGCAATGTTTCAAATCCCTGAAGCGTTGACCAGGCACGGTTTGGTCGTTTGAACCCACCGGCCGTTTTTACTAATTTTTTGATGGGCGCATGGTCAGACTCGATACGATTATTCAGGTATTTGACCTGCCGCTGCTTCACATCATCACGTAGCTTTCCTTCATTCTTTAAACGCGTGATAGCGTAACCGTATGACGAATGTTTATCGGTGTTGAGTATTTTAGGCTGTCTTTCAATAGGATAGGGTTTTAACACCCGTTTAATGAATTGATAGGCGGCATTTTTATTTCGTTTAGGCGAAAAGTAAAAATCTAATGTCGTGCCGTGCTTATTGATGGCGCGATAGAGATAAAACCATTTTCCGCTGACTTTGATATAGGTTTCATCGAGTTGCCATGAGGAGTCGGCATTCGTAAATTGATAGGGTTTCAATTTCTGACGAAGTCTGGGCGCATATTCAATAAACCACCGATAAATGGTAGAACGATGAACGGAAATCCCACGCTCTGCCAGCATATCGCTAACATTGGCATAGCTCATCGGGGTTGAGCCGTACCAACGTAAGCACCACAGGATGATCTCGGGTGCAAAATGTTTCCATTTGAAATCGCTGGGGGCCATGTGGATTCACTGAAGAAGGGATGAATAGCCTCAGTTTTCATGACAACGCCATTTTTTGCAACAAGCCCGTATAAACATAGAGATTTAAGAAACTGTTTTTTGATACTGTTCAACGCGGCTGTTTACACCCTTGGCCCTTTAACCGCTATCCCTTCTTAAAACGTGCGGCCAAAAACGGTTGGATATCTAACGCAGTAGGTTCCTGACGCACCAGTTGATTGAGTACTACGCCAGTGATGGCTGATGTCAAGATGCCGGTGCGGAAATGACCGCAGGCGTTGAGATAGCCTTCGACACCGTCCAAGGGGCCGAGGATGGGTAATTCATCCGGCGATCCGGGGCGTAAACCGGCCCAGCAGCGTTTGATATTGATCTCCTTGAGTCCCGGAATGCAGCGCATTGCACCTTGCACCAGCCCTTTGATTTCGGGCAGCGTGGTGCTGACATCAAAACCTTTATCTTCCGTGGTGCTGCCTATCAAAATCTCGCCATTGTCTTTTTGCACAATGTAACAATCGCTTGTGGTGATGCTGCCGCGCAGCATCTTGGGCATTCTTTCCGACAAAACGATCTGGCCTTTCACCGGATAAACGGGGATAGGCTGCCCGGTCGCCCATTCGCATAGCGTCGATGCCCAAGAACCGGCGGCGTTGATTAACGTGTTGCATGATAAACGCCCGACGCTGTCAGTTTCGACGCCTTTGACGCGTATCCCCTGGCGGTGAACGCCGGTGATATTGGTATTGTGGTAAATATCCACGCCGTTCTGCCGTGCGCCTTCGAGATAGGCATCGGTGAGGCGGAACGGGCTGATTTGATGATCACACAAGAACTCTAGTGCGCCGGTGGCCTGCCGCGAGAGGTACGGCTCGCTTTCCTGAAGTTGCGCCGCGTCGAGCCAGCGAATTTCGTCGGCCAGTTGCGGTATCTGCTCCACAATGTGCTGCGCGTAGCGGCGGTCTTGTTCGTCGTACATCACAAATTTCAGGCCGGTACGCTCAAACTTGGCGTCCATGCCATGTTTTTCCAGCAGTTCCTGATGCAGTTGCGGGTATATGGCGTTCGACATCAACGCCATATTGAAAAAGCTATCGGGCAGAATGTGAGGGTGCGCCGCGTCAACGATGACCGCGCTGTTGGAAGCCGATGCCGCCGCGGAGGCCAGGGTGGATTGCATTCGAAAGAAGATGACGCCGCATCCCAGCCCGACCGATTCACCGATAGCCCACAAGCCGCCCGCCGAGGCGCGCGACGCATTGCCGGGACGCTTGGCATCCACCAGGGCAATTTTCATGTCGCGATCCTTTGATAACTGATACGCGCAAGATGCGCCGATCACGCCGCCGCCGGCAATCACCACGTCGTAGTCTTTATTCATTCGATTTGTCTCCGGTGGCGGCTTGTTGATCTTGCTCCTCAGTCATAAACGCACTGAAGGGCAAGGGGTCTATAGGGAAACGCGGACGCAGCCAGCCCACATCGCTGCGCCCGGTGTGAGCGCGCAGGCGATCGCTGCAATAGCCCACGCAGAGTTTGCCCTGGCAATCCCCCATGCTGATGCGGGTACGAATTTTCAGGCTACCCATGTCCTCCACTTGTTGATCTAGCGCGGTGTCGATGGTTTCCCGCGTGACCTGTTCGCAGCGGCATATCACAGTATCCTGATTTGGCAGGCTTAATTGCCCGCTGCCGCGCCGGGTGTAATGGTCAATGCCGGCTCGAAAACGTGAAATGGCCCGTCTGCGTTTGAGGCATTGCTGGTGCCGTTGTTTGGCTTCATCGGCGTGCAGGTCACCGCGCAGGTTAAGGATCGACAGGGCGGCGATCTGTCCGTCAATCATTGCGGCGTCTCCGCCCCGTAAACCGCCAATATCACCTGCCAGATGAATATGGGGCTGGCTACTCTGCTGCCACTCATTGATCTGCGGCCGTAAGAAGCCGTCTTCATGATAGTGGTGGGCCAGGCCCATTTGCTGAGAAAGCTGAGTGCGGGGAAGAAAACCGTAGCCGACGGCTAAGGTTTCGGCATCCAAAATGCGCTGTTGGCTCAAATCTGCTGACCAGTTTATGTCGTAAGGTGCTACAACGACCTGGCTCAACGCCTCCTGCCCGTTTGCCGCCACTACGCCCCAACCATAATGCTGAGCAATGCCGTGCAGCTTGAGATAAGCCAACATGCTTAACCCTTCGAGGAAGAGCAGAGGCTGGTTGAGCAGCGCCTGCGCCTCGCGGGCGATGTTTGAAAAAGCGCTGGCTTCGTAAATCCCAACTACTTCCGCGCCTGCGCGGTGTAACTGGCAGGCAATCAGCGGAAGCAATGGCCCGGTTCCGGCTAACACCGTGCGTCCGTAGGGAAGGGCAACGTCGTTTTTAATTTGCAGTTGCAAACCGCCAAGCAGCTTCACGCCCGGTAGCGTCCAGCCGGGAAACGGCACGCTGCGTTCATGGCAGCCCGCCGCCAGCAGTAAATGCGAAAACGGCAGCGTCTCGATTTTCTCTTCGGAGTCAAGCACGTACAGGCTGTGATGATCTTCTCCGCCCATAATCCGGGTATTCAAACGCACATCGACTCGGTCCTGGACGGCATTAAAAGCGTCGTGCAAGGCCAGCATTTCACGCTGATAGCGTTTGCCCAGGTAGTGCAGATTGACGCCCTGACGGGCCGGGCCACGAAATACCACGCCGCCCAGGCGGGAAGCTTCATCGATGAGAATGCTCTCGACGCCCTGTTGCGCGAGTTCAATGGCGGCGGCCATTCCGGCAGGGCCACCGCCAATAATCACGGGACGCAGGCTCATGGCAGAAGACCTTGTTGGAAGCGGTTTACGGTGGTTTCAACCTGCATATCGGGCTGAACTAACGTCTGGCAGGCGCGCTGTTTAAAACGGCCATTAATTTTGACCACGCAGCAGTGGCAAATTCCCATCCCGCAATAAGCGCCCATGACTTGCAGATGATCGTTTCGTGCAATGGCGCGTTGACCTACGGCGTTCAATACGCTCAATACCGTTTCACCCGTCATCGCACTGACGGATTGCCCGTCAATCGTGAGGCTAATATCGCCTTGCGCAGGACTTTGAATATCGTATTCACGTTGCAACATCATTGTTTCCTTGCCAATAAAAAAGGAAATAACGCATTTTGGGCAAGCCGGTACAAAACCAATACACTTTAAATATATTCTAAAAAAGAGATCTATTATGGCATCACCCAGAATGCGAAATAACGGTGACATCTGCCCTTGCGCGCTGCGCAGACAGACTCATGCATGGTGAGAAGTTAGAAGAAGCGTGTGATGAAAACTCTATACTTTATTTAGTCAAGCAAACCATGATTGTCAACATTAAGGGGTTCTACGCCGGAATCCCAGATGTTTCCGTCTGCTGAAATTATCCCCGGTTGAGCAGCTTTATGCCGTCAGCTCGCAGTTGACCATCCGGGGGAATATGCAAGTACAGGGTTTTGAGGGCCAACCGTACGAAAATGTACAGTAAGAGATAAATATTTGTCTGAAAAATCGATTCGTAGACAAGAATGTCCGATAAATGCCATTTTTCGATTAAAAAGCCGTCGTTTTAAGGGCTTTCATCTGCGTCTATTATGTCTTATATATCAGACATTTAATTCGCTAACGTACGTTTTCGTTCCATTGGCCTTCAGACCCCTCGAATGTGTCAGATATTCGCCAGACGGTACTGGGATGACGCTTACTAACGCGCTGGCACGTGCAGTATTCATGCACCGGTTGGGAGAGATCAGGGACCGAAAACCGGAAAATCAGAGCTATCGCGCAAGTGGACTGACACTGCTGACGGCTGCAATCTCCCTGTGGAATACCGTCTATATGGAAAGAGCGATCGATGCCCTGAAGCGTAAAGGACTGAAGATCAACGAGCAACTGCTGTCGCATTTGTCGCCGTTAGGCTGGAAGCACATCAATCTGACGGGCGATTATATTTGGAAAAGCAACCGGATACCGGCTTCCGGAAAGTTTCGTCGGCTGAGACCAGCTAAAGTCGAAAGGGTCAAAAAACAGCCTTAACGTACAATAATTTTCGATATCCAAACTGACCCCTACCCGATCGGTTTATAGTAAATGCCGTCTATGGTTCATCTGTTGGTGCAAAATACGCGCAATCAGAATATCCGTATCACGAACCGTATAAAAAATGGCATGTCGCTGAAATTCAATGCGCATTACACCAGGAACGGTATGGTAGTCACGTCCCATATCTGGCATTCCGGCCAGCGTCTCGAAAAATGCCTCAAGTGCGTCGGTATAATGGTCTGCCTGAGCTTCACCAAATTTCAAGAGCGTATAATCATAAATCCCGGCGAAGTCTTCTGCCGCCCGTTCGGTGAGTTTATACACGATGTCTCAGTTTTCTTTGTGCTGCAATATCCCGCAGTGATAGCGAGCTTTCACCGCTTTCCAGCCCAGCAATAACAGCCTGGCGAATAACTTCATCGTTTGTTTCTTGTTGCTCCAGCAATCGCAGCGCAGAGCGCATAACTTCACTCGCAGAGCCGTAACGGCCACTGTCTATTAATCGACTAATAAACGAATCGAGTTGTTCCCCAATCGTAACGCTTGTTGTTCTGGCCATAATGCCCCCCGTGTTAACTATTAACACAATAATAGGAATCCTTGCTCTTGGTGTCAACAAATGCATCTAAGCGGTTTTTTCCACTTCAATCGCAATGGGGAGCAAAGACTGAAAAGATGGAACAGTGTATCGGGGCACCCCCTAATTACATCGATAGATTTTGCTTTTCTTCATCGTGTCTTTTTGTGGTATTTCACCAATAGATAGGGGTTTGAGGTCCAATGGGGCAAAAACCTACGCTAAGCAGTATCAGAAATCGATTTTGATACGGTCTAGTCTCAAAATGACCCAAATTCGATAATT
>Ga0209901_1000807_pt1 | contig 10918 bp, 9 predicted proteins | sample OrgsoiDNA_201058_FD_185806 | JGI IMG/M metagenome (GOLD analysis project Ga0209901, IMG submission 185806) | Permafrost soil microbial communities from the Arctic, to analyse light accelerated degradation of dissolved organic matter (DOM) -... | ecosystem: Environmental > Terrestrial > Soil >...
GGGCCAGCGGAAAAGTCGGTGTCTTCATGGTCACGTCAGGCCCGGGCGCGACCAATGCCCTGACGCCGATCGCGGACTGTTATGGCGATTCCATACCCGTCGTTCTCATCTGCGGACAGGTGCCGCGTGCGGCGATCGGCAGCGATGCGTTTCAGGAAGCACCCGTCTTCAACATCATGTCGGCGTGCGCGAAGCACGTGTTTCTGGTCACCGACCCGGCGAAGCTCGAGCAAACACTGCGAAGCGCGTTCGACATTGCCCGTACCGGCCGACCGGGCCCGGTCGTCGTGGACGTGCCAAAAGACATCCAGAACTGGACAGGGCCATATCACGGGCGAGGCACGCTGCATTTTCGCGGTTACTCCGATCGTCTCCGGATGGTGACGAATGGCGCGCGTCTTGAAGGGGAAAAGGCCGATGCCTTCTTCGATCTTTTGCGGCAGAGTAAGCGGCCGCTGCTCTATGTCGGCGGCGGCGTGATTACGGCCCGCGCGAGCGCTGAACTGCGTGAGTTTTCCGAGCGCAACGGAATTCCGATCGTGACGACACTCATGGGGCTTGGCGCCATCACTGCAAAACACACACTGTGTCTCGGCATGCTCGGCATGCATGGCACCGCCTGCGCTAACTACGCAGTAGAAGACTGCGACTTTCTCATCGCGGTGGGTGCCCGATTCGACGACCGGGTCGCCGGTGGCAGGCCCGAATCGTTCGCTCGCGGCGCCCGTTATGTTGCTCATATCGACATCGACGAGGCGGAGATCAACAAGGTCAAACGCGTGCAGTGGAGTCACGTCGGAGATGCAAAGGATGCCTTACTATCTTTGATCGAGCACAGTCCCGCGACGCAATCGCCTTCAGACTGGCTCGAGCATGTGATGGAGCTCAAGCGGACGTTCGGGATGAACTACGATCGAAAAAGCTCCGCGATTCAGCCGCAGTCAGTGATCGAGAAGCTCAGCGAAATCACCGGGGGACGAGCAATCATCACCACGGGCGTCGGCCAGCATCAGATGTGGGCTGCGCAGTTTTTCGAGTTTGTCGAGCCGCGAAGCTTTCTGACATCGGGGAGTATGGGAACGATGGGTTTTGGGCTGCCCGCGGCAATTGGCGCGCAATTGGCTCGACCGGATGCACTTGTGATCGACATCGACGGCGACGGCAGCATTCGGATGAATGTCGGCGAACTGGAGACGGCAAGCACGTACGGCATCCCCGTTAAGGTATTGCTGCTCAACAATTGCGGTGACGGAATGATCCGGCAGTGGCAGCGTCTCTTTTATGAAGGGCGGATGTTTACCAGCGACAAGGCGCTGCATCGCAAGGACTTTGTGATGGCGGCACAGGCCGATGGCTTTGAATTTGCCCGTCGCGTTCAGGCAATAGGCGAACTTGAGGACACGCTGAGGGACTTCGTGGAGTTTGACGGCCCCGCTTTCCTTGAGGTGATGATTGACTACAACGCGGATGTATTTCCGATGGTAGGCCCGGGCCAAAGCTACGCGAACATGATCACCGGACCCTTTATCCCGTCTCGAATCGCGCAAGAGACACAAACTCAGGTCGCAGGACGTAAAAGTGCCGCCGATATGTTCTAGCGAAGTTGAGTTCCGGTGTCGCAAAGAGTGACACGGCCATGGGCGTCACGCGATTTGGATTATGCGTCTCGTGGCTGTGTTTTGTAATCACCCCGCCAATTTGTTCAGCTTCTATAGTGGTGCTTGTCGAAATCTATGATTGACGAGAATTTAATTTATAAGGCACTCGCCAACCCGTTCCGGCGCGAGATCTTGAACTGGTTAAAAACGCCTAACAAATACTTTGTACAAGGATGCATCGATCTTGGTTACGGGGTACCGTCAAACGCAATCCACGCGCGCAGTGGGCTATCGCAATCGACTGTATCAGCGCACGTCGCGGCATTGATCGAGGCGGGATTGCTTGTTTCGACCCGTGTTGGTCAGTGGATGTTTTTATCGCGAAATGAAGAAGTTATTGGCGCCTTTGCGGCACAGATTCGGCTGCATCTGTAACAGTCGGTCTGATCGGCCGAGCTGTCGGTGACGATGACTCGATAGATCCGACTTTATTGAAGCGTTATCGATTGGAGAAATGACAAATGAAATTTTCAGTGAAAAATGAGATCCGCTCAGCCGATATTTCGACGATTGAGCTTGCAGTGAAGAGTGTCGACGGCGACGCGAAGGTCAACGTCGACGTTGACACGAAGACGGTGAGTGTGGATTCGTGGCTAATGCCCGAGGAGTTTTTCGTCGCTTTCGACGACGAAAACTATGACGTGGTCATTGTCGAAGCATAGTCAGCTGCCGGAGCTTTCGCGTGGCGAAACTATTCGAGCTCGCACATACACGAAAATCACGAATCGTTCAACAGCGGGTCATCATTCAGAAAGGCGATTTAACGACCGGCATGATATGAACTGCAATGCGCTCCAGCACTTGATCGTGGGTCTGGAGTGCGGGACTCGCGAGAATCAAACCAATCAACAGCGGGTCACAATACCTGGTTTGTGAGTCGATTGCGCTCGTGCAATCAACTGCGGATCAGCGTGCCTTGAAAGCAGTTAATGGCTGCAATCATCCTTTCTGCCAAACGTCTGCCACTCCGGCATCACTCCACGGCTATGTAGAAAGTTTCTTTAGTAAGTGCCTAAAGATTTTTGCCTTACCGCCGTTTACATGGCTGTGCAATCGCGCGCACGGAGTATGTACGGAGTATCTAAGCCCAATCAACCATTGCGGAATCGAGAGTCCGCATTCAAAAAAATATAATGCACATGAAAACAAGATTACCTTTGATCATTTCCTTGTTCGGTTCATTTGCGCTCGCCGCGTGCGGCGGAGGCGGGGGCGGCAGCACGTCGGACGCGCAAGTGGCGGCGCCGGCCTCCTCAGCCAGCGCACCAGTAACCGCATCGGCACCAGCGGCGGCGTCGACGCCAGCCGTGACGGGCGAGGCACTTCCTAGCCTGAGCGCCCCGCAGGCCGGCTCGACTGCAGCTACGGGCAATGGTTTCGAAGGAATCTGGACGCAACAATCGTCCACGTCCCGCCTGACGGCCCTTGTTGACCCGTCGAACAACATTTCTTATACGAGCGCTGTGTTTTCCATCGTTACCAACATGTTCTTCGGGACGATGACGACCGCTGCGCCGAACTGGACCTTGACAAGCGGCTTTGAGACCTTGAACAATATTCTCTACCCGGCTACCTCGGGAAGCGGAACGTTCACAGCGAACCAGACCTTGACCGGCAGCTATGTGGCCAACAACAGCACCGTGAACCTGTCCTTGAACTACGACCCCGCAAATGCGCTCGCGGTCAGCCAATCGAGCGTCGCGGGTACGTGGACAGAAAGCGAGTCCACAATGACGGTCGACAATGCGGGCGGCTTCACTGGCTCGTTTCTCGGCTGCGGTGTCGCAGGCACGCTGGCGCTGACCACGGCGGGCTCGAGCAAGAACTTTTATACGATGACCGTGAGCGGTACGACGAACTCCTGCACGTTGCGTGCAGGCGTGACCTACACGGGTAACGCAGCGATCACCTTCCTGCCCGTTTCCGGGAGCACGACGTTGTATCAGCGGACGATCGTCTATCAGGTCAAGGCGGCCAATAACTCGGTGATCGCCTCCGGTCAACTGGCGAAGCAATAAGCTGACGAAGCAATAAGCCGGTTCGGGGCCACGGCACGCGCCAGTTCGCCGTGGCTCACTCCCGAAAGGACGAAAACCGCCATAAACACCCGCTTCGGATAGCCGGTTAAATCACGAGCGCTCTCCGATACTGCACGGCGCTCCTTCGGCGCTACGCAGTCTTAAAACGCATGCTTGACGCCGACAGTGATGGCGACCTGACTGTTCGTCGACGAAGGTGACAACGTATTGATGGTGGCGTTGTTAAGCGCCGAGCCGTCAGTACCACCGCTGACGTGCTGATAGACGCCCTCCGCATACAAGTCCGTGCGCTTGCTGAGCGAGTAATCTGTCTGCAGCGTCACCTCGTGCCACCTCGGCGATGACGACGTGCTACCCGTGCTATAGGCGCCGTCGGTGAAGGTGTAGGCACCTGCCAGACTCAATGCGGAGCTCAACGCATAACGCGCATTGACCTCATAGTTGTTCAACCGCAAGCCACCGTTCAACCCCACATTTCCTGCACTGCCGGCAAACACGCTAGCCATATTGTCGATCTGCGAATGCGTCCACAGCAAGCCAACCGTCGCCGGGCCGAACACATAGTTGCCGCCCACGCCCCAGATCCGCTGACGCGCTGCGACGAAGTCTGCGCTGCCATCGGCTAATGACACTGCGCCGTTGGGATTCGTACCCAACACGCCGCCGCCCGCGTTGTTCATCTGCAGATAGGCTGCTGCCACGTTGATCGGACCATGCGCATAGGTCGCACCAAAACCATAGGCACGATTATTCGAGAAGCTGTTCGCGTTGTTGCTGAACGAATACGCGCCGCCGAACGTAATGCCTGCATAGGACGTGCTGACATACTTGACTGTGTTATTCAGGCTCAGCGAATCAGCCGCGAGGTTATCGTTGTTGAACGGATGCGCCGAAAGATTGCCCCCATAGCCGCTGCCTGCCGCCGATAACGGGCCGAGATAGTCATTCACCGAATCGAACTGCCGGCCGAGCAGCACGGTGCCGAACTGACTGCTTTGCAGACCCACATAGGCTTGTTCACCGAAGGCATCGCCGCTGTTGAACTGCGACCCGTTGTTCAGGTTGAAGCCGTTCTCGAGCTTGAATACCGCCTGAAGGCCGCCACCCAGGTCTTCTGCGCCTTTCAGTCCGAAGACGGTGTTTTCGGTTGCGGAACTCGTTTCCTGCCAAGCGCTGTGGCCGCCCTGGTTGTTCGTGTAGATAAGGCCGGCATCAATTACGCCATACAGCGTCACACTGCTTTGTGCATGCGCTGAAACAACACAGCCTGCGGATAGAGCAGCGGCGAGGAAAGACGTGTTCAAGGATTTATTCATATTCACAACTCCATGGTGTTACGGCGCTGATCGCGCTTTAAAACCGCTTGCCGCCGGGTCGAAGCTTCGACCCGGCGCAAACAGACATCGGATAGTTAAGAAGGGGAAAGGCCGCGTTCAGGCCAAGACGGCGACCTGCCGGGTGCAGGCATCCAGCGCGATCCGGAGCTGCTCCTTGAGCGTGACTGACGCTTCCATAATTGGCATGCGCGTCTCGCTTCCAATCACGCCGTCTATTGCCAGTGCGGCCTTCACGCCGGCTGGATTGGGCGCGGCGAACAAGAGCTTGATAACCGGCTTGAGCGCTTCGAAAAACGCAACGGCGTCGTCCGTTCTCGCCGATAAAACCCGTTCGTGGATCTCGGCAAGAATATCGGCGAAAAGATGGGCGCTCGTCAGGATGCCGCCCGATCCGCCTGCGATCAGGCAGTCGACATAGGCGTCGTCGTTGCCGCACAGCACGCTGATCGGCAATTGGCAGAGCTTTTGGAAAGTCGCCGGTACGCACGCCTTGATGGCGACAATGTTGGCGCGTTCGACGAGACGCTCGACCGTGCTTGTCTCGATGGAAACGCCGGTGCGATGCGGCACGTCGTACAAGATGACGGGCCGTTCGGTAACGCTCGCAACCTGGTCGAAGTGCCAGCGGATGCCGTTTTGATCGGGGCAAATGTAGGCTGGCGCAGAGACCAGATATCCGCCGATATCCCAGCGATCCAGTTCGCGGATTTCCTGCACCATGTCACGCGTATTGGTACCGCCGACACCGACTACCACCGTCAAGCGTGTTCCGATCACCTCGAACAAGGAACGCAGGACCTTAAGCCGTTCGCTGTGATCGAGCAGTGCTGCTTCGCCGGTCGTTCCCAGCGCGACGAAACCGCTGATCTCCTGGCTCAGATAGCGTTCGGCCAAGCGCTGGAGCGCATCGACGTCGACTTGTCCGTCCTTGAACGGCGTGACAATAGGTAACCAAATTCCAGACACCATGCTCAACTCCGCTGCGCGCGGCGACCGGCTGCACGCGAAGGATTCAGGTGGTGCACAGCGGTTGAAACCGCTACCGGGCGCGATGCTTGGCCCGCGTGGATGCTCGTTAAGACATCTTCGATCGTCATGATGATTTGCTTCGAGTTCCATTCAATTGGATCAAACGAAGCCTATCGGAACGAGCGTAAATGTCCTGTTAAAAAACGCAGTTCGCGCGTATAGAACGCGGGGTTGCTGAACGCGTTTAGGGATGCTGTGCGGCAGCGTGTGAACAGCGGCAGGTCAAAATCGGTCAGTCGAATAAAAGCCGTGTAAAACCAGCTGGGGTTTCCGCAAATTCGGCGTAAACGTTGAGTAGTTATCGGATTTTCCTCGCTATAAAGAGGCAAGGAATCCTATGCTTATTCGAACCGATGATGCCGCGGATCAAGTTCTCCGTGTCAGTTTCGATTGTTGAGACAGCGATTTTTACGGAACGTTAACGCCGATTTTGATAGCCTTAGAGTAGGCAACCAAAATCGGGAGCGGTATGACACACACACTGGCGGCCCTACGGGCTCTTTTCGCATCGGACAAGCTTTCCACCCACCGCCAGTCACCTCCCGCACCCGGCCGCAATGTCATGATGCACGTCACGCTCGACGCGCAACACGCCACCCCGCTGCGTCAGGCTCTGATCCGTGATTGTGCCGGTCAGTCGTGGACCATTCGCCTGGTGCCTCTGTATGGAACGGGTCGCGTCCGTCTGTCGCTCTATCTCCCCAAGGAGGCTGTGAGCGGGGCGATCCAGCGAGTCGCGAATCTGGCACCTAATGCTGAGTTAGGGCAACTGTTTGAGGTCCCTCATGCCCCCACGGTAGCCTGGCGGGATTTGATGCATCCCGCGTCTCCTCCGAGCGTCGACCCGGCCGGTCAATCGGCCGAAATGGCTTCTGGAACTGACGCTCTTGCACAACTGCTCACCCAGGAGCATGTCCTGCTCGGCCTGTATGTCGCTGGCCGGGAGTCACTTTTCGTGCACCTTGGCCGTTTCTGTGAACAACGGTTCGGGCTGCCGGCGGCGACCGTAATCGCGGGCCTCGAGGCGCGCGAATCGTTAGGCTCGACCGCGCTGGGCCAGGGGGTCGCCGTCCCGCACGGTCAAATCAAGGGGCTGCGTCGGGCCATAGCGTTGTATGTTCGTCCGGTGACACCCATTCCATTTGATGCGCCCGACGGAAGTCCGGTCAGCGACGTGGTCGTGCTGTTGGTCCCGGAATCGGCCAACGGTACGCATCTGCATCTGCTGGCTGATGTAGCGCAGCGCTTCTGCGACCATCATTTCCGGGAGCAACTCCATGCTTGTGTCGACGCACAGGCCGTGTGCCAGTTGTTCGTTGGCTACAACGCACCGGATGGCGATCTGGTCTGCCGTCCTCGTGCAACGGTCAATGCATCGGTCAAAATAGTTGGTAAAGGCCGATAGGTCGTGGCTGCCAATTGAATCCTGATCTTTGCGTCGTCGCAGCTCGGCACCAAGGCGACGGACTCATGCTTAGCATACCAACGCAATCCGTACTTACTTACCTGCCTTCGTCTGCTTAAGGAAATCGTGCTGGAAAATGCACATGCGATACGCATTGTGATACCGGCCGTTGCCGAAAAACTCTTCGATCAATTCCGCTTCCTGTTTGAAGCCGCACTTCTCGTAGACATGAATGGCCGACTGATTTGACACATCGACGATCAGGTAAAGCTTGCGCATATTGAGTACGGAAAACGCATAGTCCGTTGCGAGCAGGGTTGCGCTTGTTGCATACCCCTGGCCTTGAGCGCCGGGCGCAATGATGATCTGGAACTCACCGCGCCTATGGATGTAATCAAGCTCGATCAATTCTGCGAGCCCTACCGTCTCACCGGTCTTGTCGACAGCGACGAAGCGGCGTTCACGCAGATCGTGGACGTGGCGATCGTATAGCTGGGACAACTCAGAGAACGTTTCGTAGGGTTCTTCGAACCAATAACGCATGATCTTTGCGTTGTTGTTCAGGCTGTGGACGAAGTGGAGATCGGTACGTTCGAGTGGCCGCAGCATGAGCTGATTGTTCTCTTCGATGATCATGAGCAACACTCCGTGAATGGTGGATCGACCTGCAATATAACTTAAGGCCCGGCGTGTCCCTCGTTGCGCGCAGGCCTTAAGCGATGACAACCTGCCGCGCGCCGTACACTTCGAGCGCGGCATCGTGTAGCGCCTGAAGCACAACCGTTGCCGCGGGCGACAATAATTGCGTTTGCCGCGTGATGATGCCGAATGCATCCATGCGGCAGGGCAATTCAATAGCCAGCCGTTTGAGCGTGCCGAATTCCTCGTATTGCCGCGCGACTTCTTCGGGCATCACAGCAAGCATGTCGCTCTGCAGCAAGATGCCCGAGATGGCGAGGATGTTGTTGGTGTTCACCACATTCTGCGGCGAACTGAGGCCGATCTGCGAAAACACCATGTCGAACCTGTGCCGCAGCACACTGCCTGGCGGATGCAGAACCCAGCCGGCATTGACAATGTCGTGCATGGTCAGGCCGGTCGCCTGTTCGAGCGGATGCCCGGGGCGCACGACCACGCAAAGCGGCTCCTCGGCAATAGGCTCGTAACGCACCGCATCTTTGAACTGGCCCTGTCGCTCGAGTACGCGGCCGATCATGATGTCGAGGTGGCCCTCTGCAACCAGCGGTAGCATCACATCTGAAGTCTCAACCTGCAGCCAGATCTGCAATTGCGGATAAAGCGCTTTCACGCGAGCGATGGCAAGCGGCACCATGGTTGCGGCGGCCGCTGCAATCGCGCCAATCTGCACCTGACCCGCGAGTCCTGCGCGCAACGCCGAGATCTCGTCGTGCGCCTGGTCCAGATTCGAGAGCACCATGCGCGCATGCCGGATCATCACTTCGCCGTAGAGCGTGGCGTGCATCCCGTGCGGCGTGCGGTCGAAAAGCCGCACCTCCAGCACGTCCTCCAGCTCCTTCAATAAACGCGATGCAGCCGGCTGCGTCATGCCGAGGACATCGGCGGCGCGGCGGACGTTGCCTTCTTCTTCCATGGCTGCAAGCAGCATCAACTGCCGCGTCTTGAGGCGCGCGCGCACGAACCAGTTCGAGTAGCTTTGGGCCATCGCCGTGTGCCTATACGTAAATTAAAACGACACTGAAAGCTTCTTTTCTTACTGGATATGCCGGCGTTTTTTTCATTGTGGTTTTCGCTTGGTGACAAACAAGGTTGTGGTTCCGGGAAGGCGCGAATTCTCTGCAGGGATCACAGGGATCAAGCGAAACCCGCAGTGGGGACGCGTCGCGCAAGCCGTGGACGTCAATCGTATCCGATCGTGGCTGTCGGGCGGGCAGACTGCGCAAGCCACATTATCGCCGCTTGGCGGCCGTCGCCCGGTTTGGCGTACGAGCGAGGAATGACAGGCGCTTCCCGAACCCGGGCGCGCAATCCGGCATTGGGTTGCTAAGCCGTGGCGATCAGCAACACACCGGTGCCGGCGAGTCCGATGGTCCAGAGCCTGTCGAAGTTGATCCAGCCACGCCTGAGCACGCCCACGCCCAGCCAGTCGTACACCAGCAGCGCGATGCCTCCGGTTACGAGCAAGGTGGCCAGCGTATGCAGGCCGACAGCGGCGAGCGAGACCAGCAGCGGCCCGGACGATGATTGGCCTGCCACGGACCCGCACAAGGGGATCAGCGCTGGAATTAGCATGAGGCCTGCGCCGTGTGCGGTCGCCATCAGGAACGACCAGAGGACGAGGCCGGTAAAACCCGTCGTCATGCCAATACGCACGCGGTGCCGGTGCCCGTAGCGGACCTGAAACACCGCCCAGGCGACGAGCAGGGCGCCGCTTGCGATGCGGATGAGATGGCTGTCCATGACCATCCCTGTGGTGAGCACGAGTGCGGCGACTATACCGATAGAGAGTGCGTGGCCCAGTGCCATTGGCGGGATCGCGAGAAGGACAGCCCGCCGGCTATGCCGATGCAGACCGAGGGCGACCGCGAACAGCCAGCCCATGGCGGGATTGATTCCATGAAACACCCCAAGCCCTGCAATGGCGAACCACTCCCATGCGTGGCCCGTCCCGGCCCACGCCATGTTCATGATGCGCCCGGCTTGAGCGCTTCGCGAGCGCAGCGGCTCACGGGTAGCAATACGAGTCTGACGAACAATCGCCGCCCTCGAGCCGCACCTGATGCGGCCGATGCGTGGAAGGCCACTCGACCAGGAAACGCGGATCGAACTCGATACCGCCCTCGGGCGCCGCATCCAGCTTCACCATCCAGCCGTTGAGCCCATCGGGATAAAACTGATCGTCGATAGCGCCGTATAGCGAATTGGTGAAATACACGCGGCGGCCGTCGCGGCTGACCTCGACCATCTGCGGTCCACCGTTCAACGGGCGCCCGGCCGCTTTCGGATGTGATTCGCGCGATACGATGCCGCCGATTCTCACGGTCCCGGTGAGTTTCGGCGCGAAGGGATCGGACACGTCGTATTGCCGCAAGTCGCCGGTTCCCCAGCACGCGACGTAAAGAAAGCGGTCGTCCATCGACAGGTCGATGTCGGTGACAAGCGGAGGCACCGCGCCGAAACCCTTCAGCATGGGTGGCAACAGATCGGGGTCAGCGGGCTCAGCTGGAATCTCGATGATCTTCTTGACGCTCCAGCGGTCGCCGTCGCGGTACCACGTCCAGATCGACGCGGACAAATCGTTCAGGCTGATTACGGAGTTGACGAAGCCGTATGCCTTGGTCGGATCGTGGGCTGGGCGCAGTTCGAACACGAGCTGGTTCTCCGCGCCAAAATCTATTTCCTGCTTATGCTTGCGTGTATGCAGGTCCCAGAAATGCAGCTTGTGTCTGTATTGGCCACCTAGCAGGATTT
>Ga0209901_1000808_pt1 | contig 10916 bp, 7 predicted proteins | sample OrgsoiDNA_201058_FD_185806 | JGI IMG/M metagenome (GOLD analysis project Ga0209901, IMG submission 185806) | Permafrost soil microbial communities from the Arctic, to analyse light accelerated degradation of dissolved organic matter (DOM) -... | ecosystem: Environmental > Terrestrial > Soil >...
TTCCACGCCAGATAAACCACGCTTCGTCGCTGGCGCCCTGGGCCCCACGCCGAAGACGGCCTCGATTTCGCCGGACGTCAACGATCCCGCCGCGCGTAACATTACCTTCGACCAGTTGGTGGCATCCTACCTGGAACAGACGCGTGGCCTGGTAGCCGGCGGCGCCGATGTCTTGCTGGTGGAAACCATTTTCGATACGCTCAACTGCAAGGCAGCCCTGTTCGCCATCGACCTGTTCTACGAGCAAAACCCGGAGGTGGTGCGCCTGCCCCTGATGATTTCAGGCACGGTGACCGATGCTTCGGGCCGCATTTTGTCGGGCCAGACGGTGCCGGCCTTCTGGAATTCCGTGCGCCATGCGAAACCGCTGACCATCGGCCTGAACTGCGCACTCGGTGCGGCCCTGATGCGTCCGTACGCGGAAGAACTGTCGAAGATCGCCGACACCTTTGTCTGTATCTACCCGAACGCGGGCTTGCCCAACCCCATGAGCGATACGGGCTTCGACGAGTTGCCAGCCGACACGTCCGCCCTGCTGCGCGAATTCGCCGATGCGGGTTTCCTGAACATGGCCGGCGGCTGCTGCGGCACCACGCCCGAGCACATCGCCGCCATCAGCGAGTTGCTGTCCAAGAACACGCCGCGCAGCGTGCCTGCGCCATCGCACGACCTGCGCCTGTCCGGCCTGGAACCGTTCGTCGTCAATGACGACTCGCTGTTCGTCAACGTGGGCGAGCGCACCAACGTCACCGGCTCGAAGGCGTTTGCGCGCATGATTCTGAACGAGCAATACGACGAAGCTTTGTCCGTGGCGCGCCAGCAAGTGGAAAACGGCGCGCAGGTGATCGATATCAATATGGACGAGGCCATGCTCGATTCGCTGGCCGCCATGACGCGCTTCCTGAACCTGATCGCCTCGGAGCCCGACATTTCGCGCGTGCCCATCATGGTCGACTCGTCGAAATGGTCGGTGATCGAAGCGGGCTTGAAATGCGTGCAGGGCAAGGCCATCGTCAACTCGATTTCCATGAAGGAAGGCGAAGCGGAATTCCTGCGCCAGGCCAGATTGTGCCGCCGTTATGGCGCGGCCGTGATCGTCATGGCCTTCGATGAAAAAGGGCAAGCCGATACCTTCGAGCGCAAGATCGAGATTTGCGCGCGCGCCTATCACTTGCTGGTCGACGCGCTCGATTTCCCGCCGGAAGACATCATTTTCGATCCAAACATCTTTGCCGTGGCCACCGGTATCGAAGAGCACAACAATTACGCGGTGGACTTTATCAACGCGACGCGCTGGATCAAGGAAAACCTGCCGTACGCGAAAATCTCGGGCGGCGTGTCGAACGTGTCCTTCAGTTTCCGAGGCAACGACCCAGCCCGCGAAGCCATCCACACAGTCTTCCTCTACCACGCCATCAAGGCGGGCATGACGATGGGCATCGTCAACGCTGGCATGGTGGGCGTGTACGACAACCTCGATCCGGAATTGCGCGAGCGCGTGGAAGACGTGGTACTGAACCGCCGAGAAGACTCGACCGAGCGCATGATCGAATTTGCCGGCACCCTGAAAGCGGGCGGCAAGGCGGAAGCGCAAACCCTGGCCTGGCGCGAAGGCACGGTACAGGAACGTTTGTCGCATGCGCTGGTGCATGGCATCACGCAATTCATCGTGGAAGACACGGAAGAAGCGCGCCAGCAATTGCTGCACAATGGCGGCCGCCCGATCCACGTGATCGAAGGTCCGCTGATGGCCGGCATGGATGTGGTCGGCGACCTATTTGGCCAGGGCAAGATGTTCCTGCCGCAAGTGGTGAAATCGGCGCGGGTGATGAAGCAGGCCGTGGCCCACTTGATACCGTTTATCGAAGAAGAAAAGCTGTTAGAGGAAAAGCGCACCGGCATCGTCGCCAAGCCCAAGGGCAAGATCATCATGGCGACCGTGAAAGGCGACGTGCATGACATCGGCAAGAATATCGTCACCGTGGTCTTGCAGTGTAATAACTTCGAAGTGGTGAACATGGGCGTGATGGTGCCGTGTTCGGAAATCCTGGCCCGCGCCAAGGTGGAAAACGCCGACATCATCGGCTTGTCGGGCTTGATCACGCCATCCTTGGAAGAAATGGCGTATGTCGCCAAGGAAATGCAGCGCGACGAACATTTCCGCATGCTCAAGATTCCCCTGTTGATCGGCGGCGCCACCACCAGCCGCGCCCACACGGCTGTCAAGATCGCGCATAACTACGAAGGCCCCGTGATCTACGTGCCGGACGCCTCGCGTTCCGTGTCGGTAGCGCAATCGTTGCTGACGCCGCAACAGCGCGACAAATACGTGGAAGAAATCGAACTCGATTACGCACGCATCCGCGAACAGCACGCCAACAAGAAGGCGCTGCCCATATTGCCATTGGCGCAGGCGCGTGCCAACCGCATGATCGTGCCGTTCGATGGCGCCAGCACGCCCGTCAAACCGAAATTCATCGGCCGGCGCCTGTTCAGGAATGTCGATCTGGCCACCCTGGCAAACTATATCGACTGGGGTCCGTTCTTCCAGACCTGGGACCTGGCCGGCCCCTTCCCCGCCATCCTGACCGATGAAGTGGTGGGCGACGCGGCCACCAAAGTGTATGCGGAAGGCCAGGCCTTGCTCAAAAAACTGATCGACGGCCGCTGGCTGACGGCCAATGGCGTGGTGTCATTGCTGCCCGCCAATACCGTCAACGATGACGATATCGAAGTCTATACGGACGACACGCGCACCACCGTGGCGTTTACTTACTATGGCACGCGCCAGCAAGGCGTGAAACCCATCGTCGATGGCGTGCAGCGGCCAAACCAATGCCTGGCCGACTTTATCGCGCCCAAGGACTCGGGCATCAAGGATTACATCGGCATGTTTGCCGTCACGTCCGGACTAGGCATCGAAAAATATGAAAAGCGCTTCGAAGATGCGCACGACGATTACTCGTCCATCATGCTCAAATCGCTGGCCGACCGCCTGGCCGAAGCGTTTGCCGAATACCTGCACGAGCGCGTACGCAAAGACTTGTGGGGCTACGCGCCCGACGAGCACCTGAGCAACGACGACATGATCGCCGAAAAATACGTCGGCATCCGCCCCGCCCCCGGCTACCCTGCCTGCCCCGAGCACACCGTCAAACGGGAAATGTTTGAGGTCATGCAAGCCGAGGAAATCGGCATGCTGCTGACCGAATCGTATGCCATGTTCCCCGGCGCGGCCGTGTCCGGCTTTTACTTTGCCCACCCCGAGTCGAAATACTTCGTGGTCGGCAAGATTGGCATGGATCAGGTAGAAGACATCGCCAAGCGCCGCAACGCCAGCATCGACGATGTCGAACGCTGGCTGGCGCCGAATTTATCCTGATCTTTGTGGCCAGCGGCACGTGGAACTTTCTGCGCGCCGCAGACACTAACGCAGTATGCCGGTCGGCATGCTGCATGCCCGCTCCGGCCCGTTCACTCAACGTCAAGGAGCTACCATGGCAAACAATTTCACATTCAAACGCTGGCAGGATCAGGTGATCCTGCTGCTGGGCCTGTGGCTGATCGTGTCGCCATGGGCATTTTCCTATCCCGACGGCTCGGCGCAGATGCTCAACGCCATCATCTCGGGCCTGGTAATCGCCGTGCTGGCCGCCTTCGATTTGTACAAGACTTACTTCTGGGCCGTCGTCGTCAATCTGCTGGTGGGCGTCTGGGTCGCCGTTTCGCCATGGATATTACAGCTGGCCAATCAACGCGTGATGCTATGGAACGAGCTGATCGTCGGCATCGCCGTCGCCATCCTGGCGCTGTGGGAACTGCGCACCGACCCAGAACTGCACAAGCACTGGCCCGGTGCAGCCGCATAAGTAAAAAGCCCCGCTGGGCAATGCCGGGCGGGGCTTAAAATGCATATTACGAACCCCACAGCACCTGACATAAGCGTAGCGAGCGGAAGGGAGAAGTGGCTAAGAAGCGCAGCCGTACATAAGTACGGCGAGCATCGCAGGCCGCCTATACCGACGCGCAGTAGCTTAGGTCAGGCGCCCTCCTCAGAGAGCGTATCTGACGACGTTATCGCTCCATTCGTAGGCAGCCATTTCCAGTTCGACCAGGTCGTCCGGCGACATCGCCAGGTCGCGCAGGGTAGGCACGATTTCGCCTTCCAGGTCTTCGATGCGCTCGATGCATTCGGCCAGGCGCAGCAGGTCGCCATAGAAACCACTGCGCGACAGCAAGGCTTCGCCCACTTCATCAATTACTTCGATCTGCGAGAGGATTTCCGACATCGGTACGCCGAACAGGGTGTCCATCAGGGACATGATGCCGACCGTAAAGGCGATGTCGGCAGAGTGCGCGTGGTTGGGACGTAGCTTGTGGGCCAGCAATTCCAGCAGACGGCCGCGGGTGGTGGCCAGCATCAGCAGTGGCGTCATGCTATGGCCGCGCTTGCTTGGCTCAGCGTACAGCATGATTTGCAGCCAGCGCTGCAGTTGGCGGCGGCCCAGCACGGTGACAGCCTGGCTCAGCGAATCGATGCGCTGGCGCGCGCCCACGGCTGGCGTATTGACCAAACGCAACAGGTTCAGGGCCAGCGAGACGTCGCGCTTGATGGCGCGCTCGATATCCATATTGTCGGCGTCGGAGGTGACCAGGGTCATCAGCTCCATCACGGCCAATTGTGACGGCGACAGTTTTTTACCAGTGATAATGGCGGGCTTGGCGAAATAATAGCCTTGGAAATAATCGAAGCCCAGGTCCAGGCCCGTCTTGAATTCCTCGCGCGTTTCAACCTTTTCGGCCACCAGCTTTTTCTGTTCCTGCTTGAAGCGGGGCGCCAGGCTGGCCAGCACTTGCGGGTCAACGGTGCGCATGTCCATCTTCACGTAGTCCACCAGCGGCAGCAATTGCTGCACCTGATTCGTGTCCGAGACCACATTTTCCAGCGCAAAGGTGTAGCCGTGGCCCACCAGCTCGCTGATGCGCGTGCGCAGTTCCGGCGTCACCGTCATCGACTCGACGATTTCCAGCACTACTTTTTCGCGCGGCAGGAAAACAAAGATATCGCTCATGATCACATCGGCATCGACATTCACGAAACCGAGTGCATCGCCGATGACCTTTTCCATGCCCAGCTGCGAGGCATGCGCGATCACGGCAGCGGTGGCGGACAGGTCGCTGCTAATATTGGCAGGACCGACCGGGGCGTTGCGGAATAGCAACTCATAACCGAACAGGGCCTGGTTACGGTCCAGTATCGGTTGGCGGCCCAAATAAAACTCGCGTACACGCAAGGGCTTGGGAGAAATATCGTTGCTGGAAATATCGATCATTAATTAGTCATCAATCACGTCGAGTGACGCCGGCCTTGCCTCATGCGCCCGCATCTAGGTTCAATATTGACAATACTTTACCGGAATTTATTTGTTTCGGATGTATTTTGGCAGCAATTGCTACTATTGTCGTCAACAAATTATGCGGATCACCGCTCCTGTACTGCCCCATCGACAAATAACTTCAATTCGCCCGGCGCAAACGCCGTCCATGACTCATTGGTGGTCAAAGGCTGGGTAACAATGACGGCGACCCGGTCCTGTGGCGTGGTGACCTGGGAAAAGTCCACGCTCAAATCATTGTCAGATAGTTTAGCAGTGGGAAACGGATGCTGTCGCACCAGATAGTGCAAGCTGGTAGAGCAATGGGCAAACAGCGCTTCGCCGCTGGACAACATCATATTGAAGGTGCCATGGGCAGCGATGCCAGGTAGCAGCTCGGCCAGTGCCGTGTGCAGCTGCGGCAAATCTGGCGGGGCATCGCCAAAGCGCGCGTGCAGTTCTTGCAGCAGATAGCAAAAAGCCCGTTCGCTATCGGTGCAGCCGACGGGGCGGTAGCTGCCCGCCAGCACGGGATTAAAATCTTTCAGGTCGCCATTATGGGCGAACACCCAGTAGCGGCCCCACAGTTCGCGCACGAAAGGATGGCAATTTTCCAGCGCCACCTGGCCTTGCGTAGCCTTGCGGATATGCGCGATGACATTGCGTGACTTGATGGGATAGCGTTTGATCAGTTCAGCCACCGGCGAGGCGATGGCTGCCTGGTGGTCGACAAAATGGCGCACGCCAGCGCCTTCGAAAAAAGCGATGCCCCAGCCGTCATGGTGGGTATCGGTCTGGCCGCCACGCATGGCGAAGCCGGTAAAACTAAACACAATGTCGGTAGGGACATTGCAATTCATTGCTAGGAGTTGGCACATGGTCTGTTTGCAGCGAGGTAACGCCACCACCATACCATGCCCGCTTGCCAATTGGTATGGTGGCGATCGCCATCAAACAACGTCACCTTAGTGCAGCAGCACGGGCTGGCTCATCAGGGAGTCGTAGCTGCCCAGGAATTCATCGATCTCTTCCATGCTGGGCTCGCTGGCGATCAGTTCCGTGACATCGCGGCGGAAGTTTTGCGCCAGCACGCCGGCGATAAAGGTTTCGCGCTTACCGCCCTTGTCGACGATTTCATAACCGCCAAAACGCAAGGCTTCAAGGTCACGGTCGGCGCCGAATTCGACGACGCTATATTGCTCGCTGTTATAGATCAGGTTCATTTTGCGTCCTTCGCTCAAGCAGGAGAAACTCCTGCGGTTTCAGAACTGAGGTGGGGTGCACCCGGCGCCATTTCAAGCGCCACACCCATCTCTACGGGTCACATTTTGTAACGAGATGCAAGAACGATCAAAGTAATGAGCAACGGTTTATGTCAGTAGCAGATCTTGCTCCAGCGCCAGCCAGACGTCGTAGGGACTGGCGGACAGCCAGGTGCGCAATTGTTCGATATGCGTGGCGTCTGCCAGGCTGATGAACAGGCGCGCAGGTGGATGGCGCAGGAGACGATTCAATGTTACACGCAATACCAGATTGCCGCTGCAGCACAAACAGCCTGGTGCAATACGCAACAGTTGCAAGGGTAACGATGAAGAAGGAGAAATTTGCTCGGCCAGGTCGGCCAGTATCGAGTTACCAGTCGCCATGCCTTCCAGGATGACCGCGGTGGCTTCTTCGGGCATCCAGGCTTGCGCAATGGCGGCCTCGCGCTCAATGGCGCGCCCGCCGCTGACCAGGGTCAGCCGCGTGGCGCGCTGGGGGAGATTACTCAATGTGAATCACACCGTTTATCACAACATGAATCACAGGTTTTTCTTGGCCAGCTTGCCCGGTTCTACGCCCAGCTGTTTCAGCTTGCGGTACAAATGGGTACGCTCCAGGCCCGTTTTTTCCGCCACGCGCGTCATACTGCCGCCTTCACGGCCCAGATGGTGCTCGAAATACATGCGCTCGAAGGCGTCACGCGCTTCACGCAAGGGCAGGTCAAACGACAGATTATAGCCATGGCCTTCTGCGGCCACCGGCGCTGCGATGCCAGGACGCACCATCATTTGCTGTGGCGCACTGCCGCCAAAACTGGGCGCTGGGTGGTGGCTGCTTTCCTCGACCGGCGCCGGTATGGCGGGACGTGGCGCAACGCTCGGGGCACGCACGGTTTCCTGGGCCCGCGTCAAGCCTTGCTGGACTGCTTTCAACAGCTTTTGCAGGGCAATCGGTTTTTCCAGGAAGTTGAGCGCACCGATGCGTGTCGCTTCGACGGCGGTATCGATGGTGGCATGGCCCGACATCATGATCACGGGCATGGTCAGCAAACCATCGCGCTGCCACTCCTTGAGCAAGGTGACGCCATCGGTATCGGGCATCCAGATGTCCAGCAACACCAGGTCGGGTGCACCGGCCGCACGGGCCTCGCGCGCCTGCTGCGCATTCTCGGCCAGCTGGATCGCATGTCCTTCGTCGCCCAGTATCTCCGAGAGCAACTCACGGATACCCATTTCATCATCCACTACGAGTATGTTTGCCATTCGTGTATTGCCTTCCTCATTTCGCCGCCCCCCGCACACAACAGGCGCACGGCGGACAGCTATGATTTTATTAGTGTTTTAAATACTAAACCAGACTTCCCGTACAGCAAATGCTAGGCCGGGGTGTCGGGAGCTAACTTTAACAGCAAAATGACCACGGAAGCGCCATTGCCGTCCACGCGATTCTCGATATCGATGCGCCCCCCATGCTCATCGATGATTTTTTTCACCATCGCCAGGCCCAGACCCGTGCCACGCGCCTTCGACGTGACGTAAGGCTCGAAGGCGCGCGCCAGGATCTTCGGCGCAAAACCCAGTCCATTGTCGGTGATTGCCAGGCGCACGGCGATATTGACGCCGCCGTCCGCACTGCGATAATGAATTGCTTCCGTCCTCACGTCAATGCGGGGATGTGGGGAGTGCGGTGGCAACTCCGCCATGGCGTCCTGTGCATTCTGCAGCAAATTGTGGATTACCTGGCGCAATTGCGTGGGATCGCCCATCACCAGCGGCAGATTCGGCGCCAGTTGCGGGTGGATGATATCGCCATCATCGCCACGCAAATACAGGTTCAGGATTTCTTCGATCAATTCATTCAAGTGCAGCGGCGCCAGTACGGCAGGCGGCGTGCGCGCATAGTCGCGGAAATCGTCGACCATGCGCTTCATCGCATCGACCTGCTTGACGATGGTGCTGGTAGCGCGGCCCAGCAAATCGGCATCGGGCTGCTCCAGCTTGCCTTCCAGTTTCATCTGCAGGCGCTCGGCCGACAGCTGGATCGGCGTCAACGGATTCTTGATTTCATGCGCCAGGCGGCGCGCCACCTCGCCCCAGGCGATCGAACGCTGGGCGGAAATCACGTCCGAAATATCATCAAAGACGACGATATAGCCGCTACCCGATTCCAGCGGCAAACGCGAACCGCGCGCCAGCAGGGTGATGTCGTGCTCATCGGTGGTGCTGCCCATGCGGCGCGGAATTTCAATCTGCTGCTGCCAGTGCAGGCGCTGCAAATTGCGGCCCGAGGCCGATTGCGCGCTCTGCGCCGTGAAGGCGTTAATGATGGCTTCGCCAAACACTTCCATTCCAGCAATACTTGCCAGTGGCAAGCCCACCATGCTGATGCCCGAATGCTGCAAGATGCGCTCGACCGACTCATTGCAGGTCACCAGTTTGAAGTCGCCATCGAGCACCATCACCCCTGCCGACATATTGGCCAGCACCGATTCCAGGTGGGCCTTGGCATTTTGCAGCGCGGCGCGGTTGCTTTCGACCGAGGTGCGGGCATCGAGCAACTGGCGCGTCATGATGTTGAACGACTGCGTCAGGGTGCCCAGTTCATCCTTGGTGGCGACGATGGGGCGCGGCGACAGATCTCCTTCGGCCACGGCGCGCGTGCCTTCGGCCAGCAGCAGCAAAGGCTGGGCCAGCTTGCCGGCGATCAGGAAGGCACTGCCGATGGCGCCAAAAATAGCCAGCAGCAAGGTCAGGGTAAGGATTTCGATATACATCTTGCGCAGTCCCACGCGCGCGACGAACCGTTCCTTGTATTCGCTGTAGGCGGCGCGCAGCATTTCGCCGTTCGTGGCCAGCTTGGGCGGCACCGATTGCAACAATTGCAGATAACGCGGCGATACGGATGGTCCCGGCACAGCCACCAGCACGCGCAGGCGCAGGCTGGCGGCCGCATCCATGGCTGTCGGCGGCGGCCGCGTGGGTCCGGGTTCCATGCTTTCATCATGCAATTCCAGGCCGCCCTCGGCGGACGCATAGCCAGCCGGCAAGGCTGCCTGCGCCAGCATGGCCGGCGTCGGCAAGTCCGCCTCGCTGTGCGGGCCGGCGCTGGCCATCAGCACGCCATCGCCGCTGACCAGCATGACATTTTGCATGCCCTCTTCGCGTAGCAGGCTGGTCAGCACAACAGGCACGGCGGCCGGATCGCCCGCCAGTTCCTCGACCACCTTGTGGCCGCGCTTGTCCAGTTCCACCAGCGCCGTATCGAGCGCCTCGCGTCCCAGTTCCACGCCAGAAAACAAGGCCGACTCAATCTTGACGTTGAACCACGATTCGATCGAATGGGAAACGAATTGCACCGACACGAAGAAAATCACCAGGCCGGGCAAGATGCCGACGATGGCGAACAGCATCACCAGGCGCGCCATCAGCTTGGAGCCGAACTTGCCGCTCTTGTAGCGGGCATACAAACGGCCCAGCGAAATGCCGACCAGGGTCAGCAACGACACGGCCACCGCCGCGTTCAAGCCCAGCAGCCAGGAATAATAACGGTCAAAGAAGCCGGAATTGTCCGAGGCGGACGCCAGCAGGAAGAGCAGGATACTGACAATGCCGCCGCCCACCACCAGCAGATAGCGCAATGCTTGTGTCACTACTCCGCCGTATACAAGAAGGTTTTTTTATTCGACGCCAGACGCCAGTCGCTATTATTGAAGGCGTTGACCTGGATCGGCTTGGGCAGGTAGTCACGGTCCATGCCCATGCGCAAGGTGACGTTATACGTCTGCCCCGGCTTCAGCGCACCGCGCGGCGCCACCAGCCAGCGGCTGGGCCGCCGGATCAGGAATAGCGCGTCATCGAGACTGGGGAAGCTTTGCTGCAAGCCGCCGATGGAGACGTGGTATTGCCGGGTCAGCACGTTATACGACAGCCGGCTGGTCTGGCGCGCCACGATGGCTTTTTCATCGAACCAGTACCAGCGGGGCCGGGTCAGCTCGATTTCCGTGGTGAAAAACAGCGGCACGCCATGCTGCACGGCGTCATCCAGATCGTGATTCAGATCAAAGGAATAGGCGGCAGCCAGCTTGTAACCATCTTCACCGGACTCGATATAGGCGCGCGTGATCTCAACCACATCCGCGGCATGCGCACGTGGCATCAGACATGCCAGCATCAGCAGCAAGGCCAGGAGTCGGAAGAGTCGTTTTGTCACAAGTGTGCCGGTGTAGTCCGTAGGAAAAAAATCGACGTATCGTTCAAGCCGCATTTTTTTGGAATAGCG
>Ga0209901_1000809_pt1 | contig 10916 bp, 8 predicted proteins | sample OrgsoiDNA_201058_FD_185806 | JGI IMG/M metagenome (GOLD analysis project Ga0209901, IMG submission 185806) | Permafrost soil microbial communities from the Arctic, to analyse light accelerated degradation of dissolved organic matter (DOM) -... | ecosystem: Environmental > Terrestrial > Soil >...
CAGGCCGCCCGCGAAGCGCTGCAGCGTGAGATCGGCTTCGGGCCTGGGGCGCCCGGTGAAGACCGCGAATCGGTAGTTTTGGTTGAGATTTTCCAGCATTCCGGGATGCGCAACCCATTGTTCATGAAGAATAAGGCCGGAGGAACCTACCGGCGACAAGATCGCCGGCGCTACCGAGACCGCCGGCGCTACCGAGACCGCCGGCGCTACCGCGTCGCCCAGGAAGATGGATTGGAAGTAGTCCTTGACGTGGTCGAACGGCACGTCCACGCCGGCACTGGCGACCATGTGGTGGGAAAGTTTCCAGTCATCGTTCCAGCCACCCTGGTTCTTCAGGTCCTGGATCTGCTCGCGGGTTACCTGTGCGCCGGTAAAATGCTCGACGGTGCGGGCGATGGTTTCCCGGTAAGACTCCGTAACATCCACCAGCACTCCGTCCATGTCGAAAACCAGCAGCGGCTTCATGGCTTCCAGATTCCTTCAAGTGCCGCTAGAAGGCGGCGCGTCTGCTCGCGGGTGCCCACCGTGATGCGGACGCATCCGGGCGCTTCGTAGCTGCGGTCGCGCACCAGTATCCCCTGGCCGCGCAAGGCATCGCGAATCTCGATGGCCCGTTTCCCGAAATGGCCGAGCACGAAGTTGGCCGAGCTGGGCACGTAGCGGATGCCCAGTTTTTCCAAACCAAAGCAGAGCAATTCCCGCGCCGCCAGCACCTCAGCCACGTAATTCTCGACGTAGGCTGTATCCCGGACAGCCGCCTGCGCCGCCACCACGGCCAGCGAGTTCACCGAGTATGGCGACTGCGCCTTGTGCAGGTACGCGATATTGGCCTCATGCGAAAACAGGCACCCCAGCCGCATCCCGGCCATACCGAAGACTTTGGAGAACGTGCGGCAAACGAAGAGATTGGGAACGCGCTCGATTTCGGCGATGGCGGTGACGCCCGAGAATTCGAAGTAAGCCTCATCCACCATGACGACGGCCTTGCGGGCGCGCGACAGGATGCGCTCGATGGCGAGCAGCTCGAGACCGGTGCCCGTGGGATTGTTGGGGTTGGAGATCATGACGGCGCGGGTTTCGGGCGTGATGGCGCTAAGCACGGCTTGCAGCGGAAACTCCATTCCGGGCCGCGGGTATTCCACTTCCCGGATGCACGCGCCGGCCACCTGAGCATAGAAGCGGTACATGGCGTAGGCGGGCTTCAGGAGCAGAACTTCCTGGCCGTCATCCACGTAGGCGTTGATGAAAACCTGGATGGCTTCATCGGTACCGTTGGTGAAGACGAATTGCTCGGGGCGCACGTGGAAATAGCGGGCGACGGCTTCCTTGGCTTCGCTGTATTCGGGATAGACGGCCAGTTGACCGGCGTCGAGGTTTTGCTTCAAGGCAGCGATGACGGCGGGGGAGCAGCCGACGGTGTTCTCGTTGAAGTCGAGACGGAGTTTGTTGGCTCGGCCGCCGGTGGGCGGGGAGTAAGGGGCCATGGCGAGGACGGCGGGGCGGGGTTTGATGGCGCCTTTGGGAAGCTTGGGGGGCTTCATTTGGAGGTCCTCACTTCGATGGAGCGCGCGTGGGCTTCGAGGCCTTCGGCGCGGGCCAGGGTCGTGATGGCGGGGGCCAGTTTCTTGAGTGCCGATTCACTTAGTTCCTGCACCGAAATCACTTTCACATAGTCAGTCACGGACAGTCCACCGCGCTGGCGGGCTGCGCCGCTGGTGGGCAGCACGTGATTGGGGCCGGACGCATAATCTCCGGCGGCCTCGGGACTGAACGGACCAATGAAGACGCTGCCCGCATGTCTCACCAGAGGCAGCAGCGCGGAATCGGGAATGCTCAGATGCTCGGGGGCGAAGCGGTTCGAAAGCTCCATGGCTTCTTCGAGCGACTGCACCAGGATCACCGCCGAATTTCTGGCAATGGCTTTCGCTGCCACGGCCGCCGTCGGCAGCATCGCAAGCTGGCGTTCTACTTCTTTGGCCACGGCAGCCGCCAACCGCTTCGAGGTGGTCAATAGCACGGCGGAGGCGTCCACATCGTGCTCGGCCTGCGCCAGCATGTCGGCCGCGAGGTGGCGCGGATCGCCATCGTCAGAGACGATCAGGATCTCGGTGGGCCCGGCGACGAAGTCGATTCCCACTTCGCCCGCCAGCAGCTTCTTGGCCGCCGCCACATAGATGTTGCCCGGCCCCACGATGCGGTCGGCGCGCGGGACAGTGCGGGTGCCGAATGCGAAAGCCGCGATGGCCTGCGCTCCGCCCATCTGAAATACGTTGCGGACGCCTAACAGCTCCGCCGTGCCGAAGACTTCAGCCACCGGCCTGGGCGAGGCAATGCAGATGTTGGGCACTCCGGCCACCTGCGCCGGCACGACCGTCATCATGATGGTGGAAGGCAGCGGATAACGGCCCGCCGGTATATATGCGGCTACGGTATCGAGCGGCCGCACGATCTGCCCTAGACGCAAGCCGGGCCGCGTGTGGGACATCCATTGGCGCGGCATCTGGCGTTCGGCATAGGCGCGAATGTTGGCGGATGCGGTGGTGACGGCGCGCGCAAACTCCGGCTTGAGGCTGCGGCGCGCGGCTTCCAGTTCCTTTTGGGGCACGCGAACGCTTTTGCGCTCCAGGCCGTCGAAGCGGCGCGCGTACTCCATCAACGCCCGGTCGCCGCGCTTGCGAACCGCTTCCAGAATGGGACGCACCACGGCTTCGGCTTCGGTGAACCGCGCCGCTTTGCGTGCGAGCAGGGGGCCGACTTCGTCGATTTGCAGAATTCGTATCATTGTCACAAAAACACCGGCGACAAGATCGCCGGCGCTCCCACCTGCGCTCCCGGGCTGGTCACAGAACTATCTTGTTCAACGGATATTCGACAATCCCTTGCGCGCCGGCGTGCTTCAACCGCGGAATGATGGTGCGCACCGTGGACTCATCCAAAATGGTATTCACCGCCAGCCACTCCTCATCGCTGAGATGTGAAATTGTTGGCCGCTTCAACGCCGGCAGCACCGCCAGCACCGCCGCCAGGTTGTCCTTGTGGACGTTGAGCATCAGCCCCACTTTGCCCAGCGCGTTGATGGCGCCTTCCAGCAGCATACGGATATCTTCCAGCTTCTGCCGCTTGACGGCGCAATGCCACGAATCTTTATTGGCGATGAGCTGCGTGTTCGACTCCATCACCGTGTCGATGATTTTGAGATTGTTGGCGCGCAGGGACGACCCCGTCTCGGTGACTTCGACGATGGCATCTGCCAGCACCGGCGGCTTGACTTCGGTGGCGCCCCAACTGAACTCCACCTTGGCCTTGACGCCGTGCCCAACCAGGTAACGCCGGGTGGTGGCCACCAATTCCGTGGCGATAATTTTGCCCTCCAGGTCCTTGACGGTTTGGAAAACGGAAGCCTCGGGCACGGCCAGCACCCAGCGCACTTTGCCGAAACTCTGCTTGGCGTAGATGAGGTCGGCCACGGCCACCACGTCGGCTTCGTTCTCTTCGATCCAGTCGCGCCCGGTGAGCCCGGCATCCAGAATTCCGTCCTCGACATAGCGCGCCATCTCCTGCGCTCGAATCAGCATGCACTCGATTTCCGGATCGTCAATGCTTGGGAAATACGAGCGGCTGCTGGTGGTGATGGCAAAGCCCGCGCGCCGGAACAGGTCGATGGTGGCGTTTTCCAGGCTGCCCTTGGGAATTCCGAGCTTGAGCATCATGGCTTGCCTCCGTACACGGCGGCGGGATCGTAGGTGCGGGATTCGGAGACCTTCCACTCGCCGTTCTCCAGGCGCCGGAAGAAGCAGCTTTCATAGCCTTCGTGGCAAACGCCGGGGCCGATGGCTTCCACGCGCACCAGCACCGCGTCCAGATCGCAATCGGTGGAAATCTCTTTGACCGCCAGGCGGTGGCCGGAGCTTTCGCCCTTCATCCACAACTTCTTTCGCGACCGGCTGTAGAACGTGGTGTAGCCGGTTTCGACGGTTTTGCGGAAGGCTTCCTGGTTCATATAGCCCACCATCAGAACGCGTCCGGTGGCGTGGTCCTGAACCACGGCGGTGACGAGGCCGTCAGACTTTTGAAAATCCAGATTCATAACTCCAATTTAATCAATAGATCGCGGTTCAGGGACGAACGGGACGGATGAAATGACGGAACGAAGCCAATTCCCCTTTCCCTATCCACAGTGTAGCTCGCGGGAGATGGGCTCTGAATGGAAGTGACTGATTTGGTTGATGCAAAGCCCGGTGACCGGGAAGTGTGCTAAAATGAACTATTCGGTAAAGGAAACTAATGATCGATTCCGATTTAGCCATTCTCGCCCTTCTGCTGACGGTTGTGTTGATCGCCTTTCTGGCACCTCCGGGGCCGGGCACGCCGTTGCCCTCACGCTGCCCTGTGGAAAGAGGCTGAATTCGTACGTAAGAACGGTGGGATGCTGAATGGGAATGCGCGTCGTGATCGATGCCGCGCCTCTGCTCATCCGCAGCGCCGGCGTTAAGAACTACCTCTATTACTGGATCGGCTACCTGCGCCGTGCCGCGGCGCCAGGCGCGATCCGCACCTTCCCCGCACTTAAGGTATTCCGCCCGCTGAATCACGATGCTTCGGTGGCGGGCTTCTGGCGCACCGGCACGGGCCTGGCCGAACTGGCGCTGGCCAACTACACCCCGCTGCCGGTGATGGACCTGCTCAGCCGCGGTGCCGACATCTTTCACGCCAGCGCCCTGAGCCGGCGCCCTCCGCGCCGCCCGCGCCTCACCGCCACCATCTACGACATGACGTGCTTTCTGATGCCGGAACTGCACGCGGCTTCGAACCTGAGGGCGGACCAGAGCTTTGCCGAACTGCTGCGCCGCGCGCACCGGCTGATCGCCATCTCCGAGTGCACGAAAAACGATGCGGTTCGCGTGCTTGGCATTGCCGCGGAAAAAATCACCGTCATCCACCCTGGAATCGGCGAGGCTTTTTTCGATCCCCCGCCGGGGAAGGTCACCGAAGTCCGCAATCGTTACGGTCTACGCCGCCCTTTCGTGCTTTGCATCGGGACCATCGAGCCGCGCAAGAATCTGGGCACACTCCTTGATGCCTTCCAGGCTCTGCCGGCTTCGATTCAAGACCAGTTCGAACTGGTGGTCGCGGGGCCCGCAGGATGGGCCGGGGCCGAAACCATGGCGCGGATGAATACGATCCGGTATCTGGGTTATGTGCCGGAACCCGACATTGCCGCGCTGACGGCCGCCGCCAGTGTCTTTGCTTATCCGTCTTTGTACGAGGGCTTTGGATTCCCGGTGGCGCAGGCCATGGCGGCCGGCGTCCCGGTGATTACGTCGAACGTGTCGTCTTTGCCGGAGATCGCGGGCGACGCCGCACTGCTTATCGACCCCCGCAGCCAAGGCGAGTTGCGCGACGCGCTTGCCCGGCTCCTGTTGTCGCCCGACCTATGCGCGGAGCTGGCGGCACGCGGCCGATTGAGAGCCCAGGAATTCAGATGGGAAACTTGCGCGGCGCGGTCGCTTGAGTTCTTCCAAGAGGCGGTAATTTGAATTAGAAGGCAGGCCAGGAGGCCTACCCTACTTTGAATCCTGTTAACATACAGGCGAGGTTCGTACGTATGGCAAACGATTTTTCCAGACGACATTTCTTCTTTGGCTCCCTGCTGGCGGGCGCTATTCCGCGGGCAGGATTCGGCAGCACTCCCTCACTGAAGGCGCTGGGTTACAAGTCTCCCAATGAGAAGCTGAACATCGCCTCCATCGGGGCCGGCGGCAAGGCGTCCAGCGACATTCGGGGATGCGCGGCGTCTGAAAACATCGTGGCGCTGTGCGACGTGGACGACAAGAGCGCGGCGAACATCTACAAGCAGTTCGAGAAGCCGCCGAAGTATAGAGATTTTCGCAAGATGCTGGACAAGGAAGGCGCCGGCATCGACGCGGTGATCGTGACCATTCCCGACCACATGCACGCTACGGCCGCCATGCACTGCATGGAGCGCGGCAAGCACGTGTACGTGCAGAAGCCGCTGGCGCACACGATCTGGGAGTGCCGCCAGTTGACCGAGGCCGCCGCCAAATACAAAGTGGCCTCACAGATGGGCAACCAGGGCTACTCGAATGAAGGCACGCGGCAGTGCGCGGAGATGATCTGGGCGGGCGAGATTGGCAATGTTACCGAGGTCCACGCCTGGACGGACCGCCCCATCTGGCCGCAAGGCGTGACGGAAATTCCGGCCGAGACGCCGGTTCCCGAAACGCTGGATTGGGATCTTTGGCTGGGCATCGCCAACATGCGGCCCTACACTGCCGGAGGGACGGGCTACCCGGCCGGCTACGCCAATGGCGGCTTCTATCAGCCGTCCAACTGGCGCGGATTTTACGATTTCGGCTGCGGCGCTCTGGGCGATATGGCGTGCCACATTTTCGGCGCTCCCAACATGGCGCTTAAACTGGGGGCGCCCACCAGTGTGGAGTGCATCAAGAAGGAAGGCACGAGCCCCTTCCAGTTCCCCAAGAAATCGGTCATCCGGTTCGATTTCCCGGCCCGCGGTTCCATGCCGGCGGTGAAACTGTTCTGGCACGACGGATTGAAGGAGACGCCCAAAATCGAAGGCGTTCCCGAGGGCGAGTATCTGGGCGACCTGCCTTCGCCCGCCCGTCCTCAGGGCGAAGCCGGCCAAGGCGGGCGCGGCGGCCGTCGGGGCCAGAGCGGCCCCCAGATGGCTCGAAACGAGGGCACGGGACGAACCTTCGAATGGTCGATGATGGAAGCGCTGCAACAGAACCCTCCAACCCGCGCGGCCACGCCGGATGGAAGCCTGTTCGTGGGCGATAAGGGCATGATCACCACCGGTACCTACGGCGAAAGCACGCGCCTGCTGCCGGTGGAAAAGATGAAGGACTACACCTTCCCGCAACCGATTTTGACGCGGTCGCCGGGTCACTATCACGATTGGATCCGCGCCTGCAAAGGCGGCGAGGCGGCCTGCTCGAACTTCAACGTGGCCGGCCCCTTCACGGAATGGATCGCCCTGGGTGTGATCTCGCTGCACTTCGACGGCAAGCTGGAGTGGGACCCGGCGAAGATGCGGATCACCAATAACGCCGAAGCCAATAAGTACATCCGGCCGACGTTCCGTAAGGGCTGGTCGTTCGTCTAAGTTAAGAATTGAACCGCGGATGAACCGTCATGGGCCGCGGGGACGCGGCCCATGACGGTTCATCGGCGGCCTATCCTTTTCCACCCTCCACTCTTTCCGAAGCATTCTGTAACTAATGTAACGTATCTTCTGTGTTATTATAGACAAATCGATGAAGTGCGCAGGCACGCACACTCGATGTAAGCACAGAGCGGATATCGCCTGGACTGACGCTTTCCTGTGCTTGAAGGTGAGGTCGATTTGAGTTATATCCAGCCTGAACAACAGACCATCCTATACGCCGAAGACGAGGCGGCCGTACGCACTCTTGTCCTGTCGATTCTCAAGAAGCACGGATATAACGTCTTAGCAGCGGCGAACGGCAAGGTGGCGATGGAGATTGCCAAAGCGTACGACGGACCGATTCACCTTCTGCTTTCGGACGTCATGATGCCTGAACTGGATGGTCCAAACCTTGCCGAACAGCTACGGGCCGTTCGCCCCAATGTACGGGTGATATTCATGTCCGGTTACAGTGCCGAATTGCTGTTGTCGTTTAGCGAGTGCGGGTTTATTCAGAAGCCCTGCCTGCCCAGCGCGATCGTCAGGACGGTTCGTGACGCTTTGGCGCAACCGCCGAAACCGCTTCACAAGATTGTGATGGTGATTCTGATTCTCGAAGACGATCCTTCGGTCAGTTTCCTGATGCGGCTGATCCTTCAGCCGTCGGGACACACCCTGGTGGAAGCGGCGACCGCGGAAGAAGCGTTGCAGCGATTCGAGGAGCATGACGGGCGGGTGGACTTGCTGATCGCCGCTGTGAACCTGCCGGTAAGTTCCGGCATCCGAGTAGGATTGGGACTGCGGGCGCTTCACTCGCGTTTGCGGATCATCGTCACGTCGGAGCACGCGACTGAAATGTGGAACGATCAAGACGCCGCCGAACTCAACGAGTTACCTTCGGATTCGGTCGCGGTCCTGCAAAAGCCGTTCCTTCCGGCGACTCTGTTGGACAAGGTCGACCGGTTCATGCTCTTTCGCCAGTACGAACAAGCGCGGCGTAACGTGGCGGCAGAGGTTGCGGGAAACCTTCGGCTCAAAAAGGAATGGGAATGTGAGATGTATGGCCGATTTGCGGACCAGGCATCCGGGTGAGGCACGGACAAGTCGCCCGCCCCTACAAGCACATGCAGGGGCAGGGTTACAATCGGGACTATGCTTACCCGCTTGGGCCTTCTGGGCGCTGCGCTTTACAGTCTCCATGCGGCGGCGCCACTTGATGTCTCCGGGGTTCGGCCGGGCCCGGTGACTGTCACTTCGACGGCCGATTCGGTTACGGCGCACTGGAGCGATGAAGCCAACCGGGAGTGGACGGCTGAGTTTTCGCTCGACCCTAAGGCGGCGCTGATCACCGCCATCCGAGTGAATGGCGCGGTGAATGGCGCGGCGGTGGTAGATCATGCCCGGCCGTTCTTCCAGTGCACCACCGGGAAGCGCCGCGGGGGATGGGACCAGTTCTTCGACCTTCCGCCGAGCCATCCGGAGGGCATTCGTTCGTTCGCCGGCGAGTTCACTCTGAAGGGGGCGCGCGCCTCCACCATCGGCGACCGCGTGGAGATCGCCTTCGACGGGCTGCGCATGGGGATCTTCGAAGGGAGTATCCGGTACGTCATTTTTCCAGGCAGCCGGATGATCGAGCAGGTAGCCGTGATGTCCACCCGGGAGCCGGATACGGCCTACTTCTACGATGCCGGGCTGCGCATGACGGTGAATGCCGACCGGCGCGTGGGCGGCAACATGGAATCGCCGGTCTCGTATTACGACACCGCGGGCGTTTGGAAAACCGTGCTCTCGGATGGGCCGGAGCGCCATCCGGCAGCAGTTCGATACCGCAGCATCGCAGCGCGCACCGGGGCGGGCAGCGTGGCCGTCTTCCCCGCCCCACATCAGTATTTCTTCCCGCGCGATTTCACCACCAACATGGGCTACCTGTGGCACTCGTCGTGGAAGGGCCTGGTGTCCCTGGGGATCCGCCAACTGCCGGACGACGCGACCCCGTATTATCCGTGGTCCAACGCGCCGCCCGGAACCGAACAGCGGATGAGCATGTTTCTGATGCTGGGAACGGGCGAACCGCACGCTGCGGTTGACGATGTGCTGCGGCTGACGAACGCCGACCGCTACCAGGCGCTCGATGGCTATGTCACTTTCGCTCCGCACTGGCATTACGCGTACACGGTGCAGGCCATGGAGAAGGGGTTTGAGTGGACCCCGCCGTTCAAGCCGGTGCTGGAGGCGATGGGTGTGAATGCGGCCATGATCATGGACTTTCATGGCGACGGGCATCCGGCCGATACCGGCGAGACGCGGTTGCGCGAGTTGGAGGCTTTCTACCGGGCGTGCCGCGCGCAATCGGGTCCGGGATTTCTGCTGATCCCCGGCGAGGAAGCCAACGTTCACTTCGGCGGGCACTGGGCGCTGGCGTTCCCGAAGCCGGTTTATTGGCACATGAGCCGCCAGCCTTCGCAGCCATTTCAGGAAAAGGACGCGAAGTACGGCACGGTCTACAACACGGCCGATGCCCGGGAACTGCTGGACCTGGCGCGCGCCGAAAATGCGTTTGTGTACCAGACGCACCCGCGCACCAAGGGGTCGATGGGCTATCCCGACAAGATTCGCGACAGCGCGCACTTTCAGGATGCGCATTGGTTCGGCGCGGGATGGAAGGCGCTGCCGTCGGACCTCTCGCTGCCGCGCCTGGGAGAGCGGGCTTTCCAACTGGTGGACGATATGAGCAACTGGGGCCTGCGGAAGCAACTGATGGGCGAGGTGGACGTTTTCCAGATCGACAGCACGCACGAACTATACGCCAACATGAACGTGAACTACGTGAAGCTTCCGGCCGTGCAGGCGTTCGACAACTACGGACAGTTGCTCGATGCGCTGCGGCGAAGCCAGTTCTTCGTGACCACCGGGGAGGTGCTGCTGCCGGAGGTGAGCATCACGGAAGGCGCCGGCGGACGCATCCGCGTGCGTGCGAAGATCCGGCATACGTTCCCGCTCGAGATGGCGGAGATCGTTTGGGGAGACGGCGAGCGGACTTTTCGAAAAACCGTGGCGCTGACGGAGACGCGCGCGTTCGGGGATTTTGCATTTACAGCCGAGGCGGAAGGCGGGAACTGGAAGTGGGCGCGGCTCGGGGTGTGGGATGTGGCGGCGGATGGTGCGTTCGTGAACCCGGTGTGGAGAGCGAAGTAGGAGACCGTGAAGAAATGGACGACGGTCGATGAGGCGCTCACGCCCGACGGCAAGACGATCTCGCTCCATGAGCACGACGGGAGCTACACCATTCGTGCCGACGGCGCCCAGCTTATGTCGACGCGCCAGTACGCCTCCGAGGAAAAACTGGCGGAGTTGGCTTGCGCGCATGTGAGAGGTATACGCGGGGCACGAGTTTTGATCGGAGGGCTAGGCTTCGGGTTCACCTTGAAAGCGGCCCTGCGAACGCTGGCCCCCGACGCCACCGTGGTTATGGCCGAGATCCTGGCCGCGGTCATCGCCTGGAATTCCAACCCGGCCTTTCATCTTGCGGCAGAGGCCATGGCGGATCCCAGGGTGATGGTGCTGCAGCAAGATGTCGGCGAAGCGATCGGGCGGGCGCGGGGCGATTTCGACAGCATCATCCTGGATGTCGATAACGGGCCGGCCGCGTTGAGCACGGCTGGCAACGGCCGGCTCTACGACTACGCAGGCCTGCGGCTGGCCCGCACCGCGTTGCGGCCGGGGGGTT
>Ga0209901_1000810_pt1 | contig 10884 bp, 7 predicted proteins | sample OrgsoiDNA_201058_FD_185806 | JGI IMG/M metagenome (GOLD analysis project Ga0209901, IMG submission 185806) | Permafrost soil microbial communities from the Arctic, to analyse light accelerated degradation of dissolved organic matter (DOM) -... | ecosystem: Environmental > Terrestrial > Soil >...
GCGGTTTGGCAAGAGCGTGTTGAGCACTGGCGAGCAAGCGGACTGTCGCAGCGCGCCTTCGCCCTGCAAGAAGGCTATCCAATACGACAGGTGGGTTACTGGGTTCGCCGACTGACCCGGTCGCCGGTCGCGCCAGGGCTGTTGCCGGTGCAGGTAACGCCAGCGCCGCCGGTGCCCGTCGCGATCAGCCTGATCAACGAGCGCGGATGGACGTTGAGCTTGCCGAGTGATGTGCCGGCCAGCTGGCTGGCGGAATTGATGCGAGCGCTGTGATGGAACTGTCGGCCGATGCGATCTGGCTGGCGACGGCGGCGGTGGACATGCGCACCGGCATCGACGGCCTGTCCCTGCATGTGCAGCAGGCGCTGGGGCGCCTGCCGTGCGACGGCACGGCCTATGTATTCGCCAATCGCCGCCGCACGCGCCTCAAGCTGGTGTGCTGGGACGGCACCGGTGTCTGGATGTGCCTGCGCCGCCTGCGCCGTGGCCAGTTCGTCTGGCCGCAGGCGAACGATGCGTGCTGGCAGATAAGCGCCGAGCAATGGCGCTGGCTGGTCGCGGGCGTGGACTGGCAGCGCCTGTCGGCGTCGGCGCCGGTCCAGTGGCGCTTGTGATGTCGTCGTCGGTGGCGATTGTAAACATGCACCGTTCCCTGTAAACTGCGCAGCATGAACCCGCTCGACGACCTTGCCCGCACCGACATCGACCCAGCGCTGCTGGCGCAGGTGCGTGCCCTGGTCGAGCAGCAGCAGGCCGATCTGGCGCAACGCGATGCGGCCTTGGCGCGACGAGATGCCCTGCTGGCCGAGAAGGAGTTCAAGATCACCGCGCTGACGCACGAACTGGCCTACTATCGGCGTATCCGCTTCGGCAAGGCCAGTGAAGCGCTCGTCGGCGAGCAGCGCCTGTTGTTCGAGGAAACGGTCGATATGGACCTGGCCGCCATTGAGGAGGAGCTCGATGGTCAAGCGCCGGCCAAGCAGCAGCGCAAGCGCGCTGGCCGGCAGCCGTTGCCGCCCGAGCTGCCGCGCATCGAGCACCGCCATGAGCCGGCATTGTGCCAGTGCGGCCAGTGCGGCGCCGAGTTGGTCAAGATCAGCGAGGACGTCAGCGAGCAACTGGACGTGGAACCGGCGCGCTTTTTCGTGCATCGCCACATCCGTCCCCAATATGCCTGCCGTTCCTGCGAGACGGTGAGGGCAGTGCCGATCCCGGCCGCCGTCATCGATGGCGGCATGGCCGCCGTGGGCCTGCTGGCGTGGATCGCGGCCTGCTAATACCTCGACCATTTGCCGCTGTACCGGATCGAGCAGATCGCGGCCCGCCAGGGCGTGCCGCTGGCCCGCTCAACCCTGGCCGAGTGGATCGGCCGCATTGGCGTGGCGCTGCAGCCGCTCGCCGACCGGCTCGCTGAACTGCTGCGGCAACGGGCGTGCCTGCATGCCGACGAGACACCGGTGCGCCAACTTGACCCCGGCAGCGGCAAGACCCGGCACGCCTACCTGTGGGCCTACCGCTCCGGTGTGCACCACGACGGTCCGCCCATCGTCGTGTTCGACTACCAGACCAGCCGGGCCGGCGCGCACGCGCGCGCCTTCCTGCATGGCTGGCGCAGCCATCTGATGGTGGACGACTACGCGGTTATGTGGCGGCCAAATTTATGTTGTGGCGCGCTCCAAGTTCAGAGACGCTGATTGTCTGAATAGCTCGTTGAACACCACATAAAAATAAGCACTATCTAACAGTCGCCGTCGCGTTAACTGTGATGCCTTCCCTCGTTACGTCTGGCAGAGCGTGCTCGTGAACTCTGCGCCGACGTGCTGGCTCGTTCAATACTTATGTGCGGTCTATTTGGCGGATGCCGCTGTGCGGCCACTTGTTCCGCGTGCCTGCGACAACATAAATTTGGCCGCCACATAACCGGCGTTATGTCGAGCATCACATAACGTCGGCTACAAGGCGTTGTTCAGCGACGGCCCAACTGAACTGGCCTGCCTGGCGCATATCCGGCGCAAGTTCTTTGACGTGCACGCCGCCAGCGGCAGCCCCGTCGCCGAGGAGGCGCTGCGCCGTATCGCGGCGCTGTACGCGATTGAGCAGCAAGGCGCCGGACTCGATCCACCGCAACGGCTGGCGTTGCGCCAGCGCTTGAGCGTGCCGGCGCTGGACGATCTGCATGCCTGGTTGCTGATGACCCAACGCACCATTGCCACCGGCAGCAGCACGGCCAAGGCCATCGACCACGCGCTCAAGCGCTGGCCGGCGCTGGCGCGCTATGCCGACTCCGGCAGTCTTCCAATCGACAATAATCCGGTCGAGAACGCCATCCGTCCCATTGCCATCGGCAAAAAGAACTGGCTGTTCACCGGCTCGGAGCGGGCCGGCCGCCGCGCCGCCGCCATCCAGAGCCTGTTCGCCACTGCCAAGCTGAACGGACTCGATCCGCTGCGCTGGCTGGCCGGCGTACTGGAACGTCTCCCGACGTGCCCTAACAGCCAGATCGATTCGTTGCTGCCATTTCCGAACTCTACGCAGTCCTAAAACCGCTGAACAGGTGGGATGGCTGGTCGCTTACAAACGACCGAGGAATACTGACAGTAAACACGGTGCCTGCAATTTCGGTGGAGGTGACCGCTATCGTGCCGCCATGGGCGTTCGTGATTTCGCGGGCGATGAACAGTCCGAGGCCCATGCTGGTTGATGGGCGACCGTTCTGGTCGTCCTCCACTAGAAGCTGAACAAGCGGGTTAAAGATGACGTTTAATGATTCTGGGGGTATCACTTTCCCAAAATTCTTTACTTTGACGGTGACAATTTCCGCTTCACTGCTCGCAGAAATTTTAATGGGTTGATCGCCTGTATGAAATTGCGCTGCGTTGTTCAAAAGGTTGGAAAACACTTGTTGCATGCGCGCAGTATCAAAGTAAAATTCCAGCTCGCCACATACCTCAAGCTTGAACATACAGTCGGGATGGACGGCACTCGCGTCATCTATCGCCCACTGACATACCTCGCGAAGATCGGCAAGTTTCGGTACAATTGGAATTTCGCCGCCTAACTGAGTCCGAGCGAACTCCAGCAGGTCGTTAACCATGGTACTCATGCTAACCACACCACGTTTTACACGTGCGCCTAGCGCAATCGTTCGCTCGATATTGTTGTCGCTGGTCCGAACAAGTAGGTCGCTTGCCATCGACATCGTTGCGAGAGGGCTGCGTAGATCGTGTCCGAGAATGGCGAGAAATGTATCGCGAGTGCGTGCAGCGTGCTCGGTATAGGTTCGAATTGATTCGGCCAATGCTTGGTCGATGGTTTCGTTGAATCGAACAATATCGTTCGTAATGGTCCCCGTCGGATTCGATGGATTTACCATCCAGAGCCGGATGACGGTAGCCCTGAGTGCGCGATATTCGGCTGCCAACTGAACAAGCGAGAAGCCACTCAATCGTCTTTGCACACCATGTTCAGACGCCGGACTTTGAGTATCCGGCTCACCTGGTGCACGCCCTTTCGATTTCTCGATCTGCTGACTGGCACTTTGCTCGGTGTCAATGTCCTGCACAATCGAAAGCAATACGCGCTTCGCGTCATCGCGTATTGCGGGTTCTGACATTCCACTTGCGGCAGGCTCAAGGGTCCGCGCAAATGCGTCCCACTCCATCAAGATTTCTTCAAGGTTGTCACGAATAAAGGACGATAATTTCATTTTACACATCCTTCATTGATGATAGGGTGAAATCAACCTATTACACCTCAGTGTGACGTCTGTCTGTGCGGTAGCGCACGAGCGAAAATACCTCCGGGCTACACAAATCCGATATCGAGATCGCGAAGGTATTTGCGCCCCTCAACAGTGATACGAATACCGCCCTCGTCATTCGATTCGACGAATCCGCATGCTGACAGTGTTGCCGCCTCGTTGTGCAATGGCTAATAAATGTCGCCAAGGCTCGCCAGTTTTTTGAGAGCGTCCTGTTCACGATCAGTGAGTTTGGGATTCATGATTACCTCGCCGGTTCAGAAATGCCGCCAAGCATTGACCTACATCAGGCATAGTAAAAGCTAAGCTTATAAAATTGGCAAGCCGCAAGTGGGCAAAATGCATGTCTCCATGCCCAGCAAAATCCGCGAAATTCATGACTCCATGCACTATGCTGAAATCGATACTCAAGAATGAACCATTGCCTATTGTTGGCCTTCCCCCACCATGACGGACACTTTCGATAGGTCTGGCGCTTTGCGGAAAGATAAACTGGCGGGATGATTGTGTCCATGATTGAGCACAACGGAAAGCCGTGCCAACTAATTTTCGCTAAGCGACTAGCTCCGTTCGATAGGCTGCTCCCCCGGGAGTGCTGAGGGAGGTAGGCCACAAAAATCAGACTCGACCTGAGACGTTTTTTCAAAGTTAAGCGCAACATTGAGCGCATCCATGAACTCGACGACGTTGATCGGCTTGGTCAGATAGCGGCAAAACCCGGCCTCGATGCCCTTCTTGATGTCACGCGGGACGGCGTTTGCCGACAACGCCATGACCGGAATGTGGGCCGTCAAAGGATCCATGTTCAAGATTTTCAAGGCTTCATATCCACTAATGCCGGGCAAATTTATATCCATCAAAATCACGTCCGGCTGATAGGTACGCGCTAACTGGATGCCCAACTGCCCTTCAATCGCCGTCAACAATTTCAAATCGGTGCGGCGCTCGATCAACTCCTTGACCAGCTCCAGGTTTGCCGCATTGTCCTCGATATAAAGCAGCGTCCGCTGGGACGACAATGCGCGCTCCGCCGTGTCACTGACGTCGTTGTCCGGTTCGTCGGGCTGGTCTGGAGCTGGCTCATGTATTGTCGAAGCGGGAAGCTCGATCCAGAATATGCTGCCGGTGCCGACACTGCTTTCGACGCCGATGGAGCCACCCATCAGTTGGACCAACTGCTTGGTCACCACCAATCCGATGCCAGTGCCTTCTTCGGTACTGGCCTCTTGGCCCAGGCGATTGAACGGCTGGAAGAGCTGGGTCATTTGTTCCGGCGCCAATCCGACCCCGGTGTCCTTGACGCTCATCCGTACCCGGCCTACGTCGGACATCATCATGCATTGGACGATGACTACGCCTCCGACTTGGTTGTACTTGATCGCATTCGACAGCAAGTTGATGATTACTTGCTTGACCCTGGTTTTGTCGCCACAAATAGAGAATGGTTCGTCGAAACGAGGAAACACCATCTGGATGTCCCGTTTTTGTGCCTGAGGCAAGATCATTGCATGGCAGTCCTTCAGCACATCGGTGAGCGACATTGACTCTTGTGACATTAGCATTTTTCCGGATTCGATCGTCGCCAGATCCAAAATTTCATTGATCAGACGCAGCAGATACCAGCCGGCTTGCAAAATCTGGCTGATCGCTTTCTTCTGCTTTGGCTCGGGCGCGGGATCCGCAGAGTCCATCAACTGCGCAAATCCGAGCACCGCATTAAGTGGGGTACGCAATTCATGGCTCATGCTGGACAAGAAATCTGACTTCGCCAGATTGGCTTTTTCGGCTGTCGCCTTGGCACTGACCAACTCGAGGTTGTTGTGCTGAAGCATTTTCTCGAATTGCTTACGGTCGGTAACGTCACGGGCCGCCGCGAACACGCCTTGCAAGTTGCGGTCACGGTCATAGAAAATGGTCGCGTTGTAGGAAACCACCGTTTCCTTGCCGTCCCTTGCGTGGGCCGTCAACTCATAGTTGGTCACCTTGCCTTCTTGCAGCACGCGAGTGATGGTCTCCTCGGCCCGCTCCGGATCGGTGAAATAGTTCTTGAACGGTGCGCCGATCAGTTCGTCGCGTGTACAACCGGTCAGCGCTTCCATCTGCTTGTTGACATCACTGATGATGCCTCGCGGGTCCGTCGTCATCAAGGCATCGATGTTCGATTCAATGAGGGAGCGGGTGTAGAATTGTTGATCGCGCAGACGTTGATCGGTCTTCAACTGCTCTGCTTCGCCCCGCTTGCGCGCGGTATTGTCAGTACCGATCAACAGATATCCAATGATGGTGTTTTGAGCGTCGCGCAGTGCCGTGACGGAAACGACTGCGGGAAAACGGCTGCCATCTTTTCGGAAGTAGGTCAGTTCGTAGATGTCTTCAATGCCGCGCGAGGCCTTGAACACCAGCGCCTCAAAGCCCGGCAAGATTACCGTTCCAAGTTCAACACTGAGCGCCTTGGCGCGCGTGATCACCTCCTGCGGGTCGGAAATATCGGCGGGTGTGATCTTGTTCATCACTTCGGCGGCGGTGTAGCCCAACATGCGCTCGGCACCAACGTTGAAGATCTGGATTACACCATTCGCATCAGTGGCGATGCTGGAGAAATTGGCACTGTTGAAAATCGCGCTCTGCAAGGCGCCGGCTTTCAACAACGCCTCCTCTGCCAGCTTGCGCGCAGTGTTATCGGTGCCGATCAATAAGTAGCCGATGATTGCATCCTGATCATCGCGTAGCGCGGTGACTGACACGACCGCAGGGAAGCGGCTGCCATCCTTGCGGATGTAGGTCAGCTCGTAGATATCTTCGATCCCGCGCGAGGCCTTGAATACCAAGGCATCAAAGCCTGGTGTGATGGCGGTTCCTAGTTCGACGCTGAGCGCTTCCGCGCGCGCGATTACTTCCTGGGGATCGGAAATATCGGCCGGGGTGATCTTGTTCATCACGTCGGTGGCCAAGTAGCCCAACATGCGCTCGGCGCCAACGTTGAAGATCTGAATGACGCCATTTGCATCGGTGGCGATGCTCGAGAAATTGGCGCTGTTGAAAATTGCGCTCTGCAAAGCACCGGCTTTCAACAACGCCTCTTCGGCCCGCTTTCGCGCGGTATTGTCGGTGCCGATTAACAAATAGCCGATGATGATGTTCTTGGCGTCGCGCAAGGCCGTGACCGACACAACGGCAGGGAAGCGACTGCCATCTTTGCGGAAATAGGTTAGCTCGTAGATGTCTTCGATGCCGCGCGAGGCTTTAAATACCAAGGCTTCAAATCCTGGCGTAATCGAAGTGCCCAACTCAAGGCTAAGCGCCTCCGCACGGGCGATTACCTCCTGCGGGTCAGAAATATCAGCGGGTGTGATCTTGTTCATCACTTCGGCGGCGGTGTAGCCCAACATGCGCTCGGCGCCAACGTTGAAGATCTGGATGACACCATTCGCATCAGTGGCGATGCTGGAGAAATTGGCACTGTTGAAAATTGCGCTCTGCAAGGCGCCGGCTTTCAACAACGCCTCCTCCGCTAGCTTGCGCGCAGTGTTATCGGTGCCGATCAATAAGTAGCCGATGATTGCATCCTGATCATCGCGTAATGCGGTGACGGAAACGACTGCGGGAAAACGGCTACCATCCTGGCGAATATAGGTCAGCTCATAGATGTCTTCAATGCCGCGCGATGCCTTGAATACCAGGGCTTCAAATCCTGGCGTAATCGTCGTTCCAAATTCGACGCTCAACGCTTCCGCCCGCGCGATCACTTCGTCAGCATCCGAAATGCCGGCCGGGGTAATCTTGTCCACCATGTCGGCCGCCTTGTAGCCGAGCATGCGTTCGGCACCAACGTTGAAGATTTGAACGACGCCTTGGGCATCGGTGGCGATGCTGGAGAAATTGGCGCTATTGAAAATGGCGTCTTGCAATGCGCCCGCCTTTAGCAATGATTGCGGCTGTAGCAGTGGCTGATCCATTACAAGACGGCCGCGCAACACGCGCCGCAAAGGCGCATACAACAGCGCCAGGAAAGCCAGTAGAAAAATTGCAATGGTCCAGATCGGGACACCAATGGATTGCACCGTTTTACCCCATATCGAGGCGGCCCAGAGTAGCAAGCCAACCAGTGCAATTCCGAGACCAATTTTCGCCGTCCGAATGAGCGATATTTTTGTTATCGTGTACATAATCCCAGCTCCAAGTATTGAGAATTTCCCAATATCAATTACACATAATATTTCCTAATGGCACTCTTGTATGTGTGCTATCGCACATAGCGGGACTTTTTTGGGATGTATTTTTCTGGCCAAGTGAGGCGCACGTGCCGACCAAATCGTCGGCTTCGTCGTTGACACCGGCTGTTCGTATTTCAGATCAATCACTTTTCCCGACAGGGTTCATGTTGGAGCGCGTGTAATCAAGCTCGGCAATTCCAGCGTGCAATACGAACTGGCACTTTTCTGCGATACCGACGAACGTCCTACGGGGCGTTGTTGCATAAATCGAGTCTAACTGGGACTTTCCCCTTTTCCCATGAATTCACGCAATACGGACGGACTGAGGGCGCGCCAGCGAGGTCATGCGATTGAGCACGCCCGCGCGGATGGCTACCTCGGTGGCCTGTGCGCCAATCGTGCGCGCCGCCAGGTTCCTGCCCGTGAGCACCTTCAAGCGGTACATCAGTGTCTCGGCCAGCGAGCGCCGGTGATATCCACAGCCCTTCTTCCAGTCCCGCCGGCTGCTTTGGCCGATGACATCGATCGCGCCGTTGCGCCAAGTCGCGCCGGGCGTTCGCTTCGACCAAGGCGCCGCACCGTCGCGTGGCGGGATCGATGGTGCTGCCCCGCGCGCCGCAATCGCCGCGTGGCATTGCAGGGTATCGTACGCACCATCGCCGCCGACGATATCAATCGGCGTGCCGGCCGGGATCTGATCGAGCAACTCGGGCAGCACCTCGCCATCGCCAACATCCTGGTGCGTCATCAGCGCGGCATAAATCTGGCCGGTGTTCGCGTCCATCGCCAGATGCACCTTGCGCCAGGTGCGGCGCTTGGAATAACCGTGCTTGCGCACCTTCCATTCGCCCTCGCCAAACACCTTCAGACCGGTGCTATCGACCACCAGATGCAGCGGTTCGCCTCTACGCAGGGTCGGCAGCACGACGTCGAGATCCCGGGCACGGCGGCACAGCGTCGTGTAGTTGGGCACCGGCAGATCGGCGAAGGCGAGCTTGTTCATGCTCCCCGCGAAACCCTGCAGCGCGCGCAGCGGCAGGCGAAACACCTGTTTGAGTCCGAGCAGCATCTGGATGACCGCGTCGGCGTAGACGCGTGGCCGGCCACGTTTGGCAGCCCCGGCTTCAGTGTCCCGTTGCCACAAGTCCTGCTCCATCCAGATCGTAACGTCACCTCTCGCGATCAGCCCGGCATTGTAAGCCGGCCAGTTTTTAACCCTGTACTTGCCCTTGGGTTCCTGCCGCTGTTGTTCGTCCTTGTGCATCGTTTCAGGCAAAAGGCCAGAATCTACGCAAGTTCGTCCAAAGTTAACAGCCCTGCGGCACCAGCTGTTGCGCGTAAACGTCAGCCCTGGTTGCCGCAGGATTTATGCAACAACGCCCCCTACGGCTGCCGGCCGGTCTTCGTGTCCGACTATGTTGACCATGGACGCAATCAATTAGTTATCCATCGCGATGGCTGGTCGCCTTGCTGAGCACGCGCGGCATCGGGCTTCTGTACTGAGTATGCGTATCGAGAAAGTGGGCAACACTCGCTTCGCGTACGTGCGTGACTTTCTGCACTTGGGAGCGAACGAGCGGATCGTTAGCGTTGTCGTTTCTAAGATAGGGTGAATATTGTTCTTGTGCTTATTCATTGATGGCTCATGTCGATCGATCAGCGCCAGCAACTCGGCGATGGCAAGCGGCTTGACCAGATAGTGGCCAAAGCCGATTTGCCTGGCACGCTCCGAAGTGCGCAAAATTGGGGTTTGAGGTGCAGTGGAACGGAAAACCGGGTTAAGCCGTCGGCGTCACTTTCAGGTATTGATATAGCGTCTCGCGACTGATGCCGAACTCGCGCGCAAGCGTTGATTTCTGCTCGCCGTCACCAGCGCGGCGGCGCAGCTCGAGAACTTGGTTGTCCACCAGCGCTTTCTTTCGACCTCGGTAAGCGCCGCGCTGCTTGGCTAATGCGATCCCTTCGCGCTGCCGCTCGCCGATCAAGGCCCGCTCGAACTCCGCGAATGCCCCCATGACCGACAGCAGCAGATTGGCCATTGGCGAGTCTTCGCCGGTGAAGCTCAGGCACTCTTTGACGAATTCGATTCGTATCCCCCGCTTGGTCAACGTCTGCACCAGCCGGCGCAGATCGTCCAAGTTGCGCGCTAGACGGTCCATGCTGTGCACGACTACCGTGTCGCCTTCGCGGGCGAACGACAACAGCAAGTCGAGCTGCGGCCGCTGTGTGTCTTTGCCCGATGCCTTGTCGGTGAACAGCTTGTCCACCTGGACCTGATCGAGCTGACGCTCTGGATTCTGGTCGAAACTGCTGACCCGGACATAACCGATGCGCTGACCCCGCAAAATGTGCCTCCTTAACAAGATGTGTCAGGAAAGACTCTATGACCGTTCAGGGCATCTGTCAAGTAATCAGGATAACGACCCTATCCTGACGGCTTGCGCTTGGGTTCTCTGACATCAGGTTTGGGTATAGCTCAAACTGACGAATACACGCCTCACTACAATCGAATATAATAATCGAATTTCGTTATCGAAGTTTGATTATTATTCTACTTGTATCTGTCAATGGACGCAGCTAATGTCATCCACAAAAAGCGAAATCAAGAATGTTCCACCTGACCGAGCCTGGACAGTGTTTTTCCTTTTCCTGCGTTTAGGTTTGACCTCCTTTGGTGGTCCAGTAGCCCACCTAGGCTACTTCCGTGAGGAATTTGTCACGCGCCGACGCTGGGTCAGCGAACGCAGCTACGCCGATCTCGTTGCCTTGTGCCAGTTTCTGCCTGGCCCTGCCAGTAGCCAAGTCGGTATGGCGTTAGGTATGGCGCGGGGTGGATTTGCCGGTGCTTTGGCTGCATGGGCTGGATTCACGCTGCCGTCAGCAATCATGCTGTACCTGTTCGCAATGGGC
>Ga0209901_1000813_pt1 | contig 10863 bp, 9 predicted proteins | sample OrgsoiDNA_201058_FD_185806 | JGI IMG/M metagenome (GOLD analysis project Ga0209901, IMG submission 185806) | Permafrost soil microbial communities from the Arctic, to analyse light accelerated degradation of dissolved organic matter (DOM) -... | ecosystem: Environmental > Terrestrial > Soil >...
TACCGCTCCGTCATCTACCACCAGTCGCCCCAGCAGGAGGCGACGGCGCGCCAGGTCATCTGCGAGATGGCCAATGTGTGGGACGCGCCCATCGTCACCGAGCTGGCGCCGGCGCAGACCTTCTACAAGGCCGAGGACTACCACCAGAATTATTTCAGCCAGCATCCGCTGCAGGGCTATTGCGCCTTCGTGGTCGCGCCCAAGGTCGCCAAGTTCAGGAAAATGTATACCGACCGCCTCAAGTAACGTGGGATCAACAGGATCGGGATACGGATGAAGGTCGTAATTGTCGATGACACACACATCAACCTGGTGTTGATGTCGCGCCTGATGGACAAGCTGGACGGCGTCAGCACGCTGACCTTCCAGTCGGCGCAGCAGGCGCTGGACTGGTGTGGCGCCAACCCCTACGATTTGCTGATCGTCGATTACATGATGCCGGACATCAACGGCCTGGAGCTGATCGCCCGCCTGCCCGGCGCGCCCGACGAGCGCCCGCCGGTGCTGATGGTGACGGCCAGCGTCGACATCGACGTGCGCCACCGCGCGCTGGAAAACGGTGCCAGCGACTTCCTCATCAAGCCCATCGACAAGGTCGAGTTCCTGGCCCGCACCCGCAACATGCTGGCGCTGCGGCGCGCCACGCTGGCGCTGCGCCACCGCGCCAGCTGGCTGGCCGACGAGGTCGGCAAGGCGACGGCCGAGCTGCGCGCGCGCGAGCAGGAAACCATCATGCTGCTGTGCCGCGCCTCCGAACACCGCGACCCGGAAACGGGCGCCCACATCCAGCGCATGGCGCATTACTCCTGCCTGATCGCGGCCGAGCTGGGCCTGTCGGCCGGCGAGCAGGAGGACGTGCTGAACGCCGCGCCCATGCACGACATCGGCAAGGTCGGCACGCCTGACCAGATCCTGCTGAAGCCGGGCCGGCTGACCGACGCGGAAATGGTCATCATGCGCCAGCACGCCGAGATCGGCTACCGCATCCTCAAGGATTGTCAGGCGCGCATGCTGCAATTGGCCGCCGAGATCGCCTATAGCCACCACGAGCGCTTTGACGGCAGCGGCTATCCGAACGGCCACGCCGGCGAGCGGATACCGCTGGTCGGCCGTATCGTCGCCGTGGCCGACGTGTTCGACGCGCTGACCAGCGTGCGGCCGTACAAAACGGCCTGGACCATGGAGGCGGCGCGCCAGTACCTGTTAGATAACTGCAACACGCATTTCGATCCGCAGTGCGTCGCGGCCTTGCTGCGGCGCTGGCCGGCCGTCGAGCAAATCCGCGCCCGCTTCCAGGACGAAGGGCAGCCGGCCTAGCGCCGGCGCACGCCATGCGGCACCAGCGCCTGCTATCGTTGCTGCGGGCGGCGTTGTGCGCGGAGCACGCCGACGCGGCCCATGCGGCCGCCGCAAGCGATATCGTCGATGCAGCCGATACCGTCGATGCGCTTGTCATTGCACGTCATCTGGCCGCGTTGCAGGCGCGCGGCGAGGTGGCGCTGGCCGACGGTTTGGCGCGGCTGCTGGCCGAAAGCGAACGCGACGCCGCCGCCGACCTGCCGCCGACGCCCGAGCAACTGCGGCAGCTGCAAGAGCTGCCGGAGCTGCAAGCCGAAGCGCTGCAGCTGCGCGCTTCCAACCTGCTGCTGCGCGGCGAGCTGCGGGCGATCCAAGGCAGCGGCGGCGTCTGGCGCAACAAGCGCGCGGCGCGGCGCGGCTGCGGGCCGGCGTCGGCCGCGATGGCCAGCTCGATGTCCAATGCCAGCACGGCCAACGACGGCCGCCACCAGCAAGAGCTGACCGAGCAAATCCTCGACCAGTTGCCCATCCCCGTCTTTCTCAAGGACAGGGAAGGCCGCTTCCTGCGCTTCAACCACCGCTTCACCGAATTCACCCAGCGCGACAAGGTCGAGATCCAGGGCCGCACCATCGACGACTTCGCCTCGCCGCGCTGGGCCGCCGTCACGCGCGAGGAGGACGCGGCGGCGTGGAGCGGCCATCCCGTCACCAGCGAGCGCCGCATGACCACCTTCGATCCGCCGCGCGACGTGCTGGTCAGCCGCAGCGTCATCCACAGCGGCGACCAGGCCTATATGCTGGGCTACTTCATCGACATCAGCGAGCAGCGCGCCGCGCGCACGGCGATGCAGCACGCGGTCGAATCGGCCGAGGCGGCCAGCCGCGCGAAGAGCGAATTCCTCGCCAACATGAGCCACGAAATCCGCACGCCGATGAACGGCATCCTCGGCATGACGGAACTGGTGCTGGAGTCGTCGCTGACGCCCGAGCAGCGCGCCGACCTGCGGCTGGTGCAGGCGTCGGCGCACGCGCTGCTGACCATCGTCGACGACATCCTCGATTTTTCCAAGGTCGAGGCGGGCAAGCTCGACATCGAGGAAATCCCCTTCGACCTGCGCCAGCTGGTGGCCGACACGGTGCGCGCGATGGCGCTGCGGGCCGGCCAGAAAGGGCTGGAACTGCGCTGCGAGCTGGCGCCCAAACTGCCACGCATAGTCAAAGGCGATCCGGGCCGGCTGCGCCAGGTGCTGATCAACCTGCTCGGCAACGCCATCAAGTTCACGCAAGCGGGCAGCGTCAGCGTCAGCGTCGACGTGCTGCGCGAGGAGGATGACCGCAGCGAGGTGCGCTTCGCCGTGCGCGACACCGGCATCGGCGTGCCGCCCGAAAAGCAGGCACTGATCTTCGAAGCCTTCGCCCAGGTCGACGGTTCGACCACGCGCCAGTACGGTGGCACCGGGCTGGGCCTGACCATCTGCCGGCGCCTGGTGATCTTGATGCAGGGCCAGATCGTCGTCGCCAGCGAGCCGGGGCGGGGCAGCACGTTCAGCTTCACGGTGCCGCTCAAGCACACCGGCGTGTCGCAGGCCGCGCCGCTGCCGCCGCTGCGCGACGCCGGCGCGCGTGGCGCGCCGCTCGACAGCGGCGACGGCGACGATGGCGGCGCGGCGCAACCGGCCGCCGCCGAACCGGGCGCGCACGCCAGGATGGCCGCTCGCACCGGCCTGCGCGTGCTGCTGGCCGAGGACAACCCGGTCAACCAGCGCCTCGCGCTGCGGCTTCTGGAGCAGCTCGGCCACCGCGTGACCGTGGTCGACAACGGCCAGGCCGCGCTGGACCACGCGACGCGCGGCGTCTACGACCTGGTGTTGATGGATGTGCAGATGCCGGAGCTGGACGGCCTGGCGGCGACGCGCCAGCTGCGCCAGTGGGAGTTGACGCACGGCGGCCACGTGCCGGTCATCGCGATGACGGCGCGCGCCATGGCCGGCGACCGCGAGCGCTGCCTCGAAGCGGGCATGGACGATTATCTGGCCAAGCCTATCAGTAGCGCGCGCCTGCGGCTGGCGCTGGCGCGCTATGAGCCGGACCCGGCGCAACCGGTGCTGGACTGGCGCGGCGCGCTGCTGCGCCTCGATGGCGATGCCGCGCTGCTGCTGGAGCTGGGCGCCATCTTCCTCGACGACGGTCCGCAGCTATGGCAGGACTTGACGACGGCGCTGGCCGCCGGCGACAGCGAGCGCAGCCTGCGCGCCGTCCACAGCTTGAAAGGCGTGCTGGTCAATTTCGGCGCCGGTCCGGCGCTGGCGGTGGCCGAGCAACTGTCGACCAGCATCCACGCCGGCCTGCCGGCGCCGCAATGGCAGCTGGCGGCCGGCAAGCTGGAGCCGGCGCTGGCGCTGGTCTACGAGGCGCTCAGCACGCTGATCGCCGGCGGCGCCGCCGCCATGGCGGACGCCTCCTGAGGCGCCGTCGGTGCTGGCGCGGCTTCGGCCCGCGCGCTGGCCGGCTGGGCCGGCGTCGCAGCGTACATATACTTGCGCGACCACGGCAAGGCCGCCGACTTGCGCCCCGCCTTGCCGCAGACGATCTGGTACAGGCTGATCCAGTCCTGCTCGAAGGCGTAGCTGCAACCGGCCAGGTAGACATGCCAGATGCGGAAGCGCTTGTCGCCGGCCAGCGCGCGCACGGTGTCGGCCTTGGCCTCGAAGTTGTCGGTCCAGATGGCGCAGGTGCGGGCGTAGTGGCGGCGCAGGTTTTCCACGTCGTAGGCCTCCAGCTGGCCCTGCTGCATGGCTTTCAGCACCTGGCCGACGTGGGCCAGCTCGCCGTGCGGGAAGACGTATTTTTCGATGAACTCGCCGCCGCCGTAGGGCGTCTCGCCGTTGTCCGGGTCGGTTGACGTGATGCCATGGTTCATCACCAGCCCGTCCGGCGCCAGCAGCTTGTTGATGGTGGCGAAATACTCGGGCAGGTGCTTGAGGCCGACGTGCTCGAACATGCCGACGCTGGTGATGCGGTCGAACTGGCCGCGCACGTCGCGGTAGTCCTGCAGGCGGATCTCGACCAGGTGTTCCAGGCCCGCCGCGCGCACCCGCTCCCTGGCCAGCGCGTACTGGTTTTCCGACAGCGTCACGCCGACGCAGCGCGCGCCGTGGCGCTGGGCCGCGCGGATCACCAGCGCGCCCCAGCCGCAGCCGATGTCGAGCAGCGTCTGGCCGTCGCGCAGCTCGATCTTGCGCAGGATGTGGTCGATCTTCTTGACCTGCGCCGTCGCCAGGTCCTCGTCGCCGTTCTCGAAATAGGCGCAGGAATAGACCATGTTCGGGTCGAGGAACTGGGCGTAGAAGTCGTTGGAGACGTCGTAGTGGTAGCGGATCGCCTCGGCGTCCTTCTTCTTGTCGTGGCCGATGCTGCGCACGATGCGCGAGAACTTGCCCTCGGCCTTGAGCGAGGTGCGGGCCAGCGCGTTGACGATGGAGATCATGTCGGTGGCCGCGCCGCGCACCTCGATGGCGCCCTCGACATAGGCCGAGCCGAGGTTGGACAGCGACGGCGTCAGCAGGTAGCGCGCGGCCGAGGCGCGCGGCAGCCGTATCGTCACGCGCGGCGGATCGTTGGACAGGTCGATGTGCTGGCCGTTCCACAGTTCGATGCGCAGCGGCAGCGACATTTGCTTGCGGATGCCTGCGATCCAGGCGCTGAGTCGGTTTTGTACGAACAAGATAGCCTCCGTGTACGCGGCAGCGTCGCTGCCGCAGGTTCAGAAACAAACAGTGCGATGAAAACGTTGAAACTCAAACGACGACATGTTCGTGGCTACTCCTGCCGTCCGCAGGTGGCGCGCGCCTCAAGCCCTCAGGGCTGCAAACGCTCCACCGCCCAGCTGCCGTCCTCCTGCCGCACGAACACGATGCGGTCATGGAAGCGCGAACGCCGGCCCTGCCAAAACTCGATGCGCTGCGGCACCAGGCGGTAACCGCCCCAGTGCTCGGGCCGCTGCGGCGCCTCGCCGCCGGCCTCCGCCACTGCGGCGTAATTCGCCTCCATCTGCGCGCGGCCGGCGATGGGCTCGCTCTGCCGCGACGCGATGGCCGCCAGCCGGCTTTTCAGCGGACGGCTGTAAAAATATTTGTCGCTGTCCTCGGCCGAGGTTTTCTCGACCGTGCCCTCGATGCGCACCTGCCGCTCGACCTCGCTCCAAAAGAATAACAGCGCGGCGTGCGGGTTGGCGCGCAGTTGCCGGCCCTTCTGACTGTCGTAATTGGTGTACCACGTAAAACCGCGCGCGTCGTACTGCTTGATGAGCACGATGCGCGAGCTCGGCTTGCCGTCGCCGTCGACGGTGGCCACGCTCATCGCGTTCGGCTCGTTGACCTGCGCCTGCACCGCCTCGTCGAACCATTTGGCGAACTGGGCGATCGGATCGTCCAGCACGTCGGACTCGGACAGGCTGGCCTGGCCGTAGTCGCGCCGCAGGTCGGCCAAGGCCTCGCCGCTGGCCGGGCTGGTCGCCGCTTGGGACGCCGAGCCGGACGCCGAGCCGGACGCGCAATCGGCCGCGGCATCGGGGGCCAGGCCGCGCCGCCGCTGCATCGCCGCGCCCAGTTCGGCCATCTGCGCCGCGCTGAACAGGCGTTTCGCCATCGTCGCGATATGCGTCTCTTCCTTTTCCATGTGCGCCGCGTAGGCGTCGCAAAAGCGCGCCACGACGGCCTCCGGCAGCGTGCCGTCCAAGCCATTGACGATATGATCAAGTTGCGATTTTATTATAAGCCAATCGCCATCCATGCGCTGGTGGTCGGCCAAAATCCCGGGCACCAGCGCAGCCAGCAGGGCGGCGTCGTCGTCGCGCGCGGTCGCCTGCAGCATCGGGATCAGGTTGTCCTCCTCGTCGGCGTGGTGCCAGTGGGCCGCGCGGTCGAAATATTTCAGCACGGCCTGGGCGGCCTGCTGGGCCTCGGCGTCGGCGCCGTGCTCGATCAGGTGCGGCTGCAGTTTTTGCAGCGTGCGCAGCTGCTTGCGGATGCGGTCGTGGCAATGCTTGAGTACGGCGATCGGCTGGTCGAAGCCGGGCGCGCTGTCTATTAGGGAGTCGCTCATGGTGGTCTCGTCTGGAAAAATCGGGGCGGGCGGCGCTGTTGACTGGCTGCCAAGAAAATCATTGTAGAATAATCTTTGCCGCCGCGTCCGTTAAAATGGCGGCATGCATACCATTACTTCCCCTCTTCTTGACGCCGGCGAGATCGACTTCGAACGCCGTTTCGGCGGCATCGGCCGGCTCTACGGCGCGCGTGCGCTGGCGCGCTTTCGCGGCGCCCACGTCTGCGTGGTCGGCGTCGGCGGCGTCGGCTCGTGGATCGTCGAGGCCTTGGCCCGCAGCGCCATCGGCCAGCTGACCTTGATCGACCTCGACAACGTGGCCGAGTCCAACATCAACCGCCAGATCCAGGCGCTGACGGCTACCGTCGGACTGGCCAAGATCACCGCGCTGGCCGAGCGCATCGCCCAGATCAACCCGCACTGCAAGGTCCAGCTGATCGAGGACTTCATCGCCCCGGACAACCTCGACCAGATGATAGGCGGCCACGGCTACGACTTCGTGGTCGACGCCATCGACAGCGTCAAGGCCAAGGCCGCGCTGATCGCCTACTGCCGCGCGCACGCGCTGCCGCTGGTCATCATCGGCAGCGCCGGCGGCCAGACCGATCCGACCCAGATCGCCGTGCGCGACCTGGCCAGGACGGAGCAGGAGCCGCTGCTGAAGAAGGTGCGCAAGGTCTTGCGCAGCCAGTACGGTTTCCCGCGCGGCGAGAAAACCAAGTTCCACGTCGACGCCGTGTTCTCGATGGAGCCGCTGAAATACCCCGAGGGCGACGAAACGTGCAGCGTCGACGGCGATGAACGCAGCGGCGGCGTCACCGGCCTGAACTGCGCCGGCTTCGGCTCGGCGATGGTGGTCACGGCCACCTTCGGCATGGTCGCCGCCGGCCATGTGCTGCGCCAGCTGGCCGCCGGCGCGGACGTGGTCGCGCCGGCGGTCGGCGTGGCCGAACCGGACGCCGCATAAAAGCCGGCGCCGCGTCCGCGCAAGGCCGGGCCAGCGCCGCAGCGCTGCCGGACTGCCGCGCCACCGCAGCGTAGGCTACGCCGTGTGATGTGCGCCGCATCGCCCGCGCGTCATCGCGGCGGCCGATGCGCGCTGGCCACGATGGCCGGTGGGGGGCTGACTGTGTAACGGTGTGTGCATATTTGCCGTGGCGACGTAGGGTTTTGCTATGATTGTGCCGCGCCCGATCCGCGACGGCTGGACGGCGCCATCCAGAACCTCATCGAAAGCACACATCATGACGCGTAGTTCCCTGTTAATCGCTGCCTTGCTGGCCGCGTTCGGCGCCTCGATAGCCCAGGCCCAGCAGGCCGCTCCGGCCGCCGCTGCCCCAGTTGCCGCCGTTCCCGCTGCCGCTCCCGGTGCCGCCACTTCCGCCGCGGCGGCGCCGGTTGTCGCTGGTTCAGCCACGGTAGGCCCGGCCGCCGATTCCCTGATCATCACCGACAACAAGGTCGGCACCGGCAAGGAAGCCACGCTAGGCACCAACGTGCGCGTCAACTACACGGGCTGGCTGTATCGTCCGCTGGCGCGCCTGTCGCACGGCAAAATGTTCGACACCTCGCGCGTGCCGGGCCGCGAACCGATCGAGTTCCCGCTCGGTGGCGGCAAGGTCATCAAGGGTTGGGAGCAGGGCGTGGTCGGCATGAAGGTCGGCGGCAAGCGCACGCTGATCATTCCGCCGGAACTGGCCTACGGTGCCAAGGGCGCGCCGGGCGGCGACATTCCACCGAACTCGGCGCTGATCTTCGAAGTCGAACTGCTGAGCGTCGATTAAGCCGTAGCGCGCTGGCCGCCAGGCGCGGCCAGCATCGTCATGCGCGCCGCAAAAACGCGGTAGACTAGCCGCTCTAGCCACCCGCGCGGAGAGCAGCCATGAACATCGCCAACGACGTCACCGAACTGATCGGCAATACCCCGCTGGTCCGCCTGAACCGCCTGGCCGCCGGCGGCACGGCGCTGATGCTGGCCAAGCTTGAATACGCCAATCCGGCGCACAGCGTCAAGGACCGCATCGGCCTGGCCATGATCGAAGCGGCCGAAGCGGCCGGCCAGATCCATCCCGACACCATCATCCTGGAACCGACCAGCGGCAACACCGGCATCGCGCTGGCCATGGTCTGCGCGGCGCGCGGCTACCGCTGCACGCTGGTCATGCCCGACACCATGAGCCGCGAACGGCGTTTGCTGCTGCGCGCCTACGGCGCCGAACTGATTTTGACGCCCGGCGCCGACGGCATGCTGGGCGCGATCCGCAAGGCCGAACAGCTGGTCGAATCCGACCGCCGCTACCTGATGCCGCAGCAGTTCAACAACCCGGCCAACCCCGACGTCCACCGCCGCACGACGGCCGAGGAAATCTGGCGCGACACCGATGGCGGCATCGACATCCTGGTGGCCGGCGTCGGCACCGGTGGCACCATCACCGGCATCGGCGAAGTGATCAAGGCGCGCAAGCCGGGCTTCCGCTGCGTCGCCGTCGAGCCGGCGGCGTCGCCGATGCTGTCGCAAGGGACCAAGGGCGCGCACCCCATCCAGGGCATAGGCGCCGGCTTCGTGCCGGCCGTGCTGAATACCAAAATTTATGATGAGGTGATCGTCGTGTCGGCCGACGACGCCTACGCCACCGCGCGGCTGGCCGCCAGCCGGGAAGGGCTGCTGGTGGGGATTTCGTCGGGCGCCGCGTTGTGGGCCGCGGTGCAGCTGGCGCAGCGGCCGGAGAACGCCGGCAAGATGATCGTCACCATCGTGCCGTCGTTCGGCGAGCGCTATCTGAGCACCGCCTTGTACGCCGGGCTGGAGTAAGGGCGCGAGCCGCGCGCGGCCCTTGGTGGCGGCGCGCATTGCGGCCGCCACCATGCGCGCATTGCAGCGCTCAGGCGTGGTCGGGCTGCAGGCAGCACGCGTGCGGCGTGGTGCCCATCTCGATCTGCAGCGTGCTGTGGTGGATGGCGAAGGTCTGTTTCAGCTCGGCGCTGATGGCGTCCATCGTCACGTCGCCCGGATAACCGGACGGCATCACCAGGTGCGCCGTCAGCGCCGTCTCGGTGGTACTCATCGACCAGATGTGCAGGTCGTGCACCTCCTGCACGCCGGGACGGGCGCGCAGGAAACCGGCCACCTTGGCCGCGTCGACGCTGTCGGGCACCGCCGCCAGCATCATGTTGAGCGACTCGCGCAGCAGCGACCAGGTGCCCAGCACGATCATCACCACGATGGCCACGCTGACCAGCGGATCGAGCCACGACCAGCCGGTAAACATCACGATCAAGCCAGCCACCAGCACGCCGAAGGAGATCACCGCGTCGGCCGCCATGTGCAGGTAGGCGCCGCGGATATTGATGTCGCCCTTGCTGCCGGCGACGAACAGCCAGGCCGAGAAACCGTTGACGGCGATGCCGATGGCCGCCACCACCGACACCGTCGCGCCGGCCACCGGGTTCGGGTGCAGCAGCTGCTGCACGGCTTCCCACGCGATCACGCCGCAGGTGGCCATCAGCACCATGGAGTTGAACAGCGCGGCCATCATCGACGTGCTGCGCAGGCCGTAGGTATAGCGTCCCTTGGGCATGCGCTTGGCCAGGATGGCGGCGCCCCAGGCCAGCATCAGGCCCAATACGTCCGACAGATTGTGGCCGGCGTCGGCCATCAGCGCGGTCGAGTTGGCGAGGAAACCGTAGACGAATTCGATCACCACGAACATGGCGTTCAGGGCGATGGCGATGGCGAACGCGCGGCCGTGCGTGGTCGGGGCGTGGTGGTGGTGATGGTGGCCGAAGCTGAAGCCGTGGTCGTGGTCGTGATGATCGTGGCCGTGGTCATGGCCGGCGTGTGCGTGGCCGTGGTCGTGCTTGTGCGCGTGCGCCGGCGCGGCGGCATGCGCGTGGCCGCCGCCGTGGTCGTGATCATCGTGAGCGTGATCATGCGACTGATGGTCGCCGTGGTCATGGTCATGATGGTCGTGGTCGTGGCTATGTTCGTGCTCGTCATGAGCGTGTGGCCCGCCCGCGGTATGCGCATGATCGCCGTGGGCATGGGCGTGATCGTGGCTGTGCTGCGGGGGCACCGCTGGCGCATCATGGTCATGCGGATGGTCATGGTCATGCGAGTGGCCGTGATCGTGGCCGTCGGCTGTCGCCGGTGCCGCGTCGTGATCGTGTTGGTGGCCGCTGCTATCGTGTTTGTGCTGGTCGCTCATGCTTCTGTTCCGGTCGATGGTTCGGCGATATGTTCGAGCATGTCGCTCAGGACGCCGCTGATGTGGGCATCGGCGGCGGAGTAAAAGACTTGTTTGCCCTGGCGCTCGGACTTGACGATGCGCGCCGCGCGCAGCAAGCGCAAATGGTGGCTGACCAGGGAGCTGCTCAATTGCAGCGAGGTGGCGATGTCGCTGACGGCGATCGGCGTCGTCAGGCAGGCCAGCACAATGCGCAGCCGCGTCGGATCGCCGAGCA
>Ga0209901_1000821_pt1 | contig 10800 bp, 8 predicted proteins | sample OrgsoiDNA_201058_FD_185806 | JGI IMG/M metagenome (GOLD analysis project Ga0209901, IMG submission 185806) | Permafrost soil microbial communities from the Arctic, to analyse light accelerated degradation of dissolved organic matter (DOM) -... | ecosystem: Environmental > Terrestrial > Soil >...
AGACCACGAACTCATAGCCGTCGAAGCGCGCCAAGCCTTCGTCGGTGCCCAGCCAAAGGTACCCGTCGGCGGTTTGCGCAATCGCGCGGATGGTGTCCTGGGGCAGGCCATGCTGCTGGGTCCACAGCGCGTGCGAATACTGCGTCAGGCTCTTCCGCGGATCGAGCGCCTGCGCCCGGTTCGCGCATACGGCACAGAACAGGATCGCGACCATTCGTTTTCCCGCCCGCCGCAGAAACGTTTCCTCCCGTTCGACACTAGCGATTATAATGGTTCAAAATCAAGAGTACCGCCTATGCCCAAGGAACTCCACATTCAATGTCCCGATGGCCAGATGAAAATGGTTGCGCTTACTGGAGAGCGCCTTTCCATCGGCCGCTCCAGTGTCGCGGAGCTCTGTTTTCCGGAGGATGCCGGGCTTTCGCGGCAGCACTTCGCTTTTGAAAACGAAGGCGACGAATGGACCGTGCAGGACCTTGGCAGCAAGAATGGCACCTTCGTCAACAATATCCCCCTCAAAGCCCGTTTGATCCTCAAACCCGGCGATCGCATCACCGCCGGCCACCTGGTGATTGTCTACTCGCCCAACGCCGCCAATGCCAATGACGGCGTGGTGGTATTCGAAGGCGGCGACACCAATTCCCCCAGCACCTCCACCGTGATCACCAGCCTGGAGGGCGCGCTCAGCAGCCAGACCATGGCGATTGAGCGCGGCGGTCCCAAGTCCGCCGCGCCCATGAAGGCCCTCATCAGCGCCGGACTTGTGCTGGCGGAGAACCGCCCGCTCAACGAGCTCTTCCCGGTCATCCTCGATCTGGCCATCGAGGCGGTCAATGCCCAGCGCGGCGTCCTGCTGCTGCTGGAAGGCGATGCTCTGGTCGCCAGGGCGCACAAGGGTGACGCCTTCCGCATCAGCACCACCGTGCGCGACCGTGTGATCAATGAGAAATCTTCCATCCTGGTGCGCGACGCACAACTGGACGACGCGTTCAAAGGCCGCATGAGCATCGTGGAACAGAAGGTCCACACCATGATGGCCGTGCCGCTGCAGGCTAAGGACCGGATCATCGGCCTGATCTACCTGGACTCGCCCTTCATTCTGCGCGAGTTCACGAAGGACGACCTGAGTCTGCTCACCGTGATGGCCAACGTGGCCGCCATCCGCATTGAAAACGCGCGCCTGGCCGAAGTGGAAGCGGTCGAGCGCATCATGAAGCGCGATCTGGATCAAGCCGCCGACATCCAGGGCCGCATGTTGCCGGACCATGCGCCCAACGTGCCCGGCGTCGAACTGGCCGGCTTCAACCTTCCATGCCGCACCGTGGGCGGCGACTACTACGATTTCTTCCCGTATCCCGATGGCAAAGTCGGTCTCACCCTGGGCGACGTCTCCGGCAAGGGCATGCCCGCATCGCTCATGATGGCTGAGCTCCACGCCCGCGTACAAGTGCTGGCCGAAGATCCGGGCGACCTGGGTCCCTTCATGGTGCGCTTGAACAAGACCACCTGCGCCAAGTGTCCCAGCAACCGCTTCGTCACTTTCTTCTTCTGCGTGCTGAACCCGGACACCGGCGATTTGTCCTATGCCAACGCCGGACACAATCCGCCCATCCTGGTGCGCGCCAACGGAACCGCCGAAATGCTGGATGGCGGAGGCCCCGTGCTGGGAATTCTGGCGGCCGCGCCCTACCAAGAGATGCGCGCCAAGCTCGATCACGGCGACATGCTGGTGCTCTATAGCGACGGCGTCACCGAAGCCAACAACCCGGATTTCGAGCAATTCGACGATGAGCGCTTCATCCAGGTGCTGAAGCAGCACCGCCACCAACCCGCCACGGCGATTGTGGAAGCCGTAACCAGGGCGGTCACAGAATTCTGCGCGGGCGCCGCGCAAGCCGACGACATCACGCTGGCCGTAGCGAAGAGGTTGTAAGTAAGTACCCGCGACCCTCCGGGTCGCTCCGGAGCGACCCGGAGGGTCGCGGGTACTTACTCAACTGACGGAACGCAAGCGCTCGACCACTTCCAGTCTTCCACTTTGGCGCACAGCCCCGCGTTCACTGGATTCTCTTCGATGTAACTCACTGTCCGGTTGAATTCATCCTCATTGCGTACCCAATGATCAAATGACTCGCGCTGCCAGAACCGGCCCTCACGCCCCATAATCCGATTCGCCTCCCGTGCCGTAAAGGTCTTGATGCGGTTCATGATCTTTGGCATTGGCACATGCGGCGTCCACAAAACGTGCACATGGTTGCTCATCACCATCCACGCGTGCAATTCGTACAGAGCCAATTGGCGTTCGCCGTAAATCAGCGCATCTACCACGCACTTTGCCACGCGCTCGTCCGCAAGCCACATCGGCCCGTAGTCCGCCCGATCGAGAGCCCGGTCGTAAGCGGCGAACTCCCTGCCGGTCTCGATGGCCGGAGACTTCATGCCGGGCGACAGGGACCCGAACAAACGCCAGGTCACAAAGATAGCGGCTCCCTCCGGATGCCAGTGGGGCAACCTGCGTTCGTAGTACGTCAAACGAAGACCGTAACATAAATACCGGTAAACTGGAGTTGCATGATCACCGACCTGGTGCAGATCCGCCTGCTGGGCGAAAAGAAGCGCGCGGAGAATGAGCGGTTCCGCAAACACATGAAGTCGCGCGACCACTCCGACCGCATCCTGCGCCGCATAGCGGAAGGCATCGAGCGGCAGATCGACTGCACCATCTGCGCCAACTGTTGCAAAGTGGCCACCGCCAAAGTCTCGGAGCGCGACGTGCAACACCTGGCGCGGTATTTGCGGATCACGGTCGCGCAGTTCCTGAAGGAGTACACGGAGCAGAGCCCGGAAGAGGGCGCCATTCTGCGGCGGACCGAGGAGACCGGCTGCGTGTTTCTGGATGGGACCACCTGCACGGTGTATGACGCGCGGCCAGAGACGTGCCAGAAGTTTCCGCACGTGGTGCGCGGGAACGGGTCAATCGCCAGCCGCATGTGGCAGTTCGCGGATCGCGCCTGTTACTGCCCTATCGTGTACAACTCACTCGAAGCGTTCAAGAAAGAACTGGGCTTCACGCGTTGACGGACCGGGCCACGGCAGGAGAATTGCGATTGTTTTCATAGTGGGATACTTAAACAAATGTTACATCGTTGACTTACACCGATGTTGGCCCTGATAATGCAGACACACCCCCAGAGACTAAACCAGGAGACTAACATGGCAACCATGCGACCAGCCGAAGCGGTACTGAAGAGCACGGAACAGAAATTGTCCGGTATCGGCGCCACAGAAGACCAGATGGATATGAAGGGAACCATTCCGCAGCGCAGCGATCGATTGGGGACGAAGATCGAGGACCTGGCCGGAACCGGCGAGCACGATTCAAAGGGAGGGTAGTTACCGGTATAACAGATACCGATCCCGCAGCTTCACCCAGCTTTCCAGGGCATCCTGAAAGCTTTGCAGAATCGTGCGCGGGTCTTCCCCGGCCTGGATTCTGCTAATCGCGTCGTCACTGCCAATCAGTTTCTTCCCGGCAGAAAAATCAACCTTCCCCGGATACAGCTTTTGAATCGCAACCGCGAGTTCCAGGCCCAGCCGCGTGGCATCAAGCTGCTCGCGGTTGGTGATGGCGAAGCGCACGCCTTCGATCTTGACGCCCTTGAGATTCGATTCGGCCGGAGTGAAGCTGGTGGGGTAGACGCGAACCCCGGGGATGCCGCGCTGGTTTAGAGACGCAGCCAATTCGCGGCCGCCGATAAAGTCGGCCCCGACTTGTTCGAAGGGCGAGTCGGTTCCCCTGCCCATGGAAACATTCTTCGCAAACTCCAGCAGGCAGAGGCCAGGATAGAGCGTGGCCGCGTTCAGGCTGCGCATATTGGGCGAGGGGTTGATCCAGGAAACGCCGGTGGAATCGAACCAATCGCCGCGGTCCCAGTCCTCCATCGGGATCACGGTAAGCTTGGCGCCGAACTTGTTTTCGCCGTTGAACAGGCGGGCCAGTTCCCCCACCGTCATACCGTGGCGCACCGGCTCCCCCGCCAGGTAACCGACAAACGACTGGTTGGCGGCATCCATCATCGGCCCTTCCACGTGCGTACCGGTGATGGGGTTGGGGCGGTCCAGCACGTAAAACTCGATGTTGGCCCTGGCCGCCGCCTCCAGCGCATAAGCCATGGTGGTTTCGAAAGTGTAGAAACGCACGCCGACATCCTGAATATCGTAGACCAGTGCATCGATTCCCTGGAGCATTTCGGGCGTGGGCCGCAGCGTCTTGCCATACAGGCTGAAAACCTTGATGTCGGTGGCGTAGTCCATGGTGTCTGGAAGGCCCGGCCGGTCTTCGGCGCCGCGAAAGCCGTGCTCGGGCGAAAACAGCGCCACCACTTTGATGCCCGCCTGCTTCATCAGATCGATATTGCGGCGGCCCTGGCGGTCGATGCCGCTCTGGTTGGTGATGAGGCCCACCCGCTTGCCTGCGAGCGGCAGAAATTTCTGCCGCGCCAGCACGTCCAGGCCGGTAAGGGTGGCGCCTGTGCGGTTCACCTGGCGGCGCCCACCCGCGCCTGCAATCGTCTCGTTGTAACCCGTGAGCGTAACCTTCTGCGTAGCGAGCTGCGTAGCGAGCTGCGTAGCGAGCTGCGCGGCGATGCCGGCTGAGGCGGCCACGATGGTCGCGACCTTGCCGCGCAGTGGCGTAATGGCAGGCCGCGGGTCCGGATGGACGCTGTTGGCCAGCAGGATCACATAGGTTCTGGTGGAAGGGTCGATCCAGACGGACGTGCCGGTGAATCCCGTGTGACCGAAGGAACCGATGGGGAAGAGTTCGCCGCGATTGCCGGAGAAGGGCGAATCGATATCCCAGCCGAGGCCGCGGAGAATGGTCTGGCCGGGCGGGGTCTGCGGCTCGGTGAACTTGGCGACGGTCAGCGGGCTGAAGACGCGCACGCCATCGAGTGTCCCGCCATCGATCATCATCTGGGCGAAGCGCGCCAGGTCGCCGGCCGTGGAGAAGAGGCCCGCGTGGCCCGCCACCCCACCCATGAAACGCGCGGTTGGGTCATGCACGACGCCGCGCAGCGGAAGGGCGTCACCGGCAAGGCGCTCGGTGGGAGCGATCCGCGGACCGAGCGAGGCCGGCGGCAGAAACATGGTCTCCGCCATACCCAGCGGAAGAAAGACATTCTGCCGCGCATACTCATTCAGCGGCTGGCCGCTCAGGCGATGCACCAGTTCCCCCAGCAGAATGAAATTGATATCGCTGTAAACGAAACGCACGCCCGCGGGGCCCGCGGGCTTTTCCATGTAAGCCAGGCGCAGGCCGGTTTCGTTGCCGCTCCACTCGGGCTTGAGAGGCACATCGGGCGCCAGCCCCGAGAAGTGCGTGAACAGATTGCGGATGGTGATGTCGCTCTTGCCACCCTGGAATTCGGGGATGTAATCCGTGATTCTGTCGTTGAGCCGGAACTTACCCTGCTCGAAGAGCTTCATCAGAGAGGACGTGGTGGCGATGACCTTGGTCAGGGAGGCGCAATCGAAGATGGTGTCCACGGTCATGGCTTCCGGCCGCGGCACGAGCGCGCGGTGGCCATAGGCTTTGCGATAGATCACCTGGCCGCTGTGTCCGGCGACCAGGACGGCGCCGGGAAGGCGGCCGCCGGCGATAGCCTGGTTGATGGCATCGTCTACAGCTTGTGCGCCGGAGAATGTCTGCGCGGACAGGGCTGTGGCGGCGAATGCGGCCCAGCAGAGAAGCTTCATGGTTTTATGATAACTGACGGTACTTGTGCGGATCGTAACACAACAGTCCGTGATTCGCATTACAGCTTTTCGCGATTGCGTACACAGCCGTACTTCGGCGAGAGTTGGTATTCGAAATTTCTCTGGAAAAATGCAGAGGAGCCGTCATATACTGAATTTGCCCGGTATATTCCGGGTGAGCTCTAAAGAGAGGAATTTGAAAATGAACCCAAAGGCTTTGGCGTTTAGATTTGTATCGATTGCGACTCTTGGCTTCTTGAGTGCTTTCACCGCTTTGGCCGGTGTAATTTCGGTCGCCAATGCCTCCTTTGAAACTCTTCCGGCGGGTGGCCTTCCGAGTGGTTGCGGCACCGGCTGCTCCTTTAGCGAAGCCGTCATTCCTGGCTGGTCCAACAGCGGCATCTCGGGCCAGTTCCAACCGGGAACACCAGCGACCACGTTCTTCACCTCGCTCCCGGACGGCCCTACGGTCGCCTTCTCGAACGACACTACTCCTCCTATTTCACAGACAGTAGGTCCGAAGGTCCAGCTAGGCGTTACTTACACCTTGATGGTTGACTTGGGCTGGCGGAACGACTTCGGATCATTTACATCAGCGGCGGATCTGATGATCAATGGAAACGCGATCACAGCTATCGGAACTGCCCCGACGCAAGGGAACTGGTCTACGTTTACCGCGACCTACACTGGTCTAGCCTCGGACGTTGGCAGTTCGATTACTATCGAACTCCTTACCAGTGGAGGCCAGGGTGACTTCGACAATGTTCGCTTGAGCGATTCGACCGTGCCCGAGCCCGCCGGTTTTACTCTCCTCGGACTGGGTTTGGCCGGACTCCTGGTATTCGCCAGGCGGCAACGGGCCAGCTAGACCTGGCTCCTTACGGCAGCTTGGTTTCGCCCATCAGGAACAGGTCGATTCCGCGCGCCGCTTTGCGCCCTTCGGCAATCGCCCAGACTACCAGCGACTGACCCCGGCGCATGTCGCCCGCGGCGAAAACGCCAGGCACGGACGACATGTAATCCGCGCCTGTGGCAACGTTCCCGCGCTGGTCCAGATCCACTCCCAACTGCTCGATCAACCCGGCTTTGACCGGTCCGGTGAACCCCATCGCCAGCAGCACCAAGTCGGCATCGAGCGTGAACTCCGTGCCGGGCTGCGCGTGGAACGCGGGTGGCGGGCTTATGCGGATGGCGTGCAACTGCTTCACGTTGCCGTGCCCGTCGCCCGTGAACTTCACGGTGTTCACGCTCCAGTCTCGCGTGCCGCCTTCTTCGTGCGAGCTTTCCACGCGCAACTGCATGGGCCACAGCGGCCACGGCGTGGCGGGCGACCGCGTATCGGGCGGCTTGGGCAGCAGCTCGAACTGCGCCACGGCGCGCGCTCCCTGGCGGTGGCAGGTGCCCAGGCAATCGGCGCCGGTGTCGCCGCCCCCGATGATCACCACGCGCTTGCCGGTGGCCAGAATGGCGCCCGCGTCAGGCACTGTATCGCCCTCGCAGCGCTTGTTCTGCTGCGGCAGAAAATCCATGGCGAAGTGGATGCCCTTCAGCTCACGGCCGGGAACGTTCAGGTTGCGCGGCTGCTCCGCGCCGCCCGACAGCAGAAGCGCGTGGAACCGATGGCGAAGGTCCTGCACTGCAACGTTGCCGCCGACGTGGGCATTGATCTCGAAATTCACTCCTTCCGCGCGCATCTGTTCCATCCGCCGGTCGATGAGGTGCTTCTCCATCTTGAAGTTGGGAATGCCGTAGCGCAGCAGGCCGCCGATGCGGTCGTTCTTTTCGAAGACCGTCACCTCGTGTCCGGCGCGCGCCAGTTGTTGCGCGGCAGCCAGGCCGGCGGGCCCGGAACCGATCACGGCAACGCGCTTGCCCGTGCGGCTCGCGGCCGGCTCCGGTTTAATGAAGCCCTCTTCGAAGCCGCGGTCCACGATGGTCTTTTCAATCTGCTTGATGGTGACCGCGGGCTCGCTGATGCCCAGAACACAGGAGGCCTCGCACGGCGCCGGGCAAATGCGGCCGGTGAATTCGGGAAAGTTGTTGGTGGTATGCAACTGCCGGATGGCTTCGCGCCAGCGCCCGCGATACACCAGGTCGTTCCAGTCCGGAATGATGTTGGTCAGCGGACAGCCGGTGTGGCAGAAGGGAACGCCGCAATCCATGCATCGCCCCGCTTGCGTGACGATGCTCGCTTCCGGAAACGGCTGGTAGATTTCGAACCAGTCCCTGATGCGCTCATCGGGCGGACGGCGCTGCGGAAGTTCGCGGGTGTGCTCCAGGAAGCCGGTGATTTTTCCCATTACGCGGTGACTTTCATCCTCTCACCGAGGCGCGGCACGCCCAACACCCGCTTGTATTCGTGCGGGAAGACCTTGACGAATTTCTCGAGCATGCTTTCCCAATTCTCCAGAATCCACTGGCCGCGCGGGCTCCCGGTGAATTCCACGTGCCTGAAAATCATGGATTGCAGCAGGTCGCCATCTTCGGCGCAAACGGGCTCCAGGTCCACCCCGGCCGTGTTGCAGCGCTTCTCGGCGAAGTCGCCCTTTTCATCCAGCACGTAGGCAATGCCGCCCGACATACCGGCAGCGAAGTTGCGGCCGCACTTGCCCAGCACCACAACCGTGCCGTTGGTCATGTACTCGCAACCGTGATCGCCCAGACCTTCGACCACCGCTACGGCGCCGGAGTTGCGCACGGCGAAGCGTTCCCCGCCCATGCCGTTGAAGTAGGCTTCTCCGCTGGTTGCGCCGTAGAGCGCCACGTTGCCGATCAGGATGTTTTCCTCGGGCAGGAAAGTGGAAGCGCGCGGCGGGTAGACGATGACCCTTCCGCCCGAAAGCCCTTTGCCCACGTAATCGTTGGCGTCGCCTTCCAATTCCAGGGTCACGCCCTTGGCTAAAAACGCGCCGAAACTCTGGCCGGCCGAACCCCGGAACTGGCAGTGAATGGTGCCGTCGGGCAAGCCGGCCGAACCATAGCGCCGCGCGATCTCGCCCGAAAGCATGGCCCCCACGGTGCGATGAATATTGCGGATGGGCAGCTTGATCTCGATCGGCGTGCCGCTCTCGAGCGCCTCGGCCGCGTGTTCAATCAGCTTATAGTCGAGCGCCGCGGAAAGGCCATGATCCTGCGCCTGAACACAGCGCCGCGCGATGCGGCTGGGCGTCTGCGGGTTGTATAGGATGGCCGAAAGGTCGATGCCCTTGGCTTTCCAATGGTCCCGGGCAGTGCGCGCCTCCAGCATATCCACGCGCCCCACCATCTCATCGAACGTGCGGAAGCCCATCTGCGCCATGTAACGGCGCACCTGCTCGGCGATGAAGAAAAAGAAATTGATGGCGTTCTCCGGAGTACCCTGGAACCTGGCGCGCAAGGCCGGGTCTTGCGTGGCAATGCCTACGGGACAGGTATTGAGGTGGCACTTGCGCATCATGATGCAGCCCATGGCCACCAATGGCGCGGTGGAGAAACCGAACTCCTCGGCGCCCAGCAGCGCGGCGATGGCAACATCGCGCCCGGTTTGCAGCTTGCCATCGGTCTGCACGCGGATGCGCCCGCGCAGATCGTTCATCACCAGCACCTGGTGGGCTTCGGCGAGCCCCAGCTCCCATGGCACGCCGGCATGTTTGATGGAACTGAGCGGCGAGGCGCCGGTGCCGCCCGAGTCGCCCGAAATCAGCACCACGTCGGCGTGCGCCTTGGCCACGCCCGCGGCCACGGTCCCCACGCCCACTTCCGCTACCAGCTTCACGGCAATGCGCGCGCGCGGGTTGACGTTCTTGAGGTCGTAAATGAGCTGCGCCAGATCTTCAATCGAATAAATGTCGTGGTGCGGCGGCGGCGAGATCAGCCCCACGCCGGGAATGGAATGCCGGACGCGGGCAATGGCGGCGTCCACTTTGTGGCCCGGAAGCTGGCCGCCTTCGCCGGGCTTGGCGCCCTGCGCCATCTTGATCTGCAACTCATCGGCGTTGACCAGGTAGTTGGCGGTAACGCCGAATCGCGCCGAAGCAACCTGTTTGATGGCGCTGCGCCTTTCGGTGCCGAACCGCGCCTCGTCTTCCCCGCCCTCTCCGGTATTGGACTTGGCGCCAATCCGGTTCATGGCAATGGCCAGGGTCTCGTGAGCCTCCTTCGAAATGGAGCCGTACGACATCGCGCCCGTCGCAAAGCGCTTCACGATATCCTTCGCCGGTTCCACTTCTTCGAGCGGAATGGGTTCGCCATGCTTGATTTCGAGCAGCCCGCGCAGCGTGCAGAGTTGCCGGCCCTGGCGGTCCAGAAGGTCAGTGTATTCCTGGAAGCTTTGGAAACTCTCGCTGCGGACGGCGTGCTGCAGTTTGGCGATGGTGTCCGGGTTGTATAGATGATACTCGCCGCGCGTGCGGAACTGATAATTGCCGCCCACCGCCAGCTCGGTATCGGAATCCGTGAGGGGCGCGTACGCGTACCGGTGTTTGAGAATGGCTTCTTGCGCCAGCACATCGAGCCCCACGCCTTCAATGCGCGAGACGGTGCCGGTGAAATACCTTTCGATCAGTTCTTTGTTCAGGCCGATGGCTTCAAATACCTGGGCGCCGCGATAGCTTTGCAAGGTGGAGATCCCCATCTTGGAAAAAGTCTTCAGCAGCCCCTTGTTGATGGATTTGGCGTAATTGTAGATGGCCTTCTGCGTTTCGGCGGGCGTACCGTACCCCGCCCCTACGGTTTCGAGAGCCAGGTACGGATTCACGGCGCTCGCTCCATAGCCGATCAACAGCGCGAAGTGCATCACCTCGCGAGGCTCTCCGGACTCTATGATCAGCGCCACCTGCGTACGGGTTTCTTCGCGCACCAGGTGGTTGTGAACCGCGGTCAGCGCCAGCAGGCTCGGGATGGGCGCGTAGTCCGGATCCACGCCGCGGTCGGAAAGAATCAGCAAGGTGTAGCCCGACTGAATGGCCAGCGATGCGCGCCGGCAAAGCTGCGTCAGCGCGCGCTCCAGGCCCTTCGACCCCTGCTCTACTTCGAACAGCATGGGCAGCGTGGTAGCCAGAAAAT
>Ga0209901_1000823_pt1 | contig 10781 bp, 9 predicted proteins | sample OrgsoiDNA_201058_FD_185806 | JGI IMG/M metagenome (GOLD analysis project Ga0209901, IMG submission 185806) | Permafrost soil microbial communities from the Arctic, to analyse light accelerated degradation of dissolved organic matter (DOM) -... | ecosystem: Environmental > Terrestrial > Soil >...
CGGTCGCGGACGCGGATGACGACACGAAGGCGATGTCCAATTGCGTTGTGCGAATAGTGCGTGCGATCTACGGCAACATGACCGTGCAAATGCGCTGCGCGCCGCGTTTCGACTATGCCCGCGGCAGTCATGAAACCGCGCAGGTTGACACCCATACGCTTCGTTTCACGCCTGCGGACCAGATTGCAAACCAGACAGAAGCACTCACGCTCGATGCAACCGTGCCGCTGGCGATCGATCATGACGACGCCGTCGCCAGCTTCGATCTCAAGCAAGACGAGACGGCGTGCTTCATCTTCGGCGCGGAATCCGATGCGATGCGCAAGACGCTTCCTTGCGAGCAAGCGCTGTCCGAAACCATCGACTTCTGGCGCGAATGGTCGCGGCAATCCACTTACCGTGGCCGCTATCGCGAAGTCGTGATGCGCTCGGCGCTGCTGCTCAAGTTGCTGAGCTCGCGCGCAACCGGCGCGATCGTCGCCGCGCCCACGTTTGGCCTGCCGGAGACATCGGACGGCGGACGCCGCTGGGATTACCGATACACCTGGATTCGCGACGCTGCATTCTCCGTCTACGCGCTGCTCCGGCTCGGTTATACGGGCGAGGCGCGCAACTTCAAGAACTGGATCGCCGAGCGCAACAAGCAGTGCGACTCGGACGGTTCATTCAGCGTGATGTACGCGGTAGATGGCGAAGAGTCACCGGAAGAAGAAGTCATCTCGGAACTGTACGGCAGCGGCGCGGCGCCCCCGCTGATCGGCAATGCCGCGCGCGATCAGACGCAGCTCGACGTCTACGGCGCGCTGCTGGACGCAATCTATCTCTACAACAAATACGGCGAAGCCATTTCCTACGACGGCTGGCGCCACGTTACGCGCACCGTAAACTTTGTTGCGGAGAACTGGCAACAAGCGGACCAGGGCATCTGGGAATTCCGCAACGGCGGGCGGCCCCTGCTGCATTCGCGATTGATGTGCTGGGTCGCGATGGACCGCGCGATACGTCTCGCTCAAAAACGTTCGCTGCCCGCGCCGTTCACGGAGTGGAACGCGGTCCGCGACGCCATCCACGAAGATATCTACGCGCACTTCTGGAACGACGAGATACAGAGCTTCGTCCAGACACCCGATTCGAAGATCCTCGATGCATCGACGCTGATGATGCCGCTCGTGCGTTTCATCGGCCCGAAAGACCCGCGCTGGCTTTCCACGCTCGATGCAATCGGCGACGAACTGGGCGTCGATCCGCTGATCTTCCGCTATACGCGCGGCGATTCTCTAGACGGCCTTCCAGGCGAGGAAGGGGGATTCAGCGCCTGTTCGTTCTGGTATGCGGAAGCACTGGTGCGAGCGGGACGGGTGGACAAAGGACGGCTTGTGTTCGAGAAAATGCTGGCGTATGCCAACCATGTCGGCCTTTACTCCGAAGAGGTCGCCATCAGTGGCGAAGCGCTGGGCAATTTCCCGCAGGCACTGACCCATCTTGCGCTGATCAGCACCGCGTTCCAGCTTGACCGGAGCCTGGACGGGGCCCATCCGCAGTGGTCATGAAGACATGCTCGCGCACAGGCTCGAGCGCATCCAACCAAGGGTATCGATGAAGCAGATCAAGGTGGACGTCGCCGTCATTGGCGCGGGGACGGCCGGTATGGCCGCGTATCGTTCGGCACGGCAAGCGGGCAAGCAAGCTGTGCTGATAGAGGGTGCCGAGTTCGGCACGACCTGCGCGCGTGTGGGCTGCATGCCGTCCAAGCTGTTACTCGCTGCCGCCAATGGCCTGCACGACGCGAAGGCGCAGGCACCGCGGGGCATTGAAGGCACGCATGCGCTTGAAGCAAACGGTGAGCATGTACTCGCCTATGTCCGCAGCGAACGTGATCATTTCGTCAAGGGCGTGTTGAAGGAAACGGATTCGTTTCCCCAGGACACGATCATCCGCGGGTTTGCCCGCTTCGAATCACGTAACGTTCTTCTTATCGATAACTTCGCACGCGTGGAAGCCACGAGCGTGGTGATCGCGACGGGTTCGGCGTCCATCATCCCGGATGACTTCAGGCTATTCGGCGACCGTCTCATCACGAGCGACGATGTCTTCGACCTGAAAACCTTGCCCAAGCGCTGCGCCGTATTCGGCGCCGGCCCAATCGCCCTCGAACTTGGCCAGGCATTCGCGCGACTCGGTGTGGATGTATTCATGTTCAGCCAGAAGAACAAGGTCGGCGCGCTGACGGATACCCCAGTGCGCGACGCCTTGATCGAAGCGCTGCGGCAGGAGTTTTACCTCGACCCTGATGCGACCATCCTCGAAAAATCGATGCAGGATGGCGAGCCTACGATCCGCTTTAAAGCGCTGGATGGAACCGAGCGCACCGAGCGCTTCGACCAGGTGCTCGTGGCGACCGGCAGGAAGCCGGTACTGACTTCGCTGCAGCTTGAAGAGACCGGCATCGAACTCAACGATAAAGGTGTTCCCCTCTTCAACGAGCAGTCGATGCAGTGTGGCGACAGCAGCATCTTCATGGCGGGCGATTGCGACGGCACGCGTCCCTTTCTCTCCGATGCCGCCGACGAAGGCAAGCTCGCCGGCGACAATGCCGCGCGTTTCCCCGATGTGCAATCCGTCAAGCGCAAGGTGCCGCTCTCTATCGTTTTCTGCGAGCCGCAAGTCGCCAGCGTGGGCGCGTCCTGCGACGAGCTCGACAAGCAGATGACCGTGACCGGAACCGTGTCGTTCGAAACGCAAGGGCGCAGTCGCGTGCTTCGCCAAAACCGGGGTTTGCTGCATGTCTATGCCCACGCCAAGACCGGTAAATTGCTCGGCGCTCAGGGGTGCGGACCGGCCCTCGAACATCTAGGTCATCTGATTGCATGGGCGCTGCAACTGGACCTGTCCGTGGAAGACATGTTGAAGCTGCCGTTCTATCACCCGGTGATCGAGGAAGGTTTGCGCACGGCGCTCAAAGAAGCGAACAAGAAATGTTTTGAAGCACGCGCGCAGACAGCGCCGGAATTGCCCACGGCCGCAGGTTGCTGACCCGCGCCTGAAATAACCCAAGAGAACCATAGAAAAAGCCCGCTCGAACAAAACGTTCGAACAGGCTTTTTATTGCTGCGAGAACCTGAATAACGCTACCGCTTACGGCGCGGGTTTATATCGCACGTTACATTCCATATTGAAGCGCGAGGTCGAATCCCAGCACGACCACCGAGCAGAACACGCCAAGCAGCAAGTTAGCCGCACGATGTGCAACGTCATGGTGTTTCGTCAACATGGCCGCAGCCATGAATGCGATTTCCACTATGATCTGCATCGCGAATACGGCCAGCATCAGCGCGAATTCATACCCCATCGAACTGAAGTCCGCGAAGTTGAAACCACGCACAGCCACCCACGAACCTACGCGCCATAACTCATACGCCAGCAGCACCAACGGGAACAGATAGCTGAACACGTAGGTCGGCAGCGTTGCGTGCCGCAATTCCATGTGAAAGTGACGAGTTGTTTGCATCTGGCTCTCCTTGATCTGGCAATTTGCCGCCAGCATTTCGCTGGCCTTAACTTACTTAATAAGCAACTCAAAGCGGCTTCGCTGACTTCATCACTCAGTTCGTAATTTACTTACTAATACCGATGAAGACATGAACGTCGTGCTTTGAGAATAGGCCAAAATCAGAAGAAGCGAATCATCGTATTCCCCATGTCCTTGATTAGCATGGCAGAGCGACTGCGATGCTGCAACGCAACTTAAAAGGTCACATAAAATGCGTTGCAGCAATTCCCGATTGGCAGGTTTTAATCAGGCGTCCTCGCTACCGTACAGCTTGATAATGGCGGAGAAGTCCAACCCGCCCAAGCCCTGCATGCTCATGGTCTGGTAAAGCTGCTGCGCGAGCGCGCCTAGCAAGATGGGTTGCTTGACTTGACGCGCTGCATCAACTGCCAGCCCCAGGTCCTTCAACATGAGATCGGCGCCGAACCCCCCGGTATACCCGCGTGACGACGGCGCATTCGGTAAAACGTTAGGGTAGGGATTACACGTATCGGCGCTCCAGCAACGTCCCGTCGATGTGTTGATGATTCCGGCAAGCTTATTGGGTTCGATCCCGAGCGACGCGCCGAGTTTCATCGCTTCCGCCACACCGATCATCGAAATTCCGAGCAGCAGGTTGTTGCAGATTTTCGCGATCTGACCCGTCCCCGTTTCGCCGCACTGAACCATGTTCTTGCCCATGCCGGCAAGCACCGGTTTAAGCGTTTCGAACAGCTCAGCATTGGCGCCGACCATGAACGTCAGCGTGCCCGCCTGCGCGCCGCCCGTGCCGCCGGACACGGGGGCATCGGCGAACGGATTACCCTGCTTCAGCGCGGCTTCGCCGATCAGGCGCGCGGTCGCCGGATCGATCGTACTGCTGTCGATCAGCGGCACGCCCGGACGCACCCCGGCGAGTACGCCATCTGCATTCAGATACACCGCCTTCACGTGCGCGGCCGCCGGCAGCATGGTGATCACCACCTCGCTTGTCTGCGCCGCCTCGCGAGGCGACGCAGCAGTCCGCGCGCCTGCGTCGACAGCCGCCTGCAACGCCGTCTTCGATAAATCGAAAACCGTCAGCGAATGCCCTGCTTTCAGCAAGTTGGCGGCCATGGGTCCACCCATGTTGCCCAGTCCGATAAAGCCGATTTCCATTGCGTTTCCCCTTGTCATTGCACCGGCCAACCGGCTTAGCGCAGCGAAATAGTCGTGTTGACGCCATCGTTGACGGTGGCGTCGTCGAACCAGCGCGACGTGACCGTTTTGGTTTGCGTATAGAACTGCACGACTTGTTTGCCGTACGGCCCGAGGTCACCCAGCTTCGACCCGCGCGAGCCGGTAAAGCTGAAATACGGCACTGGCACGGGAATGGGAATGTTGATCCCCACCTGGCCGACATCGATCTCGCTCTGGAACTTGCGCGCGGCCGCCCCGCTTTGCGTAAAGAGGCCGACGCCGTTGCCCATCGGATTGCGGTTGACCAACGCGATGGCATCGTCAAGCGTTGCCGCTTCCAGCACGCAGATTACCGGACCGAAGATTTCCTGCTTGTAGATGGTCATGTCAGTGTTGACGCCTGAGAACACCGTCGGGCCGATGAAATTGCCCTGCTCGTATCCCTTCACCGTTACATCGCGACCATCCAGCGAAAGCGTTGCGCCTTCTTTCACGCCGGCTTCGATCAGCCCGAGGATCCGTTCCTTGGCTGCCCGCGAGACGACCGGGCCAACGTCGGTATTCGGCTCCGTGCCGCCGTTCACGGACAAGCCGCGCGCCCGCTCGACCAGCTCCGGCAACCAGTCCTTCGATGCCCCCACGAACACCACGACCGAGGTCGCCATGCAACGCTGCCCCGCCGCGCCAAAACCCGCCCCGGCAAGCGCGTTAAGCGTCTGCTCGCGGTTCGCATCGGGCAGCACAACTGCGTGATTCTTCGCGCCCATCATGGCCTGCACTCGCTTTCCGTGCTGGCTGCCGAGGTTGTACACGTGCGTACCCACATGCGTCGATCCGACGAAAGAAATCGCCTTGATGTCCGGATGCGTGCAGATTGCATCGACCACGTCCTTGCCGCCATGGACCACGTTCAGCACACCCGCCGGAATGCCTGCCTCGAGCGCCAGCTCGACCAGCTCCATGGTGGACAACGGATCCTGCTCCGAAGGCTTCAGCACGAATGTGTTGCCGCAGACGATCGCCATCGGGAACATCCACAGCGGGATCATCGCGGGGAAGTTGAACGGCGTGATGCCGGCGCACACGCCTATCGGCTGGCGCAGCGTGTACGTGTCCACGCCGCCCGCGACGTTCTCCGAAAATTCGCCCTGCTGCAGCGTGCCGATCGAACACGCGTGTTCGATCACTTCGAGGCCGCGGAAGATATCGCCTTCGGCATCGGGCAGCGTCTTGCCCTGCTCGGCCGTCAGCGTCTGCGCGATCCGCTTCATGTTCTGGCGCACCAGGTCCTGGAACCGCAGCATTACGCGCATGCGTACGCCAAGCGGCGTGAGGCGCCACGTCTGGAACGCTTTTGCGGCCGACGCCACGGCGGCATCGACTTCTGCCTTGGTCGCGAACGGCACCCGGCCAACCACCTCCTGGGTCGCAGGATTGACGATATCGCGCCACTCTTGCGTCGTCGATTCAACGAACTTGCCTTCGATCAGCAATTTGGCCGTGCGCACGCCGGCGTTGGATTGAACGGCCTGCGCCGGACGGTCAGCAGCGGTATTCATGAGAGAGGCTCCTTGAGACGGGAACGTTCCTGGCGGGAACGGGATGCGGAGACACAGACAGGCGGACGCACGCAGGAATGCCGCGCGGGTCGCCAAGGGGAAATGTCGTCTCCGGATTATTTGAATGTTGTCGGCCCACCCATTACGCGAAGGTACAGAACGCGTGCAGGGCGAGTCCACAAGGTTCAGTATAGTTATGCAAATCTCCACGAAGTATGGACACAATTACCCATCTGATATGCAAAAAAGCACGACTCCGGGCATCAGCAACCTGAATTGGGACGACCTCCGGTACTTCCTGGAAGTGGCGAGAACCCAGCGTGCAAGCGGCGCGGCGAAGCGTCTGGGGGTCGATTACACGACCGTCGCGCGCCGCGTGCGGGCGCTGGAAGACGCGCTCGGCACCCTGCTCTTCGACAAATCCCGCAGCGGCGGTTTCATCCTGACCGCCGAGGGGCAGCGCCTGCTTGCGTACGTCGACGCCATGGAAACCACGGTGCAGTCGGCAACCGAGCACATTGCCAACACGGGACACGCGCTGTCTGGACATGTGCGGGTGGGCTCGACCGAAGGGTTCGGCTGCTTCTTTCTTGCGCCCCAACTCGCGCGCTTTCAGGACGCGCACAGGCAGATTTCCATCGACTTGTTGCCGGTGCCGCACTTCGTCAGCTTGTCCAAGCGCGAGGCCGACATAGCCGTCACGCTTGAGCGCCCGGAACACGGCCAGACTGTCTACACCAAACTCTGCGATTACCGCTTGCGCCTCTACGCCACGCGCGACTATCTCGATCAACACGAACCGGTACGCAAGGCGGAAGACCTCACGATGCATCGCTTTGCGAGTTATATCGACGACCTCGCGTTCAGCTACGAACTGCTCTATCTCGAACGCGCGGTTCCGGGCGCTGTGTCGCGTTGGCGCAGCACCAGCGTGATCGCTCAATATCACGCTGCGCTGCAGGGCCGCTCGCTCGCGATCCTGCCGTGTTTCATGGCAGCGCAGGACCCGCGCCTCGTGCCCGTTCTCGCCGATGACATTGTCGTCACGCGCGCTTTTTATCTGTCCTGCCGCGAAGATTTGCGCAAATTGAAACGCATCACGGCAGTGTGGGACTTCCTGCGCACAGTGGCTGAAATGAATCGCCCTCTGCTGATGGGCGAGGCGCGCGAGATGCTATGGAGCGAAACGGTGAGGCCGTGAATTTCGCGTTTGTTCAGCTCCCCTTATATATGAGATACGCATTCGCGTAACGGGTGCATAATCGTCCGCCCATAAGGCTTTCCGCCGTAGCCCTGCTGCGGCGTTTTCACATGGACGTGACCTTTATCCATCTCATTATTAACACTCGCAGACAGACCGGTCATCTTCCGCCCGTGCGTCGTTTTGTGGCCGCGCTCTTGCCCGCGCATTTGCCGCGTTCGGTGCGCTAATGGCGTTCGTCATCTGGTCCCGCCGGAACGTGTCGCATCAGCGTGTGCGTTTCGTCGAAGCGCGCACTGTCCGCGCCATGGTGATCGTCGCCGTCGTTGCGATGATCCTGGCCGCGCTCGCGCTTGGCATCGCCATTGGTGCTGCCATGGGCAATACCCATGCAGCCGAAGAGAAGACGCAAACAGAGCGGCGCTCCTACGAGATCGATGAACTCGGCAAGATCAGCGCAACACTCACGCATATCGAACCGCGCGTGATCGAACTCGTGTCACAAGTGAATGAACTTCAGGACTTCGAAGCACAATTGAAAGCGGCGCGACGCGCGGCGGATCGTCCGGACATCCACGTGGTTCCACCGCTTCCCGATAACGACGATGAATCGCCGCTCGACAGCAGCGCATCGGGCGGTCCATCCCTGCCGCCCCGCCTCTGTGACGCCCAGCATGCAGCGCTTGCCGGTTCCGCGCCGCAGCGCCTGAAGCACACGCAAAGCGCGCTGGATTGCCTCGATGCAACCATCGGCCTACTCGATGACGCCGTGCTCGCGCATTACGCGTCATACATGGCGTTTCCGGGCCGCCAGCCCGCGCCCGGCGCGCGCTCCGGCTCGCCATTCGGCAACCGCATCGACCCGTTTACGGGACACCTGAACTTTCATCCGGGCGTTGACCTCGTCGCCCCCACCGGCACGACCATCTTCGCGAGCGCCGGTGGCCGCGTGGTGCAAGCGGGACCGCACGGCGGGTACGGCAATGCCGTCGATATCCAGCACAGCAGTGGCGTGATCACCCGCTACGGGCATACATCGAAGATATTCGTGAAGGTGGGCGATCTTGTGATGCCCGGCCAGAAGATTGCCGAAATTGGCTCGACCGGACGCTCGACCGGACCGCATTTGCACTTCGAGGTGATCATCGACGGGACGCAGGTCAATCCCAAACCTTATCTCGCGCTCTTCAAGCTGAAATCCAATGCCGCAAGCTGATCGAAACAGGCCGTCGCACAAGCTCACGCGCCGCACCTATTCCCTGACATCGAGACGTGGACCGACCTGGCCCATGCTGATGCTCGGCACGATCGCAGCGGCCTGCGCCGCGGCGGCGCTGGCCGCTGCCGGCTTCGCGCTCGTCACGTCGCGCGATAACAGCAAGAAGGCCGACGCCCTGTGCGCACCGCCCATGTCTGAACGCGAGATCCGCGAGCAGCTTTCGAAGGCGCGTATCGCGCTCGACCACGAAGTCGCGACACGGCTCGTCATGGAGCAACAGGCGTCCGAAAGCCTGGCGGAAATTCATCGAATGCGAACTGACCTGACTTTCCTCAAGCGTCAGCGGGATAAGTCCAACTGACCGTGTCCATCTGACCGATCCCGGAGCCCACCCACCACGCCGGCACATCAATCCGTTCATTACCGGCAACCATTTTGCAATCCAGACCAGAAGGGGTTTTCCCATGTTCAAGAAAAAATCTCCCGGCGTCAGTCAAGCCAAGCTAGCTACGCTGATCGCACACGATGTCCAGATAGCCGGCAACCTCGAATTCAGCGACGGCCTGCGCATGGATGGTCACGTGAAGGGCAACGTGACCGGTCGCGCGGGCGAACAGACGTTGCTGGTCGTGAGCGACCAGGGGTCGATCACCGGCAACGTCATCGCCTACGACATCGTGATCAACGGAACCATCACCGGCGACGTTACGGTGGAACATTTTGTCGAACTGCAATCGAATGCGCATGTGAACGGCAACATCTACTACCAGCAACTGCGCATGGATGTGGGGGCTTCCGTGGAAGGCAAGCTCACGAAACGCGATAACACCCTGGCGCCACAGGCGGCACCGCCGCGGCTCAGCTCCGAAGTGACCTCGGACGACTACACCCATAGCGAGACCTGACTCACACGGCGGCTGCGCTGCAAGACCACGGAATACAGCGCTCGCGCAGTGTGCGCCTGACAAATCCGCTAAGATTCACGGCAAGTCCGGCCATGCTCCCGTCACGCGCTGCCTGTCCTTGCGAAAGACGCTCGCGAAAGGCGGCATGCGCCGGTTTCATCACCGTGCGAGAGAGGCTGGAATCTATGCTGGTCAATTGTGCGGCTTACCAGAAAGGCCGCAAGCTCGCGGACGTCGCTATCGACGACATTTCCGCGTACCGGGACGTCCCCGACTGCTTCGTGTGGGTCGCGCTGAAAGACCCCGGACCGGGCGAACTCGCGCATATGGCGCATCAGTTCGGGCTGCACGAACTCGCTGTGGAAGACGCCCAGAAGGGCCACCAGCGTCCGAAGATCGACGAATACGCGGACTCGCTCTTTTGCGTGCTCCACACGGTGGAACTCGATACCGACAACGAGTTGGTGGTCGGCGAGATCAACGTGTTTGTGGGCAGCAACTATGTGCTTTCCGTTCGCAACCGGACGAGCCAGGGGTTCCAGGACGTGCGCAAGCGCTGCGAGCGCGAACCGCACTTGCTCGAACACGGCCCGGCATTCGTGATGTATGCGCTGATCGACAACGTAGTGGACCGCTATTTCCCCATTCTGGAAACGCTCGGCGCGGAGCTCGACGAACTCGAGGAACGCATTTTCGAGCGCAACGGGTCGGCCGCGTCGCGGGTAATCATTGAAGACCTGTATTCCCTTAAGCGCCGCCTCGTGCTGCTTCAGCATCACACCGCCCCGCTGCTGGAAGCGGTGAGCAAACTCTACGGCGGGCGCGCACCGGGCATTTGTACCGGCATGCAGGACTATTTCCGCGATGTCTACGATCACCTGCTACGTATCGTGAAAACGATCGAGGGACGCCGCGAAATGATCGTGACTGCGATCCAGGTCAACCTGGGCCTGATTTCGCTCGCGGAAAGCGAAGTCACCAAGCGGCTGGGCTCGTTTGCGGCGCTGTTCGCCGTGCCCACCATGATCGCCGGGATCTACGGCATGAACTTCCGCCGCATCCCGGAACTCGACTGGGTCTATGGCTATCCGGCGGTCATTTGCGTGATGCTCGTGGTGGACATTGGCCTTTACTGGCGGTTCCGCAAGGCAGGATGGCTATGATGGTTATAATGGATGCTTCGGTGCCG
>Ga0209901_1000824_pt1 | contig 10770 bp, 11 predicted proteins | sample OrgsoiDNA_201058_FD_185806 | JGI IMG/M metagenome (GOLD analysis project Ga0209901, IMG submission 185806) | Permafrost soil microbial communities from the Arctic, to analyse light accelerated degradation of dissolved organic matter (DOM) -... | ecosystem: Environmental > Terrestrial > Soil >...
CATCAACGAACGGTGCGGTCACGTTGGCTGTGATCTGGTCGGTACGCGCACCCAACCGAGGGGAGAGAGTGAGCGGACGCTCCGTCGTACACGAGACGGCGGATGGACCCGGCTACGACGCGCTGGTGAAGGCGCACAGCCGGGCACTTGCATCAGTCGCGAGCGATATTGCTACCGCCACGCATTCCGCTATGAGACAGTAAATGACATGCGGAAAGGTTTAATCGGACGGACCGATAGCCGATGATGAATTTAATATCGGCTCACGCTCCGACCTTTGCCCTACAAAATCATGCCAGCGCAGTCACCATAATCTCGACCAGCAGATCCGGCGCGGCCAGCTTCGACTCCACCGTGGCGCGTGTCGGCGCGCAACCCGGTGCAACCCATGCATCCCACACTTCGTTCATGCCCGCGAAGTCGCGACCAATATCCGCCAGCCAGACCTGCGCCGACAGCAGCCGCGTTTTATCGATACCCGCCTGCGCAAGATAACCGTCGATCTTCGCAAGAACCTGTTGCGTCTGACCTTTCACATCGAGCGTGCGATCATTCGAGGTTTGTCCGCCGACGAACACCAGCCCTGCCGCCTTCACAACACGGCTCATCCGTTGATTGGTTTCGATCCTGACGATATCATTCATAAGTATTCCTTGTTTATTTAAAGTAACCATCAATCAGCATGGCACAACCCTATGTCATCTCTATGCTGCCGCAACACCCTTGAACCGGTCGATGGCAAACGCATCCAGCGGCAAAGACGCTACACCGTCCAGCACCAACTCGGAGACCAGCTTCCCACATCCCGGCCCAAGCTGAAACCCGCTACCGCAATACCCGAACGAATAGGTCAGATTGGACGCACGCCGGCTGGGCGAGATCACGGGCAACGAGTCGTCGGTAAAGGCTTCCACACCGGCCCATGCGCGATTGATGCCGAGATTGCGCAAGTGCGGAAACAGATCGACAACTGTATTCGCGCTCTTCACCAGCCGCGCGAAATCGACTTCGCCATGACGTCCGGCCAGGTCCGCAATCCCGATCAGCTTGCCACCAATCACCACTGTGCCGTTGTCGAATTGCTTGAACGACAAAGGCCGTCCCGTTGCACCGAGCGTTGCGCGGCAGAACGGTGCGACCCGATGCGTGACCATCAGCATCAGCCCTTCGGGATAAACCGGCACCGGCTCGCCCACTTGTTGCGAGAGCTCGCCCGCCCACGCCCCGGCCGTCACCACCAGCTTCGCAGCCGAGAAGACCCCCGATGGTGTACGCGCGAACCAGCGCTCGCCCTTCTGTTCGATCCGTGTCACCGGCGTGCCTTCATGGAACACAGCCCCATGACGCTCTGCCGCCAGCCGGAACGCAGTGGTCGTCCTGAACGGCAGCGCATAACCATCGCGTTCGACCCAGATGCCGCCGGTCACATGCGGCGTGATCGCCGGCTCCAACTCAAGCAAGGTCTCACGGTCGATGATTTTCTCATGCGTGAAACCATGCGCCTCGAGCAGCGCTACGCGTTCGCGGCATTCATCGAGTTCGGCTTCGGTCTCCGCGATCTTCAACTGGCCCGACGCCACGAAACCGGCGTCGTCACCAATTGTATCGACGATGTTGTGCCAGATCTCCCGCGACATCAGCGCCAGCGGAATCTCGGGCAATGGCCGGCCAAGCGTGCGCACTCCACCTGCATTGACGCCCGATGCATGGCGACCAACATAGTCGGCTTCCAGCACGGTCACATTCACCCCGCGGCGCGCGATATGAAATGCGCTGCTCGAACCGTGCAGCCCGCCGCCGATGATCAGCACGTCCGACTCATTGGCTACAGGCTTATTCACCGGCCAGTTCTCCGAGCGTAAGCGGTTTGATCGGCGGACGGATGCGATAGTAGCCCACGGTTTCGGGAGACACGCTACGTGCATCGGCGATCACTTCAGTCACGGTCAACCCGCACAAGCGACCTTGACATGGGCCCATGCCGCATCGGCCGAAGGACTTCGCCTGGTTCGGCCCGAGGCAGCCGAGCTTCACAAAACTCCGCAGTTCGCCCGCAGTCACCTCTTCGCAGCGGCACACGATCACCTCGTCCTTCGGCACACGATTTTCATCGCGCGGACGATAAAGACTGTCGAGGAAAGGGCGAATACGCATGACATCGGCCAGGCGGCGAAGCAGCGGTGCGGCGCTGCGATTGCGCGCGGCGGTATCAATCACGCCAAGCTGCGCGGCAATTGCCAGCGCCGTCACTTCGCCTTGCGTCTCCGCTGCCTGCGCGCCGCCAATGCCGCCGCCATCGCCTGCGACGAAGATGCCGGGGACATCGAGCTCGCCCCATTGATCGGTGACCGGCGCGAAGCATAACTGCGCTTCATCCCACTTATGCAACGCCCTGAGCGAAAGCGTGAACTGCGTATTCGGCACCACGCCCTGATGCAGCAGGATCACGTTGGCCTCGATCCGATGTGACACGCCACGTACCGAAAAATTCAGCGCGCGCGCCCGTTCGGAACCGTCTTCATCGATACCGCTTTCTACCCGAAGGTCGTCGGCGGCTTCATGCATTGGCACGCCTGCTTCGCGCAACGTGCGCATCAACTGCAGGCCCTTGCTCAAATACGGCCACGCTCGCAAAGCGGACAACATGTGCCGCTTGGCGCGCCAGCGGTCCTCGTGACGCGTAGTATCCACCAGCGCACGAATGGGTACACCCGCGCGGACATACTGCCATCCGAGCAAGTAAAGCAATGGTCCGCAACCGACCAGTATCGGCGGTTCGGCCGGCACTTCACCCGCGCTTTTCAGCAGGATCTGCGCGGCACCCGCGGTCATCACGCCGGGCAGGGTCCAGCCGGGGATCGGAAAGGGACGTTCGAGCGCACCGGTCGCGAGCACCACGCGCCGGGCCTCGAAGCTGCTCACCTTGCCGTCCTTGAGATAGTGCACCGTACGCTCGCGCGTGACTTGCCAGACCGACGCGTTCGGCACATATCGCGCGCCTGAACGCGCGAACTCGCTCGCCAGTGCCGCACCGGCGGCATAGTCCGGGCCGAGGATGGCACGGCGCTGCGCGTCGCTGCATTCAATCGCGCGATAGATCTGTCCGCCAACTGCGTCCTGTTCATCCAGCAGGACCACGGACAGCCCCGCTCTCGCAGCTTGAGTCGCAGCGGCGAGCCCGGCAGGTCCGGCACCAATCACGGCGACATCGACAGGATTAGCGGCCATGAGCGTTCTCCATCGGATTCACATCCGACAGCGGCGGCAGATCGCGCGCGCCCTCTTGCGAATGAATACGCATGCCGTCCTGCACCGTCACTAGACAACTCTGGCGACTCGGCATGCCGTCGATCTCGACGAGGCATTCGAAACACGCGCCCATCATGCAATAAGGCGCACGTGGCGCACCGGACACCGGCGTCGCACGAAACCGCTGGACTCCGGCGGCCAGCAGTGCGGCGGCAACCGAGCGTCCGCCTGGCACGCTGAGCGGCTGGTCGTTAAACCAGATCTGGAGAATGGTGGGCTCGGCCTCGGCCTGGGCATCGGTGCCGGTGGCCGGCGAGAGCACTCTGAATAGCGGTTTTGAAGTCATAGTCGGACAGGTCGAAGCAAAGCGGAATGTCGGCGTTCAGGATGCATCGCGGGGAACAGGCAACGGCGAACCGTTGTTGCCGGAGCCGATGCAATCGAGACGTTGAAGCGGCTAATGAGCATGGTTGGTCGTGTGATCAGCGGCGAGAAAACGGCCGCCCCGGAACGAAGCAAGTTCATCGGGGATCGGCCCGCCTGTGATCCATGGAGCGATGCGCATCGCATGCGCTGCTGCCAGCGTCACGCCGCTGTGACACGTCACGACGAACGCGCCGGGATACTGCAGCGACTGCTCGTAGATCGGGAAGCCGTCGGGGCTGTAGACGCGCAGCGCCGCCCACGTGCGTACCAGCCGCACGTTCTTCAACAAGGGAAACGCACGCACGCCGCGCCGCGCGATGGTCGAGAGCACGTCGGCCGTGGTGAAGTCGTTGTAGCCGACCTCTTCCATTGAATCGCCAAACTGCACCGAGCCTTCATCGGTCTGGCGCACATTGATGGTCGGGTAATGCAGGAAGGGCGCGACCCGTTCACTGACCAGCACCTGTCCGCGATTCGGCGCAACCGGCGCATGCAAACCCACCTGGGCACTGAGCGCTCGGTTGCCAAGACCCGCTGACAGCACAACCTTCGGCGCACGCCACACAGCGTTCTTGCCGTGCACCGCGAAGCCGTTCGTCTCGGGAACGATGCGGCCGATATCTTGGTCGTTGACGAATTTCGCGCCGCGCCGCTGCATGGCGTCGTGCAGTGCACGCAGCAGCTTGAGCGGATTCACGTGGCCGTCCATGGGCGTATAACTTGCGCCGATCACTTCAGGTCCGACAGCCGGCAGGCGCTCGCGCAACTCCTGCGCGTCGAGCAGTTGATAGGGATACTCGCCGCCAAGTTCTGCCTGCAGCGTGGACAGACGTTTCTCGCGCTCGGCCATTTCTTCGTCGGAAAAACACAGGTGGAAACCGCCCGGCTGTTTCAGCGATACATCAATACCGGTATCTTCCAGCAACGCCGCAGCGAGTCCCGGCCACAGCCGCGACGAACTGCGCGACCAGCGTGCGTAGGGCGACAAACCGTAGCCTTTACCCTGCACCCACACCAGTCCGAAATTACCGCGCGATGCGCGAAAGCCGCCGTCACCCTGGTCCAGCACCGTGACCTTTGCACCTTCGCGCGCCAGCCCGTAAGCCACCGCCGTTCCTACCAGCCCACCCCCGACCACCAGGACGTCGGGACTGTCGACTGAATGACCTCTCATCGTGTTTCTCCAATCAGGACGCGGTCCAGACCCACCATCCGGTCGAGGACCAGCATCAATACAATCGTACCGACGATCAACACGGTCGACACGGAGGCCACCAGTGGATCGATCGTCTGCGCGATCTGGTTGTACATCGCGACGGGCAGCGTGGTCGTGCCAGGTGTCGCAACAAAAATGGTCATCGTGAGTTCGTCGAAACTCTGGATGAAGGACAGCAGCCAGCCGCCGGCCACGCCGGTACGGATCATTGGCAACACGACGCGGCGAAAGGCGGTGAAACGGCTCGCGCCACACGACAATGCCGCACGTTCGGCATCACGATCAAGACCAATAGCCGATGACAACACCAGGCGCAACGCGTACGGCAACACGATGATCACGTGCGTCGCGCAGAGCGCCCAGAACGAACCGCCGAGCCCGAGCAAACTCAGGAATCGCAGGAACGCGATGCCGAGCACGACAGCGGGAATCATCATGGGCGAGAGGAAAAATCCGGTCAGCGCAGCGCGGCCAGGAAAACGATACCGGGCGATGGCCAGCGCCGCCGGCAACGCGAGCGCCACCCCGACCGTGGCCGCCACCAGCGCGAGGCGCACCGAGAGCCAGAAGGCGTCCACCATCTGGTCGTTGGCCAGGATTGCCCTGAACCAGCGCAGCGACGCACCATCGAACGGCAGTGAGATGAAGCCCTTGTCGGTGAACGAAACCGCGATCACGACGACCAGCGGCGCTGCAATGAACGTGAGAAATAGCGCGTTGAACAACAGGCCGAGGAATCCGTTTTGTTTCATGACGTCTCCCGGTTCAGTCGAAGATATGCTTGAAGCGGCGCTCGGCCAGGCGACTGCAGCCCAGCACGATGGCCACATTGGCGATCAGCAACAGGACAGCGATTGTCGCCCCCAGAGGCCAGTTCAGCGTACCGAGGAACTCGTCGTACGCAGCGGTCGCGACCACCTTGAGACGCCGCCCGCCGATCAACGCAGGTGTCGCGAACGCCGATGCGGAGAGCGCGAACACAATGATCGATCCGGACAGCACGCCCGGCAGAATCTGCGGCAGAACCACGCGCCGGAACACGCGGAACGGCGAGGCGCCCATGGACCGGCCGGCCCATTCCACCTGAGGGTCCAGCTTCTGCAACGTCGCCCACACCGACATCACCATGAAGGGCACCAGCACGTGCGTCAGCGCGATCACGACGCCGGTCATGGTGAAGACAAGACGAATAGGCTCCGACGTAATGTGCAGCGCCTGCAACGCGTTGTTCAGTACTCCGTTATTACCGAGCAGGATTTGCCAGCCAAGCGTGCGCACGACGACCGATATCAACAGCGGTCCGAGCACGACGAGCAGGCAGATGGACTGCCACGGCCGCTTCATCCGCGCGAGCACGATGGTCTCGGGCACGCCAAGCAGGATACAGAGAAAGGTCACCGCGAACGCCATTCCTGCGGTGCGCGCGAATATTGCACCGTAGTAGGGGTCGGTGACGACTTCGAGGTAGTTGCGCAGCGTGTAGGTCGCAAGCGTGCCCTGGCTGTCGCTGAATACGTGGAAGGACAGCACGAGCGTCAACAGCAGCGGCACCAGCAGCAGGCCGCCGAATAACAGCAACGCGGGGGCAGATAGGAGCCACGGCGCGGCGCCCGCTCGATCGTTGTCAAGCGTGGCCATGGTGTCCCTCCTTCTGAAGTACACGCAAGTCGTCATCCGACCACGCCACACCAACCTCCGCGCCTTCATCGGGTGGCGGCGCACCGTTGTTCGCCTGGGCGACACTCAGTTGCCCAAGGCCGGTATCGATCAGCAAAAGCCACTGGTTGCCGGTGAACACGCGCGTGGTAATGCGGCCAGTGGCACGAACACCCGCTGTATCGACGTTCGCGAGATGAACCTTCTCCGGGCGGATATACACGTTCACCTCGCCCTGCACATCGCGGCCTTCGTGCGGCACCTTGAGCGTGGTGCCCGCTACATCGACTTCAGCGCAACGCGCGTTTCGACGCAGCACCGCGCCTGGCAGCAGATTGGTCTTGCCAAGGAACGCCGATGCAAATGGCGTCTCCGGCCGCTCGTACGCTTCGAACGGTGTGCTCAGTTGGGCAATCCTTCCGCGATGCATCACCGCGATGCGATCGCTCATCGTCATGGCTTCGACCTGATCGTGTGTAACAAGAATGGTCGTGATGCCAAGACGCTTTTGTATCGACCGCAATTCGATGTGCATTTCCTCGCGCAACTTGGCATCGAGATTGGACATCGGTTCGTCGAGCAACAGCAGTTCGGGGCGCATGGCGAGCGCACGGGCAATCGCGACGCGTTGCCGCTGACCACCCGACAACTCTTTTGGATAACGCCCGCCAAGTCCATTCAAACGCACCAGGTCGAGCGCTTCGGCCACGCGTTCGGCACGTGCCGCGCGTTTCATGTTGCGCATCTCGAGACCGAAGCCGACGTTGCCGTTCACGGTCATATGCGGAAACAACGCATAGCTCTGGAACACGACGCCCATGCCACGTTTCTCCGGGCGTTCATGCGTGATGTCGCGGCCGTCAAGCAGGATCGTGCCGGTGCTTGGCGTGACAAAACCCGCGATCATCTGCAAGGTCGTGGTCTTGCCGCAACCGGAGGGACCGAGCAGCGACAGGAACTCGCCACGCTCAACATCAAGGTCGATGTGCTCGATCGCGGTGAAGTCGCCGTAGTGCTTCGAGATGCCTTTGAGGGTCAGAAAGCTCATGTGCGTCCGTGGGTTGAGGTCGGCGGTCGATGTGTGAAGCCAGGCGTGCAGTTCACCGCTCCACGCTGCGATTCCAGCGTTCGGTCCATTCGGTCCTATGCTGGTTGATCGTCGCCCAGTCCACCGCGACCAGCTTTGAGATCTGCTCAGGACCATACGGCACGCGCGCCGCCACTTCAGGCGTCAGTTGCACGGTCTTGTTGACCGGCCCCAGGCCGATCGCCTGCGCCTGGATCATCTGCACTTGCGGGCTCAACAGGTACTGGATGAACTGCTGCGACAACGCGGGCTGCGCATTCTCGGCCACCGCGCAAGCGCCGACCTGCAGCGCGACGCCGCCCTCTTTCGGGTAGAAGAACTTCAGCGGGAAACCGGTGTTTTGCAGCGCCACGGCGCGACCGCTGCCATACGGCGCGAGGATCACGTCGCCGCTTTGCATCAGGCCGTCCATCTCACCGGGCGTCGGCGCCCACGACAGAACATCTGGCGCGACCTGCTGGGTCATCGCGGTGAATCCCGGGTCGATGTTCTTCTCGCCGCCGCCATTCATGCGCGCCAGCATGACAAGCGTATGCAGGCCGTAAGTGTTGGTGATAGGCGGCATGCCGAGCTTGCCCTTCAGGCGCTTGTCATACAGCACGCTCCAGGAATCCGGCGCGGGCAGGCCCATCTTCTTGAATGCGTCGGCGTTATAGCCAATTCCTGTCGCGACCATGCCGACACCGACCGAGGTCGGACCAAGACGCGCGAGCGGATACAAGTCCTTCATCACGGGCGCTTCCTCGACCTTCGCGCACAGACCCATCTGCATCGCCTGGTACATCGGGCCGTCATCCATCACCGCGACGTTGATCTGCTGATGCCCTTTTTGCGCCTGCAATTTCGCGAGCGTGTCGCTGGAATTGCCTGCAACGTAGACGATCTTGACGTCGTGCGCTTTCTCGAACGGCGGGATGATCTTCTCGCGATACATGGTCTCGTTCGAGCCCCCGACGTTCGCCACATAAAGCGTGGTTTCAGCGTGCGCCAACAGCGATCCTGACAACGCCCCGGCGCAGCCGAGCGCGGCCAGCAGCGGCCGCAGATACGAACGAGAAGACGACGAGCAACGGGTTTGCTGCAGTTGTTTCATGTGCGATTCTCCAGACTATGCGGGTCGGACGCTTCAGGGATGTGGCCAGGAGAAATTATTTTGTTCGTCGCAGGGCATATCGTCCAATAAGAATAAAATAACTATCCATACAAGGATGATATGGGTTTCGTTCAATGAATCTTAAGCATATAGAGGCATTTCGGGCGGTCATGCTGGCCGGTTCGATGACCGCGGCGGCCAAGGAATTGTTCACGTCGCAGCCCAATATCAGCCGCCTGATCACGCAACTGGAACGCGAAACCGGGCTCTTGCTGTTCCAGCGCAGCGGCGTCCGGCTGATTCCCACCAGCGAGGGCAATGCGTTTTTTCGCGAAGTGGAGCGCGCTTATGTGGGCCTGCAAGGGCTGACGAATGCCGCGGCTCAGATCAAGAACCTGGGGACCGGTCGATTGCGCATTGCAGCAATGCCGTCGGCGGGAATGACACTCGTGCCGCATGCGATCCAGCGCTTCCAGGCCTTGCATCCGGAAGTCACCATCTCGCTGCACGTGAACACCTCAGGCACCGTCAATCACTGGACGAGTTCGCAGTTCTGCGACCTTGGGGTCGCGATCTATCCCAGCGAGGCGTCCAATTGCGAGGTCGAGTTGTTATCGAAGGTGGCCGCGGTAGGCGTGCTGCCGGCGGGTCATCGGCTGGCGAAGAAAGCGTCGCTCAAACCGAAGGATTTTCAGGGAGAACCCTATATATCGCTGTGTCATGGCGACGGCACACGCGCTCAGATGGACGAGGTCTTCGCGCATGCAGGCGTTGAACGGGTGCTGGCAATCGAGGCCCAATACTCGGCCATCTGCTGCGAAATGGTTCGCTGCGGCATGGGCGTGACGCTGTCGCATCCCATCGTTGCGCAGGATTTTGCCGGGCCTGGCATCGAGATCCGTCCATTCACGCCGGCGGTCCTGTTTCCCATTTATTTGCTGTTTCCCCCGCATCAGCCGCGGACTCGTCTGACCATGGAATTCGTCGACATACTGCGACAGACGCACGACGAACGGTTGGCGGCAATGAACAAGCCGGAGCGGTTGAAGCGCGCTTGAGGGGGCTTGAGCAGGGCACACTAACCTGTATGAGCTCCTAGCTACCGTCCCGCCAGCCGATGCGTCGAAATGGATTTGATTGCGCTCTCGCATGCGGGCGCTCCAGTCTCAAGATGGACCACTAGGTCGTAGGTCGTCGAGCGCCGGGTAAGCATCAGGCAGGTCGACTCGCCATGAAGCACCCTCGTTGCGTGCCAACAATGTGGTCGCATGCAGACACCCTCGCCCTGCGGCACCCAGAACGCGCGCAGCGACTCCATATCGGGTTGGCCGCCCTCCGTGCTCGTCGCAACGATCTGGATCACCGGTGCGGTCAGCGGCACGATGGCTTGCTGCGTCAGCCAATGGGCTTCGAGGCTCGCGACCGTTTCGTCAGCGTTCCTGTACTTGACCCACAGGACTTCGGTCTCACCGGTCGCGCCGGTATCAAATAGGTGTTCGCGCCAGAAATCCGACGCAGGACTGGTGTACGCGGGAGCGTCGCCATCAGTTTTAAGCGGTTTTCCCAGCATCCAGCCGTAGGGGTCGAAGGCCTCGGCGCTGAGCGGTTGAATCGTGAGAGAAGGGAAAGAAGGATACGGATCAGTCGGCATTTTTCGGCAGGGTGTCTGGATTTAACCGCGGATGGAGGCTTGATAGTGAGACCGGCGTATCGCCTGTGTTGGGGAGCAGCGCGAAATCGGGGCCATTGGCAAGACTGAAATCGCGCACGACCTGCAACGCGAGGCGCGTGATGGATTCGCACAGCAGGCTGTCGGGGCTGCGCCTGAACGTGGCAACCAACGGGAGCGCCGGAACACGGTGCGTTACCTGCAGCAATTGCAGCCGCCCCGACTGCAACTCGTGCATGACAAATGCGGTCGGCAGCACGGCTATGCCGAAACCATCCACAACGAGACGGATGATCGCAGCGACCGACGAGACACAGTTGATCTGGACGGTGGTCTCGCCGCTGGCTGCGAACAACTCGGTGAGGAAACCATGC
>Ga0209901_1000826_pt1 | contig 10764 bp, 7 predicted proteins | sample OrgsoiDNA_201058_FD_185806 | JGI IMG/M metagenome (GOLD analysis project Ga0209901, IMG submission 185806) | Permafrost soil microbial communities from the Arctic, to analyse light accelerated degradation of dissolved organic matter (DOM) -... | ecosystem: Environmental > Terrestrial > Soil >...
ATCACCAGCATGGCCGTCATCATGTTCACGCCCGACAACAGGAAGGCGCGCAGATGACGCGGCACCATGAACAGGCCGATCAGATTCGGCAGCACTTCCGACATCGGCGCCTTGCGCGCCAGATGCGCCGTCAGCGATGGCAGCACACGCGCCGCCGCCAGCCAGATCAGCATCGACAACACCACCAGCAAATAAAACGGCGACTGCCAGCCCTGGTGCGCGGCCATCATGACGCCGATCGGCACGCCGGCGATGGCGGCGATGCTGAACGAGGTCATCACGATGCCGGTCGCGGCGCCGCGCCGGTTCACCGGGATCAGATCGCCGATGATGGACATCACCATCGCGCTCATCACGCCGCCGGTCAGGCCGGCAAAGGCGCGCGACAGCAGCAGCATGGCGAAGTTCGGCGACAGCGCGCACGCCAGGTTCGACAGGATGAACAGGAAGAACACCGACAACATCATGCGCTTGCGGTCGAAGCGGTCGATGAAGGTGGCCGCCAGCAGGCCGGAAATGCCGGCGCACCAGGCGTAGGCCGAGACGACGCCGGAGACGGCCGCCGGATCGATGTGGAAGGCGCGCATCAGCTGTGGCGCCAGCGGCATCATCACCATGTAGTCCATGATGACGGTGAATTGTGTCAGGGCCAGCAGCCACAGCACGAGGCGCTCGCGCGCGGGGGACAAGGGTAGGGTCATGTTGTTATATTTTGCAATGGGTTGAGCCGGGATCGGCCAGTTTACTCGAGCGCGTCGATGCTCGCAGCGGCGGCGCGCAGGATTTCGCGGATCCGCTCCAGCCGCGCCGGATGGGACGAGCCGTCGTGGGCCTTGGAAATGACAACGTGCTTGAGCTGGTGCATCACGGTACGCAGGTCGTCGCGGCCACCGTCGGGCTCATTCATGCGCGCCATGATGGCGTCGACGAACTGGCGGTTCTCGGCCAGGAAGGCCGCGCCTTCGGGCGTGATGGTGTGCAGCTTTTTGTTGCCGTCGGCGGCGGCCGAGACGTGGCCCATGTCGACCAGCAGCGCCAGCAGCGGATAGATGGCGCCCGGACTCGGCGTGTAGGCGCCGCCGGCGCGCTGCTCCAGCTCCTTGATGATCTCGTAGCCGTGGCGCGGCTTTTCCGAAATCAGTTGCAGCACGACATAGCGCATGGCGCCGGCATCGAACATCTTGGGACCGCGGCCGCCGCCACCGCGTTCGCGATGGTCGCCGTGCTCACCGCGTTCGCGGCCACCGCCGCCATGATGGTGGCCGTGCATGGCGTGGAAACGATGGGCGTCGTGTAAAAATCGAAACATGCTGAACTCCTTCAAGGGAACTAGTTAAGATAGAACAACTTAAGATAGGACTACTTAAGATATGTCTTAATAAGATATATCTTAAACTGTTTTTTGAAGAGTTCAAGTTCTTTTTTTTGTCAGCCGCGAAAAACCGCTGCCCGCCCCCGCTTAGACCGCCGCCACCAATTCCTGGGCGATGAAATCGACAAAGGTGCGGATGCGGTTCGATAGCTGGTGCCGCTGCGAATAGACGGCGAAGATATCGGCGTTCGGCGTCGCATAATTCGGCAGCACCTGGACCAGGCGGCCGTCCTGCAGATAGGGCTTCAAGTCCCACTCCGCGCGCATCAGGATGCCGTGGCCGTCGAGCGCCCAGTTGACGGCGATGCCGCCGTCGTTGGTGGTCAATCCGCCGCGTATCTTGACCGTCTCGATCTTGGCGCCGGTCGTCATGCGCCATACGCCATAGGCCTCGTCGCCCTGGCGGATGCCGATGCACTGATGCTTGGCCAGATCGTGCGGCGTGAGCGGCGTGCCGCGCCGCGCCAGATACGCCGGCGCGGCGCAAAACAGGCGCCGGTTGGCGGCCAGCCGGCGGGCGATCACACGCGTGTCGGGCGGCTCGCCAAAACGGATGCAGACGTCGAAGGCGTCGTCCGTCAGCGGCGGCGGCATCACCGACAACTGCAGCTGCACCGACACCTGCGGATAGGCGACGATAAAGCGCGAGATGGCCGGCGCCACATGGCTGCGGCCGAATCCCAGCGTGGCGTTGACGCGCAACAGCCCTTCCGGCCGCCGCTTGGCGCTGCCCAGCAATTGCGACAGCGCGTCGATATCGTCGAGGATGCGGCGCGCGTGCTCCAGATACAGCTCGCCCTCCGGCGTCAGCATCATGCGCCGCGTGGTGCGGTTGACCAGCGCCACGCCGGCGCGGCTTTCCATTTGCGTCAAATGCTTGCTGACGGCGGCGGCCGTCAAGCCCAGCTCGCGCGCGGCCGCGCTCAGGCTGCCGCAACTCGACAGCGTCGAAAAGAAACTCAGGTCGGACGGTAAGACGGTGTCCTGCATGTGTACACCTGTGAAAATAAGTTAAGAATGGATTGATTCTAGCACCGGAAAATGCGAATAAACGCCGCTACAGTAGCAGCACATTAAAACTTTTTGAAAGGCTGGAGACATGAAAACCTATCGCATCGCGACCATACCCGGTGACGGCATCGGCAAGGAAGTCATCCCCGCCGGCCGCCAAGTGCTGGAAACGCTGGCCCGCGCCAGCCGCAGTTTCGCCGTCGAGTTCGAGGATTTCGACTGGGGCGGCGATTATTACCGCAAGACCGGCGTGATGATGCCGGCCGACGGCCTGGACGCGCTGCGCGGCAAGGACGCCATCCTGTTCGGCTCGGCCGGCGATCCGGACATCCCCGACCACATCACGCTGTGGGGCCTGCGCCTGAAAATCTGCCAGGGCTTCGACCAGTACGCCAACGTGCGGCCGACCCGCATCCTGCCCGGCATCGACGCGCCGCTCAAGCGCTGCAAGCAGGAAGACCTGAACTGGGTGATCGTGCGCGAAAACTCCGAGGGCGAGTACTCCGGCGTCGGCGGCCGCGTGCACCAGGGCCATCCGATCGAAGCGGCCACCGACGTCTCGATCATGACCCGCGCCGGCGTCGAGCGCATCATGCGCTACGCCTTCAAGCTGGCGCAGTCGCGGCCGCGCAAGCTGCTCACCGTCGTCACCAAGAGCAACGCCCAGCGCCACGCGATGGTGATGTGGGACGAGATCGCCGTGCAAATCGCCAAGGAATTCCCCGACGTCCACTGGGACAAGGAGCTGGTCGACGCCGCCACCGCGCGCATGGTCAACCGCCCCGCCACGCTCGACACCATCGTCGCCACCAATCTGCACGCCGACATCCTCAGCGACCTGGCGGCGGCGCTGGCCGGCAGCCTGGGCATCGCGCCGACCGGCAACATCGATCCCGAGCGCCGCTATCCGTCGATGTTCGAGCCCATCCACGGCTCGGCCTTCGACATCATGGGCAAGGGCCTGGCCAATCCGGTCGGCACCTTCTGGTCGGTGGTGATGCTGCTGGAACACCTGGGCGAAACCGCCGCCGCCCGCCGCGTGATGCGGGCCGTGGAAGCGGTGACGGCCGATCCGGCGCTGCACACGCGCGACCTGGGCGGCAGCGCCACGACGGCGCAAGTGACGGCCGCCGTCTGCGCCTTCATCGAGCAGGCGGCGCAGGCGGAAAAGCACGCGGCCTGAGCCTTCGCACATGCCGGGGCGGCCGCGCCGTGACGGGCGGCCGCAGCCGGCAGCGCATAAAAATACAGCCAAAAACCAAGCCGGAGACAGACTATGTTTGATGCATCCGCCGCGGGCGTGGAGCGCTTGCTGAGGGAGATGTTCGGCGCCGCCATCGCCATCGCCCAGCCGGCCTCGCGCGTGCCCGCCTTCCTGCCGGCGCCGCCGCGCGGCAGGCTGGTCGTCATCGGCGCCGGCAAGGCCTCGGCCGCGATGGCCAGGGCGGTCGAGGACCACTGGCCCGGACCGCTGGAGGGCGTGGTGGTCACCCGCTACGGCTACGCGGTGCCGTGCCGGCGCATAGCGATACTCGAAGCGGCCCACCCGGTGCCGGACGCCAACGGCGTGCTCGCCGCCGAGCGCCTGCTGCAATGCGTGTCCGGCCTGAGCGAGGACGACGTGGTGCTGTGCCTGATTTCCGGCGGCGGCTCGGCCCTGCTGCCCTTGCCGCTGCCCGGCGTGACGCTGGCGCAGAAGCAGGACCTCAGCCGCGCGCTGCTGGCCAGCGGCGCCAGCATCGCCGAGATGAACTGCGTGCGGCGCCACCTGTCGGCCATCAAGGGCGGCCGGCTGGCGGCCGCCTGCCACCCGGCCCGCGTGGTCAACCTGATCATCTCCGACGTGCCGGCCGACGGCCTGCACGACGTCGCCTCCGGCCCGACGGTCGCCGATCCCAGCACCCGCGCCGAGGCCGTCGCCATCCTGCGCCGCTACGCCATCGACGTGCCGGAGGCCGTGGCCCAACTGCTCGACAGCGAGGCGGCCGAATCGATCAAGCCCGGCGATCCGCGCCTGCCGCGCATCAGCTCGCATTTGATCGCCACGCCACAACTGGCGCTGGAGGCGGCCGCCAAGGTGGCCGCGGCGGCCGGCGTGCCCTGCCATATTCTCAGCGACGCCATCGAAGGCGAAGCGCGCGAGGTCGGCAAGGTGATGGCGGCGATGGCGCGCCAGGTCCGCCGCCACGGGCAGCCGTTCACGCCGCCGTGCATCCTGCTGTCCGGCGGCGAAACCACGGTCACGGTGCGCGGCGCGGGACGCGGCGGGCGCAACGTCGAGTTCCTGCTGTCGCTCGGCATCGCCCTGAACGGAGAGGAGGATATCCACGCCCTCGCCGGCGATACCGACGGTGTCGACGGCCTGGAGGAAATCGCCGGCGCGCTGCTGCGGCCGGACAGCCTGGAGCGCGCCCGCCGGCTCGGCCTGGCGCCGCTCGACAGCCTGGCCGACAACGACGGCCACGGATTTTTCCAGGCCCTCGGCGACGCCGTCATCACCGGGCCGACGCTGACCAATGTGAACGACTTCCGCGCCATCTACATCGGAGGCCGCGACTAGAACCAACACCGCGGCGGCGCGCATCCACTACAACAAGCCGGACCACCGGCAGCAGCGCCGCCGCATTTTCCCAATGCTATGACCTCTCTGGAGGAGACCATGAAATCCGATCTCGCAAGCCGCGTATCCCGCAAGCTGATGTGGCGCATCATTCCGTTCGTGATGGTGCTGTACTTCGTCAGCTTCCTCGACCGTGTCAACGTCGGCTTCGCCGCGCTGACGATGAACAAGGCCATCGGCCTGTCGCCGACCGCCTTCGGCCTCGGCGGCGGACTATTTTTCGTCGGCTATTTTTTGTGCGAAGTGCCGTCCAACCTGATCCTGCACCGCGTCGGCGCGCGCCTGTGGATCGCCCGCGTCATGATCAGCTGGGGCATCGTCTCGGCACTGTCGGCCTTGGTCGGCGGACCGGCCAGCTTTTACGTCATGCGCTTCCTGCTCGGCGTGGCCGAGGCCGGCTTCTTCCCCGGCATCATCCTGTATCTGACGCTGTGGTTCCCGGTCAGGCAGCGCGCGGTCGCGGCGGCCTGGTTCATGGCGGCGGCGCCGATCTCGGTGGCCATCGGCTCGCCGGTATCGGGCGCCATCATGCAACTACCGCCGATGTTCGGCCTGGCCGACTGGCAGATGCTGTACGTGCTCGAGGCGGTGCCGGCGGTCCTGCTCGGCTTCGTCGTGCTGAAATTCCTGACCGACGCGCCGGCCGACGCCAAGTGGCTGGCAGCGGATGAACGCGCCTGGCTGATCGACAAACTGAAAGCCGAAGCGATGGCCAGGCAGTCGGACGATGGCCACCACACGGGTGCGCTGGCGGCGCTGAAATCGCCGCGCGTGCTGGCGCTGGCGCTGATCTACTTCGGCACGTCGGCCGGCCTGTACACGCTGGGCTTGTGGGTGCCGCTGATGATCCACGAATTCGGCTTCACGCCGCTGCAAACCGGCCTGCTGACCGGCGTGCCCAGCGTCGTGGCGGTGATCGCGATGATCTACTGGGCGCGTCACTCGGACCGCAGCGGCGAGCGCACCTGGCACGTGATCCTGCCCTGCCTGCTGGCCTGCGCCGGATTCATCTTCGCCGGACAAGCGAGCACGGCCTTGCTGGTGGTGCTGGCCCTGGTCATCGTCAACGTCGGCATCAGTTCCGCCAAGGCGCCGCTGTGGGCCATGCCCAGCGCCTTCCTGTCGGGCGCGGGCGCGGCCGCCGGCATCGCCATGATCAATTCCGTGGGCAATCTGGGCGGCTTCCTCGGACCGTTCGCCATCGGCTGGCTGAAGAGTTACACGGGCGGGTACGCGGCCGGCTTGTACGTCGTCGCGGCAACGCTGGCGCTGTCGGCCATCGTCACCCTGCTGCTGAGCCGCAAGGCCCATGCGGTCGCCGCCGTCGGCCAGCCGCGCCACGGACATTGAAGAACGGACCAGCGTAGCGCCCGGCTGCGCTGGGCGGCTATCGCGGCAGCGGCGCCGCTGAACTTCTTGCCGACCTTCCGGTCTAACTATCCAGGTGCGAAATCAGCAGACGCCGGCTCTCGCCCTCGATGCCGTGGCCGGCCTTGCGCTCCAGCACCAGCTCGGCGTTTTGCGCGTCCAGCGAAATGCCGACCGACAGGATGTCGATCAGCAGCAGTTGCAATATGCGTGAAATCATCGACAGGAAGGTCGTGCTGTCCTCGCTGTGGTCGACCGCCAGGCAGACGGTGGCCTTCTTGGCCAGCGGCGAATTGCTGCTGGTGATGGCGATGACGTCGGCGCCGGCCGCCTTGGCCGCATCGATCGCGTCGAGCAGGTCGGGCAGCTTGCCGGAGTTGGAAATGGCGATCACCACGTCGCCCGGCTTGAGCAGCTCGGCCGCCAGCGTGAACAAATGCGAATCGCCGTACAGCGAGGTCGGAATGCGGAAGCGGAAGAACTTGTGCTGGCCGTCCAGCGCCACCACGCGTGAATTGCCCATCGCGTAAAACTCGACCCGCTTGGCCTTGGCGATCAGCGCGATGGCGCGGTCGAGCGAGCGCACGTCGAGCTGGTCGCGGAATTTCAGGATGGCCGAGACGGTGTTGTCGATGACCTTGGCGCTCAGGTCGTGCGTGCTGTCGCTGACGCGCACCTGGCTGTGGCGCACCGGAATCGCGCCGGTCAGGCTGCTGGCGAATTTCAATTTAAAATCGGCCAGGCCGAGGAAGCCGAGCGAGCGGCAGAAGCGGATCACGGTCGGCTGGCTGACCTCGGCCAGCCGCGCGATGTCGGCGATCGGCTCGTTCAATACCAGGCGCGGCTGCTCCAGCACCAGCGCGGCGACGCGCTGCTCGGCCGGCGTCAGCTCGTGTTGCAGGTGCAGCACGCGGTCCATCAGCGTGTTGGCGCCGCTGCGGCCGCGCAAGTGCTCGGACAGGATGGTCGCCACGCCGTAGAAGGCCGGGTTCGGCGTCGTGATGACGTAGGTCGGGATGTTGGCCAGGTAGCTGGAGAAGCGCCCCTTCGACTCGAAGCGCGAGCGGAACGGCGACGTGGCGAACCACTCGCCCATGCGCGGCACGATGCCGCCGCCGATGAACATGCCGCCGAAGGCGCCCAGCGTCACGGCCAGGTTGGCGGTGGCGCCGCCCAGCATGCCGCAGAAGCACTCCAGCACTTCCAGGCACAGCGGGTCCTTGTCGGTCAGCGCGCCGGACATGATTTCCTGCGAACTCAGGTCGCGCACCTGGCGGCCGTTGCGCTTGGCGATGGCGCGGTAGATGATTTCCATGCCGGGGCCGGAAATGAGCCGCTCGGTCGAGACGTGCGACCAGGTCTGCCAAGCATATTGCAGGATCGAATATTCGCGCTCGTCGGACGGCGCGAAGTTGGTGTGGCCGCCCTCGGAGCCGAGCGTGACGAAACCGTCGACGGTCGGGATCACGCCCGACACGCCCAGGCCGGTGCCCGGTCCCAGCAGGCCGATCACGGAATTGTTGGCCGGCGTGCCGCCGCCTATCTGCATCAGGTCGGCCGGCTTCAAACCGGGCAGCGACATCGCCAGCGCCGTGAAGTCGTTGACCACCAGCAGCGTGTGCAGGCCCAGCGCGCGGCGCAGCGTATCGGTGGAAAATTCCCAGTCGCGGTTGGTCATGCGCACCTGGTCGCCGCTGACCGGGTTGGCCACGGCCAGCGCCGCATGCTTCAGTGCGACGTCCTTGTGGTCGGCCAGATAGGAGCGCAGCAGCGCCAGCATGTCGGGATAGTCGTCGCACTTGAGCACGCTCACGGCGCGGAACTCGCCGGGCGCCGTCTGCAAGGCGAAGCGGGCGTGGGTGGCGCCGATGTCAGCCAGCAGCCGGGGGCCGTCGGCGAACGCGGTACGGTTCAGTTTTTGGTCAGCTACGGCTGGTTTCATCGTCGGTTCAATCAAAACAGTTGGGCAACGGGTTTTGTTGGCATTAAATGTTGGGATTCTATCAAGCAGCCCGAAAGGCGGCAGCATACCCCAAATCTGCGACGGAAAGAAGAAACCCCATGCGCGCGGCGCGACATGGGGTTTCCTTTGCTACGTTTCCTTTGCTACGGATGCGGCGGCCAGTCCGAACCAGCCGCCGTAGGCCGGCAGCGTGACGCGGTCTCCGCTGACCTCGCCCGGCAAGCCGTGCCCACTCATAGTCTGCGCGCCCGCCACCTGCGGCAAGGTGAAACTCACCGGCTCGGCGTCAAGGTTGAAGATGGCGATCACCCCGCGCTCGCCGTCCAGATCGCGGCGCAGCGCCAGCACCGGCTCGGGCGCGTCGAAGAAGACGATGTCGCCGCGCGTCAGCTGCGGCAGGCCGCGACGCCACGCGATGATGTTGCGCGCGAAGGTCAGCGCCGATAGAGGATCGCCCTCCTGCACCGACGCGGCCGCCGCGATGTGCGGCGCGGCCACCGGCAGCCACGGCTTGCCGCTGGTGAAGCCGCCGTTGGGCGCGTCGGCGGTCCAGGCCATCGGCGTGCGGCAACCGTCGCGGCCCTTGAACTCCGGCCAGAAGGTGATGCCATACGGGTCTTGCAGCAATTCGTAAGGGACGTCGGCCTCGGTAAAGGCCAGCTCGTCGCCCTGGTACAAGCACGGCGTGCCTTTCAGCGACAGCTGCATCGCCAATATCATCTTGCCGAACGCGACCGGCGCGTGCTCGCCACCCCAGCGTGTCATCACGCGCGGCACGTCGTGGTTGCCGACCGACCACGAGGCCCAGCCGCCCTTGACGCGCTGCTCGAATTCCTCCACCTGCGTGCGGATGTGCTTGGCCGTCTTCACCGGCGTCAGCAGGTTGAAGCTGTAGGCCATGTGCAGCTTGTCGCCGTCGGCCGTGTACTGCGCCATCACGCCCAGCGAATCGTCGTCGCCCACTTCGCCGATGGCGACGGCGCCGTATTCATTGAGCAGCGTGCGGATCTTTTGCAGGAAAGCCAGGTTTTCCGGCTGGCTCTTGTCGTGGACGTGGGCCTGCATGCCATACGGATTGACGTCGGTGACGGTGGTGCTGTCGCGGTTGACGGCCGGCGGATTGCTGAGCAGCGAACGGTCGTGGAAATGGTAGTTGCAGGCGTCCATGCGCACGCCGTCGACGCCGCGCGCCAGCCAGAAGCGCAGGCTGTCCAGATGCGCCTGCTGCACTTGCGGGTTGTGGAAGTTCATGTCCGGCTGGCTGGCCAGGAAATTGTGCATATAGTACTGGCGGCGACGGCTGTCCCACTGCCAGGCCGAGCCGCCGAAGATCGACAGCCAGTTGTTCGGCGGATTGCCGTCCGGCAGGGGATCGGCCCAGACATACCAGTCGGCCTTGGGATTGTCGCGGCTGGCGCGGCTCTCGGCGAACCAGGGATGGGCCTCGGCCGTGTGCGACATCACCTGGTCGATCATGATCTTCAGGCCCAGGCTGTGGGCGCGCGCGATCAGCCGGTCGAAATCGGCCAGCGTGCCGAACAGCGGGTCGACGTCGCAATAGTCCGACACGTCGTAGCCGAAGTCCTTCATCGGCGACTTGAAGAAGGGCGAGATCCAGACGATGTCGACGCCCAGCGCGGCGATGTAGTCGAGCTTGGCCGTGATGCCCGCCAGATCGCCGACGCCGTCGCCGTTGGTATCCAGAAAGCTGCGTGGATAGACTTGATAGATGATGGCTTCACGCCACCACGGCGTCGCGTTGGATGCTGGTGTCATTACGGTATCCGAGAAAATTTGTACACAATATTACATCAATATCGCGTTTTTTTCAATCATCAGACCATATCGAAAAAAAGCAATATTATCCTTAATAATCATATAGATACGATAAATGATCAATAACAACTCCAGATAATAAGGTAGTCAAACTACACAATTTTGAAGCAAAAAGCAGACGAGCTGTATTACCATATCCTCCTATTCGAATAGCGCCGCCCGGTTCGCGGGCTCAGGCACAAAATAACGGAGATGAGCTTGATTGATTTAAACACCCCCGCCCTGCGGCGGCATCTGGCCGCGATCTCGATCGGCGGCACGCTGACGCTGGCCAGCATGGGCGCGGCGGCCGCCCCGTCCGCAACCGATATCCCGCCAGCCGCTTGCGACGGCCCCTACGCCACCGTGCTGCACGCTTCGGCCGCGATCGACGCGCGCGCCTATTGGCTCAACCGCCAACTGATCAAATGGCCCGGCGCCGATGCGGGCGCCCGCTTCAAGCTGTATTACTCCGCGCAAGCCGCCATCACCAGCGCACGCGGCGCAAAAGTCGGCGGCGCCGATGGCGCGCTCACGCTGACCGCCTACAACAGCGCGATCCCGGCAGAGATGGCGCAGCGCTTCAAATTCACCGGCAACGGCCCGCTGCTGGCC
>Ga0209901_1000833_pt1 | contig 10705 bp, 7 predicted proteins | sample OrgsoiDNA_201058_FD_185806 | JGI IMG/M metagenome (GOLD analysis project Ga0209901, IMG submission 185806) | Permafrost soil microbial communities from the Arctic, to analyse light accelerated degradation of dissolved organic matter (DOM) -... | ecosystem: Environmental > Terrestrial > Soil >...
GGGATTGCTGCGGAATCTTTCGCGGCTTTAATGATGGACGTCTATTCGTCGTCACGCTGCAACCTGGTCAAAAGCGAGTATTAGCTCAGACTCTACAGCGTAACGGATGATTCGCTTTCCAGTTGGGTATCACCCCGCTCTCCAACAAAACCATTAAGCGCGGGTCGCTGCGATCGCGGCACGCGGCCTCAGCGTCGCCATGATCAGGTACATGCCGCCGCCGATCACCACCCCGAAGAACCAGCCATAGGTATTCCACCAGGCCGGCAGCAGGTTGGTGAAGTTGGGCAGGAAGGTCGAAAACACGCTGCCGACCGCCGCGGCGACCACCGCGTTGACGTTCCAGCCGCCTTCGTAGCGGTACTCGCCGTACTCCTGGTAAAGCTCCGCGACGTTGATGTTGCCCTTGGCCACCAGGTAGTAGTCCACCAGGATGATCCCCAGCAGCGGGCCCATCGTGGCGCCTATGGCGTTGACGAAGTGGGCAGCGTTGCCCTCCCACGGCGCGAACGGGTACAGCACCAGCGCGATGGCCGCGGCAATGTAGCCGCCCTTCTTGAAGCTGATCTGCTTAGGGAACGTGTTGGAGATGTCAAATGCCGCCGAAACGAAATTGGCCACCACGTTGATGCCCAGCGTGGCGACTGCGAAGGTCAGCGCCGCGATGAGTGCCAGCAGCCAGCTGTCGAACTTGGCCGAGATCTGCTCGGGGTGCAGGAGCACTTCGCCGTACACCTTGAAGGCCGCGATGGTGGTGACGCCGGCAACCAGTGAAAACGCGATCAGGTTGACCGGCAGGCCCCACAGATTCCCTTTCTTTACCGCGCCGCGATTCTTCGCGTAACGCGAGAAGTCGCAAAAATTCAGATATAGCGCCGCGAAATAGGTGATCCAGGTCGCGCCCACTGCCATCAGCGCCCAGAACGAGCCGGGTTCGCCGCTGACGCCGGCGTCCTTGGTCTTATCGAGCAGTACGTCCATCGGAATGCCACTGCTGAACGAGAAGCCGCCGGCTTTGACGCACAGGCCGATCGCCAGGATCAGCATGGCGACCCACACCGCCGGACCGGCCCAGTCCTGGAATTTACGCACCGTCTCCATACCCTTCTGAATGATCAGCAGCTGCAGCGCCCAGATGACCACATAGCAGATCACCTCCAGCCCTGAGTGGCCCAGGAAGTGCGTGCCCTTGTGGAAGCCCATCAGGCTGTCGTTGCGGATCAGCAGCGCGACCATCGCGCTTGAGGCCGCTGCCGTCTGCGCGCCGTACCAGAAGCAGGCCACCACGGCCCGCACCAGCGCCGCCAGGTTCGCCCCCCACACGCCGAAGGACGCGCGCGCCAGCACGGGGTAAGGCACGCCGGTCTTCTCGCCGGCATAGCCGATCAGGTTCATCAGCGCGAAGATCACCAGCGAGCCGATCCCGATCGCCAGCACGAAGTTGATAAAGCTGCCGCACAGAAGGAACAGGCTGGCGGCGAGGTAGTAGCCCCAAAGGCTGTGCACGTCCGAGGTCCACACGTTGAAGATGCTGAAGGCACCCCAGTTGCGCACCTTGGCGGGCGCGAGATCTTCGTTGTAGAGGCCGGGGGAAGGATCGCGGATTTCCATCTGTCATCTCCTTTGCGTTCGTGGAACTGCGGAAACACCGCCAGACGCCCCTAGACAGAAATGCCCCTGCGTCCAGAGCAAGCTGGGATGCAAGAACTGTAGGTACTTTGTCGCACAGTATCGAATGGGTTAACCCTAATGGAGATGCGTGAAGGCGCAAGCAAACGCCTGATCCCACGGACGATAAGGGCCATCGCACGCTGGTCGTGCCCGTCCACGCGACCGTCCTGCGGAGTTATCAATGCTCGAATGAAGAACTACGCAAAGTCGCTGCGCGGTTGGATGGCTTTGCGCATCGTGAGACCGTCAGGGCCCGCCAGATTCGAGGTTCAGCGAACGCATGCTCAATGACCAAGACCGCTCGCGGCGATCTGCTGCTCCACGAACTTGGCGAACAGTGAATGCAGACGCGTCGTCGGATGAATGTCGTCGGCGAAGATGTACGTCTGGTCGGCATTGGGCGTCGCGTAGGTGGCCGGCGAGCACAGCAACGACGTGTCATCGGGCGTTTTCGCAGGGTCGCAGGCGGTGCTGGTGTTTGACACGACGAAGCCATTCGCCTGAAAGTTCGCAATGATCTGATCCGCCCACGTATAAGCATCGATCTGGATCACCTTGCCTTGCAGGCCATCGGCCTGCAAGGCAGCGTTCAAGTCACTGTTGAACAGTTGCGATAACTGCGTCAGGTTTGCCCCGCCGTCGGATGAAGTGATGCCTTTGGGCGTCAGTCCGATGTTCGGGACATTGACCACTACGACATGAGTGGCGCCGCCCTGGACAATCTGTCCGACAACTTGAGCCAGCGTGGTTGCCGCCGTCTGCACGGTCGGCGCCGCGGCCGGCAACTGCCCGGCGCGAAGCACGTCGTTTGCGCCAGCCCAGACCAGCACCAGTTGACCGGAGTTGAAGCTGCTGTGAGCGGCCAAATAGCTCGACACCTGCTGATTCACGGGCATTTCTATATTGCCGATCACGGCGGTGAGAAAGTCGTACAGGTTCGCCGGCGTTGCCACCGTGGCGCCGCCCTCCGCATAGCCAAGGCCGCCTTGCGCACTCAACTCATGAGCGATGTTGATCGTATACGCAGCGGTGAGCGTATCGCCATAGTATTGGGCGACATCCTGAGTCCATACCTGTCCTGGATTGGTTGTGAACCGCCCTCCGCCGACCGCGCTGGCGATCGGCGCATAGGTCCCGACGTCCGACAGACTGTCGCCGAACGAGACAACTTGCAGATCAATGCCGCCCGGCGGATTGGCCGCACCACTCGAGCCGCTTCCACCTCCGCCGCACGAGGTCAGCAGCGACGCCAACACGGCAAGAATTGCAGCGCGTACCCTGTGATTGCTTCCGTGCATAGTTCCTCCGCCACCGGTTGGCCGGGCTGCTGCCCTCATGCGGCGGGCTTGTCGCCAGCCCGCCTGCATATCGCGCTTGCGATTTGCACCTTCTTACCTCCGCTTAAGCAAAAAGCATGCGCTATCGTCCGGATTACTGACGGCTGCCTGTAAGCGCTACCACCGCAAGCCAGTCCTTCGCCGAAATGCGCAACGCACCCATCGCCTGCTTCGTCCGGCTTGTTGGCGCAAAATGGCACGACCCGTACCAGAGGCGATCCCACGTACGGACTCAATCACGAACGCAGGAGACAACCATGACTTTTGACGGTTCGGCCATCAAGGCTCTGCTGGACGATGCTGTTTCGAAGGGCGCTGTTCACGGCATCGCGGCAGTAGTCGTGGACCGCAGCGGCCCGCTGTTCCATCACGCCGCCGGCGAGGCAGGCGAACACGCGATGTTCCGTAACGCGTCGATGACGAAGGCAGTTGCCACTACGGCGGCACTGCAGTTCGTGGAGAAGGGGCTGCTGAGTCTTGATGCCACCGTCGATTCGATTTTGCCGGAGTTCGGTCAGTTGCAAGTGCTGGACGGCTTCGACGGCGACCAGCCACGCTTGCGCCCCCCTGCCAGCCGCGCCACAGTACGCCAACTGATGACCCACTCGGCCGGCCTGGGCTATTTCTTCCTCAACGAGAAGTTGATGCGCTACCACGCGCTGACGGGTGAGCCCCACCCTCTCACGGGACTGAAGAGCAGTCTCTCAGTGCCGCTCGTCAACGATCCCGGCACTGTCTGGGAGTACGGCACCAACACGGACTGGCTCGGGCTCATTGTCGAAAAGCTATCGGGACAGAGTTTGGGCAGCTACCTCAAGCAGCATGTGTACGGACCGCTCGGAATGACCGACTCAACCTTCTCGCCCAGCCTCGAGCAGCGCGGCAGGCTGCTACGCGTGATGCAGCGCCAGAGCGACGGCACGCTCGCGCCTTCAACGCTTGATCTGCCGCCGACCTCCGAATGGGACGCTGCCGGCCACGGGTCTTACGGAACGGTGCAGGACTACGGCCGCTTCGTGCAGGCATGGCTCAACGACGGTGCCGGCATCCTCGAACCGGCGACCGTCAAGATGGCGCTGCAGAACTATCTCGGGCAGATCAAGCTCCCCGAGCTGATGAAGTCCACGATGCCCGAACTGTCGAACGACGTGCCGGCAGCGCCGGTGTCGCAAGGCTGGGGGCTGGGCTTCCACCTCACGCTCGACGACGTGCCGGGCATGCGCAGCAGCGGCACCGCCGACTGGGCAGGCGTCTTCAATTCCTACTATTGGATCGACCGCTCCAAGGGCATCGGCGGGGTGCTGATGACGCAGTTGCTGCCCTTCTTCGACATGCCTGTTATCGAAACACTCATTGGCTTTGAGACTGCGGTGTACCAACAAGTGGGAGCGGCCGTACCAGCGGCATGACGCCGGAGCGCGAGCGCTGAGATCGGGATCGACCGCCTGCGTGCTCAGCCGGGTGCGGTCGCAGTCGGTCCTGAGCGAGCGCTCTTGATTGCGGACATACGCGCCACGACCGATCGCCGAGTCCTCAGACTGACCGTCGCCGCTCTTCGGCTCCACCCGAACAGACCCGGCTCACGGTCATGGCTTCGTGCTTGCGTCCTGGTTCCGGAACGCCGCCTCTCCGGCGTCCGACACCTCGACCCACTTCTTGTCGGGCACCGCGTCTGCGACGTAACTGTCATGCCAGTTCCACCACTTGTAAGTCGGGGTTTGAGGATAACCCTCGGGCGAGTCCTCCCACATTTCCTGACGGCCCAGCGGCGTGAAGTCGAGGGTGTTCCAGGTGCCCCCCATCTGCTCGTCGCCGCGATTGTTGGTGAAGTAGGTACGGAACACGCGGTCGTCATCGCGGTAAAACACGTTCGTGCCGTGCCACTCGTCCACGCCGAAGTCGGCGTCGAAGCTGTCCGTGAGGGTGAACCACGGTATCTCCCAGCCCATCTGTGCCTTCAGACGCGCGATGTCCGCCTGAGGTGCGCGCGAGACGAAGACAAGGGTAGTGTCACGGGCGTTCAGGTGAGCGACGTGGGCGACCTGGTCGGCCACCATGGAGCAGCCCCGGCAGGCGTGCTCGGGCCAGCCGAACACGCCCGGCTCGAAGAAGGCGCGGTAGACGATCAGTTGACGCCGGCCGTCGAACAGGTCGAGCAGGCTGGCCTTGCCCGCGGGCCCCTCAAACGCGTACGCCGTCTCCACGGCCATCCACGGCATGCGCCGGCGCTCTGCGGCCAACGCGTCGCCGGCGCGGGTGTGGGCCTTTTCTTTCACGAGCAGTTGCTCGCGGGCCGCTTCCCACGCCTGCGATGACACGACCGGTGGCGTGTGTATGGCAGGCTGTCCGCCCTTCCGTCCGTTCTCGGATGATGATGTCATGGCTTTTGCAATCTCCTGATTTGAACAAATTCCCGCGCTTCGTGGCTGAAGCGCGGCTCCATTCACTGCTCATCGCTCGTTGTTGGCTGCGAGACAAGTTTGGCACCGGAAATCGAACGATGGGAGTAACAAGCGTGGCAGCATTCCAATGGAGTCGCTGACTGCGGCGGCGCGTGGGTTCGAAGCGGGTGGTCTCACGGCGCCTTGAACCATGTGGCATTTCGCGACGATGCTTCTGCTTACGCTTAGAGGTATCGCGATGGTCCAGCACGCCAAAGACGCCTTGGCCTTGTTTCTGACTGCGGATGTACTCGGACTCGGCGACATACAGGTCGCAGTATCCCTGATGGCTCCCTGTGCGAGCGGAGCGTACCCGGTCGTGAGCGCACCGATTTCGCCTCGAAAATATGAAAGATATAAAACCAAACCATGACCTGGATCAACGATCCGTTTATTTCGATAAGCCATCCTGATCATGTTGAATTATTTTTTTGCTGCCACGACCGCAACAAAACCCTTAAAGCCAATGCTCTGCCAGCGAGACATTTACTTTTCCACTACGACAGTTCACCGCGACGTAGCCCACTAGCAATGAAAAAGGTCTCATACAGAAGTCGTCACGGTTGCCCTGGGTTCTTTTGTATCGCTTCGCCACATATGCCCGCCTGCTGTCTCGAAACGGCACACCGCACTGAACATATTGGCTGCGGCCCGGATCAGCAGATCAGTTGAGCAAACCTTTGCCAGGCATGCAACGCATGACAAAGGTAAGCCTCTGGCACATATCTCGCGTAACGACATACGAGGCAAACGCTAACGTCGCACGAGAGTCGCACGAAAGCGCGGTGTCGGTCCGGGACCGCGAGCAACAAGAAACAAGAAACAGGTTCGCATCACCCGATGCGTCCACAAGGAGATCGACTAATGAGCAAGATCATGAAAGCCGCAGTGGTCCGCGCCTTCGGCCAGCCGTTGGAGATTGAGGAAGTGGCTGTGCCAACACCGGGCACAGGGCAGGTTCTAGTCAAGATTGAGGCGTGCGGTGTCTGTCATACCGACCTGCACGCCGCCGAAGGCGACTGGCCGCTCAAGCCAAATCCGCCTTTCATACCGGGGCATGAAGGTGTGGGCTATGTTGCCGAGGTCGGCGCTGGGGTGAAGCATGTCAAGGCCGGCGACCGAGTCGGCGTTCCCTGGCTGTACTCCGCCTGTGGCCATTGCGAGCATTGTCTCGGCGGCTGGGAGACATTGTGCGAATCGCAACAGAACACCGGCTACTCGGTGAATGGCGGCTTCGCCGAGTACGCGCTTGCCGATGCCGACTACGTCGGCCACTTGCCGAAGGGGATAGGCTTCGTCGATATCGCGCCTATCCTGTGCGCCGGCGTCACCGTCTATAAGGGTCTCAAGGTCACCGATACCAAGCCCGGCGACTGGGTTGTCATCTCCGGCATAGGGGGTTTGGGCCACATGGCGGTCCAATATGCGAAAGCGATGGGGCTCAACGTCGCCGCAGTTGATATCGACGATGGCAAACTCGAGCTCGCCACGCGTCTTGGAGCCACCCTCACCGTCAATGCGAAGACGACCGACCCTGTCGCCTTTATCAAGAAGGAAATCGGCGGCGCACACGGTGTGCTGGTCACTGCTGTGTCGCCAAAGGCCTTCTCGCAAGCGCTGGGCATGGTGCGAAGAGGCGGTACGGTCGCGCTGAACGGCTTGCCACCCGGGGACTTCCCGCTGCCCATCTTCGATGTGGTGCTCGGCGGCATCACCGTGCGCGGCTCTATTGTCGGCACACGGCTCGATCTGCAGGAGTCGCTGATCTTCGCCGAAGAGGGAAAGGTCAAGGCCACCGTCTCCACCGACAGCCTCGACAATATCAACAAGGTGTTCGAGCGCATGCGTCTAGGTGATATCGAAGGCCGGGTCGTGCTCGACCTCGCGCTGTAGGCCACCGGCAGCAAAGCGGCAGGCCGGGGGGTTGGGTCCTGGACCCCGCCCCCATGCGCACGGCACTAGGGAATGCCTACGGTTGAGCCGTTGCCGTCCAGCGTCGTAGAATCGTGGCACATCGGTTTGGGGGCCCAGCAATGTGTCTGGCTTCTCGTTGCGATTTCAGCCACGATTTCAGCCGCAATACCCGGCTACGACCGGCGCAGCCACGCCCGGCGTATCGGCAACTGGCGCTTTTTCGACCCGCTTCTCGCGATGAGGCAGGCGTCCGTCGCGGAATTGCCGGAAAACCCGCGCCATGATCCCGCTCATTGCCGTCAAAAGGCTCAGCAAAAGCTTTCCCGGTGTAAGGGCGCTTCACGAAATCCAGTTCGAGCTGATGGCGGGTGAAGTCCACACGGTCATGGGCGAGAATGGTGCCGGCAAGTCGACGCTGATGAAAATCCTCGCCGGCGTGTACACCCGGGATTCCGGCGAAATCCTCTATGACGGCCAGCCCGTCGACTTCTCAAGCCCGCGCGAGGCGCAGGCCATGGGCGTCTGCATCATTCATCAGGAACTCCAGCTGATGAACCATCTGAGCGTCGCCCAGAATATGTTCATCGGCCGCGAGCCGCGCGGACGCCTCGGCCTGTTCCTCGACGAAGACAAGCTCAACGAGCAAGCGCGCGAGATCCTTGCCCGCATGCATGTGAATCTCGACCCGCGCGCGGTTGTCGGCAGCCTCACCGTCGCCAGCCAGCAGATGGTCGAGATCGCCAAGGCCTTGTCCTTCGATTCGCGCGTCCTGATCATGGACGAGCCCACCTCCGCGCTCAACGACGCCGAGATCGCCGAGCTCTTTCGCATCATCCGGGAGCTCAAGAGCCGGGGCGTGGGAATCATCTATATCTCGCACAAGATGGACGAGCTGAAGCAGATTTCCGATCGCGTCACCGTGTTGCGTGACGGGGAATATGTAGCAACCGTTACCGCCCGCGACAGCAGCGTCGAAACGATCATCGGGATGATGGTGGGGCGAGCTTTGACCGACGCCGCGCCTTCTCGTAGTGTCGCAGGCGCAGGCGAAGTCGCGCTCGAAGTAAAAAATCTGAACGCCGGCCCGCTAGTCAGGGACGTGAGCTTCGCGCTGCGTAAAGGCGAAATATTGGGATTTGCGGGCCTGATGGGCGCCGGTCGAACCGAGGTAGCCCGAGCGGTCTTCGGCGCCGATCCGATTGAATCGGGTGACATTCAGGTGAAAGGCGTGAAGGTGACGATCAGGACGCCCAGCGACGCGGTGGCGCGCGGTATCGGCTATCTCTCGGAAGATCGCAAGCGCTTTGGCCTTGCGACCGGAATGGACGTCGAATCGAACATCGTGATGTCCAACCTGGGCAAATTCCTGTCGCTCAAGGTTTTCTTGCGCCGCGCCCAGATACGCCGGACAGCCTCGCATTTCATCAATCTGCTCGCCATTCGTACGCCCTCCGCGACGCAGGAAGTGCGGCTCCTGTCGGGCGGCAATCAACAGAAAATTGTCATCGCCAAATGGCTCGAGCGCGACTGCGACGTGCTGTTCTTCGACGAGCCGACGCGCGGCATCGACGTCGGCGCCAAGAGTGAAATCTACAAGCTCCTGCGCTCGCTCGCGGACCAGGGCAAGGCGATCGTGATGATCTCTTCCGAACTGCCGGAAATCTTGCGCATGAGCGACCGTATCGTCGTGATGTGCGAGGGCCGCATTACCGGCGAACTCTCATCCACGGAGGCGACGCAGGAGAGCATCATGCAATTGGCGACGCAGCGTGAAACCTTAAAAGCGGCATGAGTCTCTAGAGGAGAAGTCCGTTTTATGACACTGCCATCGGATACTTCCGCGCTGGGTAATCGGGGACGGGCGTCCGCCCTGAGAGCCCGGCTCTTCTCCCCTACCGCCCTGCAAAAGCTGCTCGCCTTCGGGAGCCTGGTCCTGCTGCTGGCCTTTTTCAGCTTCGCCTCGCCCGCGTTCATGCAGATGGACAATATGCTCGGGATTCTGCAGGCGACGGCGGTCAACGGCGTTCTGGCGATCGCCTGCACGTTCGTCATCATCACCGGAGGCATCGATTTGTCCGTCGGCACGTTGATGACTTTCACGGCGGTCATTTGCGGCGTGTTCCTGACCTATTGGCACTTGCCAATGTCGATCGGCGTCATTGCTGCGATTGGCACAGGCGCGCTCTGCGGGACGATTTCGGGCACCCTCACGGCGAAGATGAAGATACCGCCGTTCATTGCCACCTTGGGCATGATGCTGCTGCTGAAAGGGCTTTCGCTCGTCGTCTCGGCGGACAAACCCATCTATTTCTCCGACACCGAAAACTTCTACCGGATCTCTCAGGATTCGCTGATCGGCTATTTGATCCCGAGCCTGCCCATTCCGAACGCGGTGCTGATCCTGTTTTTCCTGGCGGTGGTGAGTTCGATCGCGCTGAATCGCACGGCGCTTGGCCGCTACACCTTCGCGCTCGGCAGCAACGAAGAAGCCGTGCGGCTTTCCGGCGTGAATGTCGATAGATGGAAGATCGCCATTTACGGCTTGAGCGGGGCAATTTGCGGCATCGCCGGATTGCTCATTGCCTCGCGCCTGAATTCGGCCCAGCCGGCGCTCGGCCAAGGTTATGAACTTGAAGCGATCGCGGCCGTGGTCATTGGCGGGACCTCGCTCAGCGGCGGTTCGGGCACGATTCTGGGCACGATCATCGGCGCCTTCATCATGAGCGTGCTGACCAACGGCCTGCGCATCATGTCAGTGGCGCAGGAATGGCAGATCGTGGTGACAGGTCTCATCATCATTCTGGCGGTCTATGCCGACATTTTGCGGCGCAAGAAAAGCTGATTAAAGCAGCGTAAAGCGGACTAAAGCGGACGAACGCTAACGCCGCACAAGACAAGATCAAGAAAAGGGAGCGCCAAGGCTCCCCCAACGGCTGAAGGTTGAAAGCCCACCTTAGGAGGAGAACCACCATGTTGAAAAGAAGACTCATCGGTGTCGTAGTCGGCGTTGGCACGCTCATTGGCGGGACCAGTCTGGTGCGCGCGGATGAACCCTACATCCCGCTTATTTCGAAAGGCTTCCAGCATCAGTTCTGGCAGGCCGTCAAAGCGGGCGCAGAACAGTCGGCGAAGGCGCAGAACGTCAGGATCTCCTTCGAGGGTCCGGAAACCGAGGCCATGGTCGACAAGCAGATCGACATGCTCTCGGCCGCGCTCGCGAAGAAGCCGCAGGCGATCGGCATTGCCGCGCTCGACAGCAAAGCAGCCATTCCGCTCTTGAAGCGGGCGCAGGCCGCCAAGATACCGGTCATCGCCTTCGACTCCGGCGTCGACAGCGACATT
>Ga0209901_1000835_pt1 | contig 10695 bp, 5 predicted proteins | sample OrgsoiDNA_201058_FD_185806 | JGI IMG/M metagenome (GOLD analysis project Ga0209901, IMG submission 185806) | Permafrost soil microbial communities from the Arctic, to analyse light accelerated degradation of dissolved organic matter (DOM) -... | ecosystem: Environmental > Terrestrial > Soil >...
TCGCGCACCACCTGGTCGAGCAGGAAGCTGCGCCGCTGCGCGCTGGCGCGGTCGACGGCCACCTGCTTGAAGCTGCTGACCAGGTCGGCCGCGCGTTGCAGGTTGCGCGTCGCGATGTCGGTGCCGGTCTGCACCGACACCAGGAACTCGTCGAGCACGGAGCGGCGCAGGCCGCCGTCGATCTGGATGCGGAACTGGTTCAGGTCGTCGCTGATGGTGCTCACCGCCATCAGGCCGTTGCCGACGGGCGTGTTCAGCTCGTGCGACACGCCGGCCACCAGCGCGCCCAGCGCCGCCATTTTTTCGGACTTCAGTATTTCCTTCTGGGTGTTTTTGACGATCTCGCGTATCGACGCCAGCAGGTTGCCGGCCTCGTCCTTCGGCCCGTTGTAGAGCTGCTGGCTCCAGTCGCCGGCGGCGATTTTCTTGGTGATGCGCACGGCGTCGAGCAGCGGTTCGGCGATGCTGCGCTGGACGGTGCGGAAAATGAACACGAAGCCGGCCACGGTCAGCGCGAAGATGGCGGCCAGCGTGATGCCCATGACCCTGATGCGCTGTCGCGCCGCCGCCTCGCCCATGCGGTTGCGCTGCCGCGCCAGCACCACCACGTCGTCGATGATGTGGCGTTGGCTTTCATAGGTCGCGGCCAGTTGCGCCAGCACGCGGGCCGACGCGGCGCGGTCGCCGCGTTGCAGGGCCGGCAGCTGGGCGTCGAAGGCCAGGCCGTAAAACGTCAGCGCCAGCGCGTGCGACTGCCGCAGGAATTTGTCGGCCAGCTGGCCTTGCAGCTGCGCCTTCAGCCAGTATTGATAGCGCTGCTGGTAGCCGTCCTCCAGCTGGTGCAGGCGCGCGGCCAGTTGCGACAGGCGCTCGCCGTCGCCGGCCGTGTCCATCTGCAGCGTGACCAGATAGGCTTCCAGCAGGTATTCCGGCGGCGGCAGGATGTCGGCCACCAGGTCCTGGCCCTGCATGATGCTTTCATAGATAGGGCCGTTGACCCGGATCTCGGACAGTGTGCGGTAGACGATGTAGCCGCACAGCGCGAAGCAGGCCAGCGAAAAAATCAGCAGCACACGGAAGCGCTGCTGGATACTGAGTTGCTCCAGCATGGGTAACTCCTGATTTCTCTATAGCAGGGTAAGTTTCCCACAATATACAACACGGCCGGCCCCACGGCTTTGTTAACTGGCCCTGACATTTGTATCACGGCGATCAGGTCACCGGCGCCGGGTTGAACAGCACCAAAGCGTTGTGCAGTTTCCACTGTTCGGCCCAGGTTTTCTTGCCGCTGGCGACGGCCAGCATCAGGTGGAACAACTCCCAGCCGATGTCGGCAATCTCGGCCTCGCCGCTGGCGATGCGGCCGGCGTTGATGTCCATCAGGTCGTGCCAGCGCGCGGCCAGCTCGTTGCGCGTGGCCACCTTGATCACCGGCACCTCGGCCAGGCCGTAGGGCGTGCCGCGGCCGGTGGTGAAGATGTGCAAATTCATGCCGGCGGCCAGTTGCAGCGTGCCGCAGATGAAGTCGCTGGCCGGCGTGGCGGCGTAGATCAAGCCCTTTTGCTTCAATTTTTCACCCGGCGCCAGCACGCCCGAGATCGGACTGGTGCCGGACTTGACGATCGAACCCATGGCCTTTTCGACGATGTTGGACAGGCCGCCTTTCTTGTTGCCCGGCGTGGTGTTGGCGCTGCGGTCGACGCCGCCGCGCTTCAGATAGTTGTCGTACCACGCCATCTCGCGGATCATCGCCTCGGCCACCTCGGCGTTGACGGCGCGCGAGGTCAGCTGGTCGATGCCGTCGCGCACCTCGGTCACTTCCGAAAACATCACGCTCGCGCCGGCGCGCACCAGCAGGTCGGTGGCGTAGCCGACGGCGGGGTTGGCCGTCACGCCGGAAAAGGCGTCGCTGCCGCCGCACTGCACGCCGACCACCAGCTCGGCGGCCGGGCAGGTCTCGCGGCGGCGCGCGTCGAGCACCTTCAGCTGCGCCTCGGCGGTGCGCATGATCGAAGCTATCATCGACTGGAAGCCGACGTGGCCGGCGTCCTGCAGGCATACCAGCGCCGGGTCGGCGCCGCCGCCGTTCTGGATAGGAATGGAGCCGGGCGGGAACAGCCGCGCCGGTTGCAGCTTTTCGCAGCCCAGGCTGACGACCATGGCCTGGCCGCCGAAGTTCGGATTCAAGCTGATGTTGCGCAGCGTGCGGATGGGCACCATCGCGTCCGGCGCGTCGATGGCCACGCCGCAGCCATAGCTGTGCTCCAGCCCGACCACGTCGTCGACGTTGGGGTAGAGCGGCAGCAGCTCGGCCTTGATGCGCCGCACCGCGTGCTCGACCACGCCGGCCACGCACTGCACGGTGGTGGTGATGGCCAGGATGTTGCGCGTGCCGACGCTGCCGTCGGGATTGCGGTAGCCCTCGAAGGTATAGCCGTCCAGCGGCGCCGGCGTGGGCGGCTTGACGGTGGCGATCGGCAGGTTGCTCAGTTCGCGCGCCGGCGGCAGCGTCACCTGCGCCTCGGCGATCCAGCTGCCGGCGGCCAGGTCCATCGCCGCGTGGCCGATGGTGACGTTGTAGCGCACGATGGCGTCGCCCTTGGCCAGCGCGCGCAAGGCCACCTTGTGGCCCTGCGGTATCGCTTGCAGCAGCGTCAGGCCGCTGGGGAACACGGCGCCGGCCGGCAAGCCGCCGTCGTTGACGACGATGGCGACGTTGTCGTTATCGTGCATGAGGATGTAGCGTGGTGGCGCGGTGCTGGCGGCGGACGTGGCTGTCGTCATTATGGCTTTCCTGTTAGCGGGGCCGCTGCGCCGCGGCGGGTCGTCCGTGGCGCGCCGGCCGCATGGGACGGTGTGTTTTTTCTCTCGACTGTGGCGTGCTTGCGACGCCTTTTTGGTCCTTGCCGGACACCGCCAAAAATGGCGTTTCAGCCCTGCAAGGCCGCTGGAAACGGGGTGCTTCAGAGCCGCTTCCACCAGTTGTACGATGAGTTCAGTATGCCAGAGAAAAAAATATCTGGCTAGTCCGCATTGCCTATTTGGTCTGACCACTTTAGAATGGCCTGACCAAATCATAATAAATGGCGGACCGCAAAGAGTCCGCGACATATAATCTAGCCCCAACCAGACCGCCGAGACCGGCCACCGCCATGCACAAGAAAACCGCCACGCCCGATGCCGCCAGCCAGGAAACCCGCTTGTACCGCGTGGTGGCCGACCGCATCCAGCAGCTGATCGTCGCCGAACGCATCGCGCCGGGCGAGCGCCTGCCGTCCGAACGCGACCTGGCCACCAAGCTCAGCGTCAGCCGCGCCTCGCTGCGCGAAGCCCTGATCGCGCTGGAGCTGGGTGGCGTGATCGAGGTGCGCGGCGGCTCCGGCGTCTACGTCAGCGAGCCGACGCTGCCGGCCGGCGGCTTGCCGGAAGCCGGCCCCGGCCCGTTCGAGGTGCTGTCGGCGCGCCGCTTGATCGAATCCGAAATCGCCGCCATCGCCGCGCGCGTGGCCACCGACGGCGCCATCGACGCCATCCTGCGCGCCGTGCAGGAGATGGAGCAGCACCACGCCAATTATGCGAGCAACGAGCAGGCCGACCGCAACTTCCACCTGGCCATCGCGCGCGCCACCGGCAACAGCGCGCTGGTGGGCGCGCTCGATTATCTGTGGGACCAGCGCGGCCGCCTGTGGCACAAATTGAAGGAGCATTTCCAGACCGAGGAACTGCGCCAGGAAACCTTGAACGACCATCGCCGCATCCTCGAAGCCATCGCGGCCCACGATCCGGCCGGCGCGCGCAAGGCCATGCGCGCCCACCTCGAACGCGTCACCCGGACGTTCTCGCGCGGCTAGCGGAGCGCCGGCACAACAGATCAAGCAGCACCAGTTTCAACACCGGCAGCGCAGACTGCCTTAGTACGGGCTCCACAGAGCGCCCGGCTAGCATTGAGTTATTGACCGTCTGTCACCTCGGCCCGGCTTAGCCCGCGGCCCTCGTCGACGCGGCACGGAGTACGCGAGGTGCTCCAACTAGCGCAGTGTGCCCACGGCACGGCGCATAACTTAATTAAAAAACGAAGGAGACTGTATGAACAAGCGCGACCACGCTGCTCGCCCGCGGCTTTTGCTTTCCACCATTTCGCTCGCCGTGCTGGCGCTGATGAATCAGGCCGCTGCCCAGGAGACCGATGATCCGGCCACCACCCGCGTCGAGGTGACCGGTTCCAGCATCAAGCGCCTGGCCAGCGAGGCGGCCCTGCCGGTGACCACCATCAAGGCCGAGGAATTCGCCGCGCGCGGCCTGACCACGCTGGCCGATGTGATGATGGCGCTGCCGCAGTCGGCCTCGCTGGAGCCGTCCAACGCCGGTGCCGGCACCAACATCAACTTGCGCGGCCTGGGCGTGAACCGCACGCTGGTGCTGCTCAACGGCCGCCGCCTGGCCAACGAAGCCATCTCCGACGGCTATGCCAACCTCGACGTGATTCCGATCAGCGCCTTGTCGCGCGTCGAGATCCTGCGCGACGGCGCCTCGTCGACCTACGGCTCGGACGCCATCGGCGGCGTGGTCAACTTCATCACCAAGCGCGACTTCGAGGGCCTGTCGGTGACCGGGCAGGAAGTGCTGCCCGAGCAAAAAGGCGGCGGCGACGAGCAGCGCGCCACCATCACCTTCGGCAAGGGCGTGCTGGCGCGCGACGGCTGGGCCGCCTACGGCACCATCGACTTCCACCAGCGCAGCCGCCTGGCCGCCGAGGACCGCGCCGACCTGAGCTCGAACGCGCTGCTCACCAGCATCGGCCGCGCACCGACGCTGGGCAGCGGCGGCTATGCCGACCCGGCCAACTTCACCACGGCCGCCAACAAGAACGCGCAAAATCCCTACTACGCCAGCGGCTGCGATGCGCCGTATTCGATCCAGGGCGCGAAGAACACCTGCATCCTCAACGCCAATGAATACGGCACCGCGCTGTACGCCAACCAGCAGCTCAGCTTCTACGGCCGCGCCACCAAGAACCTGGGCGACGACAACCAGCTCAGCATCGAATACACGCGCGGCCAGGAATACATCCTGTCGACCAAGAACCCGACCCAAAGCGTGGCCGTCAACGGCGTCAACGCGACGCTGCCGGCGAGCAGCCCCTGGTATCCGGGCGGCAGCGGCGGCGTGCCGGCCGTGGCCGGCCTGAACGGCAAGCCGCTGACGCTGACGTGGAGCGTGGCCGACCTGGGCCTGGCCACCACCAAGGACGTGCAGGTCAACCAGCGCCTGGTCGTCAGCGACGAGGGCCATGCCGGCGCCTGGGATTACAAGGGCGGCCTGGATTGGGGCTACAGCGAACGCAAGAACTACTACGAGTCCGGCTATGTGCTGGGCCAGGGCCTGCTCGACGGCTTGAGCAACGGCTCGCTGAATCCCTTCGGCCTGCAGGACGCGGCCGGCGACGCCTACCTGAAAAGCATAGGCGTGGACGGCGCGCTGGACCGCTATTCGCACAGCAGCTACCTCGGCCTGGACGCCAGTGCCAGCCGCGCCATCTTCGCGCTGCCCGGCGGCGACGCCATGTTCGCCGTCGGCGCCGATCTGCACCGCGACACCACCTCCGACACCAAGACCGCCATCACCGCGCTGGTCACCTACGCCAACTCCGGCCCGGCCCATGGCGAGGGCGCGCGCAACGTGGCCGCCGTGTACGCCGAGCTGGACCTGCCGGTCACGGCCAAGCTGGACCTGGATTTCGCGGCCCGCGACGACCATTTCAGCGACTACGGCAACACCATCAATCCCAAGGCCAGCTTCCGCTACGAAGTCAATAAAAGCCTGATGTTCCGCGGCTCGGCCAACACCGGCTTCCGCGCGCCGTCGCTGTTCGACGCCTACGGCTACCGCGTGGCCGGCGCCAACGGCACCACCGCCGCCAAGTGGGACGATCCGGTGCTGTGCCCCGGCGGCACGCCGGGCGTGGCCGGTACCGGCCACGCGCTGCCGGGCTACGTCGCCTCGACCGTCTGCAACACCACCTTGCCGAAGCAGACCGGCGCCAATCCCAACCTGGTGCCGGAGACCTCGCGCGGCTTCACGCTGGGCACGGTGATCGAGCCGACCAAGTCGCTGACCATGTCCTTCGACTACTGGAACATCCGCATGAAGCACATGCTGGCCAACTTGCCGGAGCAGGTCTATTTCCTCGACCCGGTCAAGTACGCCAGCCTGTTCGTGCGCAATCCGGACGGCACCATCAACTACATCAACAACACGACCATGAACCTGGGCGGCCAGAAGGCGGCCGGCGTCGACGTCTCGGGCACTTATACCTTCCCGCATTCGGCCTATGGCGACGTCAAGGTGCAGCTCGACGGCACCTACCTGACCCAGTTCGACAACCAGCTTGACGACGGCAGCGCCTTCGTCTCCAACATCGGCCAGTTCGGCCTGGCCAGCAACGGCACCACCAGCAGCTTCCCCATCATCACCTACCGCTGGAAGCACACGCTGGCGCTGAGCTATGCCAAGGACGCCTGGAGCACGCAGCTGACGCAGAACTACAACTCCAAGTACACCGACCAGAATCTGGTGGCGCAGCAGTACTGGCGCAACATCAACTCGTACAAGCTGTGGAACTGGACTACGACCTACACCGGCTTCAAGCACATCCAGGTCATCGCCGGCATCAGCAACCTGTTCAACGCGCCGCCGCCGGTCACCAACAGCAGCTTGTACAGCTTCGGTTATTTGAGCAGCGCCGCCAGCCCGATCGGCCGCGCCTACAACCTGCGCATGACGTACACCTTCTGACGGAGCGGGGATGCAGAATCATCGTGTAAACACTTTGGCGCCGCGCTCCGGCCGGCGCCACTTCCTGCGCGCCTTATCGGCAACGGCAGCGGCGGCGGCGGCCGGCACGCTGGCGCCGGGCGCCGTCGCGGCGGCAGTCGGCTCCGGCACCACCGAGCCCGACCCGTGGCTGCAGGCGCAGGCGATCATCGACCGCTTCGCCCAGCCGCTGGCGTTCCGCGCGCAGGACTTCCTCATCACCGACTTCGGCGCGGCGACCTGCGCGACGCGGCCGGCCACGGCGTGGATCTCGTTCACCGTCAAGGCCGACGTGCGCACCCCGCTGGCCGGCTCGCCCGACTGCTATCCGGCGATCACCGCCGCCATCGCCGCCTGCCACCAGGCCGGCGGCGGCCGCGTGGTGATCCCGGCGGGCACCTGGTACTGCGCCGGTCCCATCGTGCTGCGCTCGAACGTCCACGTGCATTTGAAGGCCGGCGCGCGCGTCTACTTCAGCAACAATCCGCTCGATTACGCCAAGTACGGCGAGCACGATTGCGGCCGCCACGGCAAGCTGTCGCTGACGCGCTGGGAGGGCAACGACGTGCTGAACTACTCGTCGCTGGTGTACGCCTACGGCCAGGACAACGTCGCCCTGACCGGCGAGGACTGGACCAGCATCCTCGATGGCCAGGCCGGCCTGATACCGGACGGCGAGGCCGACTGCTGGTGGTCGTGGAAGGGCCGTGAAAAGCCCAGCCACAGCGGCGACATCGCGGCCGGCGACGGCGGCTACGTCAAGCACACGCCGGGCAAGACCGAGGTCGATGTCAATCCATTGAACCCCGAATCGCTGCTGGCGGTGGCGCCGCATCTGACGCCCGAGCAGGCCGCGTTCATCCAGGGCCCGGACGCGCTGTGGCGCGCCGACGCCTGCTACCTGCGCACGCTGGCCGAGGCGCGCGTGCCGCTGGCGCAGCGGGTGTTCGGCATCGGCCACTATCTGCGGCCGCACGGCGTGCAATTCATCAGCTGCACCAACGTGCTGTTCGCCGGCTACCAGATCACCAACACGCCGTTCTGGCAGCACAACCCGGTCAACTGCCACCAAGTCCACGTGAAGGGCGTCTTCGCCAACAGCATGGGTCCGAACAACGACGGCTTCGACCCCGAGTCGTGCAGCGGCGTGCTGATCGAGGACAGCCAGTTCAACACCGGCGACGACTGCATCGCCATCGATTCGGGCAAGGGACCGGACATCCAGTACGGGCCGTGCAAGGACATCGTCATCCAGCGCTGCACCATGCAGAGCGGCCATGGCGCGCTGACCCTGGGCAGCATCATGTCGGGCGGGATAGAGAACATCTACGCGCAGCATCTGGTGTTCGAGAACAGCAACTGGAAGAACGATCCGCTCAACATCGCGATCCGCCTGAAGACCAATATGAGCCGCGGCGGCTACCTGCGCAATATGCATGTGCGCCACATCTCGATCCCGCACGGCATCCGCACCACGCCGGCGTTTTACAGCTCCTTGCCGGGATCGCTGATCCCGACCAAGAGCGTGGCCACGTCGGCCGGCGGCATCATCACCATCGACTGCGGCTACGATCCGGCCAGCGACAACGTGCGCACGCGGCCGCCCAGCGTCAGCCATGTGCGCATCTCCAACGTCACTTGCGCCAATGTCGAGACCAAGGCCGGGCCGCGCTCCTGCTACCAGGCGGTGGTGATACTCGGGCCGGTGGCGAGCGACTACAACGGGCCGGGCACGCCGACGGTGCTGCCGGTGTCCGACATCGTCATCAGCGATTGCGACCTCGGCACGCCGGCCAACGCCGCGCAGCCGCTGTACCTGTACAACGTGCAGGGACTCAAGCTGCAAAACGTGAAGCTGGACGGCAAGGCCATCGACCAGACCTATTCGGTCTGATTCCGGGGCGCCGCGGCGCGACGCCCGGCGCCTCTTTATCGAGAAGAGAGCAAAGATGAAATTCCGTTTTCTGGTCGCTGCCGCGTTGCTGGCATGCGCAGGCGGCGTCGCGCCTGTTGCGACATTTGCCGCCGCACCCGCCGGCGTAACATCCGCGAAGCCGATCCGCGTGATCCTGGTCGGCGACTCCACCATGGCCACCCGCAGCGGCTACGGCGACGCGTTCTGCGCGCGCTTCAACGCCGCCACCAGCTGCGTGAATCTGGCGCGCGGCGGCCGCAGCTCCGGCAGCTTCCGCGCCGAAGGCTTGTGGGACCACGTGCAGGCGCTGCTGCATGACGGCGGCGCGTATCGCGCCACGTATGTGCTGATCCAGTTCGGCCACAACGACCAGCCGGGCAAGCCCGGACGCTCGACCGACCTGGCCACCGAATTCCCGCGCAATATGGCGCGCTACGTGCGGGAAGTGCAGGCCGCAGGCGGCATGGCCGTACTGGTGACGCCGCTGACCCGGCGCACCTTCAAGGACAACGCGCTGGAAAATAATCTGCAACCGTGGGCCGAGGTCGTGCGCAACACCGCCGCGCAGCTGCACGCGCCGCTGCTGGATTTGAACGCGGAGAGTTTTACCGCGGTGCAGATGATGGGACAGGACGAAGCCGACACGCTGGCGATGGCGCCGCGTCCGGCCGGATATGGCGCGGCCGCGACATCGCTGCCTGCCGCTTCGGCCAGCGGCCCCGCATCCGCCCCGGCGCCGGCATCTGCGGCGGCAGCGGCATCGCCTTCATCGGCAGCGGCGGTGGAAGTGGCCGGCGCCGCCAAGTCGGCCTTCGACCGCACGCATCTCGGCGCAAAAGGCGCGGCCTATTTTTCGCGCATGGTGGCGCGCGAGCTGGCCATCGCGGTGCCCGACAGCGCCGGCGAATTCAAGCCGGAGGCCGCGCAATGAAGCCGCGTTTGACTTTGTGCCTGTGGATGCTGGCGAGCCTTGTGGTTGGCGGCGGCGCCTGTGCGCAGGATACGCGCAGCGTCAGCGAACCATCGCCGCCGCCGTCGTGCGCGGTGCTGACCGCCATCGGGCCGGCAGCCATCGTTGACGAAGCACCGCGCATACAGGCGGCCATCGACCACTGTGCCGCCGGCCACGCCGTGCGCCTGTCGGCCGGCGCGGAGCGCGCCGACTATCACGCCGGCCCGTTGGTGTTGCGCAGCGGCGTATCCTTGCTGATCGACGGCGGCGTGACGCTCTACGCCAGCACCAATCCATCCCTGTACCGCCGTAGCGATGCGCGTTGCGGCACGGTCGATGCGACAGGCCACGGCTGCCGTGCCTTCATCACGGCCGACCAGACCAGCGGCAGCGGCATCTACGGCGACGGCGTCATTGACGGCCAGGGCGGCCACGTGGTCGACGGCACCGGCGAATCGTGGTGGCAGATGGCACGCCGCGCGCAAAAGGAGGACGCGCGCCAGAACGTGCCGCGCCTGATCGAGATTAACGGCGGCGGCGACTTCACGCTGTATCGCATCGCGTTGCGCAACTCGCCCAACTTCCACGTCACGCTCAACCAGGTCGACGGCTTTACTGCGTGGGGCGTGCGCATCGACACGCCGGCCACTGCGCGCAACACCGATGGCATCGATCCCATCTCGTCGCGCAACATCACCATCGCCCACAGCGCGATCCGCACCGGCGATGACAACGTCGCCATCAAGGCCGGCCAGTACGGCGCCACCGAAAACGTCTCGATTCTGCACAACCGCTTTTACAGCGGCCATGGCATGTCGATCGGCAGCGAGACCAACGGCGGCTTGCGCCATATACTGGTCGACGATTTAAGCATGGACGGCACCACCTCCGGCCTGCGCATCAAGAGCGACGTCTCGCGCGGCGGCATCGTCGATGGCGTGCGTTATCACGACGTCTGCATGCGCGACGTGGCGACGCCGATCGACATCACCACCAATTACAATCCGCGCGCCGC
>Ga0209901_1000836_pt1 | contig 10685 bp, 11 predicted proteins | sample OrgsoiDNA_201058_FD_185806 | JGI IMG/M metagenome (GOLD analysis project Ga0209901, IMG submission 185806) | Permafrost soil microbial communities from the Arctic, to analyse light accelerated degradation of dissolved organic matter (DOM) -... | ecosystem: Environmental > Terrestrial > Soil >...
TGCCAGCGGCGCGGCTGCTGCTGCGAAAGCCACGCCGAACCTGAACAATCCGCTGGTGAGTACGGAGAAGCTGATCATCGTCGGGGCATCGACGGGCGGCACCGAAGCGATCCGCGAACTGTTGGTGCCGCTGCCGCCCGACGCGCCCGGCGTGATGATCGCGCAGCACATGCCACCCGGCTTCACGAAGTCGTTTGCACAACGCCTGAACGGCCTGTGCCGGATCGCGGTGAAAGAAGCCGAGCACGGCGAGCGTGTGCTGCCGGGCCATGCGTACATCGCACCTGGCGACGCCCATCTGGTGCTCGTGCGCAGTGGTGCTAACTATGTGGCGCATCTCTCCGATGCCCCGCCGGTCAACCGCCATCGTCCTTCGGTAGATGTGCTGTTCCGATCGGCTGCGCAGAACGCCGGCAAGAACGCGCTCGGCGTGATCCTGACCGGCATGGGCCGCGACGGCGCGCAGGGCATGCTGGAGATGCAGCAAGCCGGCGCGTACACCTTCGCGCAGGACGAGGCGAGCTGCGTGGTGTTCGGCATGCCGCGCGAGGCGATTGCAACGGGCGGGGTCAGCGAGATCGCACCGCTGGCGGAAATGACCCGGCGCGTGATGGCGCGGCTCAATTCAATGGGTGAACGGGCGCAGCGCGTTTAATCCACGCCCAAAAGAATTCGGATAGAAACGGGATAGAAACGCGGCGTGATGCGCCGCTTGAAGAAAACACAGGAATACAAGGAGCAGTGATGGTGGACAAGAACATGAAGATTTTGGTCGTCGACGACTTTCCGACGATGCGGCGCATTGTGCGAAACCTGCTGAAGGAACTGGGTTTCTCCAATGTCGATGAAGCCGAAGACGGCGCAGCCGGCCTTGCGCGTCTGCGCGGCGGCGGTTTCGAGTTCGTCATTTCCGACTGGAACATGCCGAACCTCGATGGCCTCGAAATGCTGAAGCAAATTCGCGGCGACGCCACGCTCGCCCATTTGCCCGTGCTGATGGTGACGGCGGAATCGAAGAAGGAAAATATCATCGCTGCGGCGCAGGCTGGCGCGAGCGGATACGTGGTCAAGCCGTTCACGGCCGCGACCCTCGACGAGAAGCTGTCGAAGATTCTCGAAAAGATGGCTAAGGCCGGGAGCTGATCGTGAACGAAATGACAAACCACGAGACGCTCATCGACGTCGAGCACGAAGCTGATGCATCGAGCGGCGACCGAATCCTCGCGCGCATTGGCCAGTTGACGCGGACCCTGCGCGATTCCATGCGCGAACTCGGCCTCGACAAGCAAGTGGAAGCCGCCGCCGAGATGGTGCCGGACGCACGCGACCGCCTGAAGTACGTCGCGACGATGACGGAGCAGGCCGCCGAGCGCGCACTGAACGCCATCGAGTTGGCGAAGCCGCTGCAGGAGACCATGCAGCGCGACGCACAGGCGCTCGATGCCCGCTGGGAGCAATGGTATGGCGCGCCGCTCGAGAACGCGGAAGTGAAGACCTTGTTGGCGGACACCCGGGGCTTTTTGCAGCAAGTGCCAGTGCACACGGTCGCGACGAATACTCAGTTACTCGAAATCATGCTCGCGCAGGATTTCCAGGATCTGACCGGCCAGGTGATCAAGAAGATTACCGACGTGGTGTATGTAATCGAGCAGCAATTGCTCAGCGTGTTGCTGGAAAACATCGCGCCCGAGCGGCGTGAACAATTTGCGGCACAGGCGGCGGCGCTGGCGGCAGCAGCCAGCTCGGTGGGCTCGACGGATACCTTGCTGAACGGTCCGCAGATCAATCCGGAAGGCCGTACCGACGTAGTCCAGGACCAGACTCAAGTCGACGATCTGCTCGCCAGTCTCGGCTTCTGAGGCTACGAACGGCTCGACGCGCGCGGGCTCGGCGCTGCGCATGCTCAGGTGCTGGCACTTGCTCGCGTCGAGCCGCTTCCCGCGGTATCAGTTCCCCGAAAGTCTTCTATCGGCGCTCGAACGTACGCGTTTGTACGAAGCGTCGTTTTTCCGGTTCCGACTCAATCGACTGGCATACTGGTAGAGCTTTCTTTTTGACTTTTGTGGCGAAGACGTTGCAGAAGGCAAAATAGCGAATATTGAGATAATCGAAACAGGGGACTTGAAGTGAACACTTCGATCATTTCATTGAGCTCGCGACGCGTAACTGCGCTCGCCAGCCTGGCAGCAGGGCTTACATTGAGCTTTCTGGCTGTATCGCCGGCTTATGCCGTGCTTGGCGGCGCGCCGATGACACCGCCCGCCGACGCCACCGTCAACACCGCCGTGTCGCATGCGGCGGTGTCAGCGGTTGCGTCCGCTGCGGGTGCTTCGGCCAGTTCTTACACGGTTCGCACCACGACGCTCGCCGTCGGGACGGTGGTGAACGAGTATGTCGGCACGGACGGCGTGGTATTTGGCATTGCGTGGCAAGGTCCAAGAATTCCCGATCTGCCGACCTTGCTCGGCAGCTATTTCCCTCAATACGTGCAAGGCATCCAGAATCAGCGTGCCAACGGCGGCGGCCGCGGCCCCGTCAGCGTGGCAGGCAGCGCGCTGGTGGTCCGCTCCGGCGGTCACATGGGCGCATTCGCCGGGCAGGCCTACCTGCCGCAGTCCTTGCCCGCGGGCGTCAGCCCCAGCGACATCCAATAACGGACGGAGACTTCTATTATGCGTCCGACGATTTCCACGTCTAATCCGACCCTGCGTTCGGGCCTGATCCGCTGGCTCGCCATGCTGAGCTTGTCGGTGTTGCTCGCTGCCTGCGGTGGCGGGGGCGGCGATTCAGGCAGCAGTTCTGTCAGCAGCAGTAGTGGCAGCAGCGGCAGTAGTGGCAGTTCCGGCAGTTCCGGCAGCATACCGATCGCCGCCACGGCGTCGAACACCGTGCCAATCACCGTGGGTCCCGGTGCAGAAAACTTCGTCAACATCCCGAACGTATCGGTGACGGTGTGTGCGCCCGGCACGAGCACGTGCCAGACGATCAACAACATCCAGCTCGATACCGGTTCGTACGGCTTGCGGCTGGCAAGCGACGCGGCGACGCAGATTTTGGGCAGCTTGCCGGTGGCCCAGTCGACGAGCGGTGGTCAACTGGCGGAATGCACGCAATTCGCCGACGGCTTCACATGGGGCACTGTGCGTACCGCCGACGTGAAGATTGGCGGCGAAACCGCGAGCGCCATCCCAATCCAGGTAGTGGGCGATCTGTCTGATTCCACGGTGCCGCTCAACGGCTGTATCAATGGCAGCAACGAAAGCACCTCGCGGCAACTGGGCGCGAACGGGATTCTGGGCGTGGGTGTTGCACCGACCGATTGCGGTGTGACCTGTACGAACGCTGCGACCAGTAACTACTACTCGTGCCCGAGCGGGACGGACTGTTCGGCCATTGCCGTGGCGGTTGCCCAGCAGGTGGTGAATCCGGTGACGAAGTTCGCGGTGGACAACAACGGTGTGATTGTGCAATTGCCGTCTGTGGCAACGTCGGCGGCGTCAGTGACCGGTACGTTGGTATTCGGCATTGGCACGCAGAGCAATAACGCGTTGGCCACCAGCGCGACGTCGTATCGCTCGACGGCCTTTGGTAACCTGGCTGGAACCTATAAGGGCGCGGCCACTACGACCATTATCGATTCAGGTTCGAATGGCTTGTTCTTCACCGACAGTTCGTTGGCGGGCTGCACGTCCACGTTCACCGACTTCTACTGTCCGAGCAGTGCGCAGGCGCTCAGTGCAACCGTTACCGGGGTGAATGGCGTGTCGGGCACGGTGAACTTCACGGTCCTGAACGCGCAGACGCTGGCTGCCAGCGGTACGAACTATGCACTTAATGGACTAGCCGGCAGCATTGGTTCATTCCCGACGCTGTTCGACTTTGGCCTACCGTTTTTCTTTGGCCGATATGTTTATGTCGGCTTTGACACCAACGGAAATCCGCCGTACATCGCGTTTTAGCTAACGTCTTTTTTTAGGAAAAACCCGGCGGATTCCTACCTCGCCGGGTTTTTTACTTTCCGCGTACAGGCGCGGTCATTCGCGTTGCCGGGCAAGGTCCTCTTCTCGCATGATGTCTCTGCGCAAAAGGCTCGGGGCTATGCCTAGCCGTTGCGTAAAAGCAGCCGTCATGTGGGCGTGGGAGGCAAAACCCGCTGCGAGCGCGATTTCGCGTAAATCGTGGTTGGACGTGCGCAACAGCAATCGGGCCTGCGCAAGACGCCGATCGATGAGATAGCTATGCGGGCTCTTTCCAGACGCGGCTTTGAACGTGCGAATAAAGAATCCTTCCGATAGTCCCACTGCCGCAGCCATTTCCCGAACGCTCAGTTCCCGGCTGATGTTTGCATCGATGAAGTCGTCGATTATTTTAAAGCGCGCTGATGTCATCCAGCGGGTAGCGACGGATTCGCTTAAAGAACCGGCGAGCTCGAGTTGAACCCGGTCGAAAAGCTCCGTCACCTTCTCCTCGATCGATAGAGCGGCGACGACGTTACCCAGAAGCGCGCTTCGGATGTTATGTGCCGCTGCGATGGCGGCCGGGTCTATCACGTCATTGAACTGCCGGGACTTGATCTGGTCAGTTTTCAAATCATTGTTGTTTGTGATGAGCAGATACTCTCCCCCTCTTGTTGAAGAAGAAAAGACCTCGCAACCGCTTGGTACAAAAGCGAGGCTGTTGGGCTTGGTACGAAATGGCTTGACCCGATCGCTTGCAAACGCGTGGACACCGGATTGACTTTCAAAGGCGAATCCGATTGTGGATTTATCAGGCCGATATGACGCCTCGTATGCACGCTGTGGCAGCAGCGTGATCCGAAATGTGCCCACCGCCGCCTCACGAATTAACTTATCTTTCACCTCGGCCATTTTTTGAGACAAGGGGTGCCCTCTTGATTTCGATGACCCACTCCGCCGTCGGGACGCATTTTAGGTCAGTTTTCTGATAGCGCTGTTTGCCGCGCGGTTTACGATAATAGACCCTAAGCATTCCATATCACTCGGATGAAACACTTTCTGATGATTTGATCTCATCTCAAAAATTGAGGTGCCCAGACGCGCGAATCAAGAAAAGAAAAAGTGGGCGGCCCGGCATGTCAGGACATTCCGACTCAGCTTGATGATGTGCCAGAGCACCCTTTGATCAACGATTTACGGCGGGTAGCGGGGGCAGGCTGATGGCTATGTTTAACCAAGCGGGATCGCGCATAAGAGACGTCGTCACAAATCTGCTCAAAGCAGCGTTGATGGAATGTTGTTCTCCCCGATTCGTCGATAAGACCATTTGTCATCCCTGCTTCGAGCATGCGATTCGAGAAGCGGAAAAAGATCTTGATGCGTTTGCGAGAAAAGATCCCGCATCACACGGGTCGATGGAAGCCATCGCTCTGGGTTACACGTCATACAAGGCAGTTGCACACTACCGGCTTGCCCACGCAATGATTTCAATGGTCCCCGCGAGCGATGCGGAAAGATCTGAACTGGACGCCAGCGTGTTCCTCATCTCGAGTCGGGGAAAACTGATGTCGGGCGCAGAGATACATGCTCGTTGCCAGATTGGCCGGCGTTTTGTTCTCGATCACGGATGCGGCACGGTCATTGGTGAGACCGCGGTACTCGGTGACGACTGCTATGTACTCGGAGGCGTCACGCTCGGTGCGGCGGGGATCGCGGGAAATGCACCCGGAAAGCGGCATCCGACGCTGGGTAACCGCGTTCAGGTCGGTGCCTTTAGTCGGATATTCGGCTGCGTCGAGATTGGTGACGACGTGTTCATCGGCCCTCATTGCGTCATCAAGGAGGACATCGCGGCAGGATCCATCGTCACGCTAAAAACTCAACTCCAAATTACCCGCGGGCCGCAATGCCGCGATGGTTGCAACCAGCTCATCACCGCAGCGATATAAAAATCATGTTTGCTCTGAATCGGAAAACACAGAAGCGGTATTACGACGATCCGTCTTTAGGGGAGTGCATCGCTCACGTCGTGAAGGTCGACGGAAACCGTGTCGAACTCGACGCAACCGTGGCCTATCCCGAGGGTGGCGGGCAGGACGCTGATCAAGGAATGATCGTCCTTCCCGATGGCCGCCAGATCCGCTTTATTCATGTGCGGAAGATGTACGGGAATCGGGCAATGATCCCGGATTTTCCTGACATTCAGGTGGATGGAATCATCGAACATGTCGTTCACGAGGACGATGTGGCGCTCTTGGCGTTGCTCACAGAGGGCCGGCAGGTAGTGGTGTGCATTGACCGGTTGCGACGGGCCCGGCTGTCGCTTAGCCATACGGCATCGCACCTCCTTTATCTCGGCGTGATGGATGTGCGGCCAGATGCCATTGCCGCGACGTTGGGGTGTCACATCCGGCCCTATGCCGCCCGATTTGATTTTGGTATTGCCGATCGATTCAAAGCCGAAGAAGTGGCTGAAATCGAACGGCTTGCCAATGCGCTGGTGTCACGTGGAAGCGCAGTGCGCGTGTATGCGCATGAACAGTATTCCGACGCCCGCTACTGGGAATGCGAAGGAAAAGTGATTCCGTGCGGCGGTACGCACATCTTGTCGACTGCGCCAATCGGTCCCATGCAGGTAAGTCGAAAAAGCCTGGGCAAGTGCAAGGAACGGCTGTCCGTCAACTTTCATGAAGCAATGTTCGATCTTCGCTCATGAACGATAGCCGCCGATCATCCATGCACGCACACAGGACCTTTGTATGAGCGCAGATATCCTCGTGGACGATAGTAAATCGCCCACCCAAAGGCGTCTCCCGGGCGCTACGTATGTTCTGTTCTTCTGCCAGGCCGTCAACCTCACTGCGGCGGTCATTTCGGTCACGATCGCGGCCCTCGTCGGGGCGAAGTTGGCGCCGAACCCGGCACTGGCTACCGTGCCATACGGTCTGCAATTTGCGGTCGTCGCGTTGCTTACCTATCCGGCCGCCGGTTTCATGCGCCGATTCAGCCGCAAAACGGGATTTTTGCTGGGTGCGGTTCTGCTGGTCGCTGCCGGATTGGTCGGGTATGACGCGGTCAACCGTTCAAGCTTCATCGGATTGGTAGTCGCTCATGCTCTGCTGGGCGCCTACGTGGCCTTCGCAAATTATTATCGATTCGCAGCGGTCGATAACTTGCCATCCGAGTTGCGATCCAAAGGTTTGTCGCTTGTTGTTGCGGGCGGCATAGTCGCGGCGGTGACCGGGCCCCTCGTGTCTATTGGCCTGCAAGATGTTGCTGGATTTTCACCGTATTCCCTTTGTTACGCGTCGTTTATCGCGTTGGGCATCATTACCATGGGCCTCATGAGCGTCTGGAGGCCGGGCGTTCCGCTCATTCGTAAAACGCCGGAGGTCCAATACCCGGTGGCCGCTTTCACAGGACCTCTGTTCCTCGCCATGTTTGCGTCAGCGAGCGGCTACTTCATCATGAACCTTTTGATGGTGCAGGCATCGCTCGTGATGGAGGCAATGTGCGTGTCATTCAAAGCCAACACATTCGCCGTACAGGGACATGTATTCGCGATGTTCGCGCCGTCATTTGTCACAGGAGCGCTGATATCGAAAATCGGCTTTCGAAAGACGCTATTGGCGGGTTTCGTGCTGCTTATAGCCGCTTCATTGCTCGGGATGTGGAATCTGGGCTTCGGTGCGATGGTGGTAGGGTTACTGCTGCTTGGAGTAGGTTGGAATCTCAGTTATGTCGGCGGGGGTGCGCTGCTCGCCGGACAGTTAACGGATCAGAGCCGGCACCGGCTCCAGGGTATCAACGATTCAGCTATCGCCATTTGCGCGACGTTTGGCGCGTTTGCGCCGTCGCTGTTGCAAACGACGATCGGATGGCAGAACACGAACTTGCTTTGCCTGTGTATCAGCGCTGTCGGCTGCGTTCTTACCTGGATCATTCTTCGAAACCGCCTGCCGGCGAGCGCGCTATGACAGGCGCAACTAGCGGACTTACATCGGGGAAGCAGGGCCTCGCAGAATCGCGCCCTGTTACGGAACTTCAGGAGGTACTGCCGGGGTTGTTAGCCAAATTCGAATGCAACAATGCTGGAGGAAGCCACAAGGTTCGGGCGGCGCGCTTCATTGTTGATTCCGCAATCGCGTCGGGCGCCATTGTTCCCGGGAAATCGACCGTGATTGAAAAGACCGGTGGAAATTTCGGGTTCGGACTTGCCATCGTCTGCCGGTCTCACAATATTCGAGTCGAACTTGCGGTAGGACTGGGTTTCAGTCCGATCAAGCGCCACTACCTCGACCTGGTCGGGGCTCACTTGATTGGCGTGAAGATGCTGCAGGACGGCGCGACACCCCGCGAAGTCGTGGAATGGCATCTTGAACATGCAGAAGCGTTGGGGCGGCATTATTTTTATACAGATCAATTCAGCAACGGAGCAAGCGTCGCCGCGCACGAATTTGAAACCGGGCCAGAAATCGCGGAGCAACTCAAGGCATGGCCAAACGTCCGGAAGTTGACGTTTGTCGCTTGCGCGGGTACCGGCGCAAGCCTCTCCGGCATTGCCAGAGGATTGATATCGGCAGGATATGTTGTTGATGTGATTCTCGTGGAACCTGCGGGCTGTGATTCCCGAAGCAATGTTTTCGTCGAGCACAAACTCGAAGGTATGTCAGTCGGTGTCGCACCACCCTTCCTGGACTGGAGCTTGATCACGGAAACACGTGCCATCACTCATGAGAGTGCTGTCGCGGCGCAACTTGCATTTGCTCAACGCACCGGGTATCTGGTTGGCAACACCACTTCTGCTTGTTTGTCGGTTGCGGTCCCGCTCGCAGCCACAATGCTGGCTGATCAGACGGTACTGTCGGTCATTTATGACTCTGGTCTATGGTACGCGCCAGCTCTTCGGTCCGCCGATAACGGGCACGTGGGACATCGGCTTTCGCTCATGCGATAGCGCAAGGCTTAATGCATTACCGTGCAGCGGCGTTTTACGCCCGTGCGGTGACGCGCGCGTCGGGGTATCAATTGTCTGGTGAAACGCTGATTTAGCCGACGAAGTTAACTTTGATCGCCGCCGCGCCGCGAGCCGCTTGCGGGCGCGGCAGGGGCATCTGATCTCGAGGCAAAGCCCGAAACCTCATTCCCCCGCGCGCGGTTTCCTCGGCGCCTTCTCCATCAAGCGGTCATACAGCCAGCGCGGCACCACGTGCAGCAGCGAACCGGCTACGCGCATCTGCCAGGGAAACGTTGCAAACCGCACTTTCCTCGCGATCGCATCGGCGCTTTTGGCGGCGAATACATTCGCGTCCATCAGGAAGGGCATCGGATACGGATTGTGCTCGGTCATCGCGGTGCGGATATAACCCGGCGCAATGGTCACCACCGATACCCCCTTCGGCCGCATCTCCACCCGCAACGCTTCGAGATACTTCAGCGCCGCCGATTTCGACGCGCTGTACGCGCCCGAACCCGGCAAGCCGCGAATGCCCGCAACACTCGCTATGCCAACCAGCGTGCCGCGCCGCTCCGCGACCATGCGGGCGACAAACGGCTCAAACGTCGCGATCATCCCGAAGTAGTTGATATCCATCACGTCGCGAAAGGTATCGAGGTCGCCATGACCGGTCAGCGCGCCGCGGCTGACACCGGCGTTGGCGATCACCACGTCGGCGCCGCCATGCTGCGCGCAGAATTGCGCCGCGGCGTGGCCGAGCGCGGCGGCGTCGCGGACATCGGCCGGATAGATCGAGATGGAATGGGAGGGAAAGCGTGCGGCGAATGCCGCGAGGGTGTCGCCACGACGGGCAACGAGGCCAAGCACCGCACCGCGCCGCAGATATTCCTCGGCGAGCGCGAGGCCAATGCCGCTGGATGCGCCGGTGATGAAAACTCTCAGCCGGGCTGGCGTGGCGCCATTGCCCGGCGTGTCCTTCATGGCGGCGCTCACGCCTTTACATCTTCTTCGCGCGGATCTGGGCGACGAGGAAATCGAGGACCTGAATCGTGCCCGGCAGGCTGTTGGTGGTGGCCGGACCCGTTTCGTACTTGCCCTGCACGGCGAGCGTCGGCACGCCGTCGATCTTGTAGTCCTGCATCAGCTTGGTATCGCGTTGCAGATCGCTTTGCGTCGAGAAGGAGTTGTACGCGTCGAGATACTTCTTCTTGTCGACACCTTGCGTGGCGAGGAACGTAGCCTGCGCTTCCGGCGTCAGCAGATAGTTCTTCTTCACGTGGATCTCGTTGAACACGGCGGGCGTCAGCTTGTCCGCGAGGCCGAGTGCGTCGAGGGCGTGATACATCTTCGAGTGCGGGATGAAGTCGTCGCGGAAGGCCACCGGCACGCGCTTGAAGACGACATCAGGACCTTGCTTCTTGATCCACGCTTCCAGATACGGGTCGAATTCGTTGCAGTGCGGGCAGCCGTACCACATGAACTCGATCACTTCGATCTTGCCCTGCGCGTCCACCGGCTGCGCGGCTTGCAGCACCGTGTAGTCGGTGCCCGCAACGGGCGCTGCCGGCGATGCGTGCGCCGCATTCATGGCGCTCAGGGTGCCGGCCGCGAGGCCGAGGGAGAGAGCGAGGGCGCTGAAGAATTTTTTCATAATGACCGAGAAAGGGCGTGGAGACGCAAAAGGGGAACACACGACGCTTAAAGGAAGCTTAAACCGCAAGCTTGAACCGGCCGGGCTGCGCCGCTGCAGGCCGTGCCTTGCGATAGCCCGG
>Ga0209901_1000838_pt1 | contig 10680 bp, 8 predicted proteins | sample OrgsoiDNA_201058_FD_185806 | JGI IMG/M metagenome (GOLD analysis project Ga0209901, IMG submission 185806) | Permafrost soil microbial communities from the Arctic, to analyse light accelerated degradation of dissolved organic matter (DOM) -... | ecosystem: Environmental > Terrestrial > Soil >...
AACGCGTCACCGCCTCTGATCGAATTGCTTGGGGCCCGTTGGGTGACGGAGGCTCCCGTTGTCGCGCTCGCGTGGGACGTTGCGGGTTTCCATGCGGGATTTGCGCTGGGTGACGGCACGGTGGCGCTCGCGACTGGTGAGTGGCCTGGTGGCCCGGCGCTCAAGCCCCGTCAGAGTGGTGGAGTCGAGTTCGTGCAGGCGCGGGAACCGCCGGCGCCGGTGGCGCGATTCAGTGTGCATGACGGCACTTGCCTGGCGCTTGCTGCCGATCCTGAAGGAGGATTTCTCAGCGGTGGGGACGACGGGCGGCTGGTCCATCTGAAGGTAGACGGCACGAGCGAGGTCCTCGTCGATGTCGACGGTGAATGGATCGATCTCGTGGCAACGAGTGCGGCCGGTCGGGCCTATGCAACTGGCCGCCGGGTTCACTGGCTAGGAGCGAGGCCGGCCAGTCTCCCGTTGCCGGGTTCGGCAACCGCTCTTGCTTTTAATGTCGCGGGCGATCAGCTGGCGATCGCCCATCACGGCGGAGTCACGCTATGGCCGGTTGACGCCCATGTTCCCCGCCTGCTTAGATGGCCAGGCTATCACCGCAGCGTTGCATGGAGTCCCGATGGCCGCTATCTCGTGAGCGGCATGGAGGAGAACGCTCTGCACGGGTGGCGGTTGCCGGACGGCAGCGACATCGAGATGGGCGGTTATCCCGGACAACCCCGGTCGTTATCGTTTTCGGCGGACGGCCGGGTGTTGGTCACGAGCGGCGGTCCGCGAGCGGTTTGCTGGCGATTCGACCCGCCCGGCGGTGACGACCAGCCGCGAGAATGCGGCATTACGGGCAAGACCCCGGTCACTCAGGTGGCTTGCCATCCTACGCATCCATTGATTGCCGTCGGTTACCACAATGGCGCTGTACTGCTGTGCCAGCCGGGCGGGAGTGATGTTCTGTTTGTCAAAGGGGCTGACGCCAGTCCTGTCAGTGCCATCGCCTGGTCGCCCGATGGCGGACGCCTGGCAATGGGCACGGAGGCCGGTGCTATTGGGCTGGTGTCGTTGCCGGAGGCGCTGTTTCATTTCGGAAGCCCGCAATGAAGGGACGGGCAACATCCATTACATAAAGAAGGAGACAACCATGAACAACGAACAACTCTCGAAGGACCAGTTTTTCGAGCGACTGGGAGCGATTGGCGACGAAATGATCGCGGCTTACGGCAAAGACTTTGCGATGGGCGCCCTGGTCCTCGCCGCGCGTTTCATCGCGGAGGGGAAGCCACGTGGTGATACGCCCCAGAGCGTGATTTATACGGGGGAGCAGCGCGGAGGCGTGGGGCTGTAGACGGTGGTGCATCGAGGCTCAGGTTTGGTTGGTCGGGTGTCGATGCAGCAACACCATTCGAATTCGTCTCCTGTTCGCTGCGGCATGTAATCGGTGAAAGCCGCGACTAAAACCAATCTTTTTGTCTTCATATAAATAATTTGGCATCCTGATTGATAGGAAGAATCTGCGTTCCTTCGCATCATCGTTACATGTCTGCTGAGCAACAACGGATCGCAACCAGGATCGTCCCAATATCGGACAGGTGCGCTGAATGCGAATGTCGCATAACAAAACAGAATGCGGTGCCTGCGTCTTGCGCAAATAACCTTATGTACCGCACAGCCTTATGAGGCGGGATATGAGCCCCGTTGGCACGCTAATCGCTCTATGAGTACAGATCGAGACCTAAGTGTCGATGATCCGAAGTACAAAAAAACGACAGGAGGCATGGCTCGTGAAGACCGGACCGGGACATCCGTTTGTTCAACATTCCCGCGCCACCTTTTATTCGCGACCGTGACCACCGGCCTGTGTGGTTGATTGTTGACTCTGGCCGTGGCATCAACCGGCCCTGCCCGTAGCGCCGCCGTATGACAGTGAAATGCGACTGTGAACGACGACGGTGACACATGAAATAGAAAAGGAGAGCTCAATGTCTGACGGATTAACCCTTAACAAGATCACGTCCCAGCGTGGGATCAGCATTGGCGAGGCGGCACGCCGCGTCGCCGACCTCGGTTGGACGCCCAGTTACGTTCAGGAAGCGATGACCTTCCCGACGGACTACAAGATCAGCAAGGCGCCACGCGACCCGATGAAACAGGTGCTGCGCTCCTATTTTCCGATGCAGGAGGAAAAGGATAACCGCGTCTACGGCGCGCTCGATGCGGCGTTGCGCGGCGACATGTTCCGCAACGTCCAGCCACGTTGGGTCGAGTGGATGAAGCTGTTCCTGGCGATCATTCCCTTCCCGGAAATCTCGGCGGCGCGGTCGATGGCGATGCTCGGCCGCCTCGCCCCCGGCGAAGAACTGCGCACCGGTTTCACCATGCAGATGGTCGACGAGTTCCGGCACTCGACCATCCAGATGAACCTCAAGAAGTGGTACATGGAGAACTATATCGACCCGGCCGGGTTCGATATCACGGAGGCGGCATTCGGCAAGTGCTACGCAACCACGATCGGTCGCCAGTTTGCCGAAGGCTTCCTGACCGGCGATGCCGTCACCGCGGCGAACGTATTCCTGCAAGTGGTTGCTGAAACGGCATTCACGAACACCTTGTTCGTCGCGATGCCTTCAGAAGCCGCGCGAAACGGCGACTATGCGTTGCCGACAGTGTTCCTCTCGGTGCAGTCCGACGAAAGCCGGCATATTGGCAACGGCCATTCGCTGGTGATGTCGGTGATCAATGATCCGGACAATCATCTTTTGCTGGAGCGCGATCTGCGCTACGCCTTTTGGCAAAACCACGCCATTGTGGATGCGGCGATCGGTACGTTCATAGAATACGGCACCACCGACCGGGACAAGAACAAGGAATCGTACGTCGAGTTGTGGCACCGGTGGATCTATGAGGATTACTACCGTACGTACATGCTGCCGCTGGAGAAATACGGTATCAAGATTCACCACGATGACGTTGGGGCAGCCTGGGATCGCCTGGTGAAGAAGAATTATGTTCACAAGGTCGCACAGTTCTTCTCGGTGGGCTGGCCGGTCAACTTCTGGCGTATCGAGGCGCAGACCGAAAAGGACTTCGAGTGGTTCGAGCACAAGTATCCGGGCTGGTACGCCGAATTCGGCGACTACTGGAAGTGGTACGCGAAGAAGAGCATACCTGGCGAGACCAACATGCTGTTCGACCAGGAGAACGGTTACGTGTACCCGCACCGCTGCTGGAGTTGTCTGGTGCCGTGCCTGATCCGGGAGGACTTCGTAGTCGACGAGGTGGAAGGGCAGCTGTACACCTATTGCTCGGAGCTGTGCCGCTGGACCCACAAGGTAGCGTTCGCCTCGGAATACGAAGGGCGGCCGACGCCGGCCATGGGGCGCTTCAGTGGACGCCGCGAATGGGAAGAGTGCTACCACGGCTGGGATCTCGCCGATTGCATCAAGGATCTCGGTTTTGTGCGCAGCGACGGCAAGACCCTGGTGCCGCAACCGCATCTGCAGTTCGACGACAGGAACATGTGGACGCTCGACCATGTTCGCGGTCATACGATCCAGAGCCCGATCGTTCTGATACGGGGCATGACGCCGGAGCAGCGCGAGAAGCACATCGCCGAATATCGAGCGGGTTTCAAGATTAATCCGGTGAATTGAAGAAGCGATGCCGTCCGGGAGTGAGAGTTTCACTCCCGGACGAATCAGGAGGGCGCGATGAGCAGCATGACCGATATGCAATGGAAGAGGGATGCCATGCCGGAAACAGTCGACTATCAGACAGTTCATATAGTGCGATTCGAGCCTGTCGGCGTCGAGATGGAGGTCGCCGAGGGCGAGACTGTGCTGGATGCCGCGTTTCGCCAGGGCATCTCGGTGATGCACGGATGTAAGGAAGGACAGTGCAGCAGTTGCAAGTCCCTGTTGATCGAAGGCGACGTCGAGTTGAAGAAGTACTCAACCTTCGCGCTGCCCGACTATGAGCGCGAGACGAATCACATCTTGTTGTGCAGGACGCTCGCGTTCAGTGACCTGACTGTGGAGTTGCTGAACTACGACGAAGACCTGATGCGCCGCTCAATCGCGGTGAAGGAATTCGGAGCAACGCTGACGAAGATCAGCGCGCTGACGCATGACATCAGGTTGCTCGAAGTAGAGTTGGATCAGCCTCTGCGGTTTTGGGCCGGACAGTATGTTGACCTGACCATTCCGGGGATGGACATCACACGGTCGTTCTCCATGGCGAGCGTACCAAGCGAGCCAGGGGGCCAGACGAGTCTCGCGTTCATCATCAAGAAATACCCCAATGGCGCGTTCTCTTCTCAACTCGATGACGGCCTCAAGCCGGGCGATCGGTTAGTGGCGAAGGGACCGTACGGCACCTGCTTCCGACGAGAGGAGCAGCCTGGGCCAATGGTGCTGGTGGGCGGCGGCTCAGGAATGTCTCCGCTGTGGTCGATCCTCAACGATCTCGTCCAGAGTGGCGAGCAAAGGCCGGTGCGTTTCTTCTACGGCGCGCGTACCCGTCGCGACTTGTTCTATCTCGACGACTTCGCCGAACTCACGGAGAAACTGCCCGACTTCCGCTTTATCCCCGCGCTTTCGCACGCTGAGGCGGGCGATGACTGGACCGGCGAGACGGGCTTCATTCACGAGGTGCTCGGACGGACCTTGCGCGAGGAAAAGCTAGCCGGCGAGATCGATGCTTATACGTGTGGTCCGACACCGATGATCGACGCGGTGATGCCCGTGCTGCAAATGGCCGGCGTTTCGCCCGAGCGGCTTTATTTCGACAAGTTCACCCAGGCGGTTCGCTGACCGGTCCCTGGCAGGGCTGCAGACTCGAAGTTCCGATAACTGAAAGACGAAGGAGGATCGACATGAGCACCACGATAGAGCAACCGGCACCGTTCGCATCAGGCGCGGCCGGCGCGGCCCAGTTCGCTGGCTGGGACAGTCGCAAGTACAACTACTTCGAGCCCAAGGGGCGCAAGGCATCCCACTACGAGGACATGACCGTCGACGTTCAGCCGGACCCGAAGCGCTACCTGCTGCAGGACTGGATCATCTCGTTCGCCGATGGCACGCCGACCTATTCGGAAACATGGACCGCTGCCAAATGCACGGATTGGCACAAGTTCCGCGCGGTCGATGAGGAATGGGAGCGGACCCACTACCAGCGCCAGTCGACGATCATCGGCATGATCAGCAGCGCTATCAGCAATGCCCGGCGCTCGGGCGCGGTGAAGCGTTTCGACAAGACGTGGCTCAAGGTGCTGGAGCAGCATCTTGGCGCATACAAGCATGCAGAGTTTGGCTTGGGTACGGCGACCATGCATGCGCAGCGCTATGGCGTGACGCAGATGATCAACAGCGCCATCCTCACGAATGCATCGTACAAGCTGCGTTTCGCACAGGATCTGACGTTGTACTTGGGCGAGATCGCACTGGACGCGCCGAATCTCGACCTCGACGCCGGCAAGTCTCACTGGCTGACCGACCCGATCTGGCAGGAAACGCGCCGTGCAGTGGAGGCTATTGGCGGTGCAACCGACTTCCTCGAAAAGTACTTCGCGGTGAACGTGGTGTTCGAGCCGTTGGTGGCCGACCTGTTCCGCAGTGGTTTCATCATGCAGATGGCCGCATCGCAAAACGACTTCCTGACGCCTACCGTAGTTTCCGCAGCCGAGGGCGACTATGAGCGCAACCTGGCCAACGCGGTGGAGCTGTTTCACATGCTTGCCAATGACCCGAAGCATGGGGACGCCAACCGAAAGCTCTTCGGCGAATGGCTGGAAAAGCACGGCGCCCTGGCATCTGAAGCAGCGAAGCACCTGCAGCCGATCTGGTCGATCCCGCATGTCAAGGTGGTGCAGTTTAACGACAGCCTGAACAGTTCGATAGAGCGCGCCGAGATGATTGCTCGCGAGATCGGCATTCATTTTCCACTGGCGATCCGGGCCTGACCCATCCCTTGGCAATCCTTTGGCAAGCCCTTTTGTAATCCGAGCTAACCGGGAAGAGGAGTACACGATGTCAGTGCATACCGACAACATTTTCAAGTCGATGAAGGACGTTCGTTTCGAGCAGACCGTTTCTCATCAGTGCGGCGTCACCATGAACGATAGTGTCGAGGCGCGCGCTATTGCGGAGTTGATGGCGCAAAAACCCGGCATCACGGTGACCTACCTGCCCGCGATGATTCGTATAGACGGCCAGGGGAAGATCGAGTTCAAGATGACTGAGATCAGCGAATCGCTTGGCCGCGAGATGACCCCGCATCTGTTCGAAATTTCCACCTCGACCCATTACGGGCGAATGGTGATGATCGACGACAACACCGTCGTGCTGTTCGGCAACATGGATGACGCCATGGCTTACGAGTGACCCCTGGCCCCTACCGTACCGCACCTCGTGACCGGCTTTGCGTGACCTTTGCGTGACATGAAGTCGGTCGCCTTTCGCACAACCATGGAGACAATGTCATGTATCGAACCACGGACGGTGAAGAGATCTTCATTATTGACGGGCACGTCCATCTTTGGGACGGCAGCAAGGCCAACCTGAAGAATGTGCATGGCCAGCAGTTCATCGATTGCTTCTATGCCTATCATTCGAACCTGAGCCCCAAGGAGTATTTGTGGCCAAAGGAGAAGTTCGACAAGTACGGAGAAGAAGCCATGTACAGCGACCTCTTCGTCACAGGCTACGACGACATGGCGATCTGTCAGCCGACGTATCTGACGGACTTCTACAAGAACGGCTTCAACACGACCGAGTCCAATTATGTGTTGAAGGGCAAATACCCGAATCGGTTTATCGTCAACGGCGCATTCGACCCGCGCGACGGCGAGGCCGGGCTCGATCGCCTGGACGAGTTGTCCGAGCGCTACAAGATCCAGGGCGTCAAGCTCTATACCGCCGAATGGCGCGGTGACAGCAAGGGTTACAAGCTGTCGGACCCGGGCGTACAGAGATACTTCGAGCGTTGCGAAAAGCTGGGTATCAAGAACATCCACGTCCACAAGGGCCCGACAATCCTGCCGCTGAACCGCGATGCTTTCGATGTTGCCGACGTCGACGACGCAGCGACGAGCTTCCAGAACCTGAACTTCATTGTCGAGCACTGCGGCTTGCCGCGCCTGGACGATTTCTGCTGGATCGCGACGCAAGAAACCAACGTGTATGGTGGCCTCGCGGTGGTGCTGCCGTTCATTCACACGCGCCCGGAGTATTTCGCGCATGTGATTTCGGAGCTGCTTTTCTGGATAGGTGAAGACAAAATCCTGTATGGCAGCGACTACGGTATCTGGTCGCCGAAGTGGCTGATCGAGAAGTTCATGGCGTTCGAACTGCCTGAATCCGTCAGCAAGGAGACCGGCGTTCAATTGTCACTGACAGCGAAGAAAAAAATCCTTGGGCTCAACGCGGCGCGGTTGTATGGCATCGATATAGACGCGCAGAAGAAGCTGCTGGCTGACACGCGCCAGACGGCCACGGTATGACCATCATGGCAGCCGACGTTACGGTTGAGCGGACCGCGGAGGTGTGGGCGCGGCTCGAGTCCGTGATCGATCCCGAACTCGACGAATCGGTGACGGAACTGGGTTTCGTCACCAGCGTGGGGGTCGATGCCGGCGGACAGGTTCGCATCGATTTCCGATTGCCGACCTACTGGTGCGCCGCCAATTTCGCGTTCCTGATGGCCGACGACATGCGTATTGCCGTCGCGGCCTTGCCGTGGGTCGAGAAGGTCACGGTGGGTCTTGGCGAGCACATGTATGCCGACGAGATTAATCGCGGCGTCGCGGCGGGGCTGTCGTTCCAGGCTACTTTTGGTAGTGAAGCCAGCGGCGAACTGGAGGAAGTTCGCCGGACCTTCATGGTCAAGGCCTTCCAGCGAAGGCAGGAAGTGCTCCTGACGTATCTGCTTGATCACGGGCATGAAGCAGCGGTGCTGCTGCGCGTAACCGTGGCGGAACTCGCCGCGCTGTCTTGCGATTCCGCAGGCCATCGCCTGATCGTTCGCTATCTGGAACGACGTCCGGTCGTCGGGTCGCATGCCGACGACCGGGCCTTCGTCGATCAGGATGGCGCGTTGCTCGATGCCGGCCAGATCCACGCTTACCTGCGTGCCTTGCGACGGGTTGGCGTCAACGCCGAATTTAATAGTGCGCTGTGCCGCGGTTTGCTGGCTACCCGATACGGCCCGGGATGCGCACCTCAAGTGGAAGTCAAACCGGTGCATTTCGTTCGTTCTATCGGGGTGGCCAGGTCAAATTAAAATGATTTGTTATCCGAATTAATCATAAAAGGAGACACGCAATCATGCCGAATATCATGTTGCACGACGACGAGGCCCGCATGGCGCTCGGCCGTGGAGTGGCCAAGCTAGCCAAGGCGGTACGTGGCACGCTCGGCCCCCGCGGGATGAATGCGATCATCGACCGGCCGATCGGCACGCCGATCATCTCTCGCGACGGCGTGAGCATCGCCAATGAGATCGAACTGGAAGACGTGTTCGAAAACATCGGCGCGCAGGTCGTCAGGGAAGTCTCGAAGCAGACCAATGAAGTCGCCGGCGACGGTACCACGACGGCGACCGTCCTGGCCGATGCACTGGTGCAGGACGGCCTTGCCTGTCTCGCGGAAGGGGCCAACCCTGTCGAACTGGTCCAGGGCCTCGAGGCCGCTGTAACGGAGGTGATTGCGGCCCTCAAGCGCACGGCAACTCCGCTGCGCGGAAGCGAAGAGGTGCGTGCGGTTGCCATCGTGGCTGCCAACGACGAGGTCACGGGCGCAATGGTGGCTGAAGCGCTGGAGCGGGTTGGTCCCGATGGCATTGTCGACGTGGAATATGGAACGACGGTTGAAACGCGTCTGGAAGTGGTCGACGGCATGGCCTTCGATCGTGGCTACCTCTCTCATCACATGGTCACGGACCTCGAAAGAATGCAGGTGGTGCTCGATAACCCGCTCATCCTGATGACCGACCAGCGGCTGCAGTCGGTGGAAGAGGTGGTAGCAATCCAGGCGCTCATAGCGAAAAGCAAACGTCCGCTGCTGATCATTGCCGAAGAGGTTGCGCCCGCCTGCGTGGTTAGTCTGCTCGCCTGGCGAGACAACGGCGGGGTTGCCGTGGCGGCCATCCATCCGCCTGAATATGGGCATTGGCGCAAGGCGATGCTCGAGGATATCGCCATTGTTACGGGAGGCCGGGTGGTCGCCCGCGACCTGGGCGGAAAACTCGAGACCACGGAGCTGCGAGATCTCGGCAGCGCTCGGCAAGTACGCATTTCAGCCAACCAGACCATCATCACGGCCGGTGGCGGCGATCCGGTGGGCATCGCCGCGCGTCGCCAGCAGGTGGCACGCCAGTACGAGATGGCGCCGGAGAACGTCGAACGCGACAAGTACCAGGTGCGCCTCGCCAAGCTATCCGGGGGCACCGCGATGATCCTGGCCGGCGGGGCGACACCGGTCGAACAGAAGCGCCGGCTTCATTTGATCGAGGATGCGATCAACGCGGCGCGCGCGGCGATTGCCGAGGGGGTCGTCCCGGGAGGAGGGATGGCATTGCTGCGGGTGTCCTCGGAACTTGAAGGGATCGTTTCACGAACTCAGGGGAGTGTCCAGCAGGGCGCGAGACTGCTGCAGCGGGCCCTGATGAAACCGCTGTTTCACATCGCGACGAACTGCGGCCTGAACGGTGAGGCGATCGTAGCCCAGGCGGTGCGATCCAGACCGGGCATGGGACTCGATGCGCGCACGGGCGCCTTTGTGAACCTGGTGGAGGCAGGCATCATCGATCCGGTGAAGGTCAGCTATAGCGCGGTACGCAATGCTGCGTCGGTTGCCGGATTGATCCTGACCACCCAGACCCTGATCGCCAAGAAGCCGGAGACGATCGATCCCACGGCCGGCCCCGCGCTTGGCGGCGGCGCCGAATTGTTCGGCCGAAAATAATCGTGCTGTAGCCGGTCGCCATCAGGAGACCGGTTACGTAAAAATAAATAGTTCGGAATACGAATTGGATTTCAAAATTTCATTGAAATAATCCAGCAAACGTGCTTTCCTGGATTCTTCGCTTTCCGCCTTGGCGTGGCTTACAACGCATCAAGTCAGCTTTACATAAATGATTGGCTGGATTGACCACGCTTTGTAATAGCGGGCTATTACGTCGATAATCGCTGAGTCATTTCCGCTAAGAACTGTGCTGCAACGGCTCGGACTATGTCTGCTATGTGTCCTGTGAAAGAATAGTTGGTCATGTTGGCCGGGCCGTGTTTTCCCGAGCCCCCCTGATCAAAAGCTAGGCATATACTAGTCCGTGGTGTTGCTGCCAGCTTACAGAATCGAATAGCGAGAAGCGCCAGCCGCAATACCAGAAGAGCGAGTCGCGACGAAGCCTGCGTCAGAGGGGTTTTGCGTTGACCAATCGCATCGGAGGAGACTTGTGGCGAGACACCAAATTGAGAGTGCATCGGGCCCTGGCGATCAGGCAGTGATGCGTGGCCTGATGGCACAGGCGCAGCGAGCCGACGTCCTCCACTCTGACCGCGACACAATGCGCGCATGGGAGCGTTTCCTGGCGGGCGAGTCAGCAGTATCGGTTCCTTCAGCGCTCATTGCATCCTGGCAACGTAGTCTGGAGTCCGGCGTTAGTCCTTCTGCAAGCCTCGCGCCGTTCGCGGTACATGGG
>Ga0209901_1000839_pt1 | contig 10676 bp, 8 predicted proteins | sample OrgsoiDNA_201058_FD_185806 | JGI IMG/M metagenome (GOLD analysis project Ga0209901, IMG submission 185806) | Permafrost soil microbial communities from the Arctic, to analyse light accelerated degradation of dissolved organic matter (DOM) -... | ecosystem: Environmental > Terrestrial > Soil >...
TAGGGTCCACGTCAAGCCGGCCCACAGGGTGTCCATATAGGTGTGCACGCCATCGGGCGACATCTCCCCGAAGATATGCCAATTCCAATGATAATTCATGCTCTTCCTTCCCATGCAGCATCAAGGTGCCCCCGCAAATGAAACGGGAGGCTGGCGCCTCCCGGTTTTGCAGGCAGCGTGTTTATTTTTTCTTTTTGTCCGAGGTCTTTTGCGCTTCCGGTACGGCCGCGTAGGCAGCCGGGTCGCCGGAGTCGGTCGGATTGGCAAACACAGCCTTCAATTGCGGCGGCATGGGGAAATTCAGGTTGATGCCCTTGGGTGGAAACGGCGAGGTAAACCACTTGGCGTAGATACGGTTGATATCATCGCTCTTGTACAAACGGATCAAGGCATCGTCGACCACCTTCTTGAAGGCCGGGTCCCCCTTGCGCAGCATGATGCCGTAGGGTTCTACCGACAGCGCTTCCTTGGTGATTTCATAATCGGCCGGATTTTTCGAGTTGGCCACTTGCGAAGCCAGCAGAATATCGTCGTTCGCTTCAGCCACCGCGCGCCCCGTTTCCAGCATCAAGAATGATTCGGGATGGTCCTTGGCGATGGCGATATTCATGCCCAGGTTTTTTTCCCTGTTCAAGATCGTCATCTGCTTGACAGTCGAGGTGCCGGCCGTGGCGACCAGGGTCTTGCCGCGCAAGTCTTCCAGGGTCTTGATATTGGCCGTCTTTTTCGACAGGATGCGGTTGCCGATCACAAACATGGTGGGCGCAAACGCCACCTGCTGCTGGCGTTCCAGATTATTCGTCGTCGAACCACATTCAAGGTCGACGGTGCCGTTGGCAATCAAAGGAATACGGTTGGCCGAAGTAACAGGATTCATCACCACTTTGAGCTGGCTCAGCCCCAGATGTTTTTGCAGGGCCGTGACGACCTTCATGCACAGGTCGATCGAATACCCTTGGTATTGCTGTTTATCGTCGAGGTAGGAAAACGGCACGGAACCGTCACGTACGCCGAGGGTAATGGAACCGGCTTTCTTGATCTTGGCCAAGGTGCCCGTCAAGTCCTGTGCATTAGCGGCTGACATACTGCTGAGGACGCCAATGCTGAGCACAGTGGCGACTATTCTGGTTAATTTCATTCATTCTCCTGGACGGACAAACCGGGGTGAACCCCGTACGAAACAACGCTGGTGCAGACGCCACCAATGACATTGATTTTATTTCATTTTTATCGTAAGACTAACCGTTTTCCTTGATTGCGTGACAAATAGCGGCGATACGCTGATGCGCATCGCCGCTGCTGTGGCATTTTTCCGACTGTTATTTGGTAGACAGCAGTTCAATCAACTCGTCCTGCTCCTCATCCTGGCTCGCCTGCTGGCGTTGCCACATCTGCGCATACAAGCCATCGGCGGCCAGCAGTTGTGGATGCGTGCCGCGCTCGACGATGCGGCCATGGTCGAGCACCAGGATTTGCTGGGCGTCGGCCACCGTCGACAAACGATGCGCGATCACCAGGGTGGTGCGGTCCTTGGCGATTTCCTTGAGCTGCGACTGGATCGCCTGCTCGGCCTTGGAATCGAGCGCCGAAGTGGCTTCATCGAAGATCAGAATGGCCGGGTCTTTCAGCAAGGTACGGGCAATCGCCACGCGCTGTTTTTCACCGCCCGACAGTTTCAAGCCGCGCTCGCCCACCATCGAGTTGTAGCCATCAGGCAAGCTCTCGATGAAGTCGTGGATGGACGCGGCCTTGGCCGCCGCCACGATGGCTTCCTTGCTGGCGCCCGGCTTGCCATAAGCGATGTTGTATTCGATGGTGTCGTTGAACAGCACCGTATCCTGCGGCACGATGCCGATGGCGGCGCGCAAGGAATCCTGCGTAACGTGGCGCAAGTCCTGGCCATCGATGGTGATGCTGCCGCCATCGACTTCATAGAAGCGAAACAGCAAGCGCGAGAGGGTGGATTTGCCCGAACCGCTGTGGCCAACCACGGCCGTGGTAGTCCCGGCGGCGATCTGGAAATCCACATCGAACAGGATTTGCCGCTTGGCTTCATAGTGGAAATCAACATGGGCGAAACGCACGGCTGCACCGCGCGTGGCTAACGGCGCAGCATCGGGTGCATCGGCGATTTCGCGGTTTTCATCCAGCAGCGAAAACAGACGTTCCATATCGGCCAGGCTTTGCTTGATTTCGCGGTAAATCACGCCCAGGAAATTGAGCGGAATATACAGCTGTATCATGAAGGCATTGACCAGCACCAGGTCGCCCAGGGTCATGCTGCCTGCGATCACGCCAACCGTGGCGCGCCACAAAATCAAGGTAACGGCCGTGGCGATGATCAGCGACTGGCCCGTGTTGAGCAAGGATAAGGAGGTTTGAGATTTCACGGCCGCCGTTTCATAACGTTTCAAACCTTCGTCGTAGCGCTGCGCCTCGTAATCCTCGTTGCCGAAATACTTTACCGTTTCATAGTTGATCAGCGAATCGATGGCTTTCGTATTCGCCTTGGAATCAAGGTCGTTCATGGTGCGGCGGAAATGCGTGCGCCAATTCGTCACCAGCACCGTAAACGCGATATACGACACCAGCGCCACCGCCGTAATGACGGTAAACCAGATGTCGTAATGCAGCACCAGGTAGCCGAGCACCAGAGTGATTTCCACCAGGGTCGGCAAGATATTGAACAAGGTGTAGGAAATGAGCGAACCGACGCTGCGCGTGCCGCGCTCGATATCGCGCGTCATGCCGCCCGTCTGGCGGTTCAAGTGAAAGCGCAGCGACAAGGCATGCAAGTGGCGGAAAACTTGCAGCGCGATGGTGCGCACGGCGCGCTGCGTAACCCTGGCAAACAGGAATTCGCGCAATTCCGTAAACAAGGTGGTCGACAGCCGCAGCAAGCCATACGCCACCAGCAAGCTGACGGGCAACACCAGCAGCGCCTGCGGATGGGCAGCCGTGATGGTCATGGCGTCGACCAGTTTTTTCAGCACCAGCGGCACGCCCACGTTGGCCAGCTTGGCCCCCACCAGACAGAGCAGCGCCAACAGCACACGCCATTTATAGACCCATAGATACGGCAGCAGGGTCTTGATGGTGGAAAAATCGCTGCGGCTGGCGCTAGCTGGCGGGCGAGTAGGAGAGGTATTGGGGGAGCGGCGCATGGCGAAGGTTGGCTTTTTATGGTTCAATCGGGGCAATTGTAGCCTTTCATGAGAATAAACGATGAGTACCTCCCCCCCCCGCCCCGATAACTGCCTCGCCTCCGGGCTGCCCGCTGGCAAAATGCCCGAACTGCGCATGATGCCCGCGCCGTCGGACGCCAATGTTTACGGCGACGTTTTTGGTGGCTGGATCATGGCGCAAGTCGATATCGCCGGTTCGCTGCCCGCCACGCGGCGCGCCAACGGCCGCGTAGCCACCATAGCCGTCAACTCCTTCGTCTTCAAAAACCCCGTGTTCGTCGGTGATTTATTATCCTTCTACGCCGATATCGTCAAGGTAGGCAATACCTCGATCACCGTCAACGTGGAAGTATATGCCGAGCGCAACCGCCTGCAGGCGTGCACGGTGAAAGTGACGGAAGCCACCCTGACCTACGTCGCTACCGATTCGGACCGCAAGCCGCGCAAAGTGCCGCCTATCGAAACCCTGCTATCACACTAATCCTCCGCTTCTGCCGTGGATAGCCAGCGCCGCATCTTTTTGCTCAGCACGGCACGCATCGCCGCGCTGGCGGCCGCAGGCGGCGCACTGTCCGGTTCCAGCGCCAGCGCGGCGGCACGCCTGAATGGCGCCGGCTATCCGTTTGCGCTGGGCGTGGCCTCCGGTTCTCCCCTACCCGACGCCGTGGTGCTGTGGACACGCATCTGCTACGACCCGCTGAATGTCGCCACCACGCCAGCCATCACCTTGAGCGTACGCTGGGAGATAGCCGACGATGAAGCATTTCGGCGCATCGTTGCGCGAGGATCGGTACAAGCCACGCCAACACTTGCGCACAGCGTGCACGTCGACGTGGTTGGGCTGGCGCCCGGGCGCTGGTATTGGTACCGCTTCATGCTGGGCGACGCCGTCAGCCCGGTGGGCCGTACGCGCACGGCGCCTGTCCCCGATACCCTGCCCGGCTCCTTGAAACTGGCGGTTGCTTCCTGCCAGCACTGGGAATTTGGCGCCTACGCGGCGCACCGGCATATTGCGGCCGCCGCACCCGACCTGGTGGCGTTCCTGGGCGACTATATTTATGAGTGGGGCCCGTATCAGCTGCAACACCCGGCCCGGGCCGTGCGTAGCAACGAAAGTTTTACCCTCGATGAATACCGCACCCGCTACGCGCAATACAAGAGCGATCTCGACCTGCAGGGTGCGCATGAAGCTGCACCATGGATCGTCACCTGGGACGACCATGAAGTGTCCAATGATTACGCGAATGACCGCGACGAATTGCTCACGCCAAATTTCCTGGAGCGCCGGGCGGCTGCCTACCAGGCGTTTTATGAACACATGCCGCTACGCCTGCTGCCGCTGGGCCGGCGCGGCTTCGTCGACATGCGCATCTACCAGCGCTATGACTGGGGCCGTCTGGCCCGCTTCCATGTATTGGACGACCGGCAATACCGCGCCCACCACGCTTGCGCGCGGCCAGGGCGCGGTGGCTCGAATTCCGTCACCACGCGCAGCTGCCCCGATCTGCTGAAACCGGAACGCACCATGCTGGGCGAAGAGCAGCAGCGCTGGTTGCAAGCCGGGCTGGACAAATCTCCCGCGCATTGGAATATCCTGGCCCAGCAAACCTTGATGGCGCAGTCGAGCCAGGTGCCGATTTTGCGGCCCGGCGACGAGCGGATCTGGACCGATGGCTGGGATGGCTATCCGATGGCGCGCCAGCATTTATTGAATAGCTTGCAGAGCAGCGGCGCGCGCAATCCGCTGGTGCTGTCGGGCGATGTACACACTTTTTATGCCACCGAACTGAGCCAGGACGCCATGCGGTCAGCCAGTCGCGACAATCCCGTGATCGCCACCGAATTTTGCGGCACCTCGATCACCTCCAGCTCGCGCCCGCAAGCGCGCACGGCCGAGTACGTGGCGATGAACCCGCATATCCGCTACGGGCGCAGCGATAAGCGGGGGTATATGTTGCTCAACATCACGCCAGAGAAAACTACGACGGCGTTCCTGGGCCTGGACAATGTGCGCGACAGTGCATCGAATATCGCCACCCTGGCCAACTTTACGGTGCACGCCGGCAAGCCAGGCTTGCAGCGTGGCTAAGAAGCCATCGACAGGTTTTTCAAGGCATCGCGGTAACGCCGGCTGACCGGCACTTCACCACCCGTCCGCAGGCCGGCGCGTGCATCGCCCGATTCCAGTGGCGTGATCGTTTGCACGAAATCGAGGTTGACGATGTAGCTGCGGTGCACGCGCACGAAGCGCTTGCCGTCGAGCCGCCGCTCGATGGCGGCCATGGTCGAGCGCAGCGGATAATCATGCCCGCGCACATGCAGGTTTACATAGTTGCCCCAAGCCTGTATCCATTCGATTTCAAAGGCTGGCAACAAAAAATCCTTGCCCAGCTTGCGCACCAGGAAACGTTCAGGCTGCTGCACCGGTTCCACGGCTGGCCCTTCGTCGGGTTCCCCCAGCAAGCTCGCCTCGCCTTGCCAGCGCATCAGTAACAAGCGATAAAAACCCAGCACCAGCAAGACCTCGAAATAAGAGCGCACATCTTTCAGATACTCATACGGCAGTTCGCGCCACCACGCACCGACATCGTAATTGCCGCTGCTGGACCGCATGCAAGCCATGTTCCAGCGCCTGCGCGGCTGGCGTCTGCTGGTCTTGCCAACCCTGCCTACGCTGGCAGCAATGGTGTTATTGAGGATGCGCTATCCGGAAACCCATGCGGTGGTGCATGACTGGTACGCGCACGCCATCTACTTCACGATGTTTTTATATGGCTGGTGGCTGGGCAATAACAATGGGCTGTGGATGGAACTGGCACGCCTGCGCTGGCAAACCCTGGTACTGGGACTATGCGCGTTTGCCGCATATATTTTTTTTGACAAGATCCATTCGAAACACTTGCTGACCTGGGCGTCGCTGGGCTCCTGGCCCATGCGCAACCTGTATATGTGGCTAGCCATCTGCACCATCCTGGGCTGGTCGCATACGCTATTGAACCGGCCATTTGCCTGGCTGCCATGGGCGCGGCAAGCCGTGTTTCCCTGGTACATACTGCACCAGAGCGCCATCATCCTGCTGGCCTACTGGCTGGTGCCATTGAAGCTGGGCCCGGTCCTGGAACCGCTGCTGATACTGACGGGGACGGTGATGGTGTGCTGGCTGGGCACCTCGCTGCTGATCAGCAAGGTGTGGTGGCTGCATCCCTGCTTCGGCTTGCCCGCCCAGCCAAACAGGCGTTTGGTGGCGGACAGAGTATTACCAGTGAATTAAGCAGCTTTCTTTTCATCGCGCAATTGACGGCGCAGGATCTTGCCGACGTTGGTCTTCGGCAATTCATCGCGAAACTCGATGTACTTCGGTTTCTTGTAGGCCGTCAATTCATGTTTGCAGTGCTCGCGAATCTGCTCTACCGTCAGGTTAGGATCCTTGCGTACGACAAATACTTTCACGGCTTCACCCGAGTTAGCGTCCGGCACGCCGATGCAGGCGCACTCGAGTACGCCAGGACAGGACGCCACCACGTCTTCCACTTCGTTCGGATACACATTGAAGCCGGACACGATGATCATGTCTTTCTTGCGGTCGACGATGCGCACGTAACCGCGCTCATCCATGATACCCACGTCGCCCGTCTTGAAAAAACCATCAGACGTCATCGACTTGGCCGTTTCATCGGGGCGCTGCCAGTAACCGGCCATCACTTGCGGCCCTTTTACGGCGATCTCGCCAGGCTCGCCCAAGGCCACTTCCACACCATCATCATTGACGATGATCACTTCCGTCGACGAAATAGGCAAACCGATGGTGCCCGTAAATTCCGTGATATCGACGCGGTTGCCCGTCACCACCGGTGACGTTTCCGACATGCCATAACCTTCGATCAAGGGGCAGCCAGTGACCTTCAGCCAGCGCTCGGCCACATTACGCTGCAGGGCCATGCCGCCGCCGTTGCATACTTTGTAGCTCGAGAAATCGAGCTTGGCGAAGTCGGCATTGTTCAGCAGGGCGTTATACAAGGTATTAACGGCCGGGAAGACGACGATCTTGTGCTTGGCCAATTCCTTCACGAAACCGGGAATGTCGCGCGGATTCGGGATCAGCAAGTTCAAGCCGCCCAGGCGCATGCCCATCAGCGCGCTGACCGTCAGCGAATAGATATGGTACATCGGCAAGGCGCACACGAAACCCATCGAGGTGGCGCGCATTTCGCGGGTCATCACCGGCGAAATCCATGCCTCGTTTTGCAGTACGTTGGCGATCACGTTGCGGTGCAATAGCATGGCGCCTTTCGACACGCCCGTGGTGCCGCCCGTGTACTGCAGGAAGACGATATCGTCGTGGCCCTGGTTAGCTGGCGTCAAGGTCATGCCGGCGCCTTCAGACAGCATCTTGTTGAAGCTGATGGCGCCCGGCAGCGAAAACGCAGGTACCATTTTCTTGATCTTGCGCACGACGAAATTGACGATGGTGCCTTTCAAACCGCCCAGCAAGTCGCCCATGGTGGCAACGATCACATGCTTGACTTGCGTGTGCGGCAACACCTCTTGCACCGTGGTGGCAAAGTTTTCCAGCACGATGATCGCCTCGCTGCCCGAATCGGTCAGCTGGTGCTGCAATTCGCGCGGCGTGTACAGCGGGTTGACGTTGACCACCGTATAGCCGGCACGCAAAATCGCTGCCATTGCCACCGGGTATTGCAAGACGTTCGGCAACATGATGGCCACGCGCGCACCCGGTTGCAAGCCCTTGCTTTGCAGCCAGGCGCCCATTTGCAGGGATAGCTTGTCCAGCTCGCGGTACGTCATGAACTTGTCCATGCAAACGAACGCGTTGCGGTCAGCATATTTCTGGAACGACTCTTCCAGCAAATGCGTCACGGAACGGTACTGCGTGCAATCAATCTCTGCCGGCACACTGTCCGGGTACGACTTCAACCAAATCTTGTCCATCTTGCCTCATCTTTATCTGTATAAAAGGGCGCCGCCATGGCGCACCCGGTACTGTTGCAATGTCACTTGCTGATCTATGCTGCGACTGCCACCTTGGGCTCATCGCGCAAGGCCCTGCGTAAAATCTTGCCGACGTTGGTCTTCGGCAATTCCTCACGGAATTCGATATATTTCGGCCGTTTATAGCCGGTGAGCTGCTCCTTGGAATACGCCATCAGGTCGGCCACGGTCAGGTTCGGATCCTTGCGCACCACAAACACTTTCACGGCCTCGCCCGAATGTTCATCCGGCACGCCGATGCAAGCGCACTCGAGTACGCCAGGATGGGCTGCGATCACGCCTTCGACTTCGTTCGGGTACACATTGAAGCCGGAAACGAGGATCATGTCTTTCTTGCGGTCGACAATCTTCACAAAGCCGCGTTCATCCATGATGCCCACATCGCCCGATTTGAAATAACCGTCGGCCGTCATCACCTTGGCCGTCTCGTCCGGACGGTTCCAGTAACCGGACATGACTTGCGGGCCACGGATGGCGATTTCGCCCGTCTGGCCCAGCGGCACTTCCTGACCATCGTCATCGAGGATGGCAATCTCGGTCGACGGGATAGGCAAACCTATGCTGCCCGTAAATTGCGTGCTGTCCGCGCGGTTGCAGGTGGCAACGGGCGACGTTTCCGACAAGCCATAACCTTCGATAATGGACACGCCCGTGATGCGTTGCCACTTGTCGTTGACAGCTTGCTGCACCGCCATGCCGCCACCATTGGCGATCTTCAAGCCCGAGAAGTCGAGCTTGGCAAAATCGGGATGATTGGCCAGCGCGTTGTACAGGGTGTTGACCGCCGGCAGCAAGTTGAATGTGTACTTGCCCAGCTCCTTGATCAGGCCAGGAATGTCGCGCGGATTCGGGATCAGAATATTCAGGGCGCCCACGCGCGTGCCCCACAGCGCGCACGCCGTCAGCGCGAAGATATGGTACAGCGGCAAGGCGCATACGACGGTCAGTTGCTCCTTGCTGTTCGGATCCAGCGCCGCGCCTGACCAGGCTTCCGTTTGCAACACATTGGCGATCACGTTGCGGTGGCTCAAGGTTGCGCCTTTCGACACGCCCGTGGTGCCACCCGTGTATTGCAGGAAAGCAGCATCATTGATCGTGACGTCGACGGGCGTCAGCTTCATGCGGCTGCCGAGCGACAAAGCACTGTTAAAACGCATGGCGTTCGGCAAGGAATACGCGGGCACCATCTTCTTGACATTGCGTACGACAAAATTGACGATCGTCCCTTTCAAGCCACCCAGCATGTCCCCCATCGTGGCGACGATGATATGTTTCACGGCCGTCTTGCTCAGCACTTGCTCGACGGTATGGGCAAAATTTTCCAGCACGATGATCGCTACACTGCCCGAATCGTTGAGCTGGTGCTCGAGTTCGCGCGCCGTGTAAAGAGGGTTGACGTTGACCACCGTGTAGCCGGCGCGCAGCACGGCGGCAATTGCCACCGGATACTGCAGCACATTGGGCATCATGAGGGCGACCCGCGCGCCTTTTTTCAGTCCCCGGCTTTGCAGAAAGGCGCCTAGTTGCCGCGAATACAGTTCGAGTTCGGCATAGGTGAGGAATTTGTCCATGCAGACATAAGCGTTACGGTCTGCATACTTTTGAAACGCTTCTTCCAGCAAGTGCACCAAGGAGCGGTATTGATCAGGATTGATGTCACTGGGAACGCCGGGGGGATACGACTTCAGCCAAATTTTGTCCATCCTGTGCCTCTTGTCTCGAATAATCGTTGGTGTAGCCGGCGCACATTGCCGGCGCGGATTATTGCTGCGGATTCTAGTGTCCTGCAGTCATTGAGCATTCTAAAGAGCAATTGCTCTATGCTACTAACGCGATGCTATCGGGCGCGGCGCTTCCATGCAAGCGCTTTCAACGGTATTTGAGTATGTATTCCAGAGGCATTTTGTGCTGCGTTGCAGCATGAAAAATACGGCCTAGTACAATATGCCGGCTTGGCATATACAACAATCTTTACGGGTCACGGGCTGGACAATTGCTGCAGCACGCGCCGACGCTCGGGCTTGTCCAACAGAGACATTGTGTGCACTGCAGCATAAAAAGCACGAAAGTTCTTTTTTTCTTCCAGCAATTTTTCGAAGGCTGGCAAGAAATCATTGTAGGTAGCGACGGAAGCCAGGTGCGCATTGCTCAAAGGCTGTTCGAACCAGCGGTCATAACCGGCATAACCGCCCCAATTTTGTTTCAAAACCTGATATTCGGCCTTCAAGCCCGTAAACACCTGCGCCTTGCGCGCGCGTTTCTCGACATCGCTGGCATCGCTGGCGTAAGCCGTTTCCAGTTGCCCCCGGTACTTCAGCAATAGCGCCAGGAAATCCTTGCGCCGCGCCGCATAACGGGCGTAGTCGTCGCGCATGGCATCACTGCCTTCGTGGGCCAGCCAGCGCTGCACACCCGCTTCTTCCACGACAACGGCAAACGATTCATTGAAGGCGGAATCGCCCTGCACATACACGACCTGAT
>Ga0209901_1000841_pt1 | contig 10666 bp, 8 predicted proteins | sample OrgsoiDNA_201058_FD_185806 | JGI IMG/M metagenome (GOLD analysis project Ga0209901, IMG submission 185806) | Permafrost soil microbial communities from the Arctic, to analyse light accelerated degradation of dissolved organic matter (DOM) -... | ecosystem: Environmental > Terrestrial > Soil >...
TGGCCGTCGATCAGCACCAGCGTGGCGCCGACCGTCAGGCCGCGCAGCGACACGCCGCTGGCGCCGCCGGCGAAGGCGCGGTTGAAACTTTGCGAGACCGTGCCCTGGCCGTTGGCGGTGATGTCGCGCAGCACGTCGGAGACGGAGGTGTAGCCGGACTTTTTCAGGTCGTCGGCGGAAATCACTTGCACCGGGCTAGGGGTTTCCTTGTCGGCGCGGTTGATGTACGAACCGGTCACGACCACGCGCTGCACCGATGTGCCAGTGTCGTCGGCCGCCTGTTGCGCCATGGCCGGGTGCATGGCCACGGTGGTTAGTGCGCCGCTTGCGATCACTTGCAAGATCGCCAACGGTATTGATTTCATTTTCAACTTCATCTAATAACTCCTTGTTGACCTATTTATTGTGCGGCAAGATTTAGGCCGCACACCTCTCCGTCTTCGAAAGCACGCGCGATGATGAATCTTTGTTCACTCACCGCGTTAGCCAGGTGGAAAAACAAACAACGCCTTTCCGTCTTTATATGGAATCATTCACCCACCACTGATGTCAATCTGCAAAATTTTCCGTACCGACTCAAGTGTTTCTTTAAAGTCATCAAGGTGTTGCCAGATAGTGGTGCATTTTTTGTTTTATTTGGTGAATCGACGTTTAATCAAATTTAAATTCTTAATTGACTTGTGGTTACAATTAAATATTTGTCATTTTGTGGGAAGTTGAAACAATATGGTGCATGAGTTCGCTATGTTTCAATATCAGATAATTTTGTAAAAACGTGACGTCTTTACGACAGTGCTTAAATTTAATGCACACAAACGGTGCATTATTGTTATTAATTGACAACTTTATCACCTTAGCGGTGAGGTTGCGGCGGCCGTTACCAGCGTGGCCGCGATCAGGCGATCTGTTTGCTCATCTCATTGCCCATCTCAATGGCCGCTGGGCGGATCTCGATATTTGCGCTATCGTGAGTGCTGATCGAGGGCGTCGTGCCGTCTACCAGGAGTTTTTTGCAGATGATGAGGTCAGGTCGGGGTTTATTGTGGAAGCGCGGCGCAGCTCTGGTCCTGGCATGCCTGGCCTTGCCGGTCGCGGCCGTCCCGCCCGAGGCGCCGCTCAAAGTGCTGCGCTACATCCTGCCGGCCGCCGAAACCAGCCTCGACCCGGCCACCGGCCGCGACCTGTACACCGGCCACATCACCGAAGCCATCTTCGAGCGGCTCTATACCTACGATTACCTGGCCCGCCCCGTCAAGCTGGCGCCGCAGACGGCCGCCGCCTTGCCGGAGGTGTCGACCGACGGCAAGACCTATCTGATCCATCTGGCCCACGGCCAGTATTTCACGCCGGACCCGGCCTTCAAGGGCAAGCGCCGCGAGCTGACCGTGGCCGACTACGTCTATTCGTGGAAGCGGCTGTTCGACCCCAAGCTGGCCTCGCCCAACACCTGGCTGCTCGAAGGCAAAGTGATCGGTCTCGACGACCTGGCCAAGGAGGCCAAGCGCAGCGGCAAGTTCGACTACGACAAGCCGGTCGCCGGCCTGGAAGTGCTCGACCCGTACACGCTGCGCATCCACCTGAACAATCCGGACTTCAACCTCGGCATGATCCTGGCCTACGACCCGCTGTCGGCCGTGGCGCGCGAGGTGGTCGAGGCCTATGGCGACAGCAAGGGCGAGGTCGCGTCGAATCCGGTCGGCACCGGCTATTACCAGCTAGCCGAGTGGGTGCGCGGCAGCCGCATCGTGCTCGACGAGAACAAGCGGCATCTGCCGGCCGTGTGGAACTTCCAGCCCGGCGACGACCCGGACGACCAGCGCATCGTGCGCCAGATGCGGGGCAAGAAAATTCCGCAGATCGGCCGCATCGAAATCACCGTGCAGCTGGAGGACCAGTCGCGCTGGCTGTCCTTCACCAGCGGCGGCGCCGACCTGTTCTGGCTCGACGGCCCGCTGGCGCCCAAGGCGCTGTTGAACGGCAAGCTGCGGCCCGAGCTGGCCGCGCGCGGCATCCAGCTGTCGCGCATCGTCGACCCGGACCTGACCTATTATTATTGGAATATGCTGGACCCGGTGCTCGGCGGCATGAGCAAGGAACACATCGCGCTGCGCCGCGCCATCGCCATGGCCCACAACATCGACGAGGAAATCCAGCTGGTGCTGAACGGCGAGGCGCAGCGGCTCGACTATCCTATCCCGCCCGGCGTGGTCGGCCACGACCCGCACTACCGCAGCCTGCTGAAATACGATCCGCTGCTGGCCAACAAGCTGCTCGACAAGTTCGGCTACCGCAAGGGTGCCGACGGCTGGCGCACCCAGCCCGACGGCAAGCCGCTGCTGATCCACTATGCATCGCGCAACGAGGCGGCCGGCGAGCTGCTCGGTGAAATGTGGCGCAAGACTTATAACTCGCTATCCATCCGCATGGACAACCAGCGCATGACCTTCGCCGACATCCTGCAGGCGGAAACGCTGTGCAAGCTGCAGACGCGCAACTACCAGTGGCTGGCCGACTATCCCGACGGCGACAATTTCATGCAGCTGTTCTACGGTCCCAACGTCTACCAGAACAACACCGCCTGCTACAAGAACGCGCAATACGACCGCTGGTACGAGGCCAGCCACAAGATGCCGGCCGGCCCCGAGCGCGACGCGCTGTACCACAAGATGGCGCGCCAGCTGGAGGTCAACGGCGTGGCGCTGATGGCCTACACGCGCTACCGCAACATGCTGGCGCAGCCGGCCGTGCTGGGCTACAAAAAACATCCGATCCTGATCGAGGAGTGGCAGTATATAGACCTCGACCGCGGCGCCGCGCACGCGCCGGTCCCACTCAAATAGGCCGCTATGCTCGCTTATATTTTGCGTCGCCTGTGGCAGATGGTGCCGACCATGCTGGGCGTGGTGCTGCTGGTGTTCATCCTGTTCAACTGGGTCGGCGGCGACCCGGCCTACGTCCTGGCCGGCAAGATGGCCAACGCCGACAACATCGCCAACATCCGCCACCAGCTCGGCGTCGACCGGCCGTATTACGTGCAGCTGTGGATCTTCATCCAGCAGATCGCCACCTTCGATTTCGGCCAGAGCTGGGCCACCGGCGAGACCGTGTCCCACATCATCGTCACGCGCATCGGACCGTCGCTGACGGTGCTGATACCGCTGACGATACTGGAGACTTGCTTCGGCATCGCGCTGGCGCTGGCGATCTCCTTCGTGCGCGGTTCGCTGACGGACCGGCTGGTGATGATCGCCTGCACCGTGGGCATGTCGGTCAGCATCCTGGTCTACATCATCGTGTTCCAGTACGGACTGGCCTACAAGCTGGGCCTGTTCCCGGTGCAGGGCTGGGGCGACAGCTTCGGCGAGAATCTGCTGCGTTACGCGCCGCTGCCGATCCTGATCGGCCTGGCCGTGTCGATCGCGCCGACGCTGCGTTTGTTCCGCAGTTTCGTGCTCGACGAGGCCAGCCAGGATTATGTGCGCACCGCGCGGGCCAAGGGCTTGAGCGAAGGCCGCATCATGTGGGTCCACGTGCTGCGCAACGCCGCTATTCCCATCATCACCTACGTGATGTCGAACTTGCCGGCGCTGCTGATAGGCGCGTTTTTGCTGGAGCGTTTTTTCGGCATACCCGGCATCGGCCGCGAAGTGATTTTGGCGGTCGAACGCAGCGACTTCCCGGTCATCAAGGCGATCACCGTGTATGTCGCGGTCGCGACGATGGTGTTCAACCTGCTCACCGACTTGCTGTACCAGGCCGTCGATCCGCGCGTGTCGTTGAAATAGAGGGCAGAAAAACATATGAGCGCACCGCAGTTTTCATCGATGCCCTATACCCCGACGCAGCATGCGGCCGCGCATTCGCCGGGCCTGTGGGCGCTGGCCTGGCGCCGGCTGCGCGCCGACCGTCTGGCGATGGCGGCGCTGGCGGTCGTGGTCGCGGCCTTGCTGATGGTGGCGCTGTCGGCCAGCGGCCTGATCGTGTCGGACTGGGAGGACGAAGTCGGCGTCAACTACGCGCCGCCGGGTTTCGTCGGCGCGCAATCGGACGCCGAGCGCGGCCCGGTCAGCGGCGCCGCTGTCAGCGCGGCGCCGGCGCCGGCGCCGGTTAACGTCTTCGATCCCATCGCCGACGACATCGCCGGCCTGAAAGCGCAGGCCGGCGCCGACGACGCGCCGCTCGACATGTACGGCGTAAGCGACCCGCTGGCCGGCGACCTGGCCAAGCTGCGCGCCGGCCTGGCCAAATCCGGCCACCACGCCGCCGGTGCGCGCTTGCAAACGCTGCCGTTCGGCGCCGACAAATGGGGCCACGACATCCTCAAAAAAACCATCAAGGGCGGCGAAACTTCGATCGTCGTCGGCCTGGTCGCTGCTTTGCTGGCGGTCGTGCTGGGTACCCTGTTCGGCGCCTACGCCGGTTACTACGGCGGTCTGGTCGACGACTTCTTCAACTGGTTTTACAGCGTTTTCACGGCCATTCCATCGGTGCTGATGATCTTGACCGTGGCCGCCGTGCTGCAGCAAAAAGGCGTGACGACCATCGTGCTGATCCTCGGCCTGACCGGCTGGACCGGCCCGTTCCGCCTGATGCGCGCCGAGTACATCAAGCACAAGGCGCGCGAATACGTGATGGCGGCCGACGCCATCGGCGCCTCGCACTGGCGGCGCATGTACTCGCACATCTTCCCCAACGTCAGCCACGTGGCGCTGGTGCAGATGTCCATCCTGGTGGTCGGCTTCATCAAGGCCGAAGTGATCTTGAGCTTCCTCGGCTTCGGCGTGCCGGTGGGCGTGGTGTCGTGGGGCAGCATGCTGAACGAGTCGCAGAACGAGCTGATACTCGGTAAATGGTGGCAGCTGACGGCCGCCTCGGTCGCCATGGCGGTGCTGGTGACGGCGTTCTCGCTGTTCACCGACGCGCTGCGCGACGCGCTCGATCCCAAAGTGAAATGAGGCGGCCATGAGCGACGATATCCTGTTGGACGTGCGCCAGTTGCGCGTCGGCTTCCGCATCGACAAGCACACCAGCGTCGAGGCCGTTAAAGGCGTGTCCTTCAGCGTGCCGCGCAACGCGACGGTGGCGCTGGTGGGCGAGTCGGGCAGCGGCAAGTCGGTCAGTTCGCTGGCCGTGATGGGCTTGTTGCCGCCGGAAAGCAGCATCATCGCCCCGTCCAGCAGCATCCTGTTCGGCGGGCGCGAGTTGCTGGGACTGCCTGCGCGCGAACGGCGCGAGCTGTGCGGCAAGGATGTCGCGATGATTTTCCAGGAGCCGATGTCGTCCTTGAATCCCGTGTTCACCGTCGGCTATCAGATCGCCGAGGTGCTGCGCCAGCACATGGGCATGAACGCCAGGCAGGCGAGGGCGCGCACGCTGGCGCTGCTCGACGAGGTCGGCATCCCCGACCCGGCGCGCAAGATAGACGCCTATCCCAGCCAGCTGTCGGGCGGCCAGCAGCAGCGCGTGATGATCGCCATGGCCATCGCCTGCGAACCCAAACTGCTGATCGCCGACGAGCCGACCACGGCGCTCGACGTGACGATACAGAAGCAGATCATGGAGCTGCTCGCCAGCCTGCAAAAGAAGCACCGCATGTCGGTGCTGTTCATCACCCACGACCTTGGGCTGGTCGGCGAGATCGCCGACGCAGTCATCGTCATGCGCCACGGCGAAGTGCGCGAGGCCGGCCCGGTCGACCAGATCTTCACCCAGCCGCGCGACGCCTATACCCGCGCGCTGCTGCACTGCCGTCCGCCGCTGGACGCGCGGCCGTGGCGCCTGCCCGTCATCGCCGACTATCTGGACGGCCGCCAGGCTCCCGTTGCGGATACGCGCCAGCGCGTGCGCGGTTACGCGGCCGACGACGACAACGTGCTGGTCGTGCAAAACCTGAGCAAAAGCTTTTATTTGCGCGAAGGCCTGTTCGGCAAGCGCGAGTTCCAGGCCGTCAAGGATGTGTCGTTCACCCTGCCGCGCGGCAAGACGCTGGGCGTGGTCGGCGAGTCGGGTTCCGGCAAGACCACGGTCGGCCTGACCTTGCTGCGGCTGCACCAGGCCAGCGGCGGCAGCGCGCTGTTCGAGGGCAAGGACTTGTTCGCCATGCCGGCCAGGGAATATCTGCCCTACAAGCGCCGCATCCAGATCATTTTCCAGAATCCCTACGCGTCGCTGAACCCGCGCTTCACGGTCGGCCAGATCTTGCTGGAGCCGATGCGCATCCACAAAATCGGCGCCGACGACGCCGGGCGCGTGGCGGCCGCATATTCCCTATTGGAAAAAGTCGGATTGCCCGCACATGCGTTTCACCGCTACCCGCACGAGTTCTCGGGCGGCCAGCGGCAACGCATCGCCATCGCGCGCTGCCTGACGATGAAACCGGAGATACTGGTCTGCGACGAGTCGGTGTCGGCGCTGGACGTGTCGGTGCAGGCGCAGGTGCTCAATCTGTTGCAGGATTTGCAGGACGAATTCGGCCTGTCCTACATTTTCATTTCGCACGACCTGTCGGTGGTGAAATACATCGCCGACCAGGTGATGGTGATGCACCAAGGGCAAGTGGTGGAAATCGGCAATTCCGACGATATCTACCGCCATCCCTCGCACCCGTACACGCGCACCTTGTTGTCGGCCATCCCGCGCGGCGTGCCACTTTAAGACGGTGACGCAAGCCCGCGCCGCCCACATGCGGTTTTTGAGATAAGATATCTGTATGGCGAACTTAATACTACTGCTACAACAATACGGCGTGCTGATCGTGTTCGCCGTCGTACTGGTCGAGCAGATCGGCTTGCCCATCCCCGCGTTCCCGCTGCTGATCGTGGCCGGCGCGCTGTCGGTCGACGGCGACACCAGCTGGTTGTCGGTGCTCGTCGTCAGCATGGTCGCCTGCCTGATCAGCGATTATTTCTGGTTCCGCGCCGGGCGGTATTACGGCAAGCGCATCCTCAAGCTGCTGTGCCGCATTTCGCTGTCGCCCGATTATTGCGTCAGCCAGACCGAAGACAACTTCAACCGCTGGGGGCCGAAAGCGCTGGTCGTGGCCAAGTTCATCCCCGGCTTCAACACCATCGCGCCACCGCTGGCCGGCGCCATGGGCACCAGCAACGGCCGCTTCCTCGGTTTCAGCATCCTCGGCGGACTGTTGTGGAGCGGCGTCGGCATCGGCATCGGCTCCTTCTTCCACACCAGCATCGACCAGGTGCTCGACATCCTCAGCACCATGGGCACCACGGCGCTGATCGTGCTCGGCGTGTTGCTGCTGATGTTCGTGTCGTTCAAATATGTCGAGCGCAAGCGTTTCCATCAGTCGGTGCAGGTCGACCGCATCACGGTGGAGGAGTTGCAAAAGCTGATAGACCAGGGTCTCGATCCGGTACTGGTCGACGCGCGCAGCGTGACGGCGCAATTGCTGGAGCCGGCGATACCGGGCGCGCTGCTGTTCAACGGCGGCGAGCCTATCCCGGCGATCGCCGCGCTGCCCAAGGACCGCCACATCATCGTCTATTGCAGCTGCCCGAACGACGTCTCGGCCGCCCACGTCGCCAAGGAACTGCACACGCACGGCTACAAGCGCGCCAAGCCGCTGCACGGCGGCCTCGACGCGTGGAACGCCGCGTTTGCCCCGGCCGTGACGGTATTGCCCGTCGAGGAACTTACTCAGGGCGTTCAGCAATAAGCTGCAAGCGTCCCTGCCGATAGGTATAGTAGAAAGTCCCCAAACCCTGCTCATTGCGCATGCCGCGGATCACGATCAAGGCGCTGTCGCGCCGAAAGTCGATCGGCGCGGCGTCACCATCCCAGCAACATACAGTGAATGGCAACCACTTCACGCGGCCGTTTGTCGCGTCGATGATCGCGGCCATTACGCACGAGGCACCACAGCCGAAGCTCGTCAATATATAGTGCCCGGCAAAATTCGGTCGCTGTTTGATCGCGCGCCGCAGCTGGCTTTGAAACTCATGATCCTGTTTATTGGTGAGGACCAGCTTAGCAGTCGCTGCGGAATATTGCTGTTTGATCGGGTAAGCTTCGAAAGCCGTCGGCAATGCTTGCGCGCCGGCATGCGCCGCAATGACGGTGCAAGCAATTCCCGTGAGTGAATTTAAAAGCTCGCGCATGGTCATGCCATGGTGTGGATTTCCCACGACCGGACCTTGATCTGACGCAGATATCAGATGGGCTGTCTTGCGCATCGGCCGAGTATGATGTCGCTAGGTAGTCATACTACCGAGGAAATATTGCGAAACGTAAGTTTATGTCCTGAAACTGTGTTCTGTGTACTAAAACTACCAACTGGACTTGCGCCTAAGCCAATAAATCCATTAAGCTTAGCCCTCACCATCCTATTTAGACCATGACCGTCATGTCCTCCCCCGCGCCACACATCCTCCACTCCGCTTACGCCGAAGGCCCGCACTTGCTGGCCGACGTGGGCGGCACCAACGCGCGCTTCGCGCTGGAACTTGCGCCGGGACAGATCGACATGATCGAAGTGCTGCCTTGCGCCGACTATCCGTCGCTGGCCGCCGCGTTGCTGGCCTACCTGGCTTCGCCGACGGTGGCCGGCGCCGGCATCGGCAATATCCGCCATGGCGCCATCGCCATCGCCAATCCGGTCACCAGCGATTTCGTGCGCATGACCAACCACCACTGGGCTTTTTCGATCGAGGCGCTGCGCACCGAGTGCGGCTTCGAGACGCTGGCCGTGGTCAACGATTTCACGGCGCTGGCGCGCTCGCTGCCGCTGTTGTCGGCGACGCAGAAGCACCAGGTCGGCGGCGGCGCGGCCGTGGCCGGCAGCGTCATCGGACTGGTCGGCGCCGGCACCGGCCTGGGCGTGTCCGGCCTGATCCCGTCGGATAAGGGCTGGACCGCGCTGTTGAGCGAAGGCGGTCACGTCAGCTTTTCGCCCGCCAACGAAACCGAAGTGGCCGTGCTGCGCTTTGCCTGGCGCGAATTCGACCACGTGTCGGCCGAGCGCATGCTGTCCGGCGCCGGCATCGAACTGATCTACCGCGCGTTGGCCGAACACAGCGGCGCGCCGGCCGAGGCCATCGCCGCGCCGGAAATCACGCGTCGCGCGCTGGCCGGCGAGAGCAAGCTGTGCGACGACGTTATCGAAACCTTCTGCTGCATGCTGGCCACGGTCGCCTCCAACGTCGCCATCACGCTGGGCGCTCAGGGCGGCGTCTACATCGGCGGCGGCATCGTGCCGAAACTGGGCGCGCGCTTCGACCATTCCGGCTTCCGCGCCCGCTTCGAACAAAAGGGGCGCTTCTCGGATTACCTGGCGCAAGTGCCGACCTTTGTCGTCACGGCCGAGTATCCAGCTTTTGTTGGTGTTTCTGCAATTTTGGCGGAAAAACTTGCCAAGGCGTAAGTTCAGTGACATATCCGCGCAGCGAAATGCGCTATTCGCCTTTTTATCAGGTACAATTCGCTGTGTTGGATGAAACGGCTTTGATCGTTCCAGTTTGTGCGTGTCGATTTTCGCCCGAAAACGCTACGCCAGGAAAGCGTTTCGCATTGAAATCAACGGTCGCTGTGTTCTCTGCAGGCCGTCGGTGGCATTTCTCTCCACCTGTACCACTCCCGCTCGGCGCAATCGGCCTGGGCGTCGGAAAAACCAGCTTCAGCGAGTACTCCAGCAAGGCGGCATCCATCATGCCGGCCATACGCCTCACTGAATAAATTGATTTCTCTTGCATGCAAATGCAACCACAAGATTGCTATGGATACAGCTGAGGCTAAACAAGTCCTCGAAACCGCCTTGCTATGCGCGCATGAGCCTTTGTCGATACACAGCCTGAAAAAGCTGTTTGTCGAGGTCGACGACCAGGGCCGGCCGCGCAGCGACGGCGTCGGCGCCGATACCATCAAGCAGCTGTTGGAAGAATTGCGTGGCGACTGGGCCGGCAAGGGTGTCGAAGTGGTCAGCCTGGCGACGGGCTGGCGCTTCCAGAGCCGGCCGGAAATGAAAGTGTACCTCGACCGTTTGAACCCGGAAAAGCCGAGCCGCTACTCGCGCGCGACGCTGGAAACGCTGGCCATCATCGCCTACCGGCAACCGGTGACGCGCGGCGATATCGAGGAGATACGCGGTGTTGCCGTCAATTCGCAGACGATCAAGATGTTGGAGGACCGTGGCTGGGTTGATGCCATCGGTTATCGCGACGTCGTCGGCCGCCCGGCCTTGCTGGGCACGACCAAGCAGTTCCTTGATGACCTGGGCTTGAATTCGCTGTCCCAGCTGCCGCCCTTGCAGCAAATCAGCGATGTGCGGGGCGGCGGTCCGGATATGGAAGCGCTGGAAGCGGCCCTGCAACAGAATTTCGCGGCGCATGACGCCGCGCAACTAGTTGGCGCGGAGAGCGAGGCAACGGCCGTCGAGGCTAGCCTGGACGCCGGCCACGATGCTTCGGTAGTAAATGAAGCGCCCACACATGATATTCACGACCCTGCGCCAGATTTAACGGTTGACGCTGAGCACAACCAAGAAACGAATAATGAACAATCCTAATTCCAAAGAGACAGTCCAGGGCGACATCGCCGCCGAAGTGGTCGCCAAGCCGAAGCGCCGCACCAAAGCCCAGATCGAAGCCGACGCGGCCGTTGCCGCCGTCGACGGCGCCGCGCCGGCCGCCAAGCCGAAGCGCAAGCCCAAGGC
>Ga0209901_1000845_pt1 | contig 10624 bp, 5 predicted proteins | sample OrgsoiDNA_201058_FD_185806 | JGI IMG/M metagenome (GOLD analysis project Ga0209901, IMG submission 185806) | Permafrost soil microbial communities from the Arctic, to analyse light accelerated degradation of dissolved organic matter (DOM) -... | ecosystem: Environmental > Terrestrial > Soil >...
GATGTTCAGCACCGACACGCGCAGGTCGCGATTGTTTGCCAGCGCCAGCGCGATGACAGTGCGCAGGCGCTGGTCGGCGAAGTAGTCGCGCCAGGCGATATCGGCGGCGGCCAGAGCATGGTCGCCGGCGCGCGGCAATGGATAGGCCGCCCCGGTGGGCCATTGCGCATCGACCGGCGCGGCCGGCCGCTGGTACACCGGCGCCAGGCTGCAACCGGCCAGGAAGGCCAGCGCGGCCAATGCGGATAAAGATTTTTTCATATTAGTGAGCTTCCAATGAGTGAGCCGATTCCGCTTCCGGCGCAGCCTTTTTGTCGAACAGGCCGCGCACCAGCACGAAGAACACCGGCACGAAGAAGATGCCGAGGAAGGTCGCCGACAGCATCCCGCCCAACACGCCGACGCCGATCGCGTTCTGGCTGCCGGAGCCGGCGCCGCTGCTGATCGCCAGCGGCAGCACGCCGAGGCCGAAGGCGATGGAGGTCATCAGGATAGGACGCAATCGCAAACGCACCGCCTGCAAAGTCGCCTGCTTGAGCGGCATGCCCTGCTCCTGCAGCTCCTTGGCGAATTCGACGATCAGGATGGCGTTCTTGGCCGCCAGTCCCACCACGGTCAGCAGGCCGACCTGGAAGTAGACATCGTTCGACAGCTTGAACACAAAAGTGCCCAGCACCGCGCCGATCACGCCCAGCGGCACCACCAGCAGCACCGAGAACGGCACCGACCAGCTTTCATACAGCGCGGCCAGGCACAGGAACACGATCAGCACCGAGATCGCATACAGCTGCGTGGTCTGCGAGCCGGAGTCGTGTTCCTCGGTCGACAGGCCGGTCCACTCGTAGCCGATACCGGGCGGCAGTTGCGCGGCCAGCTTCTCGACTTCGGCCATCGCCGCGCCGGAGCTTTGCCCCGGCGCCGGCATGCCGAGCAGCTCGACCGACGACAGGCCGTTGTAGCGTTCCAGCCGCGGCGACGCGTAGATCCAGCGGCCGGTGGTGAACGCGGAAAACGCCACCATGTCGCCGGCGCCATTGCGGGCGAACCACTTGCCCATATCCTCCGGCACCATGCGCGAGTCGGCCTGGCCTTGCAGGAAGACCTTCTTGACACGGCCACGGTCGACGAAGTCGTTCACGTAGGCGCTGCCCCAGCCGGTGCTGAGCACCTTGTTGACGTCATCGACGGTCAGGCCGAGGGCCGTGGCTTTTTGCTGGTCGATGCTGACCTTGTACTGCGGCGTGTCGTCCTGGCCGTTCGGGCGCACCGCCATCAACAGCGGATCTTTCGAGGCCATGCCCAGCATCTGGTTACGCGCCTTCATCAACGCGTCGTGGCCGACACCGCCGACGTCTTGCAGCTGCAGATCGAAGCCGCTGGCGTTACCCAGCTCCAGCACGGCCGGCGGCGCGAAGGCGAACACCATCGCATCCTTGATCTGCGAGAACACGCCCATCGCGCGGCCGACGACGGCCGGCACATGCAGGTCGGCGCTCTTGCGCTGGTCCCAGTCCTTCAGGCGCACGAAGGCGATGCCGGTGTTCTGGCCATTGCCGCCAAAGCTGAAGCCGGCCACCGCGAACACCGAGGCGACGGTGTTTTTTTCGTCGACCAGGAAGTGCTGCTCGACCTTGTCGATCACTTTCAACGTGCGCTCCTGCGTGGCGCCCGTCGGCAGCTGGATCTGCGCGAACAGCACGCCCTGATCCTCCTCCGGCAGGAAGGACGTCGGCAGGCGCATGAACACCAGCGCCAGCACCACCAGCAGCACCGCGTACAGCGCCATCGAGCGGCCGCCGCGATTGAGCATCGCGCCGACCCAGCCCTGGTACTTGCCGCTAGCGCGTTCAAACGTGCGGTTGAACCAGCCGAAGAAACCATGCTCGATGGCGTGCTGCCCTTGGGGCTGCGGCTTCAGCAGCGTGGCGCACAAGGCCGGCGTGAACACCATCGCCACCAGCACCGACAGCACCATGGCCGAGACGATGGTGATGGAGAACTGGCGATAAATCACGCCGGTCGAACCGCCGAAGAAGGCCATCGGCACGAACACCGCCGACAGCACCATGGCGATGCCGACCAGCGCGCCGGTGATCTGCGACATCGACTTGCGCGTCGCCTCTTTCGGCGACAGGCCTTCCTCGCTCATCACGCGCTCGACGTTTTCCACCACCACGATGGCGTCATCGACCAGCAAGCCGATCGCCAGCACCATCGCGAACATGGTCAGCGTGTTGATCGAATAACCGAGCGCCGACAGGATGCCGAAAGTCCCCAGCAGCACCACCGGCACGGCCATCGTCGGGATCAGCGTGGCGCGCAGGTTCTGCAGGAACAGATACATCACCAGGAACACCAGCACGATGGCCTCGGCCAGCGTCTTCACCACTTCCTCGATCGACAGCTTGACGAAGGGCGTGGTGTCGAAAGCGACGACCGCCTTCATCCCCGGCGGGAACTGCTTGCTCAGCGCGTCGATCTTGGCTTTCACGGCGGTCGCGGTTTCCAGCGCGTTGGCGCCGGTGGACAGCTTGATGGCGACGCCGGTGGCGGCGTGGCCGTTGTAGCGCGCCAGGACGTTGTAGTTTTCGCTGCCCAGCTCCATGCGGGCGACGTCGCGCAAATGCACGGTGGCGCCGCTGGCGGCGGTCTTCAGCAGGATGGCGCCGAACTGCTCGGCCGTTTGCAAGCGGCTCTGCGCCGTCACGGTGGCGTTGAGCTGCTGGCCGGCTATCGCCGGCGCGCCGCCCAGTTCACCGGACGACACTTCGGTGTTCTGCGCGACCAGCGCGTTGCTCACGTCGGCCGGCGTCAGTTGATAGCCTTGCAGTTTGGCCGGATCGAGCCAGATACGCATCGCGTACTGCGATCCGAACAGCGTGACGTCGCCGACGCCTTCGACACGGCTCAATGGATCGACGACGCTGGCCGCCACGTAGTCGCCCAAATCGGCCTGCTTCATGCTGCCGTCTTCGGAAACGAAGCCCAGCACCATCAGGAAGTTCTTGGTGGCTTTCGATACCACCAGGCCCTGTTGCGTGACAGCCGTCGGCAGCAGCGGCGTCGCCAGTTGCAGCTTGTTCTGCACCTGCACCTGGGCGATATCGGGATTGGTGCCGTTCTTGAAGGTCAGCGTGATGCTGATGCCGCCGGTCGAATCGCTGGACGAGGACATATAGCGCAAGCCGTCGATGCCCTTCATCTTTTGTTCGATCACTTGCGTGACCGCGTCTTCGACCGTCTTGGCCGAGGCGCCCGGATAGGTGCCGCTAATGGCGATCGATGGTGGCGCGATGCTCGGATACTGCGATATCGGCAGCCCGCGTATCGCCAGCGCGCCGCCGAGCATGATGACGATGGCGACGACCCAGGCGAAGATCGGGCGGTCTATGAAAAAACGTGCCATTCAAATTCTCCCGTCTCAGTGTGCGCTGTTGGCGTTGGCCGGCTGGCCGCCGCCGGCGATGGCGGCGTCGCCGACGCTGCTGGTCTTCGCCACCAGCGCGGGCGCGCCCGGCTTGACCTTTTGCAGGCCCTCGACGATGACGCGATCGCCGGCGACCAGGCCCGCCGTGACCAGCCACTGGTCGCCCAGCGTGCCGCCGGTGACGACGCTGCGCTGCTCGACCTTGCCGTCCCGGTTCAGCAGCAGCGCCGTGGCCTCGCCTTTCGGATTGCGCGTGATGCCTTGCTGCGGCACGGCGATGGCGTGTTCATTGACGCCGCTGTCGATCACGGCGCGCACGAACATGCCGGGCAGCAGATCGTGTTTCGGATTCGGGAACAGCGCGCGCAGCGTGACGTTGCCGGTGCCTGGGTCGACGCTGACGTCGGAGAATTGCAGCTTGCCGCTTTCGGCATATTTGCTGCCGTCGGCCAGCAGCAGCGTGACGCCGGCCTGGCCGCCCGCTTGCTTCAACGTGCCGCTGTCCATCTCGCGCTTCAGGCGCAGCAAGTCCTCGCTCGATTGCGTGACGTCGACATAGATCGGGTCGAGCTGCTGCACGGTGGTCAGCGCGGCGGCCTGGCTGGCCGTGACCAGCGCGCCCGGCGTGACGCTGGAACGGCCGATGCGGCCGCTGATCGGTGCGTCGACGTGGGTGTACCGCAGGTTGATCGCGGCCGCCTCCAGCGCGGCGCTGGCCGATTCCACGTCGGCCAGCGCCTGCTCGTTGGCGGCGACGGCGTCGTCGTACTCCTGCCGGCTGACGCCTTCGATGGCCACCAGGTCCTTGTAGCGCGCCACTTTCGGGCCGCTGGTCAGCAGGTTGGCCTTGGCCTTGGACAGCGCGGCCTTGGCCGAATTGTAGGCCGCCTGGTAGCTCGCCGGGTCGATCTGGTACAGCGCGCTGCCGGCCTTGACGTCGGCGCCTTCGACGAACAGGCGCTGCTGGATCAAGCCGCCGACCTGCGGGCGCACCTCGGCCACCTGGAAGGCGGAGGTGCGGCCCGGCAGTTCGGTGCGCCGGTGCAGCGCCTGCGGCGCGACCACAAAGACGGCCACTTCCGCCACCTGCGCTTGAGGTGCTACGGCCGTGGATGGGGAGCAGCCGGCGGCGAGGGACGCCACGCAGCAGAGGGCCAGGAGGCCGCTGCGGCGCGTCGTCGCCGGGCTGGAAAACGGGACGGAAAATCGAGTATGCATCGTGCTTGTCCTTTAAAAATCAGCTGATCTTAATTATAGAATGAACGATCATTCTAAGTATGTCAAGCAACTTTTCCACTGCTGAAGCATGTATACGGCGGCCCAAGGCCGGGCAATTCGGCGCAGCCGAATATTTCTTTCCGTTATGGCATGCGGATGCCATGGACAACTGTCCGCCGGTGCTACAATCAAATTGACGCTATAAAAATCCGACCGATACGCCGCCGCCCAACATGATGACGCTGCCGACGAAATCCCCGACGCTGCCCCGGCTGACCAGCCTGGTCACGGTGGGCGTCTGTTCGACGGTGCTGCTGACGGTGATGGCGATGCTGCTGCTGGTCGACCACTTCGCCGTCGACTACGCGGCGCGCGAGGCGGCCCAGCGGCTGCAACAGCTGTCGTGGCAGATGCGCGACTCGCTCAACCGGGCGGTCCAGAAGGCCGGTGGCGACGTGCTGCTGTTGTCCGAACTGCCGCAGGTGCGCGACGCGAACAGCCCGGCCGAGATCCGCCAGTTGCTGGAAAACCTGCAAAAAACCTTCCCCGACTACGCCTGGATAGGCCTGGCCTATCCCGACGGCAGCATCTACGCCGGCACCCAGGGCCTGCTCGAAGGCGTCGATGTCAGCGCGCGGCCATGGTTCAAGGGCGGCCAGCAGCAGCTGTACGCCGGCGACTACCATCCGGCCACGCTGCTCGGCAAACAGCTGCCGCCCAGCGCCGACCCGTGGCGCTTCGTCGACGTGGCCGCGCCGGTGCACCGCTCCAACGGCAGTTATCGCGGCGTGCTGTGCGTGCACATGAGCTGGGGCTGGGCACGCCGCCTGGCCAAGACCATGCTGGCGCCGGCCACCCAACAATACGCGGCCGAATTCATCGTCGTGCGCGGCGACGGCACCGTCATGCTGGGACCGCCCGGCATGGAAGAACAGCAGATCGCGCTGGCCAGCCTGACGCGCGCGCAAGCCGGCCAGCCCGGCGCGCTGACCGAGCGCTGGCCCGACGGCCGCAACTACCTGACCGGCTATTCGCAGACCGGCAGCAGCGGCGACCCGACCTCGCTGAAATGGTCCATCCTGGTGCGCCAGCCGGAGGCGGTGGCGATGGCCGGCGCGCGCGCGCTGGAACGCCAGATCCTGCTGCTGGGCGCCATCCTCGGCCTGGCGCTGGCGCTGGCCGCGGCGCTGCTGGCGCGCCGCCTGGCGCGGCCGCTGAACGCGCTCAGCCACGCCATCGAGCGGCGCTCGACGCTGCCGATCGGCACGGCCGCGCCGCCTATCCCGACGGTCGACAGCTTCCACGAGGCGCAGGTGCTGTCGCGCGCGCTGGTCGACCTGATCGCCCGCGAGGAGCGCCACGCGCTGGCGCTGCAGGCGCTCAACGAACAACTCGAAACGACGGTGGCCAAGCGCACCCGCGAAATCGCCCGCAAGGCGCTGCAGCTGGAACAGGCGCTGGCCCAGGAACAGAGCACCCAGCAGCTGCTGCAGGAACGCGCTGCCGAACTGCGCGCCATCCTCGACAACGCCCACGACGCCTTCATCGCGCTCGATCCCGGCGGCGTGGTGCTGGACTGGAACCGCCAGGCCGAGCAGCTGCTGGGCTGGCGCCGCCACGAAGTGATCGGCCAGCCGCTGGCGGCGATGATACTGCCGCCGCTGCTGCGCCGCGCCTATGAACGCGACATGCGCCAGCTGGCCGCCGCCGGCGCCGACCACAACGGCGTCATGCCGCCGGCGGTGCTGAACCGCCGCGTCGAACTCAATCTGGTCAGCCGCGCCGGCGCCGAATTCCCCGTCGAAGTGTCGATGGCCTATGTGCCGCGCTCGAACGGCCATCTGTTCATCGCCTTCCTGCACGATATCAGCGAGCGCAAGAACCTGTTCGCGTCGATGGAGGCGATGGCGCTGCGCGACATGCTCACCGGCCTGCCGAACCGGCGCGCGCTGATGCAGGCGCTGCCCGAGGCGATGCAGCGCGCCAGCCGCACGCGCAAGGCCTGCGCCGTGCTGTTCCTCGACCTCGACGGTTTCAAGCAGGTCAACGACCGCCATGGCCACGAGGAAGGCGACGAGCTGCTGCGCCAGTTCGCCCGGCGCATCGTCGACACGGTGCGCAAGACCGATACCGTGGGCCGCCTGGCCGGCGACGAATTCGTCGTCATCCTGGAAATGCTGCACGACGACGCCGGCGCGCAGGAAATCGCCGACAAGCTGCTGCCGGTGCTGGAGCAGCCCTTCGTGCTGAAGACCGCCATCGTCAAGCTCAGCGCCAGCATCGGCATCGCGCTGCACCAGCCGGACGACCCGGACAACATCGAGCTGCTGATCGGCCGCGCCGACCGCGCCATGTACGCCGTCAAGCGCAGCACCAAGCAGCACAGCGCGGCGACGCTGTAGGCGCGGCCGCGCCTGCCCAGGTCGCGGGCGGCCGGCGCCGTTCTATCGAAAATCCCCTCTTTTCGCTTTCCGGTAACATTTGCAAAAACCTGACCAGGACCAGGGACAGGCGCCTTTCAACTGACGCGGATTTTTTGCGATGGAACCACAAAACAGCGACACCACCTTTTTCATGCATTCGGGCGTCCCCGGCCTCGACACCATACTCGCCGGCGGCCTGACGCGCGACCGTCTCTACCTGATCGAGGGCGAACCGGGCACCGGCAAGACCACCCTGGCGCTGCAGTTCCTCAACCAGGGCGTGCGCTGCGGCGAATCGGTGCTCTACATCACGCTGGCCGAAACCTCGGTCGAACTGCGCGCCGTGGCCCGCTCGCACGGCTGGGACATGGGCGGCATCCACATCGAGGAAATCATCCCCGACGAGAACATCCTCGACCCCGACCAGCAATACACCATCTTCCACCCGTCCGAAATCGAACTCGGCACCACCACCCGGCGCATCCTCGCCGCGGTCGACCAGTACCAGCCCTCGCGCGTGGCGCTCGACTCGCTGTCGGAGCTGCAGCTGCTGGCCGAAAGCCCGCTGCGCTACCGGCGCCAGGTGCTGGCCCTGAAACAGTATCTGGCCAGCCGCTCCTGCACCACCATCTTCCTCGACGACCGCACGGCGCTGAGCACCGACCTGCAAGTGCGCAGCGTGGCGCACGGCGTGATCACGCTGGAGATGCTGGACCAGGCCTATGGCAGCGAACGGCGCCGGCTGCGCGTCGTCAAATACCGCGGCATCGCCTTCCACGGCGGCGCCCACGACTACAAGATCGTGCGCGGCGGCCTGCAGGTCTATCCGCGCCTGGTGGCGGCCCACTCGCGCGTCAACCAGCGCCGGCGCCAGTTGTCGAGCGGCGTCGCGGGACTCGACGCGCTGCTCGGCGGCGGCCTCGAAGAAGGCATGAGCACCCTGATCTCCGGCCCGCCCGGCACCGGCAAGTCGACGCTGGCGGCGCAGTTCGTGTATGCCGCCAGCGCGCGCCGCGAACCCTGCGCCATGTTCCTGTTCGAGGAGGCGCGCAACAATATGCTGAACCGCTGCAGCCAGCTGGGCATGGAACTCAACGCCGCGATGGACGACGGCCTGCTGACGATACAGCAGATCGACCCGGCCGAACTGGCGCCGGGCCAGTTCTCGCAGGCGGTGGTCGACGCCGTCGAACGGGGCGCCCGCGTGGTCGTCATCGACAGCTTGAACGGCTACCTGAACGCGGTGCCGGACGAGCGCTTCCTGACCACCTACCTGCACGAGCTGCTGACCTATCTGGGCCAGCGCGGCGTCGTCACGCTGATCGTCGGCGTCCAGCAGGGCATGATAGGCACCGGCATGACCACCTCGGTCGACGCCAGCTACATCGCCGACAACGTCATCATGCTGCGCTACTTTGAAGCCGACAGCGAAGTGCAGCAAGCCATCTCCGTGTTCAAGAAACGCGGCAGCGCGCACGAGCGCACCATCCGCCGCTTCCAGGTCGGCGCCGACGGCATCGTCGTCGGCCCGGTGCTGACCGGCTTCCACGGCATCCTGACCGGCGTGCCGACTTACGACGCGCAAGCCGGCGGCGCGGCGGCAGCCGGCTAAGACGATGGAAAAGCGGGTACTCATCTACGCGCCCACCGGCCAGGACGCGCCACTGGCCGCGCGCATGCTGGCGATGGCCCGCATCGACAGCACCGTCTGCGCCACGCTGGCCGAACTGGCGCGGCAACTGGCACTGGGCTGCGGCTGCGTGCTGACGGTGGAGGAGGCGCTGGCGGCGGGCGGCTTCACGCGGCTGCACGACAGCGTGACGCAGCAGCCCACCTGGTCCGACCTGCCCATCCTGCTGCTGACCCATCGCGGCGCCGATTCGCTGGCGGTGCGCCAGGCGGTGGCGGCGCTGGGCAACCTGACCTTGCTGGAACGGCCGGTGCGCACGCTGACGCTGGTGACGTCGCTGCACGCGCTGCTGCGCGCGCGCGACAAGCAGTACCAGGTGCGCGAGGCGGCGCGCCGCAAGGACGAATTCCTCGCCAGCCTCGGTCACGAGCTGCGCAACCCGCTGGCGCCGATCCGCACCTCGGTGGCCTTGCTGAACCACTTATATCCGGGCGTGCCGCAAGTCGAACGGATAGGCGGCGTGGTCGAGCGCCAGGTGACGCACCTGACGCGGCTGGTGGACGACCTGCTCGACGTGGCCCGCATCACCAGCGGAAAAATCGCGCTGCAGCGCGAACGCATCAGCTTCCAGGCCGTCATCGGCCACGCCCACGAACTGTGCGCGCAGGCCGCCGCCGCCCGGCAGATCGCGATCGACCTGACGCTGCCCGAGCGCGACCTGACGCTGGACGCCGACTACGCGCGCGTGGTGCAGATCTACGCCAACGTGCTGTCGAACGCGGTCAAATTCACGCCGCCGGGCGGACGCATCGCGCTGCGCGCCTGGCGCGAAGGGCGCAATCTGTGCGTCGGCATCACCGACAACGGCATCGGCATCGACGCCGCCAGCATGGCGCGCATCTTCGGCATGTTCGAGCAAAGCGGCACCGTCAGCGGGCAGATTTCCAGCGGGCTGGGAATCGGCTTGAGCCTGTCGCGCCAGTTCGCGCATATGCACGGCGGCGACATCGAAGCGCGCAGTGGCGGCATCGGCGCGGGCAGCGAATTCACCATCCGCCTGCCGGTGATCCGCGCCGACGACGCGGCCGATGCGCCAGCCGACGCGCCGGGCGCGGACCGCGACAAGGGCTGCGCCGCCGCGCAGCGTGTCCGCGTGCTGGTGGCCGACGACAACCGCGACGCCGCCGACGCGCTGCGCGCGCTGCTGGAAATGGAAGGCTATGAAGCGGAAGCGGCCTACGACGGCCAGGCGGCGGTGGACGCCGTGACGCGCGCGCTGCCGGACCTGATCGTGATGGACCTGGGCATGCCCGGCATGGACGGCTACGACGCCGCGCGCGCGATCCGCCGCCAGGCCGGCGCCGAGGGCGTGCTGATGATCGCACTGACCGGCTGGGGCCAGAGCGACGCCCGCCACCGCACCCGCGAAGCGGGCTTCGACCACCATCTGATCAAGCCGGTCGACGTCGAACAAATCCTCAAGCTGGCCGGCGCCCGCAAATAACGCTTACCTCGGCGCCTATTTCCACGCGCCGCGCAGCTGCAGCACCTGCTGCTGCAAGCCCTCCGGCGTCACGTCCTGCGGCGCGACGGGCAGGCCGACCGCCAGCGCCAGGCGCGAACGCAGGCCGCGGCGGAAAGTGCGCTCGAACAGATTGTCCGTGTCGCGGCTCAGCACATGGCCCCACAGGCCGCGCAGCGCCATCGGGATCACCGGCACCTTGGAACGCTCGACGATCTTGGCGATGCCGCCCCTGAATTCACTCATCTCGCCGGTCGTCGTCAGCCGGCCCTCGGGAAAGATGCACACCAGATCGCCCTCGTGCAGCGCCTGCGCGATGTCGATATAGGCCTTCTCCATCAGCCACGGATCCTCCTTGGCCGGCGCGATCGGGATCGCCTTGGCGGTGCGGAAAATCCAGCCCA
>Ga0209901_1000847_pt1 | contig 10614 bp, 8 predicted proteins | sample OrgsoiDNA_201058_FD_185806 | JGI IMG/M metagenome (GOLD analysis project Ga0209901, IMG submission 185806) | Permafrost soil microbial communities from the Arctic, to analyse light accelerated degradation of dissolved organic matter (DOM) -... | ecosystem: Environmental > Terrestrial > Soil >...
GTGACGGGCGACTGGGCGACCCTGGTGTGCAGCAAGCCGGATTATGAGCAAAGCTTTCCTGAAGGATCACGGAAAAAAGCCATGCGCTGGCTGCAACTGCATGCCCATTACGACGACGCCCATCCCTGGGAAGCACTGGACATCGTCGCCACCTTGCTGGGACATGAACCGAGCAAGGAGGAGGTCGATGGCGTGCGCAACAGCATCCTGACCAGCTTCTCTTACTTCAAGGCTAGCCTGGACTGCTGCCTCTAATTAGATAGCGCGCCGGTCCGGCGGGATACGCCGCAAGGCCCGGCGCTTCGCCGGATTCAACCCCAATTTGGCAGGATTTGCTCCACTTGTTTGCTTCATGCCAGGCAGAGAAACGACTACACTGGATTCATTGTTCTCACCATGAATCCCAAAAATGAAGCGCCTACCGCAACTCTCATTGAAAATATTACCGGCATCTTTTTTTGCGCTGACCCTGGGCCTGGCCGAAACCGGCAATGCCTGGCGCTTTGCCCGCGGGCTCTGGTCCTTGCCGCCGTTGATGGGCGAACTGTTCGAGCTGCTGGCCATCGCTTCATTCCTTCTTTTTATCGTCATGTATGCACGCAAATGGCTGGTGCAGCGGGCAGCGGCAGTGGCTGAAGTGCGCGACCCGGTACAGTCGGCCTTTTTGGCCCTGATCCCGGAATCCGTCATCCTGATCGCGCTGGCGCTGCTGCCGTACGCGCCGGCCGCCGCCAAACTATGCTTCTGGCTTGGATCCGCAGCCAATCTGCTGTACGGCGCCTGGCGGCTGGCCGCGCACTGGAGCCACCAGCGCGATACCGCGCAGATCGTCCCGCCGCTCTATCTGCCGTACACGGCCAGCGTGCTGGTCAATGCGCTGGCGGCCGGCGTGTTTGGCTACACGGATTACGGCTGGATGCTGTTTGGCGTGGGGGCGATTTCCTGGCTCATCATGGATTCCAGCATCACGCACCAGCTGATGACGGGTGGCCTGGCAGAAAAAACGCGCAACTTCATGGGCATCTACAGTGCGCCACCCGTGGTCGCGCTGGTGGCGTACCAGGTACTGGCCGGTAGCGAAGCCAACCCTGCGATCACCTATGCACTGGCTGGCTACGCCTTGTTTATTTTCGCCGGTCTGCTGTTCGCCTCGCGCTGGCTGGCCCGGCAAGACTTTGCACCCGGCTACTGGGCCTACACCTTCGGCCTCGCGACCCTGGGCCAGGGCTTGATGCTGATGGTGCAGCGCCATCCGAATGACCTGCTGGAAGCCGTGGCCGCCATCGTCTTTGCCGCTACCTTGCTGCTGGTGCTGTATGTTGCGCTTGGCTCGATACGCTTGCTGGTCAGGGGCGCGTATTTCCCGCTGGCGCCAGGCCCGGCCGCCGTATGAAAACTGTCGCGCTGCTGATTTTCCCTGGCGTACAGTCGCTGGACGTGTCGGGGCCGATGGATGTGTTTGCCGAAGCCAATGATTACGTGGGCGAGGGCGAGGGCTATCGCCTGCTCACGGTGGGCACGCAGCCATCGCCGGTCCGCGCATCGAATGGCCAGCAGCTGGGCTTTGATTTCAGCCTGGACCAGGCGGGTAGTGATTACGATATCGTGCTGGTGGCTGGCGGCCCGCAGCTGGCGCAGGAAGAGGAAAACCCGGCCCTGTCCGCCTGGCTGCGGCAAGTGGCGAGCAGCGTGCCCCGTTATGGTTCGATCTGCACCGGCGCTTTTTTGCTGGGGCGCGCCGGCCTGCTCGACGGCAAGCGCGCCACTACCCACTGGAGCGATGCGGGCCGGTTGGGTCAGCAATTCCCGCTGGCGCAGGTCGAGCACGACCGCATCCACGTGCGCGATGGGGGCTTGGTGACGTCGGCTGGCGTGACGGCTGGCATCGACCTGGCGCTGGCGCTGGTGGCGGAAGACCATGGTCCTTCGGTGGCCCTGTCGGTGGCCAAGCGCCTGTTGGTACTTGCCCAGCGGCAGGGCGGTCAATCGCAATTCAGCCCCTATCTTGACGCCCAGGCACGGCCCGATGCGCTGGCCGCGGTGATCCAGCGCCATGTGATGGAGCATCTGGCCGAACCGCTATCGGTCGAACGCCTGGCCGACATCGCCGGCATGAGCGCCCGCAATTTCGCCCGCCTGTTCGTCAAGGAAATGCAGATCACGCCAGCCGAATTCGTGCTGCGCGCCCGCATCGACGCCGCCCGCAACTTGCTCGAAGGCAGCGAACTGCCCCTGAAAACCATCGCCTACCGCTGCGGCTTCGGCAGCGCCGCCCGCATGCGCCTGGTGTTTGCCCAACGATTTGGGGTGACGCCGTATCAGTATCGCGATAGTTTCAAGGTCAGCCTGGCATAGTCGTTGTGAGGGATAGAAAAGTTACTTGCATAATGCAAGTTATTGGCGTAATGTTGCTTGCATTGTGCAAGTATTTGCGTGGCCGTGCGCTGCTGCCCAAGCTTGGCAGCCACGATACATGCACATATTGCATCGATTTTTATCCCTCCATTGAAAGGATTTAGCATGGATATCAAGAATTCGGTCGCCTTCGTCACCGGCGCCAATCGCGGCCTGGGCCTGGAACTGGTCAAGCAATTGCAGGCGCGCGGCGCCGCCAAAATCTACGCCGGCGTGCGCGATGTGCATAGCATCAATCTGCCCGGCGTCATTCCGGTCCAGTTCGACGTCACCAACCCGGCCGACATCGCGGCCGCTGCTGCCCATTGCGCTGACACGACATTGCTGATTAACAATGCAGGCATCGCCAAGCTGGTCGGCTTTCTCGCTGAGGACAGCATCGAAGTGACGCGTGAAATATTCGAAGCGAACGTCTATGGCCCGCTGCGTGCAGCCAAAGCCTTCGCACCGGCGCTGGGCAAGAATGGTGGCGGCGCGATTGTCAACATATTATCGATTGCCAGCTGGACCAACTCCGGCCAGATGGGCCCGTATGCGATGTCGAAGGCTGCCGCCTGGAGCCTGACCAACGGCCTGCGCAACGACTTGATTCCGCAAGGCACGCAATTGGTCGGCGTACACGTGGGCTTTATGGATACCGACCTGACCAAAGGATTTGACGTTGCCAAGGTCAGCGCAGCCGATGTTGCCGGGCAAATCCTGGACGGCGTGCAAGCTGGCGCCAAAGAAGTGCTGGCAGACGAGATTACACGCAAAGTCAATCGGGGCCTGTCGGACGAGCCGGGGATTTATCTGGCGCCATTGCAGCGCTGAGCCGCGACATAGTTGCTACCATGGTGAAGGTGTCGGGCATGGAAAAGATCAGTCGTCTGTAAATCGTGCATACGCCCATGTCCGCATCCTTCTGTCACTTAGCCAGCTATCCGATTGATTGCAGGTATTACTGTCAGTCGCTGATGATAGTCAGCAATAGTGTATCAGCATCAGTACAGTTCATTTTTAGGCGCGCGTTCTGATTCGCATTTGGCTGAATCTGACGTCTTACCCGCACACTCGACGCTTGAACACTCTTCAGGCTTGCCTTCATTGTCAGCCGCGCACTTGTTGGTGAGCGCAGGTGTCTGTATTTTTTCCTCCACTTGCCCAGTATCGTCAGGAACGTCCGCAATTTTTGTTGTGGCCGCTGCTTGCTCCGATTCGGGCTCAAACTGCATCGTTTGGTGCCCCAATGAAGTTGTTTCTTTAGTAACTTCGGACGGCGTTGATGGGGCCTCTGTAGATGTTTCTTTTTTGTTTGCGCCGAAGATCACAGCGGCGATCACTATGAGCGCGATCACACCCATACCGGTGCGTGCAAACTCTACTTCGGAACTGCCGCAAGATGGGCATTTTAGCGACATGTTTTTGCCCCTTGGATACCAAGTGTATCCGCATTTCTTGCACTTGTTTTGTGAACGTTTTGTAGCTGCCATGTTTTTTCATTACCTCCATGAGATTTTCGTATGCGTAGAAACAGGTATGCTATTCGCACGATATTATTCCAATGCTTGGAAATGTAGTTGATCTGCTGTCAATTTTAAGAAGCTTAAATTTTGTCGGCGAGAATGTCTACTGTCGTTGGCCGTTCATGGGGCGAGATTCTTCAAAAAATATAATATTCGGTGTCTTCTAGCTTGAATTTGCAATTTATGCTAATCATTTAATTGAATGGATTTTTCATGAATATTTTTCATCTTGCTCATGCGTTTCTTTAGGATCTTTAAATTCAATATGAGAAGAGGGTGTAAATTTTATGTTGCAACGCGTTACTACTTGATCTTGAAATAGTATTGAATTTCACTTATTTTGAAAAAATTAACGAAAATAAGGAATAGTATGTTAGTCTTCTTCAATAAAATTAGGATGCAATATGCAAATCAAGTTGATTCCTGCGGTGCTCTTGTTTATTGCCTCGTATTTTCCACTGGCCCTTATCCTTGCTGTGCAAGATATCAAGGCGGAATTTTGGGATCAACCGTTGTGTCGAGAGACACAATTTTGGTTGAAGTGTGAGTTGCCACAGCTTGCTAATCCTCGACTTGGCTATACCTCAATAGCAGTTTGCCTGCTGAGTCTCATTTTCTTTCTTTGGGTGCTGCGGCATTTTCGGGGCACCACAGAGATGACTATTGAGGAGTGCAAGGCGGTCCCCAATGATCTTATTAACTATGTCTTCCCGTACATAGTATCCTTTATGGGTGTCGAACTTGGTAGTACGGGAAAGGTGCTGGGTTTTGGGCTTTTTTTAGCATGGCTTTTTCTAATCAGTTACCGATCAGGCCAAATTCTGATGAATCCATTGTTATTGGCGGTCGGGTGGCAGCTATACGAGATTCAGGCCGACATTGAGGGCAATAAGCGTAGCCTTCGAGCATTGTCGCGCGATATCGTAGTACCACGTCAGAAGCTCAGGTCCTGCTTGGTACAAGGAATATACGTTCTTTCAAGGGTATAAATCATGACAAAGGAACAGGCACTTGCAGACTGCAAGGCATTTGACCTCTCTAATGCGGTGGTGTCGCTATGGGTATTTAAGAAGCGGCCGACAGGTGGTTACACAGCGAAGTCAATCGATGTGACGGATGGCCTAACGATTGAGCTAAAAAAAATTATTGTGCAAGCGCTGCAAGTACGTTCCGAGGTAGAAGACTACACTTTTATTGCGCAATGTAATGAGGTCAGTTGTTTGCACGTTGGTACTGACGAGACATCTTTTCCGGACTTGAAAGCATTACTGGATGCACCAGCTGAGGAGCATCGCATTGAGGGGGAGCGCGCCTTCAAGAACATTGCGGGTTACGTAATTAGGGTTCGCATCGGGACGCGTGTTTTATACTGTGTGAGACAAGTCACTGATGCGTGGAAAACTAGGAAATCGCGGGAAGTAATTAATGTAATAATGCGCGCGAATCGATTGGAGTTAGTCGAGGATCGCAGCTTTACCATAGCAAAGAGTCTCGATTTTTTTGTGCTCGATAACGACATTTTGATAGTCAATAAACGTGCTTTCGAGTCACTAATGAACTATAAGATCGAATATACGAACTCATTTGTAGAGCTGCAGGCTGATCCTGTTTTCTCGGGATGTTTCACCAGTATGGCTCCGTTAATCGCTCACGTGGATACAAATGTGATGCATCTTCGCCGTATGGCAGTTATCAAACAGAAGGCCCATTACGCAAACCCTGCCTACATGCAGCGACTTCGCGTGGAGAACGGATTGGAGGGCTGGAACATTGCATTTGCGCCCGATGGCCGCATAATCGCGACCGCAGATACGATGCGGGTGATTATGCAGGTTTTGCTGAATCATCGCCTTTACTCGAAACTATCGCTTACTACGTTTGATGTGCCATCTAGTTCGGCAGTATAGGGGAAGTTTTGCTTTACATGTTATTGCTGCCGTACTCCGCTGAGCAAAGTGACAGGTCCTCAAACTTTACTTAACTACAAGCCCTAGAACAACTGCGATATGGCGCTTCGCACGCTTGCAGGCGTTCGGCGCGGCGGGCGCGGAAGGCTTCGGCTTCGGTGGGGCGCAATTGTTGCGACTGCGGGCGTACTTCCCTGGCCGCGTTGGCGTAGGGATTGTTGTCTGGCTTCATAGACAGCACCAGATGGTCAGTATCGTTTTCGGTAGCGCCCTGTACTTTTGCGCGGCAGTCCTGGCGGGCGGAAACGCAGACCGATTTGCACATGGATGGTTCTGCCAGCGGTTTGGCGCTTTCCCCTTTGTCGCCGGCGTAGGCGCTTGAGGTCAGGCAGAGCAGTAGTGCAAGGGTGCTGGCAAGTCGCATAAATCATTTCTCCAGATTCCCGCAGGCGGCCACATGGCAGCGCGTCAGGCAGGCGCGACTATAAATCTTGGCAACTCTTTCTGGCAAGTTTATTTGGCGCTCATGATGGCGGGCCGCCCCAGTGCAAGGCCACCCGCCTGATTGATGCCAGGTTAATTACTGCGCCGCCAGCCCCAGTTTCAAGCCCACCGGTTTGCCTGGCGTGGCGTCGGTTTTTTCCGGCGCACCGGCGCTGACCCTGGCCGCTGGCGTGCCATCTTGCTGCAGGGCAGCGAGGATGGCGGCGCTGCGCGCCTTGCCCAGTTTCGTGAGGGCATCGGCGGGCAGAGCCTGCTTTTGCTCCAGTTGGGTACGCAAGCCGTTGTAGAAAGCGCTCGTGTCGGCCACTTGCGGTTCGCCTTCGATCAGCTTGCCCAGCCGTTGCCAGACGGGGATTTTTTCCGCTGCTGCCGAAGCTGAAGCAGATGCGCTGGCTGTTGCCGGCGCCGCCGTCGGTATTGCCACCTCGGCTGCTTTCTTTTGCTTGTCCAGCTCAGCCTTGCCGAAGCGTTCCGCGTACAAGTCGCGCAGGGCGCCCCGTATCTTGCGTTCGCCCAGGTTCAGCGGACCCGGCGCTTCGCCCGCTTCGAGCTTGATGCCAGCCTTGGTCGTGACGGCCAGGCGCACGGCCTGTTCGCGCAGGGCGGCCGCATCGCTATCGCTGTACTGGGCCGGGACGGCCAGTTTCAGTTGTTCGCGCTTGGCCAGAATCTGCGCCACCTGCTTGAGTTTTTCGCATTCTGGCGGCAGCAGCACGGCGCTGCCTGCATCGAAATCGACGGCTTCCAGCTTGTCGCTATTGATGCCCAGCAAGCTGCCCAGGGCGCGAAACGGCGCCGTGACGATTTTCGTCAGCACATTGCCGATGGCTTTCCAGATCAGCGCGCCGTAGCTGAATTGCGGGTCGCTCATGTCGCCCGACACCGGCAAGCCCAGGTCGATGCGGCCGTCTGAATCTTTCAGGATGGCCAGCGCCAGTGTCAGTGGCAGCTTGAGCGCGTCGGGGCTGTCGATGCGTTCGCCCAGGGTCAGCTTGTCGAGCACGATCTGGTTGGTGCCGTCGAGCTGGCGGTTGCGCACCTTGTATTGCAAGTCCAGCGACATCTTGCCTTCGGCCACCTTGTAGCCGGCAAACTTCATGGTATAGGGCGAGGCCGAGACCATGTCCACGTTCTTGAAGATGACGCTCAAGTCCGTGTTGTCGGTGGGCGCAAACGGGTTCAGCTGGCCGCGCACCCTGGCCAGGCCGAATTCATCGATGCGGCCGTCGAGTTCGATCTGGCTGCGCGCATCGCGCTTGGTCGACAGGCCCGTGACGATGCCGTTGAGCTCATAAATCTTGGCGCCGAACTGCGGACGCAAGCTCAGGTCGGCAAAATCCAGCTTGGCGTTTTGCAGGCGCACCCGGCGCACGCGCACGGGGAAGCTGGCGTCTGCCGTCGGCGTTGCAGCGGCTGCAACTGGAGCAGGAGTAACTGCGGCCGCTGCTGGTTCTGCTGGCTTGACCAGCAGCCGCTGGGCGTTCAGGCTGCGGTCGTTTTCAATGATCAGCTGGGCGTTCGGTTCGACAATGCGCAGTTCCGGGATATCGAGGAAGTTGGGGCCTACGCTGGCCGTCAGCTTGTCGGTCCGCACGCTTTTCCAGGAAGCGAAGCGCTTGCCATCGACTTCATTCAAGACCAGGCCTGCAATATCCACGCCGCCCACATAGCGCACGGTGGGCGCATTCTTCGCGCCGCCGCCTGTCGTCAGACGGCCGCTGCCCGACAAGGTGCCGCCTGCCAGTTTCAGTTTCAAATGCTGGGCCAGCAAAGGCTGGACCGGCCGCAGCGTCAGCTGTTTCAGGTTCAGCTGGGCGTCGAGCGCGCCCGTGCCGGGAACGAACTTGCCGTGCGCCGTCAACAAACCTCCTTCGCGCAAGCCCACACCCAGTTCAAAGGGCAGGGCTTGTTTCAAGTCGCTGCTGGCGTCCGTCAGGCTCAGGTGTGCGTCCTGGAATTGCCCCTTGAGGCCGGTGCCGGGATCGTTGTACAGGGCGCCGAACTTGCTAAGCTCTACCTTGCCGACCGTGGTGGACCAGGGAGAAGATGGTTTTTCTTCGGAGGCTGAGGGTTTGCTTGACGCAAATACGGGCAGGTTTTGCGCGATGGCGAACTGGCCCTTGTGGTTGCGCGTCAGGTCGATTTGCGCACCGCTGGCCGTCACAGAACCCAGGTGCACCGTGTGGGCCACCAGATCGATCTTGCCATCTTCAAAGCCCAGCTGGGCAAGCTTGAACGGCGTTTGCGTGCCGCGCTGCAGGGCCAGGTCGGCCAGGCCGAAGCGGGCGCCATCGATCATGATCTGCGTGCCGGCCGGCGCTTGCTGCAACTGCAGTTGCAGCTGCAACTGCAGTTGTTTGGCGCTCAGGGCCAATGCCGGCTTGACGGTGTCGTCGATGGCGCTGACGTCCAGATTGCTCAATGCCAGCTGTTTCAGATCGACTTTCCATTTGCCGGAACTGGGTTTGGCGGGTTTGCTTGCCTCAGCAGCCGGAGCGCCTGCTACCATCAGGTTCGCCAGGTCGATCTCGCCCTTGGCGTCCCGATGCACGGCCACCTTGCCGCCATCGAGACCGATCTTGTCCACGCTCACAGTCTGGCGCGCCAGGTCGGCGTTGACGCCGGTCACGGCCAGGGTTTGCAGGGCGGTGAAGGGTTCGCCCTTGCCGTCGCGCACCAGTGCCAGGTCGCGCAAGGCCAGGCCAGCGCCCTTGATGCCTGCTTCCAGCTTGCCATCCGCATAGGAAAAAGCGTAGGGCAGGCGGGCCGACAAGGCGCCCTTGGTGACTTCGGCGCGCGTGTAGGCTTTCAGGTAGGCGGCCATGCCGGGCAGCGAGGCGTCCGTCAGGATCAGTTCGCCTTCGCCACGGATAGGGCTCAGGGAAGCCGTGCCGCGCCAGTGCAGCTTGCCGCCGCGCGCCGCATCGGCGCTGAAGGTGTAGCTGCCGTTGGCGTCGGGCAGGGTGGAGATATTGTCCAGCGCGAAGTTGATCGGCGTGAAGTTGTCGGCATAACCGGCCTTTTGGTCTTGCCAGGCCACCTTGCCCTGTTCCAGCGCGAAATGGCCGATCACCAGGCGCGGCAAACTGCCATCGGACGGTTCATGCGGGCGGCGGTTCCAGGTGTCAATCAATTCGGCCAGGTTGAACTTGCCGTCCGGCGTGATGGTGAAATGCGCTTGTGGCGCCGTGATGCGGATTTCCGCCAGGCTCCAGGCGCGGCGCACGATGGATTTCCATTCCAGCTGTACGATCAGCGCCTTGATGTCGAGCAGCGGTGCGCCCTGGGCGCCGGCCGCCTCCTTCAATACGATGTCATGCGCTTCCAGGCGCAAGGTAAATGGATTGAAGTCCACCTCGCCGATGCTGGCCTGGCGCGCCAGTGTTTGAGTGACAAATTTGGGGTATTGGCTTTGTATCAGATGCGGCACCAGCCAGAAGCCTGCCGCGCTATAGGCGCCCAGCACGCAGGCAGTGCCCACGGTCCAGCGTTGCCAGCGTTTCCAGCGAAATTTCTTCGGCTGCACGCTTTTGTTTTCTGTTTTTTTCACGATCAACCTTTGGTAATAGACGTCGTACGCGTCTTAACTGTCAGTATGCCTTTTTGTCGCAGAGCCTGCAAAATTGAAGCGTGCTCCAGTGCCGAGGTAGATAGTTAAAAAACATTCCCTGAGTGACTTTTTTGCCGATAGAAAACTCACCAAAATTCACTTTTTCTTGCGAATGATTCTCGTTACGGATATGATGCGGGCTATCTTCAGCCTCGCGGCTATTCCTTTTGTAGAAAGTTTTCCCTCCATGCGCGCCGTTTCTCCCGCCATCCAGTTGCTTCCCCTCGTCGCCGCCTTGTCGCTGGCCTTCGCTTCCACCTCTGCCTTTGCTGCCGATAGTGGCAATGGCCAGGATGACCTGACCGCCGGCGATGAAAAAGTCATGCAGGCGGTGCAGGTCACGGGCGCCCGCGCGCAAGGCCTGGTACCGACCACCACCGAGGCGGGCAGTTTCCGTGGCTCCAGCATCATGGACGTGCCATCGACCGTCAACGTGATCACGCGCGAACTGCTGGAACTGCAAGCCGTGGGCGGCCTGTACGATGCGGTGCGCAATACGGCCGGCGTGACGCGCCAGCAAAACGGCGGAGAGACCTGGGATCAGCTGGTGATACGCGGCATCGCCGTGGAAAACCGCACGAACTACCGTTTGAACGGTTCCCTGCCCATCATGAATTTCTCGCAAGTGCCCATGGAAGACAAGGAAAGGGTGGAAGTGCTGAAGGGCGCGTCG
>Ga0209901_1000849_pt1 | contig 10586 bp, 10 predicted proteins | sample OrgsoiDNA_201058_FD_185806 | JGI IMG/M metagenome (GOLD analysis project Ga0209901, IMG submission 185806) | Permafrost soil microbial communities from the Arctic, to analyse light accelerated degradation of dissolved organic matter (DOM) -... | ecosystem: Environmental > Terrestrial > Soil >...
ATCCGCGCTCAATGACCACCCGATACAACCGAGGTTTTCCCTGAACTGTTTCGCGTCACGGGCGCCAATAATGACGTTGGAAACTGTGGGACGTTGTAGCAACCAGTTCAACGCGATCTGCGGGACGCTCTTGCCAGTCTCCTTCGCAACTAGGTCTAACGCATCGACCACATGGAAAACATAGTCGTCCGAGACCGGTGGCCCCATATCGGCAGTCGAATGCAAGCGGCTTTTCGAATGCAAAGTACTCCCTCGGCGGATTTTACCGGTGAGACGACCCCATCCAAGCGGACTCCACACGATGGTCGAGACTTTCTGATCCAGTCCGAGCGGCATCAATTCGTTTTCGAAGTCACGCCCTATTAGCGAGTAGTAAGCCTGATGAACCGAGTGGCGCGCGAGCCCCTCTCGGTCCGACGCCGCGAGCGACTTCATTAAGTGCCAGCCCGAGAAATTCGAGCACCCGATTGCGCGAATCTTCCCGTCACGAACGAAGTCGTCAAGGGTTCGGAGTGTTTCTTCCACCCGGGTCAGCGCGTCGAAGGCGTGCAGTTGATAGATATCGATGTAGTCTGTGTTCAGGCGCTTGAGGCTGCCATTGACGGCCTCCGTCAGATGGTGCCGGGTAGAACCGACACTATTGATCGCGGTGCCAAATTGAAACGTGCCCTTGGTCGATACGATCACGCTGGATCGTCGTCCCGCGATGGCCTTACCCAGGATTTCCTCCGCTATCCCGTCGGAATAGACATCTGCACTGTCGAACATGGTGACGCCCGCTTCCAGTGCGATATCGACCAAGCTTCGCGCACCGTCCGCGTCAGTATCGCCCCATGCCTTGAAAAATTCATTGCCGCCGCCAAAAGTAGCGGTGCCAAGGCTCAAAACAGGTACTTTAAAGCCTGTTTCACCAAGCAGTCTATATTCCATCACTTAGTTCCTTATAAGTAAGATTGTAACGTTGGGGGCGCGGCACTTAGGTCCCTTGAACGCGTATGGTCACTAGAACGATGCAGAGAACTTAGCTCCCGTTTTCGATCATTGCCCGTGCCGACCATCCAGGACGCCTTGTCGTGCCACGCGACATGTGAGACTTTGTCGTCAAGACATCCGGCAAACCAAGGCCTCTGTGTCGCCGCGAGCAGTTTGGCTTGGCCCGGCGACAAGTCGGATGCGAAGTCCTTCGCGATTGCCTTATCGGAAGCGTCAGATAGCCTGCAGAATCTTTTCTCAGTTCGGCTGCCCATACTGGGGCCGGGTACCCCTTTAACATGTCATTGAGCGACTGCCCTTGCTCAGGTGCGAGGGCGGCGACGTAGACAAGAGCCTTCACCTTGTCATCGTTGCCAGCTTCCGTGATAACTGCGCCCGCCCAGGAATGCCTTCGGCAGGAAAGCAGGCGGCACTTGGTGATGGAGAACGTGCAACTGGCACGGACCGGTGGTCGCCGGGTCTTTAGTCAGCAGTCCGCCTCGCGGACCGATCCTATACTCGGTCGTAGACGCAACGGCGTTCGGTCACCAGTACCGCAATCGCGCCGCTCGTTAAGAAACACTCATCGCCGGGCGTTCGGGATTCGGCGGGAATACACACCAGCTACCGTCGCCTTGGCGAAAAAAATAGATCGCAAACGTGCCTGTCGATTGCGACGCTTCAATGCATACGTAACGCCTCCGATTCAAGCGTGCGCGACTGCCTCGTGTTACCCGAACCGACATTGCAGGAGCCATCAAAAGCCATTTCTCCACCATGAACCGCAAAGACCTTTCAAATTTTTCCATCGACTTCTCCTTCAATCTCGTTCTGCTGATGCAGCCGGCCGCGTTCCCTTTACCACTATGCAGGTCTACCCAAGGAGTTCAGTCCCTCTGCGCGATTCGTAAGCGGTTACCGCGACTACGTATCCGTGGTTAGTAGGGCGTTGATTTTGTTCGCGCTGACCTGTGCGGACTTACTGTACTTGCACAGAACCTTCAGTAGCGCCAGCACATCATGTTGGATGGTACCGACAAATTGCCCAAAATCGCGGCCGGGCTCGTACACCGCAATCGACATACCGTCCTTGTGCACGTTCAATGCAACAAAAAACTTGATAACCTTGTCTACGGCCCGTCTCCTGAAGTTCTGCGCCTGGTCAGTCAAAGGGTATGTGGCTTCGCACACTTCGGTGCGCAACCCACAATACGCGAGACGGGCGCCTGCCGTGTTCACTCAATGACGACCATTACGTCTACCACATCATCGGCATGGGCTTGATGAGCTTCGCCTGAAACCGACAGGCTGCTCGATGCAATCACGAGGGTGCGTGCAAGCGTATGGTCTAGGAATCGCTTCGCGGGTATCTGCGCACAGAGGAAATTAAACACTCCGCTCTAAAAGATTGAAGCTTCAATAAATGAAGCATAGAACATTTTTGCGTTCCATGCTTGCATAACGGGCCGCGAGCCAAGCGTCGATTACCCGGCGGGCGTTTCAAAGCGATACAGCCAGTTGGATGCCATTGCCGTTACGCGCGATCATCCGCGCTTGTATGCGTGACGGCTCCTGACGCAAGACGGCCGCGAGCTCCGGCCATTGTTGGGGTTGCATCGGGTGGTTCACAGCGGGGACTCTAAGCGCGCCAAACGGTTGTCCATTGACGGATCGCTCCTCCGAGCTCGGTGACGTCTAATGTCACCCAACTGCCACTCACGTCCCGGCGGCGAACCCGCGTTTCTTCAATTGTTTGGACAGGCTCTTGCAGGTCAACAAGTTCTCGGGAGCAACCCACGGTGAGGGGGGTGATTGATTTCACTCTGGGAGGGGCCTCGCCATGTCGCTTTTCTCTTTTTGTATTTGTGTACTACATCGTGGCGAGAGAACGGCAATGAAACTCTTGAAATCGGTCATCGCACTCAGGGGCGCGGTCGTAGCACTTACCTCTGGCGGGATCGGTACATCGGCGGCCGCACAAATGAAGGCGACGCGTGAGGCTAGCGGCGATGCACTGGATTTCGTGGTTGTGGTGCTGTTCGGGCCGCGCGAGGACGTCGAGCGATTCTTGAAAAAATTCTCGTTGTTCAAAGGATAACCATGGCGACTGCTCACTTGTATTGAACTTGTTCAACATCGCATTCAGGGAGTGATATGGAAAGCGTCAATTCGATTCTGCGTCCCGCCTCGGGCACCGCTGCCGACACGACCACCAGAGAAGGGGGGGCATGGTCCTCACCGCTACAACGTTATGGGGCGCCATAGGGTTCATATCAATGTATTGCGAAGGTTAGCAGGAGCGGACGCGGTATCGATCAGCTTGTCGAGACTCGCGTTGTCGTTACCATTTCTGCTCGTGATGGCGCGTATTCGCACGGGCACCTGGATCACGCGTTTGACGCCGCGCGGCATATGGGTGCTCATCGCACTCGGACTCGGCATGGCGTTCTACCAGATGACCTACGTGCTTGTCATCGAGCGCGTGGCCATCTCGGCGCTGATCGGCATCTGCGGGGCGCCGATCTTCGTTGCACCAATATCGGTAGTATGGCTGGGCGATCGATTCAACACCCGAACCGTCGTTGCGCTAATCATTGCAATTATTGGAACGGTGTTGCTCGTCGGCGTGCCATCGGCAATTGATCAGGATATCAACCGATCCAGACCTGGAAGAAAGTCGTGGATGTTCAGTGATACGGTCGCCGGTGCAAAGGCGGGCGCCGTGATCTACAGCCTGATGCTTAACTGTCGCGTATGCGGCTTCGAACCGCATGCTTATCTGCTAGGTCCTCGCTGAGTTGCCGCAGCGCGCTGCTGGCGAGGACAACAGCGATTTGTTGCTATTCAACTTCGCGAAACAGCTGGCTGCAACGAACACCGGCTGATGCCGTAACACACGCGACCTCGATCACGCTACTTGCGCGCTTAAATTCGCGCATACGTCCAGGGGTTGACAGCATTGCTGGCGTCCCGGCGGACGCCGCTGCCGGGGGCGTCTGCTCCTTCGGTGGTTCTCTGGCGAAGCTGGCTAGCGCCGGGACTGTGAACGGTGCTGCCAGCACGGCAGGGAAGCGCCGCTTTGCCGAGTCGATCGGAGCAGATCTGTCGATCGATTACACGTCCCCCGACTGGGCCGCGCAGGTGAGGGCGCTGACGGGCGGACGAGGTGTCGATATCGTGCTTGAGATGTCGGGAGGTGTGACGGTTGGTCGCGCGCTAGACGCGCTCGCGCGGATGGTCGTATTGGCCAATCCAGCGGTGACGCAGCGACCGTCAATCCTCAGCGTCTTAAGGTTCCAAACGAGTCGGTCACTGGATTTTATATTGGCGCTTACTTCCAGCAGCCGGAGCTGATCGCATCGAAGCTCGCTGTTATTGTCGGGCATGTACTTGCGGGATGTTTGCAACTGCATGTTGGTATTAAACTGCCACTGTCGGCCGCAGCCGAAGCGCACAGGTTGCTCGAGGATCGTTAGACTACCGGGAAAGTGGTGCTTGAACCTTGGGCATGGTAACGACCGGACGCCTGCATTTTACCCATGGTGCCTGATGCTGACGAAGCGATGAAAAGAACACGGGCTTAAATATCCGCCAGTCGTTGCTTGGTGCATAGCCGCTCGTCTTTTACTGTTCTGTTCCGCTGATTCGCGAACAAAGTTCGCAGTGGTTTGAGGATGGAGTCAGTGGAAATAGTCGACATAAATGGTGTGCACTTTTGTTGCAGCGAGAAACGAACTGATCGATGGGTCGGATACGATGCCTGACTGAAGCGAACGACACGCGACCAATGGCCTTCTCGGCAATCAACGCAAAAAACGTTCGACGTGGTTCGACCACAAATTACGGATGGCAACGAAACGCATGTGCAGTCGGGTGCGCTGCCAGCGACGCCTCGATCCCATAGGGCCTTCCTTTGGGCACCATTATCAGCGGCGCAATGGACCGCAAGTTCAACCGGCACTCTCTTTTTTGAAAGGAACGGAACATGAACCAGCAAACTAGCAAGGGCACCGCCGTCGTCACGGGCGCCTCGGCAGGTCTTGGGAAAATATATGCAACTCGCTTGGCTGAGCGAGGCTACGATCTGATTCTCGTGGCCCGCCGCGGGGATAGACTGACGGCCTTGGCCCAAACGCTGAATGCCAGTTTTGGCGCGGAGATTCGGATCGTAGTCGCCGACCTAGCTGCACCGAAAGATCTCGGCAGTGTGGTGAAGATCGTTGCAGCCGATTCCAGTATCACGCTACTTGTCAACAATGCGGGCACATCAACGTTGGCACCGCTAGCATTGTTGTCTGCAGATCAGATTGACGCTATGACGGGCGTCAATGTAACTGCGCTCGCGCGCCTGAGCCACGCTGTGCTGCCTCATTTCAAGGCGAGAAACAGCGGCACTCTCGTGAACATTGGCTCGGTGCTTGGCTTCCACACCTTCCCATTCAGTGGCGCTTATAGTGGCACGAAGGCTTACGTGATGAACTTCACTCGCAGCTTGCAAGAAGAGTTAGCGGAGACCAATATCGTTGTGCAACTGGTGATGCCTGCCGCAACCGCGACGGACATCTGGGAGTTGTCCGGCGTGCCTGTTTCCAATCTCGATCCGGCTACCGTTATGACCGCTGAGAACTGCGTCGATGCAGCTTTGGCCGGCCTCGACATGGGTGAGCGAATAACGTTTCCCTCTGTGGAGAACGCTGATTTGTGGATCGCGTACGACAACGCGCGTTTCGCGTTGCGCCAGGCCGCACAAAGCGGTAAGGCAGCATCGCGATACAACATCGCTTAAACGCCTGAGCGAGCGTGTGAGTCGCCACGCGGCACATCCACCCCTGTTAGGGGGAATATAGGCCTGCAACCAATCCCTCGGCGAACTGTCACAGCGACATCGTCTTGCAGCCCGGCCGGCGTTCTTACCAGAACCCAGGGTTAACTTCAGAAATCCAGAAATGTGGGACAGGTTTCAATCGGAGTTGCCAGGAACGCGCAGGGCGCAGTTTGGACGTGATGGGATCCTGCGTCCAATAGAGAACTCGCCGACCGCTGTCGCGTACACGTTGGGACGTTGAAAGCTGCGCTGTTCTTTGCGCCGACGAAGTTTTTCGGGAAAGTTATGACGATAGCCACTTCTGTGACTGCGGCATCGGAAACGCTGAGCTACATCACTCGCTGTTGCGTGGTCTTCGTCCAAGCGGACGAAGACCACGCAACAAGCTGACTGTAGGCGAGTTGCGGATCTAATGAAATGCGGTGGTTTGGCGACCGAGGATGCCGAAAAGCTCTACAAAAATTCCGACGTGTCTAAAGCCGGACCTCTGTCTATGAACGAGTTCGTTAAGGGCGTGGCTGCTGATCAAGCTGTCGGCAGGACTATGTTTGACAAGCTGGTCGATTCTTTCACTGTCTCGCAAGAGGGAAACTGACCCCCATGCAAAATTTTCTATTGCGCGTCGGAACCAGGCCGAAATATATTGGGCTCTCCGCTCCGAAGATAGCGTCAGGGCACTGCGCGCCGTGCTGCCGCATCGTTCACCTTTGCCGAAAGTCGCCGTGAAATCGACCAACGGCTCCGTGATGTCTATGCTTCGGTTGCGTGAATCGTGTGATTATTAAAAGTATCCGAAACTAGGTTGTTGCGGATTCAGCGCGTCCTAGGTCAAAGGTCTCGACTGGGTTGAGGTTAAGGCTGAACGTCAAGCCCAGGCAGCAGGCGGCCAACTTCGGTCCTTTCCGAAAAGGCGTGCCTTAACGAACGAGCGTCCGATCTGGCGAGGAAGTGACCTCTGGGTTTAAAAGCAATTGCGACCGCCAGCCAAGAGCATCTTTCGCGGTCAACGTCGCCTGCTAGCCAACGAGAGTGTCATTTGGCCATCAACCAAATCGAGGCTGGCCGTGTCTGCAAAAGGAGGCGATCATCTAGGTGCTTGAGATGCCGGTGCCGCGCCGCGCGCCATGCACACACGAGCAGGTTTTGGTAAGTGGCCACTTATTACACTGCAACGAGATGTACGCATAGCGTCGCTGCCGCGCAGGAAAGAACCTGTGGAGATCGATATGAGAGAGATGACGCGTGCGCGGACGCTCTTGGTTTGGTTTGCTCTGGCATTTGGCACTGCATATAAGCCGGGCTGCGCTGCGGCCGCTGGCGATTCAGTAAAGATCGGTTTTATCACGGACTTCTCGGGTCTTTACGCCGAGAACGACGGACAAGGCGGCCTTGAGGCGATTCGCATGGCGATCTCCGATTTCGGCGGCCAGGTGGACGGAAAACCGATTGAGCTTGTCTATTCGGACCATCAGAACAAGGCGGACATTGCGGCATCGCGTGCGCGCGAGTGGATAGACCGAGACGGGGTCAATCTAATTATCGGCGGAACAAACTCAGCGACGGCGCTATCGACCAACCAAGTCACTGGCGAAAGGAAGGTACCGTACATCAACGTCGGCGCAGGCGCGGACACCCTCACGAACGAGCAATGCACGCCCTATACCGTGCACTATGCCTACGACACGATGGCGTTAGCGAAAGGAACGGCGTCTGCTGTGACACGGCAAGGTGGCAGGACCTGGTACTTCCTGACGGCCGACTACGCGTTCGGTAAGGCCTTGGAGAAAAACGCGTCCGACGTGGTCAAGGCGAATGGCGGCCAAGTGCTTGGTGCCGTGCGGCATCCCCTCTCAGCATCTGATTTCTCTTCGTTCCTCTTGCAGGCTCAAGGTTCAGAGGCACAAGTTCTAGGACTCGCGAATGCCGGCGGGGATGCGGTCAACTCGATCAAGGCAGCGAAAGAATTCGGCATAACCAAGACGATGAAGATCGCGGCGTTGCTCGTTTCCATCGACGATATTCACAGTCTAGGCCTTGGGGCCGCGCAGGGCCTAGTGCTGACAGATAGTTGGTACTGGAACAAGGATGCGGCGACGCGTGCGTGGTCGCGGCGCTTCTTTGACAAAACGAAGAAGATGCCTTCAAGTCTCCAGGCCGCCGACTACTCCGCGACAATGACTTACCTCAAAGCTGTGCGAGCGGTTGGGTCAACAGACGGTGCCAAGGTGATGGCGCAATTGCGCAAGGTGAAAATCGACGACTTTTATGCGAAAGGCTACATCCGAAAGGACGGGAGCATGATCCACGATATGTTCCTGATGCAAGTGAAGACTCCGCTGGAATCGACTGAGCCGTGGGACTACTACAAGATCATTGCAACCATTCCGGGTGAGGAGGCGTTCGGTAGCAAGGCCGAAACGCGGTGCGTTTTGTGGAAATGATTCAGACGCCATGAGTCGTGAGTATCCTCGAGACTCGGATGCCTGTTTCGTCCGCTGTTGAGATGGGGCGTTGCGGGTGGAGACAGCATGAAAAATGTGGCGCTCGGATCTTGAAAGTCCATATCGATCAACAGCTTGCGCAATCGTGGCGGGCGTGAAAGCCCACGAACCATAGAGCCTTACTACAAGCGGGTCTGCACGAGGCCCCCGCCAGATTTTACTGAGATGGACCCGACGCCACCTTCGAGGGACACTTATGCACTCACCCTGAGGTGTGGAGGCTCATCATGGAAATCGACGTTCTCGGCATTGATCTCGCGAAGCAAATCTTCCAGCTCCACGGCGCTGATCGGCGTGGTCATGTTGTGCATCGGGCGAAGGTTTCGCGGAGTTCATTCTTCGAATCCGTGCGCGCGTTAAATCCCAAGGTGGTCGTCATGGAAGCGTGCGGCACCGCGCACCACTGGGCGAGGCGTTTCCAGTCGCTTGGTATCGAAGTCCGGTTGATCAGCCCGCAATATGTCGCACCGTTCGTCAAGACGAACAAGAACGACCGCAACGACGCGGAAGCGATCGTCGAGGCTGCCAGCCGACCCACGATGCGCTTCGTGACGATCAAGTCAGTCGAACAACAAGACATCCAGGCTGCACACCGCATGCGCGCTGTCATGCTGCGTCATCGTACTGCGCTGATCAACCAGATGCGTGGCTTACTCGGCGAACGTGGGTTGGCGATTTCGCGCTCACCGGAAGCTTTCAAGCGGGCGATGCCGGAAATTCTGCACACGAGCGCAGATGAACTGACTTCGTTTTGCCAGACCCTGCTCACCGAACTTCTGCAGCACCTGAGCGCCATTGAAGAACGTGTTCGCCTCATCGAGGCATCCATTCAATCGTTCATGAAGAAATCCACGCTCTGCAAGAAGATCGCCGAGATCCCCGGCATTGGTCCGATTACCGCCACGGCCGTTGTTGCCGCGGTCGGCGACGCTAGGCAGTTTCGCAACGGCCGGCATCTGTCCGCCTGGCTAGGACTCGTGCCTCGACAGTATTCGTCTGGCGGCAAGCCACGCTTGCATGGCATTAGCCGCCGCGGCGACACATACTTGCGGACCTTGCTGATTCATGGCGCGCGGGCTGTGCTGCGCTATGCTCCAACTAAAACTGATCCCCAGAGCGTCTGGCTTCAACACCTCATGGCTCGACGCGGGCATAACTGCGCGGCGGTCGCACTGGCCAACAAGAACGCGCGAATCATTCAGGCATTGCTCAGCAGCGATGCGACCTACATAACCCGAACCGCGACCGCATAATCCCAAAACCCGCTTACAAGGAGGCCAACACCCGCACACTGGTTTGCGAAGCTTCTCAAAGTGATGACGAGATAGGTTGAACCAGCATCCCGAAGCCTGTTTTTCGTGCCGGCTGCCACTCGTGGCGAGCCGCGATTTTGCTAAGGACGGGATGCGCGGATCTCATCGAGGCTGCGGGCGTGCTTCGGCATCTGCCCATCTGGCAAGCCGTATACATGCATGCAGACCGTTTTGACATCACGAACAAGAAGCTTGCAAAAGGCGTCGGGTCCATACATGCACGAAAAGGACGATTACCCCTGCATTGCAGAACTGGCGACGAATGGCGCATGGTCAAAGGTCCCCGTGCAACGAAAGCACGCATCAGACCACTTAATCGCTTTTGGCAGTAAGCTCTAATCGGCGCGTCAACGCTGAACATCGCGTGCCATTTTAGTCGGAACGATGATTCGCAGAAAAGCTTTAACACGGTTGCCAACTATCCAGAGGGGATATCCGATATGAACTTCTTCACCATGAAAAAAATCATGCTTGGGCTGGCGGTTACCGCCATGGTCGCCGGTGGCATTCCGCTTGCTGCCGCGCAGGGGGCGAGCGACGCAGCGGCGGCGGTCGCCACACCCGCTTCGGGCGCCACCGCGAAACCGACCAAAGCCGAACGCAAAGCGGCACGCAAACAGGCGCGCGCGAAGAAGAACGCCGAGTTGAAGAAGCTTGAGGCCGCGGGCTATCAGCCGGGCAAAGCCGATCCGAGCTATCCGACCGACCTGCAGAACGCGCAGAAGAAGGCCGGGATCGGCACGGGCGCGAGCCAGTAGCGAGAGCGGCGGCCGCTCGGGCAAAATGCGCGCCTGCGGCGGCTGGATTCAAGGCGCGGCAGATCCTCGAGGCTGTTTTAAAACACAGTCTGCCTCAACGGGTAATCGTACTTTTCGTGCAAAATCTGGCGGGGGCCTCGTGCAGACCCGCTTGTAGTAAGGCTCTATGGTTCGTGGGCTTTCACGCCCGCCACGATTGCGCAAGCTGTTGATCGAT
>Ga0209901_1000853_pt1 | contig 10562 bp, 9 predicted proteins | sample OrgsoiDNA_201058_FD_185806 | JGI IMG/M metagenome (GOLD analysis project Ga0209901, IMG submission 185806) | Permafrost soil microbial communities from the Arctic, to analyse light accelerated degradation of dissolved organic matter (DOM) -... | ecosystem: Environmental > Terrestrial > Soil >...
AATCCCCCGATGACAGAAATTAAGTTGCCGAAAATAATTCCTGGTTTCGTTACTTGCAGGTATTGCTTAATCATCACGTGCAGCTCGGCTCTTTAACTGACCATCATATTGAGGTTGAGGTTATACATAATCCACAATGAGCCCACAACGACGATAAAGATAATCACAGCGGTGAACAGAAATGCCACCAGGTTCCAGCGTGCTTCCGACGCAGTACTTAAGTGCAGGAAGAACACCAGATGGACCACGATCTGGATGACCGCAGATGCTACCACGGTGCCAATGATCAACGAATGCGAAGCAGTGTCGCTCATCACCATGGCAAACGGGATAACCGTCAGGATAACTGACAGGATGAAGCCAATCAGGTATGACTTCACGCTGCCGTGGCTTGCGCCGCCATGGGAAGTGGCAGAATGACTCATGCTAATACCCCCATCAGGTAAACAACGGTGAATACGCAAATCCAGACCACGTCCAGGAAGTGCCAGAACAGACTTAGGCACATCAGACGGGTTTGGTTAACGGCAGTCAGGCCACGACGGCTCACTTGAATCATCATCACAACGATCCAAATCAAACCACAGGTCACGTGGATACCGTGAGTGGCAACCAGCGCGAAGAAGGCTGACAGGAAGCCACTGCGGTCAGGACCAAAACCTTCTTTAATCAAGTGATGGAATTCATAGAGCTCCATCCCGATAAAGCCTAAACCGAACAGGAAAGTCAGGAACAACCAGGTATTAACAGCTTTTACGCTGCCTTTGGTCATGCCCAGCATCGCCATGCCGTAAGTAATACTACTAAACAGCAGGAAGAAAGTTTCGACCAGAACGAACGGGAGTTCGAAAATGTCTTTACCCGTTGGGCCGCCAGCGGTCCCGTGCACCAGTACTGCATAAGTTGCGAACAAACTCGCAAACAATATGCAGTCGCTCATCAGGTAGATCCAGAAGCCGAAGACTTTGGTTTCACCTGCGTCGTGGTGCCCATGCTCTGCATGGGCTGCGTCGTGGTTAGTCAGGGTATCAGTTGCCATGTTTCACGCCTGCTTTGCTGATTTGTTCAAAATGCTGGTTCTCGATACGTTCCACTTCTTCAGCCGAAACGTAGTAATCAACATCTTCATCGAAGCTTTTTACAATCCAGGTCACAACGATGCCGATGAAGGTCACGAGCGCCAACCACCAGATGTCCCAGATTAATGCAAAACCGCTGACCAGGCTGAGCATGGCGATGATGAAGCCTGCGCCGCTGTTGCGTGGCATATGAATTTTTTCATATTTAGCCGGTTTTACATAAGCTTCGCCTTTCTCTTTCATGTCCCAGAATGCATCGCGGTCGTGAACTTGCGGCACGATAGCGAAGTTATAGAACGGAGGAGGTGAAGAGGTAGACCACTCCAGAGTACGGGCGCCCCACGGGTCACCGGTCAGATCACGGTTTTGATCGCGGTCACGCACGCTCACAAAGATCATGATCAACTGACACAGAATACCGAGTGCGATCAACGCTGCACCACAGGCTGCAATAACCAGCAACAGGTGGAACTCAGGGTCGATATTCTGGCTGATACGACGGGTCATGCCCATGAAGCCCAGAATGTAGAGCGGCATGAAGGCAACGAAGAAGCCGATGATCCAGCACCAGAATGAACGCACACCCCATTTTTCATTCAGCGTGAAGCCGAAAGATTTAGGGAACCAGTAAGTCAGACCCGCGAAGCAACCGAAGACGACACCACCGATAATCACGTTATGGAAGTGTGCAATCAGGAACAGACTGTTGTGTAGCACGAAGTCTGCACCCGGCACCGCCAGCAGAACACCGGTCATACCACCGACGGAGAAGGTGATGATGAAGCCGATGGTCCACAGCATCGCAGCGTTAAGCTGGATACGGCCCTGATACATGGTGAACAACCAGTTGAAGATTTTTACCCCTGTTGGGATAGAAATGATCATTGTCATGATGCCGAAGAAGGCATTGACGTTGGCGCCTGAACCCATGGTGAAGAAGTGGTGCAACCAAACAACGAATGACAGCACGGTAATGGCGATGGTTGCCCATACCAGTGAGGTATAGCCGAACAGACGTTTTTTGGAGAAGGTCGCGGTAACTTCTGAGAACACCCCAAACACTGGCAGAACCAAAATGTACACTTCCGGATGGCCCCAGGCCCAAATCAGGTTGATGTACATCATCATGTTGCCGCCCATATCATTCGTGAAGAAATGGGTGCCCAGATAGCGATCCAGGGTCAGCAACGCAACGGTTACAGTCAGAATGGGGAACGACACGATAATCAGGACGTTGGTACACAGTGCAGCCCAGGTAAATACCGGCATTTTCATCAGCGGCATACCCGGCGCACGCATCTTGAGGATGGTGGCGAAGAAGTTAACACCGGTCAGCAAGGTCCCTATACCGGATATCTGTAGACTCCATATCCAGTAATCGACCCCCACGCCAGGGCTGTATTCCTTACCTGATAACGGCGGATAGGCCAACCAACCCGTTTGTGCGAACTCACCGACACCCAGAGAGATGTTGATCAGAATCACAGCGGCGGCGGTGAACCAGAAGCTGACGTTGTTCAGGAACGGGAACGCTACGTCACGTGCACCGATCTGTAGAGGAACGACGACGTTCATCAAACCGATAACGAAAGGCATCGCCATGAAGAAGATCATGATCACGCCATGCGCGGTAAAGATTTGGTCGTAGTGATGAGGCGGTAAGAAGCCAGGTTCACCCGCTGAAGCGAGTACCTGCTGGCTACGCATCATGATGGCATCAGCAAAGCCACGCAGAAGCATGACGAAAGCAACGATGATGTACATGATACCAATTTTTTTGTGGTCGACTGAGGTTAGCCATTCGGTCCACAGGTACTTCCATTTACCGAAATAGGTGATGCCGGCAACTACTGCCAGCCCACCCAGAATTATCGCGGCAACGGTGACCATGATAATCGGTTCATGATACGGAACCGAATCAAGCGTTAATTTTCCGAACATCGTTTATTCCTCGGCTCCGGCTGCGTGAGACTGTCCACCCATATCCATGCCTTTCATGTCAGTGCCAGCAGGCATTGGCATGGTGTGACCTTCTGGCGCAGCCTTCATGTCATGCATGGAGTATTTGCCAATGATTTCTTTAAACAAACCAGGTTTTGCTGTGGAGAAGTATTCGACCGGGTTGTCGATACTCTGTTCAGCCAGTTTGTTGAAATCTTCAGTGGTTGCCAGTTGGTTCGGTGCGCTTTTCACTTTTGCTACCCAAGTGTCAAAATCGGCACGGGTTGGGGTCGCAATTGCGTTGAACTTCATGCCAGAGAAACCGCGGCCACTGAAGCTTGACGAGATGCCTTTATAGGTACCGGCTTCATTTGCAATCAAATGCAACTGAGTCTGCATACCGGCCATCGCGTAAATCTGTCCGCCTAACTGAGGAATAAAGAACGCGTTCATCACAGAGTCAGAGGTGACTTTGAACTGAACGGGGACGTCTTTTGGGATCACCAATTCGTTAACAGTGGCGATGCCCTGTTCTGGGTAAATGAATAACCATTTCCAGTCCAGAGAAACGACTTCAACCGTCATCGGTTTTTGGTCTGAAACGATAGGCTTGAACGGATCAAGCGAGTGAGTGGTTTTCCAGGTTATCGTTGCCAGAATGGCAATAATGATAATTGGTACAGTCCAAACCACGGCTTCGATTTTGTTGGAATGGGACCAGTTCGGGCTGTACTTAGCATTTGTGTTAGAAGCACGATACTTCCAGGCAAACGCCAAGGCCATGATAATAACCGGTATAACCACGATCAGCATTAATCCGATGGCGGTCAGTATCAGCGTTCTCTGCTCAAGTCCAATTGCTCCTTTGGGATCCATCAATGCCGTATTGCAACCGCTTAACATTAACGCAGAGGCAAATAAGGACAACATCCCAATACTTTTATTGTATTTCTTAAGTCTCATCTAACGACCTCAATAAATCAGGGCTCTATTGTCGCTCCATGTGTGCGGGCATTTTACGGGAAGGTTGCAGTACTGTAAACACGCTTAAGGAAGTGTCAGCAGGCCGTTGCCACATTATGTTAACGAAGTCACAGATGTCACGGAGAGTGACAATTTCTCAATGTCAACAATATGTTGCAGTAGGTTCTTTTACTATGGTGAGCAAAAACAAGGTATAGCAGTCAGGAAGGATATTTAACGCTGAGTGTAATGTTCTGGGTAGGTTTAATTAATGTTAATGCAATGTATAAATACGGTGAATTTAAAAATACAAACCAGGTAAAAAAAAAGTGTATTTGAAAGATGCTGTAACTTATTAAATATTATTTATTGCGGAAAACTTATCTTAGCGCAGGGAAATTAACCCCAATTTACTATCTGGATAACAATACTAAATTCCGTCAGTTAGCGCTAAAACGGCCCGAAACCCTCTTGCCGATCAACAAGGTACATCAGGCCAGATTTTGATTTACCGGGCAGCGACACTCATTCCTAAAATTTAAGCGAACAGATGTCAGGCCATCTTTTCGCGCCGCAAGGCCAGAAAATCCAAGGTGCTGCCGAGTGCGATCCCAGACAGACAAATCAAGGCAGCGGCTTCAACCAGGCGCTGCGGCAGTGTGTCCCAGTTTGTCCAGGCTAACCCGTTGCTCACCAGCGTGATAAGCCAGGCGGCCAGCAGAACGCATCCGAGCAGCAGCATACGCAACGCCAATTTATAGCTGCCAGGGAAAGCCTTTCTTGGCAGGAAGCGGTCAGTCTGCTGAGTATATTCCAGTGTCTGACGGCACACCGCCAGCAGCAGCAAGCCCGGCACGGCTGCCACGATAGAAAATAGATAGAACAACGGCCAGCCGTGTGCTTCAACAAACCAGCCTGCAATCGGGCCGACATACACACGACCCACGGCAGAAAGCGCGGAAAGAAGGGCAAACTGGGTGGCAGAAAAAGATTTGTTACACAGCGTCATCAGCAGGGCAACGAAGGCTGCGGTCCCCATTCCGCCACACAAATTTTCAAAGAAAATCGCCGTGCCCATCGAATAAAGATGCTTGTCGGTGACCGCTAAAATCCAGTATCCGGCATTGGAAACGCCCTGCAAAATGCCAAAAATCATCAGGGCACGGAACAGGCTCAGGCGCTGCATGAGCATACCGCCATAGAGCGCACCAATGATAGTCGCCAGCAAGCCGAGGGTTTTGTTCACCAGCCCAACTTCACCGGCATCAAAGCCGACTCCGCGGATTAAAAACGTGGTACTCAGGCTGCCGGCAAAGGCATCGCCCATTTTGTACATCACAATCAATAGCAGAATAAGCCAGGCGTTATTACGCCCGAAAAAGTCCTTTAGCGGAGCGACAACGGCGATTTCGATGGTGCGGGGTGCCGGTTCAGAGACCTCAGGCTCCGGTGCCATAATAGTGGCGATTACGCCAATTAACATCAACCCGGCCATCAACCAGTACATGTGCTGCCAACCTAGGTAGCGGTCGGCTAGCCACAATGCCAGGCCACCGGACACCAGCATCGCCAACCGATAGCCGAGTACCGATACCGCCGCACCGCTGCCTCGCTCTGCTGCTGGCAGTAAATCGGTTTTGTAAGCGTCAAAAACGATGTCCTGAGAAGCCGAAGCAAAAGCTATTAACACCGCCAGTGCCGCCAGCCAGAATAGTTCTTTCGACGGATCCATATAACCCATGCCAAAAATGGCGGCAACTAAAAGCAGTTGCGTGAGGATTAACCATCCACGGCGGCGGCCAAAGAAAGAAGGGGTGTAGCGGTCCATCATCGGGGACCAGAGGAACTTGAACACGTAAGCCTGGCCGACCAGCGAAAAGATGCCGATGGTTTTTAAATCGACATTCTCCACCGTCATCCACGCCTGCAGCGTGCCGGAAGTCAGAGCGAGGGGTAAGCCTGAAGCAAAACCCAGCAACAACAGGATCAGGGTGTTGCGTTGTGTGAAAATGTTGAAGTACTGACTTACCATGAAAATATGTTCCCGCAGACCGGTGAAAGAGTGTCGCAGGGGCATAATAAAGGATGCAGGGAGATAATAAAGAAGGGATTGCCGGAACAGCGAATATGTCGGTCGTGGCGACTAAAACAATTCTGCCCGACAATGCCGGGCAGAAGATGTACGTCAGATAAAACGGGCGAAATTATCGGGCATTGGCCTTGATAAAATCGCTGATGCTGGTGTCCTGTGCCATGTCGTTGATGACATCGCCCAGTGTGCTGTTAACCGCATTAGTGATTTTGTCATTGGTGGCAGTAAGTGCGCCCTGGACATTATAGGTCGAGCGATAGTTCTTGACCTGTTTGTTGCCATTTTTCGCCGTCGCAATGATAGAAATGTCTGCTTTAGTGGTGATGTTGTAGCGCAAATTGCCTTCCTGAACGTCAGCAAACAGGTTGTTGACGACAATTTGCAGATCCACTGCGCCAGCCGCACCAATCATATAACCGCGTGCGGTCATCTGTTTTTCCAATGATTCCTGCAAAAGGAAACGCAGGTCGCGCGAAGGGGTCAGAGAAACTAACTGCCCATCACGGTTCACTTTAGCCAGCGCCTGATCCTGACGTTGATCGGCTCCATTGATGCTGATAGTGATACCCTGCAAGGTCGGATCCTGCGTTGGCAAAGAAATTTTTGGAGCGATGTTCAGGGTATTCGTGCTGGTGGCGCAACCGGCAAGCATCAATAATGCCAGCACAGGAAAAATGATTTTTTTCAACATGTTAAGTTCTCTATTAATGCATCTGATTCAAGATGTAAAATGGGACGGGTTACGCAAAGTTCGCACATCATAACATCGCCTTTTTACGGGGGAAGTGTTGACGGTCTGGAAATACAACATTTGCCTAAATTTAAGCCTAACTGACTTATTGATATTTAATGATTTTACCCATTACACGGATTGATGGCTAAATATCATTGGGTAAGACAAACTAATTACCTTTTTTATCAATCGCCGCAGAAATTTTGTTTCTGTAACATACTAATACGTCACAAAACCGCCTATCCTTATAATGTGACAGATGTTCCTGTGAGGGCGCAGTTCTCTGCTAAAGCGGTGTAAAGGAGATTGCTATGATTCGCGAGCAAATAGAAGCAAAATTAGTTGCAGCGTTTGAACCTGCGTACCTGGAAGTGACCGATGAGAGTTATCGTCACAACGTTCCCGCAGGCTCTGAGAGCCATTTCAAAGTAGTGATGGTGTCTGATAAGTTTGTCGGCGAACGTTTCCTGTCACGCCACCGCGCCATCTACGGTGAGCTGTCAGTGGAGCTTGCGGGCAGCGTACATGCGCTGGCACTGCATACTTATACGCAAAAAGAGTGGGAAGGTTTACAGGATACTGTCCCGGCCTCGCCGCCGTGTCGCGGTGCCGGTATGTTGGCCTGACAGGGCCCTGCTCTCAAAAACCACAAATATCCTTTTCTGGATACGGTATCAGTGGAACTTTATCCACAAGATGCGGTATTAGTAGGGGCAAATATTGAAATGGCCTGCGGGCCGTTTCTGTTTTAGCCGTGAATGATAAATGACGGGCAGGCGACAGGGTTGTTTAAGCCTTTGCATCGATGACATGTTACGAGGGATCGACCGCGATGCGATTTTTCCTCCCACGCAGTAGATTACCGTCCTCGACTCGCCGTCTATGCGCCGCTATAATGTCGCGTCTTATTTTTCCGGAATGGTTTCGGGACGCTTTCGAATACAGGGCTACGTTCTTAATAGAGGACTGTCCCGGTTCTTAGAAGTCGTTTTCAAGGTAAGTTCGTTCTTTTCCACGCTTCTCATCTTGAGAACGACTTCTGGAGTTGACCGAGCACTGTAATTTTTTTGAGGTAACAAGATGCAAGTTTCTGTTGAAACCACTCAAGGCCTTGGGCGCCGTGTAACGATTACTGTTCCTGCTGACAGCATTGAAAAAGCAGTGAGCAGCGAACTGGTCAACGTATCTAAAAAAGTACGTATTGACGGCTTCCGTAAAGGCAAAGTACCAAAACACATCATCGAGCAGCGTTACGGTGCTTCTGTTCGTCAGGACGTTCTGGGTGATCTGATGCAGCGCAACTTCGTTGACGCCATCATCAAAGAAAAAATCAATCCAGCTGGCGCACCTAAATATGTGCCGGGTGAATACAAACTGGGCGAAGATTTCAACTATACCGTTGAATTTGAAGTGTACCCAGAAGTTGAGTTGAAGGATCTTGAAAACATCGAAGTTGAAAAACCAGTCGTTGAAGTTAACGATGCCGATGTTGACACCATGCTGGAAACTCTGCGTAAGCAACAAGCTGACTGGAAAGAAACTGACGCTGCAGTAACTGCAGAAGATCGTGTCACTGTTGATTTCTCCGGTTCAATCGACGGTGAAGATTTCGAAGGCGGCAAAGCCTCTGATTTCGTTCTGGCGATGGGCCAGGGCCGCATGATCCCAGGCTTCGAAGACGGTTTGGTTGGTCACAAAGCCGGTGAAGAATTCACCATCGACGTAAACTTCCCAGAAGATTACCACGCTGAAAACCTGAAAGGTAAAGCGGCTAAGTTCGTCATTACTCTGAAGAAAGTTGAAGAGCGTGAGCTGCCAGAGCTGACACCTGAATTCATCAAACGTTTCGGCGTGGCTGATGGTTCTGTTGAAGGTCTGCGTGCTGAAGTGCGTAAAAACATGGAACGCGAACTGAAAGGTGCAGTACGTAACCGCATCAAAACTCAGGCAATCGACGGTCTGGTTAACGCCAACGATATCGACGTTCCTGCTGCACTGATCGACGGTGAAGTTGATGTTCTGCGTCGTCAGGCTGCACAGCGTTTTGGCGGCAACGAAAAACAAGCGCTGGAATTACCGCGTGAGTTGTTCGAAGAGCAGGCTAAGCGCCGCGTAGTTGTTGGTTTGTTGTTGGGTGAAGTGATCAGCCAGCACGAACTTAAAGCTGACGAAGATCGCGTTAAAGCTTTGATCGAAGAAATGGCTTCAGCTTACGAAGATCCGTCTGAAGTTGTTGAGTTCTACAGCAAAAATAAAGAGCTGATGAACAACATGCGTAACGTCGCGCTGGAAGAACAAGCGGTCGAAACCCTGTTGTCTAAAGCGAAAGTGACTGAAAAAGCCACGACCTTTACTGAACTGATGAACCAAACTCAACCTGCATAATGTGTTTGCACGTTGTTGAGCTTTCAAATGCTCAAAATGAGAGCCCGCAGTTTTTACTGCGGGTTTTTTTATGCGTCAGCGATGACATTTTCTTTTTTGCTGTTGTTTTTGCACTATATTTATCCGAGAGAGACGAGATAACCGATAAGCGGGTCAGTGGCTGACAAAATTGAAGGCGAGCCGGGTATTTATTACATTGCAGGGGGATGAACAAAATGTGTCGGTCGTGAAAAGAAATCTCACTCCAGACTTGAAAAAAGGTCTTTATTCCCCCAATTGTTAATTACAAATACAGAGTAACTTGCTGTTAAATTCTGACTGATAACAACCGTCAGCCGTGTAAATGGCGACTTGGCCGCTTGAGCATAGTCATCAATGCTTATCTCAAGTAGAATCGGTTTAACTAGCGCCAAAGAGAATTCTATTAGGAGACGGTTATGTCATACAATAGTGGACGAGATCAATTTGCACCGAACATGGCTCTGGTACCCATGGTTGTGGAGCAGACTTCACGGGGTGAGCGTTCTTACGACATCTACTCCCGCCTGCTGAAGGAACGTATTATTTTCATGACAGGTCAGGTTGAAGACCATATGGCTAACCTGATTGTGGCTCAGATGCTGTTTCTGGAAGCAGAGAGCCCGGAAAAAGACATTTTCCTGTACATTAACTCTCCGGGCGGCGTGATCACTGCCGGTATGTCTATCTATGACACCATGCAGTTCATCAAACCTGACGTCAGCACCATCTGTATGGGCCAGGCCTGTTCAATGGGGGCATTCCTGTTAACCGCAGGGGCCAAAGGTAAACGTTTCTGTCTGCCGAACTCACGTGTGATGATTCACCAACCTCTGGGTGGTTTCCAGGGACAGGCGACAGATATTGAAATTCACGCTAAAGAGATTCTGAAAGTGAAATCCCGTATGAATGAGCTGATGGCGAAACATACTGGTAAGTCACTGGAAGAGATCGAACGCGACACTGAGCGTGACCGTTTCTTGTCAGCGGAAGAATCTGTAGAGTATGGATTGGTTGACTCCGTATTTTCCCATCGCGTCTGACGGCTTAAATCTGCCGGGCTGATGGTCTATAGTTAAGTCATACAGAGGCAACGCAGGCTGGCTCGTGGTTTTAGTGCAGGCACTGCGTTTCGCCCATCACCGACATAACAGCCATCTGCCGTCAATACGGCAGCGATTAACATGGCCGTGCCGCGTATTTTGCGGAACAGATACTAAAGAAGAGGTTTACTGATGACAGATAAGCGCAAAGACGGTTCAGGAAAGCTGCTGTACTGCTCTTTTTGCGGCAAAAGCCAGCATGAAGTGCGTAAGCTGATTGCCGGGCCGTCAGTGTATATCTGCGATGA
>Ga0209901_1000856_pt1 | contig 10541 bp, 10 predicted proteins | sample OrgsoiDNA_201058_FD_185806 | JGI IMG/M metagenome (GOLD analysis project Ga0209901, IMG submission 185806) | Permafrost soil microbial communities from the Arctic, to analyse light accelerated degradation of dissolved organic matter (DOM) -... | ecosystem: Environmental > Terrestrial > Soil >...
AGACCGGCTGGCGGCAGGCGTGCACTATATGGGTGCGTAATCGGGAACGCAGCAGCGAACCCGAAGGAGGATAAGACGATGAAAAACCTAACGAAGAACATGACGATCGCCGCTGCGGCCCTGGTAGTCGCGGCTGGTGTGGCACAGGCACAGACAATCAAGGTGGAAGTCCCCTTCTCCTTCCGGGCAGGGGGCACGGTGATGCCCGCGGGAGAATATCGGGTGAACGCGAGGTACTCGAATGGCGGCATCCGGGTTGTCCAGTTGACTAACACGGATATGCGCCACTCGACCCTGGCGATGCCGTTTCAGACCAAGGCCCCGAAGCCGGGAAGCCCCGAAGCATCGCTGACCTTCGAATGCGGCGGCGCTCACTGCACTCTGGTCCAACTGGCCCCCGGCAACGGTCAGGCGTATAAGTTCCCGAGCCCGAAACCTGGCAGGGACGAAGACACCCGCGTGGCCGTGATCCGGGCCGTACTGGTGAATGGCCGGTAGTTGAGGCACTCAGTCCGCCTCATTGAATTGTAAAGAGCAAGTTGCAAAAACGGCGCTACCTGAATTTTTCAGGTAGCGCCGTTCATTTTTTGTCCCGCGCTTTAATGTTGCGCTCAGGCTTCCGTAGGCTTGTGGACACCTCGAACGTCACCATGAACGGGTCCTGCGAAAATGAGACGGCAACACCCTCAAACTGTATCTGAGAGCCGCGCAGTAACGGTCCCTTGAGATGGGCTTCTTTGCCGTTGTCATCCGTCAGGCGCAACGTGACCTCCGGTGAGCTTGCGTCTGAAATCGCCAAGGTCAGGACGCTCGGCTGTTCGGGTGGTGTGGCCGAGATCAGCGTGCCCACCAGACGCGGCAAAGCACTGTCTTTGAGAAAGCTTTGGAAATATTCCTGCCCGTTTGGGCCTTCCAACTGGCTCTTGACTGCCGACCACAACTCGTGGACCGGATCGGCGTTGACGCTGCGCGGTTTGGGATTCTGAGCCAAGGCGGATTCCGTAAAGAGCACTGGCAGCGATCCCATGAGAATTCCGGCAACCGCGAACTTTCGCATTTTGAACCTCCCGCGATTAATAATATCTCGCATTGGAACCATTCGGTTCAGGTCCGTTGAACCGAACGGTTCGCAAAAACCACGAAATCGGAGTCAAGTGAATCCCGGTTACACGCATTTTCAAACATTTACGGAGCACGCGGTATTGTGGGACCGGCTGGCCGCAGGCGTGCACTATGTGGGTGCGTAGTCGGGAACGCAGCAGCGAACCCGAAGGAGGATAAGACGATGAAAAACCTAACGAAGAACATGACGATCGCCGCTGCGGCCCTGGTAGTCGCGGCTGGTGTGGCACAGGCGCAGACAATCAAGGTGGAAGTCCCCTTCTCCTTCCGGGCAGCCGGCACGGTGATGCCCGCGGGAGCTTATTGGGTGAACACGAGGGCCTTGAATGGCGGCATCCGGGTTGTCCAGTTGAGTGACGCGGATATGCGCCACTCGATCGTGGCGGTGCCGTATCAGGCTGACGACCCCAAGCCGGGAAGCCCCGCGGCATCGCTGACATTCGAATGCGGCGGCGCTCACTGCGCTCTGGTCCAACTGGCCGTCGGCAACGGTAAGGCATATAGGTTCCATAGCCCGAAACTTGGCCGGGGCGAAGACAGCCGCGTGGCCGTGATCCGGGTAATGGTGAATGGCCGGTAGCCGAGGCAACTCAGTCCGGAATCGTAGAGTTGCAAGAACGGCGCTACCCCTGATGCGGGGTAGCGCCGCTTTTTTGCGTAAATTCGATGGATCCGCGATGTGTGTTACCATGGACTCTTTGCTTCTCGAAGTGAGCCATCTTTTATATAAATGAATTTACGCTCTCTGTTTAGCCTATTTTCGTCGGACCTTGCGATCGATCTCGGGACCGCTAACACCCTGGTCTTTGCCAAGGGCAAAGGCATCGTCGTCAACGAACCATCCATCGTCGCTATCAATAAGAACACTGGTGAAGTCGAAGCCGTGGGCAAGGAAGCGAAAGAAATGCTGGGGCGCACCCCCGGCAACATCGTCGCCATCAAGCCCATGAAAGACGGCGTCATCGCCGATTTCAAAGTCACCGAGCGCATGCTGAATTACTTCATTCAGAAGGCGCACGGCCGCAAAATGCTGGTGCATCCGCGCATCGTCATCGGAGTGCCGAGTGAAATCACCCAGGTGGAAAAGCGCGCGGTCATGGATTCGGCGTACCGCGCCAAGGCCAGCGAAGTCCACCTGGTGGAGCAGGCCATGGTGGCGGCCATCGGCGCCGGGTTGCCCATCACCGAGCCTTCCGGCAACATGGTGGTGGATATCGGCGGCGGCACCACGGATGTCGCCGTGATTTCGCTCTCCGGTATTGTTTACTCGCGATCGGTGCGCGTGGCCGGCAATGAGATGGACGATGCCGTGATGCAGTTTCTCAAGCGCAAGTACAACCTGCTGATCGGGGAGCGCACGGCCGAAGCCATCAAGATTGAGATCGGCTCGGCGTTTCCGCTGGATCGCCCGCTGACCATGGAGATCAAGGGCCGCAACCTGATTGAAGGCGTCCCCCGCACCATCACTATCGGCGATGCGGAAATACGTGAAGCCCTCTCGGAATGCGTGGCCGTGATTGTGAATGCCATCCGCGTGGCCCTGGAACGCACTCCGCCCGAACTCAGCGCGGATATCAGCGACCGCGGAATCGTGCTCACCGGCGGCGGCGCCATGCTCAAGAATCTGGACAAGCGCATTCGCGAAGAGACCGGGCTGCCGGTTTCGATCGCCGACGATCCGCTGGCCTCGGTGGTGCTGGGCACCGGCCGCATGCTCAGCGATTTCCGGCTGTTGCGCAAAATTTCGATAGACTAAGGACAGAAGGCGGCTGGGCGGCATGGAGTCGTTACTCAACCGGTACCGGAACATTACCGTTCTGCTGCTCGTGATCTTCGCGCAGCTTGTGCTGCTCGCGGTTCAGGTGAAGAACGATCAGGATGTGCGGTTGATCCGCGTCTGGGCGGTGACGGCCGTCACGCCGGTGGCGCGCATCGTGGAAGGCCTGCGCGGCGGCAGCTCGGGCTTTCTTCACAACTACATTCTGCTGCACGATACCAACGCCGAAAACCGCCGCCTGCAGACTGAGCTCGACCGCCTCAAGCTGGACAACATTTTCCTGAAGAGCGAACTGAGCCGCGCCGACCGCGCCAAGGCGCTGGAGGTATTTCAACGGCACACGGCCTCGAAGACCGTGGCCGCCACCATTTTCGCGGTCGGCGCGGGGTCTGGTTCCAAGGTGGTTTTCGTGGATCGCGGCACTGTGTCGGGCGTGCAGCGCGGCATGGCGGTGGTGACGCCGGATGGCATTGTGGGCAAAGTGATCGCCGCCTACCCCATGTCTTCCGCGGTGCAACTGATCACCGACGCGGATTTCGCCGCCGGCGTGGTCTCGCAAAAGACTCAGGCGGCCGGCACGCTCAAAGGGCAAGGAACTCCCCTGTGCAAGGTGGACTATGTGCCCTTCGAGGAAAAAATCGAGCCCGGCGACATGCTCTACACATCCGGCTCCGACCGCATTTTCCCGCGCGGCTTTCCCGTGGGTGTGGTCAAAGCGGTGCAACCCGCGCAGCCGTTTAAAGAGATTCTAGTGGAACCGAGCGGCTTGCAGCGCGGGTTGGAGGATGTGTTGATCCTGGTACAGGGCGTACACCAGGCGATTCCGGATACGCTGCCGGTTTCTCAGCCGGTGTACATAGCCCCGGCGCCGCCCGGCGCCAATGGGACCGCCGAGGGCCAGCCCGCCAATACAGGATCGGCAGCAGCGTCGGCAGCGGCTTCGGCAGCACCTCCCGGGGCGTCTTCGGGGACAGAGGCCGACAAGTTGCGCTCCATCTACAAAGCCACGGGCGAAGCGCAGAAGCATACCTTTGGCGAGGGCCTGCCCGGCACGAAACCTCCGGACTTCACCAAACTGCCGCCGGCTGGAACGGCGCCTGCCTCGCCGAACCCCGCTCCGCCGCCTGTCAAATCTCCGGATGCGGGCCGGCGCGGGGGCCCGCCCCAGTAATGTCCTATACCCACGACCGTATTCTCCTCAGCAGTCAGAGGGAGGGGCAAGTATCGCGGTTCCGCGCCTGGGTGATGCTGGCGGTACCGCTGGCCGCCATTCTGTTCCAGATTTATGTTCCGATGTTCTTCCAGTTCCTGCGCTTCCTGGAAATGCCTCTGCTGGTGGTGATCTACTTTGCACTCATGCGCCGCAGCCAGATCAGCGGCCTGACCGTCGGGGCATTGGTCGGCCTGGCGCAGGATTCGCTCTCGCCGAAGATCCCGCTGGGCATGTATGGCATTGTCAATACGCTGGTGGGCTACTTCGCAGCCTCCGTGGGTTTACGCCTGGACGTAGACCACGGCCTGCTGCGCCTGGTGCTGTGTTTCTTCTTTTACCTTTTTCACCGGTTCTTCTACTGGGTGATGGCGCGCGCGTTGCTGGGCCAGCAGCAATTGGTTTTCGCGTGGCCGGAAACCCTGGCGCTGGGATTGCTGAACGCCGTGGTGGGTGTGGCGCTGTTCCATTTTCTGGACAGGCTGCGCGAGACTGCGTAGGGCCACGCGCCCGCTCCGCGCTAAAATAGACTTCGTGCTCCACCGTTTCATTCTTCACAACGACCGCATCCAGGAATCGAGCGGCCTTTCGCTCTCGCCGGGCCAGGTGGGCCTGCTTTCCGGATGGGGAGTCTTCAGCACTCTGCGCGTGGCCGATGGCGTGCTCTTCGCCTGGGAGCGGCACTGGGCGCGCATTGCGCGCGATGCCAATGCGCTTCACGTGCCGCTGCCCGACGACTCCGAAGCGGTGCGGCGCAGCCTGCTGGAACTGGTGGAGGCCAACCAGGCTCACCATTCCACGCTGCGGATTGCCATTGTGCGCAACGGCGGCGGCATGTGGGCCGGCCCTTCCAATGGGCGAGCCTGCGACGTGATCGCTCTGACTGCCAATTCCAAGGAATGGGGGGAAGGCGCCAAACTCGCCTACGTGCGTGAGGCCCGCCACGCCGCCAGCCCGTTCGCCGGCGCCAAGATTCTCTCGTGGGCTATGAACCTGACGTGGCTCGAATCGGCGCAGGCCCGCGGCTTCGATGAAGCGATCCTGCTGAATGAGCGCGGCGAAGTGGCCGAGTGCACCTCCGCCAATATCTTCATCGCCGACGGGAGTCAGGTGTGGACTCCGCCGCTCAGTTCCGGATGCCTGCCCGGAATCACGCGTGAAGTGCTGCTGGATGTCCGCGTCCCCGGAATCCGCATTGGCGAAAAAACCCTGATGCCCACCGACCTGGAATTGGCCGACGAGGTCTTCATCACCTCCACGACGCGCGATCTATTGCCGGTCTTTCAGATTGAGGATAAGAAAATCGGCCGCTCCCAACGCGCCCGCCAAGCTTTGGCCGGGGCCTTTTCGGAAGTCCTGCAGAAGTATGTAGCGGAACACAAAGCCACTGCCGCGGCGCTGTGACCGGCGACAAGATCGCCGGCGCTACCATCGCCGGCGCTACCAAAAGAAATGGTTCCAAGTGATCCGATTTCCAGCCTTGCTCACCACCGGCATGCACGGTACTGAGCACTGCGCTTAAGAGCGCTGGACGTTTCGCCTCTCTGCTCCCCTAGGGCTGGTTTCGCCAACCTCAGGATCAATGCTTCCAAGCTCGCCGCAGCTTCTTCTCTCTTAAGTGGGACCGTTCGCTCGTAACGGCCTTTCCCTCGCCTGCAACGGCTGCCCTTTTCAGAGCCTCCATTCCAGGGTCAATGGTCCTGGCCTGCTACTTCGCTCCCTCACAACAAGCTGCGCTGCCCGTTCGGCCCTTCGGCTCCGCTACCGTTTCCGGTTCGCCCCGGTCCCGGCCGCTTCTTCGCTTCTGGCCCGTTACAACTCGGCTTGCCGCTTCCACCTGCCGCTACTCCGGCCTCCACTCCCCTTTGGGGCTTTTACCCCCCTTCGGATCAAAGTGTTCAGCCGGTTTCGCCGCCAGTCGGTCCGCCTTCCGAATTCGCCCGATTCCCTCTCGCTCCCCGCTGCCGGTCCTTTTTCAATTACGGCTGCGGATCAACGTTCCTGGGTCGCTACGTTTCCGGAGGCTTGCTGTTCCTCAAACCTCTTGGAACCTCATTCACTATGCTCCCGAAGCCGTTTGGCGTCAATCATTATTGTGACTAATAGACCCATTTTCCACATGATTTATTTGTATTGTTTCTAACTGGTTACGGGTAGTCCACGTGGCTTTCCTGTGGATAAACCGCTATCCCCGTAGATTGTTCTACTTCAGTTTGAGGATCATGCCGTTATCGGTCGCGATCCACAGGTTATTATCGTTCGGGGCGGAAAAGGTTACCTGCCGGGCCACCGCCCGGTAGTCGACTTCCATTTCTGTCCACGCTGACAGGTCTTTGCTTTTCAGCACCTGAACTCTGCCCGGAATCACGGTGCGCAGTGCTCCCGAGACCGCGATGCCCGCCAGGAACACCGTGCCATCCGACGCCATCCACGTGTCGCTGATGGCAAACCGCTTGTCGTGAAAGATCGACGTACTCTTGCCGGTGGTCCAGTCGATTTTGTAAACCTCACTGGGGTAGCGGAAAGACTCCGAATACTCGATCAGCCCCACCCCCACACCGTGCGGCCCGAAGCGGACCCGTACCACGTTACCGAACAGGGACGCCGTGCTGGACTTCCAGGTCTTGCCCCCGTCTTTGGTGACCAGCGTATAGGAGAGGTGCGGCGTGTCGCGTTGGCTGAGCGCATCCTCCGGGTCCAGCCATGACGGAAACTGCTGGAACATTCGATGCGGCGGCTGGTTGAAACCCGTGATCATTCCGAACTGGGGGGTGGCGAACGCAATCCAGTTGAAACTGGAATTCTCTTTGGATCCCGGCTGTTCGGCGGCGGCGGGCAGCGGCGTCCAGGTCTCGCCGCCGTTGCGCGTCTCCAGCACGGTTTTCTTGAGGCACACCGCCCAACCCGTTTTTTCGTCCGCAAAGTAAACCCGGTTGGCCGGCGCCGGAAGCTTGGGCAGCTTGCGCCAGTTCTTCCCAGCCTCGGTGGTCTGCCACAGTCCCTTCTCCGTAACCATCCAGCCGAAGTTGTCGTTCAGGAAAAATAGCGATACCGGCATTTCTTTAAGCCGGATGGTGTCCCAGTGCGCGCCGCCGTCGGAGGTGACCATAGCGACCGGGTCTATATGACTGCCTTCCAGGATCACTCCCACCGCTACGCCGCGGGCGGGCGACGCGAACTGAAGGTCATTGAGGACCAACGTGGACTTTTCCTTGTCGTAGAAGTACTGCACCTGCCACTTCTGAGCGGCGAGCGGCGCCGGGCAGGCAAGCAGCGCCAGGAGTGCGCACCAACCAGTCACGTTTGAAACAGTCACGTTTGAAACAGTCACGGTGGCCCTATTGTTTCATTGGAACGGGTCCGGAGGAGAGCAGCAGTTCCACATGGTTGGCGGATTCCAATGCGGCCGCCGGCATTCGGGCCAGCACCAGCACGCACCCCACCTGTTCGCCGACGGTGGTGAGCACTTCCATTTCGCTGCCCGTGTGTTGATGCGGCGGGCGATGCTGCACGTTGATCACGCCCACCACCCGGTTGCGCGCAATCACCGGCGCGGAAAGAAAAGCTTCGTAGGTGTCTTCCTCCAGTTCGCCGAACTTTTTGAAGCGGGGGTCCTTATAAGCCTCGCGCGAAATCGCCAGCAGGCGCCGCTCGCGCGCCACCCAACCGGTCAGGCCTTCATTCGAACGCAGACGCAATTTCCCGATGGTGGATGGATGCGGCCGGTTCGACGCGCACAGCACCAGGTCCTCTCCATCCAGAAGGTAGACCAGGCACGAATCGCACTGCGTGAACTCCACCACCAGGGAAACGATGCCCTTCAGCACATCCGGCAGGCTCAGGTCCCGAACCATGAAGCGGCTGATCTTTTGGAACAGGGTCAACTGTTGTTCGGTTCGTTGCAGGCGCACTTCCAGTTCTTTAGCCTTCGGCATTCCGTCTCTATTATATCTTTCGACCCGAAGCCGGCATGGCAGCGCCGGTTGATTGGCGCCGGTTGATTCGGACAGAGGCGCTCGGAACGAATCGCCTACAATTAAGGAGAGTGGAATTATGCTATGGCCGATCTGGTGACGGACAGCACGGAAACAAGCTGGAGCGCGCCGCAGTGTCCTTTTACGATTGAGTATTCTCTCCGGGTGCTGGACGATATCCGGTTGGCCGTGGTGGATGCCTACTTCTCGCTGCCGCGCGGCGGCGCGGAAATCGGCGGCATCCTGCTGGGCACGCACGAACCGGGGCGGGTGGTGATCTCCGGTTACCTGGCCCTCGAGTGCGAGCACGCCACGGGCCCCTCGTTCACGCTCTCCAGCAAGGATGAAGCTCAACTCGCGGAGTTGCTGGCTTCATCGCGAGGCAAGGTGGCCGGCTGGTATCATTCCCATACGCGAAGTGAGATCTTTCTTTCCGAGGCCGACCTGGATCTCCACCAGCGCTTCTTCCCCGAGCCTTGGCAAGTGGCTCTGGTGATGAAGCCGCACACGTTCCAAACCATGCGGATGGGCTTTTTTTTCCGCGAGCGGGACGGATCGATCCACGGCAGCGGGGCGTACCAGGAAATAGTGCTGGAGGCTTCGCCCATGCGCCCGGTGCCGTCGGGCAGGATTCCGCCGCAACCTGCGCAGGCTTTGCCGTTCGGCCGCGAATCCGACAGCCAGGGACCGGTGAGAGGCATCATCGACGTAGCGGTTCCCAAAGAAGAGCCTATTGCGAAACCATCGCTTGCTGACGCGGCGCCCTCTGGGCCCGGCTCCGTTCCCCGTGCGGAAGTGGAGGTGCCCCCGCCTGCATTCCTGACCGCGCAGCCCAAGCCGCCCTCGCGCCGCTGGCTGGCAGCGCTGGCGATTGTTGTGGTGGCGGCCGCGGGCGCCGCAGGCTTCCAGACTCGCGCAATCTGGCTGCCGAGGGTTATCGCTGCCGTACCGGCGTCTCTTGTTGGCCCGCCGCCGTCGGTGGGTCTGAACACGCTCGACGCCGACGGCCAGTTGCAGATTCACTGGAACCGGAATTCGCCGCCGGTGCAGACAGCCGTGGATGCCATTCTCGAAATCACCGACGGCTCGACGCCGCAAGCCATCCGGATGGACCGGCCCCATCTCCAGACCGGCGTCTTCACTTACGCGCGGCAGAGCGACCGGGTGGAAGTGAAGCTGATCGTCCATTTGCCCAATGGCCCCGATGTGCGGGACATGACCACGTTTCTGGGCAAGCTTCCGGAACGCCGGCCTGCGCCCGAAGACCCGGAAATCCGCAAACAACGCGACGAACTGGCAAGCCAGGCCGAGAAGCTCAAGTCAGACCTGGAAGCGCAGGCGGTGCGAACCAGGAAGCTGGAAAAATCGCTCACCAATGTGCAAAAGACGCTGCGAGACCAGCAACTCGAGCGGCTGCGGAATCAGGCGGGGCCGAAGTAGTTGGTAGGGTAGGCCTCCTGGCCTGTCATTTGTAAAAACGAAGAAGACAGGCCAGGAGGCCTATCCTACGGGCTGTTGCTGGGTCATGCAGTGCAGAGCGCCCAAGCCCCAGATCAGCGCCGTGCAGTCGATGCCCACCACCTGGCGGTCCGGGAATACGCGGGCCAGCGTGGCCAATGCCGCCCGGTCGTTCGGGTCGTTAAACGTCGGCGCCAGAACCAAACCATTGGCGATATAGAAATTGGCGTAGCTGGCCGGAAGGCGCCGGCCGTCGAAGACCAGCGGAGCGGGCATCGGCAAGTTCACCACGCGCAGACCGGCGACGCGCAATCGCGTGGCGTTCTCTTGCAGCGGTTGGTAGTTCGGGTCGGCGCTGTTCGGCTCGCTCGCAGCCACCACGGTTTCGGGATCGACGAATCGCGCCAAGTCGTCGATATGGCCGTGGGTATCGTCGCCGGCGATGCCTTGGTCCAGCCAGATCACGCGCGTGGCGCCAAGATAGTCGCGCAATTGGCGCTCGATTTGGGCGCGGCTCATTCCGGGATTGCGGGCCTGCACGGGGCTCAGCAGGCATTCCTCGGTGGTCAGTAGCAGCCCCTGGCCATTGACATCGATGCTGCCGCCTTCGAGCACCATCGGCGGCGTGAACAGAGGCAGCTTCAATCTGGCGCCGACGAAGGCCGGCACGGCCGCGTCCAACTGCCAGTCGTCATACTTGGCCCAGGCGTTGAAGCGCCAGCCAGCGAGCGCGCCTTCGCCACGGCGATTCTTGAGGAACAGCGGCCCGTAGTCGCGCGTCCAGACCCGGTTGGTGGGGCACTCGATGAACTCCACGGCTTCCATCCGCGCATCCACTAAACGGAGCACGCGGCGTGCCTGCCGCTCGACCTGCGCGTTCTCCACCAGAATCCGCACCCGCTCCACGCGGCTCAGCTTGCGGACGATTTCGCCATAGACCCACGGGATGGGCGCGAACCGCCCGGGCCAGTCCTCGCGGTTGTGCGGCCAGGCGATCCAG
>Ga0209901_1000860_pt1 | contig 10474 bp, 10 predicted proteins | sample OrgsoiDNA_201058_FD_185806 | JGI IMG/M metagenome (GOLD analysis project Ga0209901, IMG submission 185806) | Permafrost soil microbial communities from the Arctic, to analyse light accelerated degradation of dissolved organic matter (DOM) -... | ecosystem: Environmental > Terrestrial > Soil >...
CAATTCTGTTGCTGCCACTGTTACGGCCATGATTCCACCTCTTTACGTCATCAAAAAACCAGCACGAGTCCACTGTAGCGAACTTGCCTTGTTCAGAAAACAAATAAAAAAGAGAATGGAAAGATGAAAACCGTATATGACTAGGCTGCGCCGCTGCGCCGCCGTTCGCGTAACAAGAATCTACCCGGGTCTAACGCTTCAGCCAGTTGGACTTCGACCGGCAGCGGTTCACCTTCCAGCTGGCAGGCCAGCAATTCGGCCGCCAGCGGCGCCCAGATCAAACCGCGCGAAGCGTAGCCCAGCAAACCGAACAGGCCGGGCCAGCGGGGCACGTCGCGCAGGCGTTCGCAGCGGCCCGGCACGGAAGGATTAGGCAAGGGCCCCGCCAGCGGCAAGCGGTCCGGCGCCACGCAGCGAAAACCGGTGCGCCCGGCCAGCGGGGCATCGAACGATGGCACGCCCAGGATATCGGCGACCTTGCCGATATTTTCCTGCTGGCTGGTGGCGCGCAAGGAAGCGTCACCGTCCGCATCGTAGGTGGCGCCCACGCAGACGATGCCGTGATGTGCCGGCGTCATATACGCTTCACGGCACAGCACGAATGGCAGCTCGGGCAAGCTGCCTTGCGCCAGATGCGTGACCTGCCCGCGTACAGCATCGAGCGGCAGGCTGGCCGCCTGTGCCAAATGTATGGCGCCATTGCCGGCCGCCAGAATTACGGTGGGCGCCTGGGCGATCAAGCTGCCATCGCCATCGCGCACCAGCCATTCATCCTGTTCTCTTTGCAGAGTGACGGCGCTGCGTGAAAAACGCCGCGTCAGCAAGCTACCACAGGCGTCCAGCATGGCTGCGCATACGCTGGACGGGCGCGCCCAGCCGCCTTGGGCAAACCACCAGGCGCCGTGTGGCGCCGGTGCGCCTAGCATGGTGGACGCTTCAGGTGCTCCCAGCCAGCGGGCAAATTCGGGGGGTGGCAAGGCGGTGGCGGCGATCTGCCGCTGTACCTGCGCGTGCTGCGCGTCGCGCGCCAATTGCAGCACGCCGCATTGCTCACCTTCGTATCCCGTGCCCACGCCTCCCAGGGTTTGCCAGTGGCGCAGCGCATACAGGTAGGCGGCGCGCACCAGGCGCGTGGCCACGTTATCGTCTTTCGACAGTTGCGGCATGAAGATGCCGGCCAGGTTGCCCGACGCCTCGCTGGCCGGCTGGCCATGGCGTTCAATCAAGGTCAGTCGCCAGCCGCGCGCCGCCAGCCGCTCGCAGGCGGCGGCGCCGGCCAGACCCGCGCCAATCACGATGGCGCGCCGCTCCGGTTTGACAGCAAGCGCCGGCCCTGCCCCACGACGTTGAAACACGGCGCGCAAACGGCTGTCGTCAAACACAAAACCGGCCTTTTGCAAGGCCGCGCGCTGCCCATCGCCCAGCTGCGCGGCGTACAAATGGGCGCCATCGGCCATCAACCGCGCCAGCACCGTCAAGGATGACGGCACAGCCGCCAGCCAGATTTCATCGATGCGCGCAGACAGTTGCGCCAGGCCGGCATCCACGTCGCCGATCAGCAAGTCGAGCGTGACCAGGCCATCGGGCGACAGCATGCGGTGCAGGCCTGGCACAAAGGGCGGCCACTGCTTGCGCCACGGTTCCGGCAACTGGCCGGCATCGACGGGACGGGGCGCCAGCGCAATGAAATGCAGCCGCTGCCCGCCATGGCGGATGCAAACGGCGCCAAACCGCGCGCTGTCGAAATCCGTATCGAGCGCGACGATGGTGTCGAACGACATCAGGCAGCCGTGCGGCAAAAACAGCTAGGCGCGTGGTCATTGACCATGCCGATGCCCTGCATATAGGCGTAGATGATGGTCGAGCCGACGAACTTGAAGCCGCGTTTGGCCAAGTCTTTCGAGAGGCGGTCCGACAAGGCCGTCTTGGCGGGAAACTCACCGGGCTGCCAGGCATTGACGATGGGCTGGCCATCGACGTAGCTCCACAAGAAGCTGTCGAGCGTCAGTCCTTCCGCGCGCAGGCGCAGGTACGCTTGCGCATTCGTGATGGCGGCCGCAACTTTGAGGCGGTTGCGCACGATGCCCGGGTCGGCCAGCAATTGCGCCACCTTGTCCGGGCCATAGGCGGCGATCTTTTCCGCATCCCAGCCATCAAAGGCGGTACGGTAGGTTTCGCGTTTATTGAGGATGGTTTCCCAGCTCAGGCCCGCCTGCGCGCCTTCCAGGTTCAGCATCTCGAACAGCCGCCGCTCATCGTGGCAGGGCACGCCCCATTCTGTGTCGTGGTACTCGACATAGCGTGGATTGGCCGGATTGGCCCAGGAGCAGCGGGTGATGGTCATGGTATTTTTTCCTGATTAGGCAGGCCGTCAGTATAGATTATCGGCCGCGCAGTATGCGCCCCAGCTCGCGCAAGCCATGTTCGATCTCGGCCGGTGGAATGGCCGCAAATCCCAGCAGCAGTCCGGGCGGCGTGGCGCATGCAGGGCCGGCAGCAGGATCGGCGTAGTGGCCCAGCGGACGCAGTTCGACGCCGCGTTCCAGGCCCGCGCGCGCGACGGCTTCTTCCTCGTGGTGCGCATGGCGAAAGTAGGCGCACAGTTCCAGGCCGCTGTCGGCCGGGCCGCACGCCAGCTGGTCGCCTAGTTCGCGGGCGATGCCGCGCAACAGCAGGTCGCGCCGCTCGGCATTGCTGTCGCGCGTGCGCCGGATATGGCGGCCGAAATGGCCTTCGGCGATAAAGTCCGCCAGCGCCATCTGCGGCACGATGGCTGTGTGGCGGTCGGCCACGGCCTTGGCCTGCACCAGCGCCTCGGCCAGCGCGGGCGGCGCCACCATGTAGCCGAGACGCAAGCCAGGAAACAGCACTTTCGACAAGGTGCCCACGTACACCACGCAGCCAGCCCGGTCCAGGCTTTGCAATGACGCCAGCGGCGCACCCGTGTAGCGGTATTCGCTGTCGTAATCGTCTTCCACCACCCACGCTTTCTGCTGCGCGGCCCAGGCCAGCAAAGCCAGGCGGCGCGGTAAACTCATGCTCACGCCCAGCGGCAGCTGGTGCGACGGCGTCACATATAGCAGTTTGGCTTGCGGACAATGCATCGCGCCATAGGCCACGTCCAGTCCCTGTGCATCGACGGGCACGGGAAACACCTGCGCACCAGACGCCCGCAGCGGCCCGCTGGCGCCACGATAGCCGGGCGACTCCATCCAGGCGCTATCGCCAGGCGCCAATAAAATCGTCGACAGCAAAAACAGCGCCTGCTGCGAGCCCGAAGTGATGACGATCTGCTGCGGCGTACACTGGACGCCGCGCGACGCTTGCAGGTACACGCACAGCAGCTCGCGCAGCGGCTGATAGCCGGCCGGATCGCTGTAGCCAAAATGATGATCGGGATGGCGCCAGCGGCGCGCTTCCAGCCGGTTCCACACATCGAATGGAAAATGGTCGATGCGCGGCATGCCGACGCGGAAAGCCCGCAATGGCCCCCGGTGAAACGCCACATGGTCCATGGCCCTCACCACGCGCTGCCCCCGTTCGGACAGGGGCCGCAGCAAGTCCGGCGCCGTTGCTGCGGGTGCAATGGATACGCGTACATCGCGGCTGACAAAAGTGCCCCTGCCTACCGCGCCATCGAGATAGCCTTCAGCCGTCAACAGCGCATAGGCGTTGAGCACGGTCTGGCGCGATACCGCCAGCAGCTGGCAAAAGTCGCGCGTGGGCGGCAGCTGCATGCCGGGAGCGATGCTGCCATCGAGAATGGCGGCCTTGAGGCCCGCATACAGCTGGCGGAATAGCGGCTCGGGTAGTGCGCGGTCCAGCGGCAGCGCGGCGATCATGGTGTGTAAATGGGAGGCTTGCATCAGCGCGATCTCAAATTGGTAGCTTCAAGATAGCATTTATTGGTTATTTTAAATAGCCAAAACTGGGGCTAAGATATGCCCTCCCTCCTTACACCGTGGAGTTATCCATGCAAGAGTTTTTCGCCACCGTCAGCTGGCAGCGTGCCGGCCAGGATTTCGCCAGCCAGCGCTACAGCCGTGGCCATGAATGGCAATTCGATGGCGGCCTGCGCATACCCGCATCATCGTCGCCGCTGTCCGTGCCGCTGCCGATGTCGGTGGCCGCCAACGTCGATCCGGAAGAAGCGCTGGTCGCGGCAGCCTCGAGCTGCCACATGCTGTTCTTCTTGTCGCTGGCAGCCCAGCGCGGCTATACCATCGACGATTACCGCGACGACGCCGTGGGCGAAATGGGCAAACAGGCCGATGGCCGCACCGCTTTTACGCGCATCGTGCTACGCCCCCGCATCGGCTTTGCCGGCACGCCGCCCACGGCCGAGGCTTTGGCGACGCTGCACCACGACGCGCATGAACGCTGCTACATCGCCAATTCCCTGAAGGCCGAGATCGTCATCGAGGAAGCGCGCTGAATGTACACGCCCGCCAGCTTTCGCGAAGAGCGCCTCGATGCGCTGCACGGCTTGATCACGGCGCATCCACTGGGCGCGCTGGTGCATCAGGATGAAGATGGCTTGACAGCCGACCACCTGCCGTTCGAGATCGCCGCCCCCACGCCGGAGGCGCCATTCGGCATCTTGCGCGCCCACGTGGCGCGCGCCAATCCCTTGTGGCGGACAGCGGGCGCGCGGCAGGAGAGCCTGGTGATTTTCCAGGGTCCGCAGGCCTACATCACACCGGCCTGGTATGTGGAAAAACAGCAAAGCGGCAAGGTCGTCCCCACCTACAATTATGCGGTGGTGCACGCGCACGGTCCGCTGCACGTCATTGATGAACGCGACTGGCTGCTGGCCCTGGTGACACGCCTGACGGCCCGGCATGAAGCGCAACAGGCCACGCCATGGGCCGTGGCCGATGCGCCAGCCGGCTATATCGACAAGCTGTTAGCAGCCATCGTCGGCATCGAGATTCCCCTCACGCGCCTGACGGGAAAATGGAAGCTGGGACAAAACCGCACGGCAGAAGACCAGTCGCGCATGGCGGCCGGATTAACCGCCAGCCACATGCCGGATGCTGCGCAGGCATTGGGAGCGCTGATGACAAGCCAGGTGAATATCTAAAAAAAAGGCCGCTTGCGCGGCCCCAAGGAGGTTCACAGGAGACACCATGACGCCGCGAGGCGACACTCTTGCTTAAGCCAGATGCCCTTCCGCCACCCAGCCGCGGTTGGCGGCAGGCGCTTTCGGCTTGGGCACGAAACCGCTGCCCTTTTCCGCTTCCAGGATGATGTTGCGCATGCTGTCGCTGGCGGCAGGTCCCGGCGCAAATGCGTAATACTCGTCGTTGATGGGCAAGCCGGTGGTAGCGTCGACCAGCACCGGATCGGCGGCCAGGCCTGTGTCGCGGCTGGCGATCACCAGGCTGGGGCCCTCGGGGGCGAAGTTTTCATTGCCCCAGGCGATAAAGGCCAGCAGCACCGGCTTGAAGGCACGGCCGGACTTGGTCAAGACATAATCGTAGCGTGGCGGCTTGGCGCAATACAGGCGGCGCGTCATCAAGCCGCCCTCCACCAGGTCGGCCAGGCGCCGCGTCAAGATGGTGGGCGCAATCTTCAGGCTTTTTTCGAACTCGTCGAAGCGCGTCTTGCCATAAAATGCTTCGCGCAGAATGAGGATGCTCCACCACTCGCCTACCTTGCCCAGACTGCGTGCGATCGGGCAAGGCAAGTTGTTAAAGTTGGTATGTTTCATGATCATCTCCTCGCGTAAATTCCAACACAACAATCGAAAAAAGTTTTTTACCGGCAACATCAAACTTCAGTTACTATCAAATAAAGAGTCATCGCTGCGCCATGGCGACTGCTTGAAAATACACACAAAATCACACTTTTCTGGTTTCCGTACAATGACGGCTGTTACAGATACTTCTCTCTTACAGACCCCAATCCCGCTACGAAAGACGGTGCCAGCGAAGCTGCATTACGCTGCCCACGCCCGTTTTTCACACGATGTGTACACAATGAATGCTTTAAAGTTTGCTTTTCTACCTGCCCTGCTCGCTCTCTCCGTCTGCCAAACCACCAACGCCGGTACCGCCACCGCCTCGTTCCAGACCAGCCTGGTGATCCAGGAATCCTGCACCATCGTCTCGCAGCGCAATAGTCACCAGGTACAATGCCGCCACAACACGCCTTATCTGATCCATCAGCAAGCTATGCCTTCCGGCAATGGCCTGACTGTGATTACCTTTTAAAAATAAATCGTCGCCATCACGGTATCTTTGTAATCCCCCGGGCTGGGCGAAGCCTGCGCCGGCACCAGGCCATACACGGTCAGCGGCACGGTGGCGCCCGTGCCCGTGCCCGTGACCATACTGGTACCGGCCGTGCCATCGCCCCATAAAGTGGCGCCATCGAGCGTCGCCGCCAGGCGATAGCCGATCATTTCCCCGGTGGCCGTATTGCGCATTTGCCGGTTGGCCACGTTGCCCGTCACGCTGCCACCGTTCAAGGCAATCTGGTAGGAGCTGGCATTGGCGCAGCGCACCGATAAACTGCTCGTGCTACGCACATTGCTGCTTAACACTGAGGTACTGACGAATGCCATCGGGCTGGCAAGGATGGTGCAATTGTTGATCACCGTCGCAGTGACGTTAAAACTGGCGCTGCCAGTGCTCACGGGACAACCGATAATACTCAGCAGCCCGCAGGCGGCGGCGGAATAGGTAGCGACCAGGGTCGACGTATAGACGGTGTTGTTATTGTTCCCCACCACGGGCACGGATGGCAGGGTAGTTCCGGCCGGAATCTTCGCGTACACGGTGAACGGCGTGCTGAAGGTACCGATACCCAGCAAGCTTGAAAAGGTCGGGCTGATCGTCGACGGTGCGCCGGGCACGCTGGCGCCGCCCCATATCTTAGGGGTCGCATAACTACCGTCCACATACAGGTTGTATTCGATACGGTTGCTGCCATTGCCCAGATTGCGCGGCAGGGCCGAGGTCGAATTCGTGCCCAGGCCCAGGGAAACGACCGTCGTCACCGTTGGAATAAGCAATGGTCCCAGATCGAGCAAAAAAAACTGGCAGGTCAGGGTACCTGTCCCCGTGGTCGTATAGTCTGTGGTGGAAATCGGACTGATATTGCCGAAATCGATATTGTTGATGCTGACCGAACAGTTCCATGCGGACGCCGTAGCGCTCCAGCTGCAGCCGATTATCGTCAGCAACACCATCAGCAGGCGGCGCATCACTGGCCTCCTTGCGTGACAGGCATGCAGCGCAAGGGGCCGATCACCGGCAGGCCGGTCGCCGGGCGCTGGTAGGCAAAGTGTACCGTGCACAGGCTGTCGCCCTCACCGATGCGCAAATCGTTCTCGGCCTGCAAGTCATCGACAAAGGTCACGCCGTCAAAACCCACCAGGGTTTTCTTGCCGCTTTGCACATGCAATACAGGCAGCCCGGTTCCCATGAAATGGCCGGTGCTGTCTTGCACAATGATGGTGGCGGCGCTATAGCGTTCGATGGGGAAAGACGCCAGCACGCCGGACAGCGACCTGGGCACCACATTGATATTGGAGACCGGCACGCGCGCATCGACATTGAGGTCATCCGTGTTGATGCTGATCTGGTTATTACCGTAGGCATTCAGATTCGGCACCAGCAGATAACCACTGCCGCCCGTCACGCCGATCTGCCGGTTTTCACTGAGCACAGGCACATCCGCCACGCCGCCGGTGGACACCAGCGCAAAGCCGTTGCCCACCTGCCGCGTCATCGCTACGTGGCCATCCATCAGCACCAGTGCGCCAGAGGCGCCCACCGAACTCGCGTTGCCCGCATCACCGCCTTGGACGCGCGCCGTCAGGCGGCCATCGTTGCCCAGGTAATCGACCTGGGCCTGCCGATAATTCACGCTGCCCGTCGCTCCCGACTGCACGGCCCACCCCACACCGCCGCCGAAGTCTGCCGCGCGCTGCGCACCGATGCTGCGGCTGTTCACACCGTTCTGCCGGCTGGTATTCGCGTTGACCGAAGCATTATTGTCAAACGCCATACTCAGACCAAAATAAAAGCCCCGTTTTTCACGCTCGCGCAAGTCCTGGAACAGGCTGGCATTGAGGAACAGACCGTGCAACAGCGTAGCCGAATAACCGAGCGTGGCAATCTTCGATGCAGGCTGGCCTTCTGTCGTATAAGCGATATAGCTGAGACTGACACTTTGTCCCGTCAGCACCGGCAGGTTCAGCGAAACGCGGTCGGCCGTACGCACGATGGGACTGCCGTCGCGCGACGCCAGGTCGCCGAAGCCGGAGGTGGCGCGCGTGGTTTGCGCATCGATGCTGAAGCGGGAACTCAGGTACTGGTAGCCGGCGCTGAGCTGAAGGCCGCTGCTGCTGCCCGTGCTGGCCGACAGCGAGCCATTGAGTACACCCTTCTGCCCCATGCGCCACAAGGCGCCCGCGCCCGCGTGGTACAGGCCGGCCGACAATTCCGCATGTCCTTCGACGGTCAGGTCGTCGCTGACGCCATAACGCCCCGTGGCGCTGGCCACGGGCCTGCTTTCATAGCCGAACATGCGCTGTCCATAGTCGCGCCGCAAGACGCCCGCCTCGACCGAATAATCGCTCAATCCCTTGGCCAGCATGCGCGTGTCCACATACAGGGGCAAGGTAGTCGACACGCTGCGCCCCAGCGCATCATGCGTGATGATGGTGGCTTGGCCAGCGCCGTTGATGCCGGTGACTTGATTGAGCACGAAGGGACCGCTGGGCACGCTGGCCGTATATTGCTGTATCCCATTGACATACAGGCTCAGGGACGAAGGCACGAGCGCCGTGCCATCGACCGAGGCGACCGGAAAGGTCAATAAGTCAGGGCGCAGCTGAAAATTCTTGCGCCATTGAAAGCCACCAATGCGCACCGAGCGGCTCCAGGCTAGCGACGACGAAATCAGGTCGCCCAGCTGCCACATTTCCAGAGTGTCGGGATTGGCGTGATTCCAGAAAGTGTCAAAGCGCATGTATTTTGACGCGCTGCTGCCCAGATTGATCGTCCCGGTATTGCTGAACACGCCGCTGTCATTGAAATAGCGCAAGTCGTTGAAAATGGCCGTGCGGCGGGTCTGGCCCAGTTCGGAATACAGTTCGTAATTGAGCACGGCGCCGGGCGTGACCTGGGATGGCGGGATCCGCCCCGTATTGCGTGCATTGACCAGATTAGGGGCGCGCACCGCATCGCTGACGGTCAGGGACAGGCTCTGGCGAGCGGCATCATACTCATAGCTGAGACCGGGAATCGCGTCGAGCTCCACCTCGGCCTGGCCCGGTGCGCCAAGGCGCGCGGCATCCAGTCCCAGCTGACGCAAATCGTCCACATTGCCGCGCAAGCGCTTACCCACTTGGGTAAAGCGCAAGATCAGCCCGGTTGACTCAGCATTCACACTCACCTCCAGATACAATTCATTCGATACAGCCGGATTACCCGGCAGGCTGGCCGGGCCGGGATCAGCTCCCGATACCGCCCCAGAAACGATTCCTGATGCCGCCGCCGCGTCATCGGCCCTGGCCACTGGCGCCCCCATGAGCAGCAGCGCAGTCCAGCAGGCCCGCCATGTCAGTGACCGTTTCATGGTTTAACCCGGTAAAGCCTATGGTGATGGCGCACAAGAAAACCGCAGGCCATGACCGCAATGTTATGGAGTCGAATTCTTGGCAATGATCGCCTTTGCATTCACGTTGACCGCAATGGCCAGCACGCCATCGAGCGCGGCGTCATTGTCCACAGGCAAGCGCCACTCGCGCATGCGTCCCGCCAGCACGTAGCCAAACAAGCCCTTGCTGATCAGATAGTCGGTACCGGCCGCATTCTTGAACGTCATGGCGCCTATCTGCGCATGGAAATTGCCGCTATTTTTAATTCGCAACATCCATTCGCCGTCCTTGCGAAATACTTGCCACTCCAATACCTCCTTGCCTGCGCCGGCAGCCGGCAGCACGAACACGGGTACGGAATAACGCAGGCGGATATCGACGCCACTGCGCTCAGGATCGACTTCGCGCGCCACCTCGTCGATCAGCACGCGGAAGGTACGTTCCTGGGCCAGCGGACCGGACGCCTGGCGCACCAGGCGGATGATCTGGCGGCCATTGGGGGCGACCTCAACGATAGGCGGGCTGGCGATCAGTTCCTGCGTGGGCGACAGCGCTTCTTCACCATTCGCCTGGTCCCAGGAAAACACGCGTACCTGGCCATACAGGGGCTTGTCACCCAGATTTTGCAAGGTAATACCAGCCGAATTCTGCTCGGCCCGCATTGTGATGGTGACGGGAGAAATCTGCAGATTGGCTGCTGTCGCCGGCATGGCGCCGAGCATGTTGAGCATCGGCGCCAGAGCCAGGAGTAGCCAAAAGTTATTCAATGAGCGGCGTACCGTCATATGCACCCTGCCTAGAAATACACGGTTGCGGTAATGGTCGATTTATAGGCGTCGGGAGCCGGTGTCGCCTGCGCGG
>Ga0209901_1000862_pt1 | contig 10470 bp, 2 predicted proteins | sample OrgsoiDNA_201058_FD_185806 | JGI IMG/M metagenome (GOLD analysis project Ga0209901, IMG submission 185806) | Permafrost soil microbial communities from the Arctic, to analyse light accelerated degradation of dissolved organic matter (DOM) -... | ecosystem: Environmental > Terrestrial > Soil >...
GCAGCTTCATCGCCAGCGCCGGCCTCGGCCTGCGCGTGGCGATGAGCAGCTATGTGAATGTGCAGCTCGATTATGGTCATGTGCTGCAGGCCGGCGCCACCGGCGACACCAATGGCAACCGCCTGCATATGCGCCTGAATCTAGCCTATTAAGTGATACCGATCGCCTTACCGAGTTCGAACCAGTTGAACAAGTTGAACATCATGAAAAATATCGCACAGAAACGCATCCCGGCGACTTTGAACAGCTCCCAGCCCTTGCAGCGCAAGGTGCTGGCGGCCGTGGTGGCGGCCTGCTTCATCAGCGCCGCGCAAGCCAATCCTGCGGCGCCGCAAGTGGTGGCGGGCCAGGCCAGCTTCAACCAGCAGGGCAATCTGTTCTCGATCACGAACACGCCGAACACCATCATCAACTGGCAAAGCTTCTCGATCGGCGCCAACGACATCACGCGCTTCATCCAGCAGAGCAGCGACAGCAAGGTGCTCAACCGCATCACCGGCCAGGATCCGAGCCAGATCCTCGGCGCGCTGCAGTCGAACGGCAAGGTGTTTTTGATCAATCCGAACGGCGTCATGTTCGGCGCCGGTTCGCGCGTCGACGTCAACGGCCTGGTCGCGTCGAGCCTGAACATCAGCGATGCCGATTTCCTGGCCGGTAAAAATAATTTCGTCGGCAGCGCCGGCGCCGGCAAGGTCAGCAACCAGGGCACGATCACCACGCCGGGCGGCGGGCAAGTGTTCCTGATCGCGCCGAACGTCGACAACAGCGGCATCATCACCTCGCCCAACGGCGAGATCATCCTGGCGGCCGGCGCGAGCGTGCAGCTGGTCGACTCGTCCAATCCGGACGTGCAGGTGCAGATTTCCGCGCCGACCAACCAGGCGCTGAACCTGGGCCAGATCGTCGCGCAGGGCGGGCGCGTGGGTATCTACGGCGCGCTGATCAACCAGCGCGGCCACATCAGCGCCGACAGCGCCGTGCTTGGCGACGCCGGACAAATCATGTTGAAAGCCAGCGGCACCACGCTGCTCGAAGCGGGCAGCACCACCACGGCCACGGCCGCCAACGGTAGCGGCGGCAAGGGCGGCAGCATCGAGCTGCTCGGCCAGCAGGTCGGCCTGACCGGCAACGCCAAGGTCGACGCCAGCGGCGCGGCCGGCGGCGGCACGGTGCTGGTCGGCGGCGATTACCACGGCCAGAATCCGGCGGTGCAAAACGCCCAGTCCAGCTATGTCGGCGCGGACGCGGTGATCGCGGCCGACGCCGTGCAAACCGGGCAGGGCGGCAAGGTCATCGTCTGGTCCGACCAGGCCACGCGCGCCTACGGCAGCATCTCGGCGCGCGGCGGCGCGCAGGGCGGCGACGGCGGTTTCGTCGAAACCTCGGGCGCCTATCTGGACGTGGCCGGCATCAAGGTCAGCACGGCCGCCGCGCATGGCAAGCTGGGCCAGTGGCTGCTCGATCCGGATGACATCGTGGTCGATAACAGCGGCGCCGCGACGCTGGACGGCGACATCACCTTCGGCGGTTCTGGCACCAGTACCATCGCTCCAAGTGCGTTCGACGGCAGCACGAGCAGCGTGGTGTTACAAGCCAATAACAGCATTTCGTTTAATAGTCCGGTTGCCATGACGGTGGCCGCCGCCGAACTGACTGCGCGGGCCGGCGGCAATATTTCGGTCAACTCCACCATCAGCACCAACAACGGCGCGGTGACGCTGACGGCCAATTACACTTTGCCATACCCTTTGCTAGCCACCGGCACTGGGGCGATGCACGTCTCCAGCGGCGGCGCGATCAACACCAATTCCAGCGGCGGCGGCGGTGCGGCCATCTCGCTAAGCGGCGCCACCGTCACGATCGAGGACCAGTTGAACGCCGGCAGCGGATTAATCGCCCTGAGCGCCAACGGCGGCAGTAGCCCGAGCGCTGGCAATATCGTCGTCGCCGCCGGGTCGACATCCGATATGGTCACGTTGACGTCCGGTACGATCACGCTGGTGGCCAGTAACGACATCACGCTCAATGCCCCGGTCAACCTTAGCAATCAGTCGGGCACGGCATTTGACGCTTACGCCGGCAACAATATCACGCTCGCCACCGGCTCCCGCATCACCACCGCTGGCGGTGGCGTTTCCCTGCAAGCCAACGACGGTACTTACTCTGCCGCCAGCGGTACCGGCGTCCTCGCCGTCAACCCGAACAGCGGCGGCATCAGCACCAACGGCGGCAACGTGCTGATGTCTGGCGCCAGCTTGATGTTGGAGGACAATGTCAACACCGGCACCGGCAACTTGCAGCTGTACGCCACCGACGGCGACATCACCCTCAATGGCGCGTTGACGGCCGATACGGCCAACCTGACCGCCACCCATGACATCATCTTCAACAATTCGGTCAACGTGACCCACGTGCCGGCGCTGGTGACTGGGCCGGACCAACCGCCCCCGACATTTAACGCCCACGCCGGCAACACCATCACGCTCACCGCCACCGGCAGCATCACCACCGCCGGCGGTGACGTTGAATTGTCTGGCACCAACTTCCAGTTGGCCGGCAATACCAACACCGGCGTCGGTACACTGAACGTGCAGTCCGACGTGGCCGGCGGCGCGATCACCATTGCTTCCACCTCCACCTTGGCGGGCAACGCTGTCAATCTGGTCGCCGACAGCATGCAACTGGGTGGGCATATCAATACGGGGAACGATGTCTGGATAGGCAGCTACTCGCCCAACGCCACGATCAATCTCGGTGCCAGCGCCACCAACAGCGGCGCCGACGGCGTCTACGTGCTGGGCTTGACCGATACCGAGTTAAACACCATCAGCACCCACCAGCTGCTGATCGGCGACGTCCTTTACGGATACACCGGCATAGTCAATGTGAACGACGCGCTCAATCTGACCGGCATCACCGGTTTAAGCCTGATGGGTGGCAACGTCGGTATCCATGCAGCGCTGAGCGGGCCGAACTCCATCAATCTGCAGTCGGTGGTGGCCGGCGGCGCGATCAGCGTCGACTCCGGCGCCACGGTCAGTGCCAGCTACAGCTACCTGCAAGCCGACAACATGGTGCTGAACGGCCATATAAGTTCAAATTCGCTAACCGGCTCGGTGACGATCAGCACCTATTCGCCCACTTACGGAATCAATCTGGGCGCTGGCGCCACCAGCAGCGCTGCCGTCATCGCCAACGGTGATGTGCTGGGCAAGCCGGGCGTGCTGGGCCTGACCGATACCGCGCTGGGTAACATCAGCGCCCCGTATGTCCAGATCAGTACTGCCGGCGCGCTCGACGTGACCGGCGCGCTGAACCTCGTCGGCGGCACGGCCGCCACCAACGGTTTGCAGCTGGCCGGCAGCAGCATCGCTATCAATGCGTCGCTGAGCGCGACCCAGAACGTGTCTCTGCGGTCGCTGGGGGCCGGCGGCGCGATCAGCATCGACTCCGGCGCCACGGTCAGTGCCAGCTACATCTCCCTGCAAGCCGACGACATGGCGCTGAACGGCCATATAAATTCAAATTCGCCAACCGGCTCGGTGACGATCAGCACCTATTCGCCCACTTACGGAATCAATCTGGGCGCTGGCGCCACCAGCAGCGCTGCCGTCATCGCCCACGATGATGTGCTGGGCAAGCCGGGCGTGCTGGGCCTGACCGATACCGCGCTGAGTCACATCAGCGCCGACAGTTTGACGATCGGCGGCGTCTCTGATAACTACACCGGCACGGTCAGTGTGAACGACGCGCTCAATCTGACCGGCATCACCGGTTTGAACCTGATGGGTGGCAACGTCGGTATCCATGCAGCACTGAGCGGGCCGAACAGCATCAATCTGCAGTCGTTGGTGGCTGGCGGCGCGATCACCATCGATCACCTCGATTCCGGCGCTACGCTGGCTGCCAGCTACATCTCCCTGCAAGCCGACAGTATGGTGCTGAACGGCCATATAAATTCAAATTCGCCAACCGGCTCGGTGTCGATCAACACCCTTTCGCCCAATTACGGCATCAATCTGGGCGCTGGCGCCACCAGCAGCGCTGCCGTCATCGCCAACGGTGATGTGCTGGGCAAGCCGGGCGTGCTGGGCCTGACCGATACCGTGCTGGGTAACATCAGCGCCCCGTATGTCCAGATCAGTACTGCCGGCGCGCTCGGCGTGACCGGCGCGCTGAACCTCGTCGGCGGCACGGCCGCCACCAACAGTTTGCAGCTGACCGGCGGCAGCATCGCCGTCAACGCGCCGTTGAGCGCGAACCAGAACGTGAATCTGAGCAGCAGCGGCGGCAACATCGCCGTCAATGCGTCGCTGAGCGGGACCCAGAACGTGAATCTGAGCAGCATCGGCGGCAATATCGCCATCAATGCCTCGCTGAGCGCGACCCAGAATTTGTATTTGAGCAGCGGTGGCAATATCACCGAAAACTGCAACGGCATAATCAACGCCCCGAGTCTGTCGTTCGTAGGCGCTTCCTCGGTGAACCTGGGCGGCAACAACAATGTCAGCTATCTGGCAGGCTGGGCCAACGGGGGCAATTTGCGGTTCAACAACGGCGGCACCGGCAGCCTTCTTCTGACCAAGGTCGACGGCAGAAGCGGCCTGCAGGCGTCAAATCACACCGTGACGCTGACCAGCGGCGGCGACATCAGCCAGGACGCCTATGGTTATGTGGTCGCGTCCAAGCTGGTGCTGAACACGCTGGGCAGCGTCGACCTGACCGCCGCCGGCGGCACCAATATGATCGGCGAGCTGGAGGCGCAGAACATCGGCAGCCTGAAGCTGACGCAGTCGAGGATACCCGTGACGCTGGGCGGCAGCGGCGACGACGTCAATGGCGTCACGCTCAGCACGAGCAGCATCAGCGGCCGCTCGATCACCGTCAGCGACGGCGATGGCATCACTGTGGCGCAGCCGGTCGACGGCAACGGCGCGCCGGTCTCGCTGTTCGGCGGCACGGGCGGCATCACGGTGAACGCGGCGCTGAGCGCGAGCACGCTGGGCCTGACCGCGGACCACATGAGCTTTAGCGCCCCCCTGACCGCCCAACTGGCCAGCTTCACCAACGCCACCGCCAACTTGCCGATCCACGTCGGTGACGCCGGCGGCTCCTGCAGTCCCTACCTGGCGTTGAACGATCTGTCGCAGGTGTCCGCGGACGCCATCAGCATCGGCGCCGCCAGCGGCAGCGCCGTCTCGGGCGCGATCAAGGTGGGGGGCTTCGGCACCGTCATTCAGCCCCTGGTGTATGGCGTACCGACGACGTCCACACTGACTTTGTTGACCGGCGCCGGCATCACGCAGACCGGCCCCATCGTGGTGCCCGCGCTGGGCGTGCAGGCCGGCGGCACGGTCACGCTGACCGACTCCGGCAATGCGATCAACAGTGTGGCGGCACAGCTGACGGCCGGAAACTTCACCTTGGCCACCACCACCGACCTGTCGCTGGTCCGCCTGACGGACACCCTGTCGTCTTCCGCGCTGTATGACCTGAACGGCATCAGCACGCCGGGCAATGTCAGTCTTAACTCGTCCGGCGCGATCACGCGCGGCAGCACCACCTCCGGCGACGCCGGCATCACGGCGCACACCCTGACGCTGCAGGCCGGCAACGGCATCGGCGCCGACGGCGCGCCGCTGGTGACCAGCGTGCTGACGCTGAGTGCGCAAAACCAGACCGGCGGCGACGGCGGCAGCAGCCCGATCAACATCAAGAACACCGACCAGGCCGGCGGCGCCCCCTTAATGACGCTGACGCGGGCGTGGCAGAGCGCCGATGGCGAGGGGGTGAACAGTGGTTCGATCACGATCGAGAACACCGGCGCGATGGTGGTCAGCGGCGGTGACAGCTCCGGCGTACAGACCAACACCGGTGCGATCACGCTGTTTACCCACAGCCCGCTCACTATCAATGGCCAGGTCGGCAGCACCAGCGGTGCGATCGCCTTGTCGGCCGGCGCTAGCGGCGGCAACAACGACACGCTGACCATCGCCAACGGCAACCTGGTGTCGACCAGCGGCCCGATCACGCTGGCCGCAGGCGGCAGCGTCAACGTCACCACCGGTACCGTGTTGGGCAATGTCACAAGGTTGGCCAACCAGAATACACCGGGCCTGTCGACTTGCATCGCCAATCCAAGCATCAGCGGTTGTTCGACCGTGCTGCCGTCGCTGTCGAGCTGCACCAGTAATCCGGGCCTAACCGGTTGCTCGGTCGTGCTGCCGTCGCTGGCTAGCTGCACCAATAGTCCGGGCCTGGCCGGCTGCTCGGTCGTGCTGCCGTCGTTGTCGAGCTGCACCAATAATCCGGGGCTGGCCGGTTGCTCGGCCGTGCTGCCGTCGCTGGCTAGCTGTACGACCGCGCCGACCCTGGATGGCTGCGTGGCCGTGTTGCCATCGCTGTCGAGCTGCACGACTAACCCGACCCTGGCCGGTTGCTCGGCCGTGCTGCCGTCGCTGTCGAGCTGCACCACGACGCCGGCCCTGGCCGGTTGCTCGGCCGTGCTGCCGTCGCTGTCGAGCTGCACCACGACACCGACTGTGGCCGGCTGCTCGGCCGTGCTGCCATCGTTGTCGAGCTGCACCACGACGCCGACCCTGGCTGGTTGCTCGGCCGTACTGCCATCGTTGTCTAACTGCACAACCACACCGACTCTGGCCGGTTGCTCGGCGGTGCTGCCGTCGCTGTCGAGCTGCACCACGACGCCGACCCTGGCTGGCTGCTCGGCCGTGCTGCCGTCGCTGTCGAGCTGCACCACGACGCCGACCCTGGGTGGCTGCTCGGCGGTACTGCCGTCGCTGTCGAGCTGCACCACGACGCCGACCCTGGGTGGCTGCTCGGCCGTGTTGCCGTCGCTGTCGAGCTGCACCACGATACCGACCCTGGCTGGCTGCTCGGCCGTGTTGCCGTCGCTATCGAGCTGCACCACGACGCCAACCCTGGCTGGCTGCTCGGCCGTGCTGCCATCGCTGTCGAGCTGCACCATCACGCCGACCCAGGCTGGCTGCTTGGCTGTGCTGCCATCGCTGTCGAACTGCACCACGACGCCGACCCTGGCCGGCTGCTCGGCCGTGTTGCCGTCGCTGTCGAGCTGCACGACTACGCCGACCCTGGTCGGCTGCTCGGCCGTGCTGCCGTCGCTGTCGAGCTGCGCGACTACGCCGACCTTGGCCGGTTGTTCGGCCGTGCTGCCATCGCTGTCGAGCTGCACCACCACGCCGTCGCTGGCTGGCTGTTCGGCCGTGCTGCCGTCGCTGTCGAGCTGCACCAGCAATCCAACGGCCGCCGGTTGCTCGGCAGTGCTGCCAACGCTGGCCAGCTGCACCGCCAATCCAACGGCTCCTGGTTGCTCGGCCGTGTTGCCGACGCTGTCCAGCTGCACCAGCAATCCAACGGCCGCCGGTTGCTCGGCCGTGTTGCCGACGCTGGCCAGCTGCACCAGCAATCCAACGGCCGCCGGTTGTTCGGCCGTGTTGCCAACGCTGTCCAGCTGCACGATCGATCCAACGGCCGCCGGTTGCTCGGCCGTGCTGCCGACGCTGGCCAGCTGCACCATCAATTCAACAGCCGCCGGTTGCTCGGCCGTGCTGCCGACGCTGTCCAGCTGCACCAGTAATCCAACGGCCGCCGGTTGCTCGGCCGTGCTGCCGACGCTGGCCAGCTGCACCAGCAATCCAACGGCCGCCGGTTGTTCGGCCGTGCTGCCGACGCTGTCCAGCTGCACGATCGATCCAACGGCCGCCGGTTGCTCGGCCGTGCTGCCGACGCTGTCCAGCTGCACCAGTAATCCAACGGCCGCCGGTTGCTCGGCCGTGCTGCCGACGCTGTCCAGCTGCACCGTCAACCCAACGGCCGCCGGTTGCTCGGCAGTGTTGCCGTCGCTGTCCAGCTGCACCAGCAATCCAACGGCCGCCGGTTGCTCGGCCGTGTTGCCGACGCTGTCCACCTGCACCAGCAATCCAACCGCCGCCGGTTGCTCGGCCGTGTTGCCGACGCTGGCCAGCTGCTCGGCCCATCCGACGGCTGCCGGTTGCTCGGCCGTGCTGCCGTCGCTGGCCACCTGCGTGGCCAATCCAGCGACGCCGGCCTGCGTGCTGGTGTTGCCATCGCTCGCTTCGTGCATGGCCACGCCGACCCTGTCCGGCTGCTCGGCCGTGCTGCCGTCGTTGTCCGCCTGCATTGTCAATCCGTCGGCCAGCGGCTGCTCGGCCGTGTTGCCGACTCTGGCTGCCTGCGTCGCCAACCCATTGGCCGGCGGTTGCACCATCGTGCTGCCGCCGCTGGCGCAATGCACGGCGACGCCGTCGCTGTTCGGCTGCTCGGCCGTGCTGCCGTCGGTGGCCTCGTGCACGAACAACCCGGCGCAGGCCGGCTGCAGCGTGGTGCTGCCATCGGTGGCCGCCTGCGTGGCCAATCCATCGCTGTCCGGTTGCGCGACGACGACGCCGCCGCCTTCCAGCATCTGCAGCGTCGCGCCGGACTCGGCGCTATGCCAGACGCTGATCCCGCCGATCGCGTCGCAGCCGACACCGAACGCGCCGCTGACGGTCGCGCTCAACCAGACCGTCCAGCTGGTCAACACCACGACGCCGACCAACACGGCGCCGGCACTGCCGACCTCGGACGGCGGTAGCAGCAGCAGCGGCGGCGGCAGTAGCAGCACCAGTAGCAGCACTTCGAGCACCACGAGTGGCAATGCGGCCACTTCCACCAATCCAGGAGTCGGTAATGATACAGCCAAGAAAATGTACTGCAATTAAGGCGCTGTTGTTGCTGGCGACGCTGTGTTGGAGCATCCCGGCATGGGCGGTGGTGGCCGGCACGGTGGTCCAGCTGAGCGGCCCGCTGATCGCCAAGAAGGCCGACGGCGGCCTGAAGATCCTGTCGATGAAATCGGAGGTCGAGAGCGGCGACACGCTGGTGACGGAAAAGAACACCTACGCCATGATCAAGTTCATCGACAACGGCGAGATCACGCTCAAGCCGTCGACCACGTTCAAGATCGATAACTATGCCTACGACGCCGGCAAGCCCGACGATGACAGCGCCAGCTTCAATCTGGTCAAGGGCGGCCTGCGCTCGATCACCGGCCTGCTGGGCAAGCGCAACAAGGAGCGCTTCGCGCTGAAGACGCCGACGGCCACCATCGGCATCCGCGGCACCACCTTCATCGTCGACTTCATCGAGCCGTCCGAACAGGCCGTCGCGGCCTCGCGCCTGGCCTACTGGATGGCCAGCACGGCCGCGCTGGGCGACACCGGCGTGCCGGGCGTGGTGCCGCTGCAGCTGGCGCAGAACACGCCGGCGCCGCCGGCGCCGAACGCGCTGCCGCCCGGCCTGTACGTGCAGGTGATCGACGGCCTGATCAACGTCAGCAACAGCGGCGGCTCGACCAATTTCGCCGCTGGCCAGTTCGGCTACACGCCCAACATCAAGCAGCCGCCGGTCATCATTCCAGCCAATCCGGGCATGCAGTTCACGCCGCCGCCGGTCTTCAGCGCACCGACGAGCAGCGTCGGCGGATCGACGCCGTCCAAGTCGGCGGCGGTCGACTGCGTCGTGCGCTGAGCGCCTGACTGGCAACTGTCGACCGTCCATGCGGCGGCGCCGGAGCGATCCGGCACCGCCGTTTTTCTTTACCGTTTTCTGTCAAACTGCGCTTGACCTTCCTATCGTGGGATACTTGAGTATACAAGTATTGTCATAGTCGGGTCTCGCCATGAAGCCATTGAATTCCCTTGAATCGCCTGCCGTGCTGTCGATGAAAATCGACGGCATGACGTGCGCGTCCTGCGTCGGCCGGGTTGAAAAAGCGCTGGCCAGGGTGCCGGGCGTGCGCCAGGTCAGCGTCAACCTCGCCACGGAAATGGCGCGCGTCGAATCGGCCGCGCCGTTGTCGTTCGAGGCGCTGCGGCAGATCGTTGACGACGCCGGCTACGCGGCCAGCGCCGTCGTCGACCAGCCCGGCGCTGCCGCCGACCAGCGCCGCGCCAGCGAGGCCGATGAGCGCAGCCACCACGACGGCCTGCTGGTGCTGGCCGCCGCGCTGCTGTCGCTGCCGCTGCTGGTGCCGATGCTGCTCGAACCGTTCCACATGCACCTGATGCTGGACGGCCGCGTCCAGTGGGCCTTGGCCACGCCGGTGCAGTTCTGGTTGGGCGCGCGTTTCTACCACGCCGGCTGGAAGGCGGCGCGCGCCGGCGCCGGCAATATGGACTTGCTGGTCGCGCTGGGCACCAGCGCCGCCTATGGCCTGAGCGTCTGGCAGCTGCTGGCGGCGCACGACGCCATGCCGGTGCTGTATTTCGAAGCGTCGGCCGTCGTGATTACGCTGGTGCGATTGGGGAAATGGCTGGAGTCGCGCGCCAAGCGCCAGACCGCGTCGGCGATCCGCGCGCTGCAGGTGCTGCGGCCGGAATCGGCGCGCGTGCGCCAGCCGTCCGGCGCCGACATCGACGTCGCCATCGA
>Ga0209901_1000863_pt1 | contig 10469 bp, 7 predicted proteins | sample OrgsoiDNA_201058_FD_185806 | JGI IMG/M metagenome (GOLD analysis project Ga0209901, IMG submission 185806) | Permafrost soil microbial communities from the Arctic, to analyse light accelerated degradation of dissolved organic matter (DOM) -... | ecosystem: Environmental > Terrestrial > Soil >...
AAAATGAATGATCCTATCGTTATCGTCGGCGCCGCGCGCACACCCATGGGCGCCTTCCAGGGCGACTTTTCCGGCGTCACCGCCAGCGACCTGGGCGCCGTCGCCATCAAGGCCGCCGTCGAGCGCGCCGGCGTCAAGCCGGAGGCGGTCGAACACGTTTACTTCGGCAACTGCCTGATGGCCGGCCAGGGACAGGCGCCGGCCCGCCAGGCGCTGCTGAAAGCCGGCCTGCCGACCTCGACCGGCGCCGTGACGCTGTCGAAAATGTGCGGCTCGGCCATGCAGGCCGCCATCTTCGCGCACGACGCGCTGAAAGCCGGCTCGGCCGACATCGTCGTCGCCGGCGGCATGGAATCGATGACCAACGCGCCGTATCTGGTGCCGAAGGCGCGCGGCGGCTACCGCATCGGCCACGGCATGCTGTTCGACCACATGATGTACGACGGCCTCGAAGACGCCTACTCGCGCAACGAAAAAACCGGCGAAGGCCGCGCCATGGGCACCTTCGGCGAAGAGTGCGTCGCCAAATACCAGTTCACGCGCGAGTCGCAGGACGCCTTCGCCATCGAGTCGGTCAAGCGCGCCCAGGTCGCCACCAGCGAAGGCTGGTTTAAATGGGAAATGGCGCCCGTGACCGTCACCAGCCGCGCCGGCGAGACCGTCATCGACAAGGATGAAGGCCCGCTCAAGGCCAAGCTCGACAAGATTCCGAACTTGCGTCCGGCGTTCAAGAAGGACGGCACCATCACGGCCGCCTCGTCGTCGTCGATCAACGACGGCGCCGCCGCCCTGGTGATGATGCGCGCCTCGACCGCCAAGGAACTGGGCCTGGACGTGATCGCCACCATCCACGGCCACGCCACGTTCGCGCAGGCGCCGGAATGGTTCACCACGGCGCCGATAGGCGCCATCCAGAAGCTGTACGCCAAGCTGGGCTGGACCAGCGCCGACGTCGACCTGTTCGAGATCAACGAAGCGTTCGCCGCCGTGCCCATGGCCGCCATGCACGACCTCGACATCCCGCACAGCAAGGTCAACGTCCACGGCGGCGCCTGCGCGCTGGGCCACCCGATCGGCGCTTCCGGCGCGCGCATCATCGTCACCTTGATCGGCGCCTTGAAACGCAGCGGCGGCAAGCGCGGCGTGGCGGCGCTGTGCATCGGCGGCGGCGAAGCGACCGCCATGGCCATCGAGCTGGCCTAAGCACCATGGCGACCGCACTCATCATTGGCGCCTCGCGCGGCATCGGCCATGAACTGGTCAAGCAGTATCTGGCCGATGGCTGGCGCGTCATCGCCACCGCCCGCAAGGCCGACGACTGCGCGCTGCTGGCGGCGCTGGGCGCCGAGAGCCACAAGCTCGACGTCACCGACGTGGAAGCCTGCGGCGCCATCGCCTGGAAGCTCGACGGCGAGCTTCTGGACGTGGCCGTGCTCAACGCGGGCGTCTACGGCCCGCGCCACGACGGCTACCCGCCGCAGGCCGATTTCGACACGGTGATGCACACCAATGTGCTGGCCGCGATGCGCTTGCTGCCCATCGTCGCACCGATGGTGTGTGCGGCGCGCGGCAAGCTGGCCGTGATTTCCTCGCGCATGGGTTCGCTCAGCGAGCGCGACGGCAGCAGCGGCTCGCTGTACCGCGCCAGCAAGGCGGCCTTGAACTCGGTGCTGATCGACACCGCCATCGACTTCGGCGACCAGGGCGCGACGTGCGTGGCCTTCCATCCGGGCTGGGTGCGCACCGACATGGGCGGCGCCGACGCCGACATCTCCGTCGAACAGAGCGCCGGCGGCATCCGCGCCACGCTGGCGGCCTTGCCGGCCTCGCCGGAAGCGGTCTACCGCAACTACGACGGCGCGACCATAGGCTGGTGATCCATCCGCACGCGGCCGGGCCGGGCGTCGCCTCGATGCCGGTCGCGGCGAACCGGGGTCAGACCCCGCTGCTGTTGAGTGCCCCAGTCGGCGCCTTCAAAGCAGGGGCTGCCCCCGATACACGCCGGCTTCGGCGCACGCATAAAAACGATAACGAGACTATATGATACTGAGCGAAGAGCACCAAATGATACGCGACGCGCTGCGCACCTTCGCGCAGCAACGCCTCGCCCCCAACGCCGCGCGCTGGGACAAGGAACACTATTTCCCGCAGGCCGAGCTGAAAGAGCTGGCCGCGCTGGGCGCCTTCGGCGTGGCCGTGCCGGAAGCGCTGGGCGGCGCCGGCATGGATTATGTGTCGCTGGCGCTGGTGCTGGAGGAAATCGCCGCCGGCGACGGCGGCACCTCGACCATCATCTCGGTCAACAACTGCCCGGTGTGCAGCATCGCGATGATGTACGCCAACGAGCGCCAGAAGGAACAGTGGCTGCGTCCGCTGGCGCAGGGCGAGATGCTGGGCGCCTTCTGCCTGACCGAGCCGCACACCGGCAGCGACGCGGCCGCGCTGCGCACCACCGCCACGCGCGACGGCGACGAGTACGTCATCAACGGCACCAAGCAATTCATCACCAGCGGCAAGTACGCCGACGTCGCCATCGTCATGGCCGTCACCGACAAGGCCGCCGGCAAGAAGGGCATCAGCGCGTTCTGGGTGCCGACGTCCACGCCCGGCTACATCGTCGCCGGCCTGGAACAGAAAATGGGCCAGCACTCGTCGGACACCGCGCAAATCCTGTTCGACAACTGCCGCATCCCGGCCGAGAATTTGATCGGCGAGGAAGGGCAGGGCTACAAGATCGCGCTGTCCGGCCTTGAAGGCGGACGCATCGGCATCGCCTCGCAGGCGGTCGGCATGGCGCGCGCCGCGTACGAGGCGGCGCTGAACTATGCGCGCGAACGCGAAAGCTTTGGCAAGCCCATCTTCGAGCACCAGGCCGTGCAGTTCCGCCTGGCCGACATGGCCACGCAAATCGAAGCGGCGCGCCAGCTGATCCAGCACGCGGCCTCGATGAAGGATGCGGGACTGCCGTGTCTGAAAGAGGCGGCGATGGCCAAGCTGTTCGCCTCCGAGATGGCCGAGCGCGTCTGCTCGGACGCGATCCAGGTCCACGGCGGCTACGGCTACGTGTCCGACTTTCCGGTCGAGCGCATCTACCGCGACGTGCGCGTCTGCCAGATCTACGAAGGCACCAGCGACATCCAGAAGCTGCTGATCGCCCGCGCGCTGTAATCCGCAAGCAGGCTGAAAGAGGGCAGAACGCTGGCCGGATCTGCCCTCTTTCAATCTGTTACAAAATCGGGACGAAAAAAAAGCCCGCATAGCTGCGGGCTTTGTTCCAATGTATTACCAATGCTTTAATCGCTGCCGGGGTCCAGTGCTATCTGCAAAGTGACCTCGAAGTCTTGGGCGCCCATGCTATCTGCGTGGTGCCTCCAACGTGTAACTCGACCAACGTATTCGGAATTACAATTCCAAGCTGTTGCTGCCATCTACAAACCAAACTTACACAACCCGGTTTGCGGCGCTAGCCTTGGAAGCGGGACTGTTTGCAAGCAAACCTCACCACTGAACGTAGTGTAACACAGTTCTTTGTGCGACGCACAAATTATTTTCTGATGGGAACTGGAGGGGTCGTCATCGGCTGTGCCACGCGCTCCTGCTGATCGCGGCCGGCGCGTTCGAATTCGGAAATCACCTGCGCGCCGAACAGCAGCAGCGTCGCGCCGATCTCCAGGCTGAACATGACGACGATGGCCGTCGTCATCGAACCGTAGACCACGTTCACCTGCGACAGCGTGGAAAAATACCAGACCAGCACATGCCGCGCGACTTCCCACAGCAGCGCCGCCGTCACGCCGCCGATCAGCGCGTGCGACAGCGACAGGCGCCCGACCGGCATCACCAGATAAATGGAACTGAGCACGAGGATTTCGCCGCCCAGTCCCAGCAGGTACAGCAGCACGCCCGACACGCCGTGCAGCGACCAGGCCCGACCGAACAGCTGCACCTGGTCCTGCCCCAGCACCTGCAAGCTGCCGGCCACCAGCGTGACCAGCAGCATGCCGACGCACAGCGCCAGGATGTAGCAATACGGCAGCACGGCCGACACCAGATAACGGCGCCGCCGTATCGCCACGCGGTGCTTGAAAATCACGCACATGGCGTTTTCCAGCACCGTGAAGGCGAGCGAGCTGAAGAACAACATGGTCACCAGCAGCACCCAGCCGATGACGTCGCGATGGTCGAGGAAATGCGCGACCTCGGCCACGATGGCCTTGGACTGTCCCGGCACCAGCCATTCCAGATAGCGGCCGACGGTGGCCAGCAGCTCGGCCGGATCGATCACCTGCGACAGCGCCACCACCGCCAGCATCAACAGCGGCACGATGGACAGCAGCGAATAATAGGCCACGGCGCCGGCCAGCAGCAGGCCCTGATTGGCGCGGAAGCCCTTCAGCGTTTGCAGCAAAAAGCCCAGCGGATGGGCCAGCACGTAAGTCAGTGCGCGACGGTTCAGAAGTTGCATGACAATTCAACAAGGACGGATGACGCATTCTACCGAGTCGCGCCGAACCTGCCGTTCCGCTTGCGCGCATCGACGTCGACATCGAGATAGCGCCACGGCGTCAGCTCGACCGGATGGCGCTGGTAATTCTTCAGCCACGGCTGCTGCAAATCGGCCGAGATCGGATGCGTCAGCAGCACCCAGGGATTATAGGCCGCGATCAGCTGCGACAGCTCGCGATACAGCAGCTGGCGCTGCGGCGAGTCCGGCATCGCGCGGGCCTGTTCGTAGCGCTGGTTGTACTGCCACAGATCGAAGCGCGCGTAATTGGCGCGGTCGCGGTTGGGGCCGTACAGCAGCTGGAAAAAATTGTCGCCGTCGGGGAAATCGGCCACCCAGTTGGTCTCGAACATCATCACCTTGCCGAGCCGCGAGGCCTTGATGATCTCGGTTTTCTTGTCGCTCTTGAAGGTGACGCGCAAGCCAATCGCGTTCAGGTTCTTGCGCCATAACTCATCGCGCAACCGGCCGACGGTCGACGCCTCGCTGGACATCACCAAGGTCAGCGGCTTGCCGTCGGGCAGGGTGCGGAAACCGTCGTCGCCGGTTCGGTAACCATAGCGGTCGAGCAGCGCGCGCGCCAGCGCCGGATCGTAGCCGAGCGGGCTGCGATACGCCGCGTCGTAGCCCAGCACGTTCGGCGGCAGCGGCGACTGCGCCGGCAGCGCCAGTCCCTTCTTGAGCAGCACCACATCCTCGTGGCTGTCGTAGCCGAGCGCGATGGCGCGCCGCAGCGCCACCTTGTCCTTGCTGTAGCCGCCGATCAGCGGATCGTCCATATTCATCCACATATAATACGTTTGCAGCACCGGGAACTGCGTCAGCACGATGCCGCGCTGCGCCAGCTCCGGCTTGAGCGCGTTGCCGCTCATGACCATGTCGCGCACCGACTCCGGCACCTGCTCCAGAAAATCGAATTCGCCGCCGAGGAAACCCAGCATGCGCGACTGGTATTCCTCGACGATCTTGATGTCGATGCGGTCCAGCAGCGGCAGCCGCTTGCCTTCCAGCGACGCGGCCAGCGCGCGCTCGGCCGATGGAATGTCGGCGGCGTCGGCATGGAACAGCGTCTCGCGGAAATCGGGATTGGCCAGCAGGCTGATCTTGTCGCTGTGCTTCCACTCGCCCATCACGAACGGCCCGGTGCCGACCGGATGATTGCCGACCTGTCCCGGATACGCCTCCACCACTTCGCGCGCGACGACGCTGCTGGCCGGGCTGGCCAGGTAGAACAGAAAATTCGGATCGGGCGCGCTCAGGCGGATGCGCAGCGTGTAGCGGTCGAGCGCCTGCAAGCCGGCCACCGGCACCTGGTAGCCGAACTTGCCAGGCGCGAGCGCGGCGTCGCCGGCGATCTTGCCCTCGAACAGAAACAGCCACGGCGACTTCAGCGCCGGATCGTACAGGCGCTTCAGGCTGTAGACGTAATCCTGCGCCGTCACTTCGCGCCGCGCGCCCTTGAAGGCCGGGTCGGGCGTGAAGTAAATCCCGTGGCGCAGCTGGAAGGTGTAAGTCAGACCGTGGTCATCGACCTTGGGCATGGCCGTGACCGTGTTCGCCTGCAATTTGACCGGCCGCGCCAGATAGGCGTAGCGCAGCAGCGGGTCGAACAGGTTTTCCATCAGGCTCAGGCTGGCGATGTCGGAGGCGACGGCCGGATCGAGTCCCGTCTCGCCGGTGCTGAGGAAAGCGTGCAGCACGTGCGGCGGTCTGGAAGAGGAGGATGGCGGCGCCGGCGCGACAGCGGTGGCCGCAACGCCATCGTTGGCGAGCGCCGATGCGGCGGCGGAGGCTGTCGCGGCCGCAGGCATGGCCGCAAGCGCAGCGGCGTGTACGCCGGCGCCCGCGCCGATCACCAGCGCCAGCAAGGCCGCGCACATCGTGTTCCCCAAACTTCGCATCGGCGGTTCCGTTTATATTTTAAAAGCTGAGTTCCAAGCTGACATCGAGGATACGGCAGCGGCGCGGCCGACGCCAGCACCGGACGGCGCGAACGCGACATTTTCCGCGCCCGGCCAGGCAAACTTTCATCATCCCCGGCCGCGCTGCCACTATACTTTGCACACCTTCGCTCTTCGTGGACACCTACGCATGTCGCTCAACTATATCTGGTCCGGCTTTTTCCTGGCCGGCTTCGCCGCCGCGCTGGCGCAGTGGCTGTTCCTGGGCGACACCGAAATCTTCAAGCGCATCATCGACGGCACCTTCGACTCGGCGCGCGTCGGCGTGATGGATATCGCCCTGCCGCTGGCCGGCGTGATGACGCTCTGGCTGGGCATCATGAATATCGGCGAGAAGGCCGGCGCCGTCAACCTGCTGGCGCGGCTGATTTCGCCTTTCTTCTCGCGCATCTTCCCCGACGTGCCGCGCAACCACCCGGCCACCGGCCACATGGTGATGAATTTTTCCGCCAACCTGCTCGGCCTCGACAACGCCGCCACGCCCTTCGGCCTGAAAGCGATGCAGAGCCTGCAAACCCTGAACCCGAATCCCGACGAGGCCAGCAACGCGCAAATCATGTTCCTGGTGCTGCACACCTCCGGCCTGACCTTGATCCCGCTGGCCATCATGGCGCAGCGTTCCATCCTCGGCGCGCACGACCCGTCCGACATCTTCATCCCCTGCATGATCGCGACCTACGTGGCGACGGTGACCGGCATCATCGGCGTGGCCATCCGCCAGCGCATCAACTTGCTCGACCGCGTCGTGCTCGGCTGGCTGGGTGGCATGACGGCGGCCATCGCCGGCCTGGTCTGGTACATCACGCACTACCTGAACAAGACCGAGATCGAAACCATGTCCAAGGTCGTCAGCAACCTGGTGCTGATGGTGGTCATCGGCGGCTTCATCATCGCCGCGCTATGGAAGAAGGTCAACGTCTACGAAGCCTTCATCGAGGGCGCCAAGGGCGGCATCCAGACCGCCATCACGACGATACCCTATCTGGTCGGCATGCTGGTGGCCATCGGCGTGATCCGCAACGCCGGCATCTTCAGCTTCGTCGTCGGCGGCCTCGACTGGGCGGCCGCGCAGCTGGGCCTGAACGCCGACTTCGTGCCCGCGCTGCCGACCGCGCTGATGAAGCCGCTCAGCAGCAGCGCCTCGAAGGCGATGATGATCGACGCCATGAAAACCTATGGCGTCGACTCCTTCGTCGGCCACCTCACCGCCGTGTTCCAGGGTTCGGCCGACACCACCTTCTACATCGTCGCGCTGTACTTCGGCTCGGTCGGCATCCGCAAGACGCGCTACGCGATTTCGTGCGGCCTGATCGCCGATTGCGCCGGCGTCGTCGCGGCGATTTTCGTCTCCTATATTTTCTTCCATTGAAAGCGGCCATGCTGCGACGCCTCCTCCTCACCGCGCTGCTCGCCGGCGCATCCAACGCCCATGCCGTGCTGCCCGAGCCGGTCGAACAACTGCTGCTGGCCGCGCACATGCCCGACACGGCCGTCGGCGCCATCGTGCTGCGCGGCGACGCCACGCTGGTGTCGCACGGCGCGCAGCAAAGCATGCAGCCGGCCTCGGTGATGAAAGTGCTGACGACGATGGTCGCGCTGGACCAGCTCGGCCCCCTGTTCCGCGGCCGCACGGAATTGCGCAGCTCCGGCGAAATCGTCAACGGTACGCTGCAAGGCACGCTGTACCTGCGCGGCGGCGCCGACGTCGACCTCAACGAAGACGTGCTGCGCCATCTGCTGCAAGCGCTGCGCACGCAAGGCATACGCCGCATCGCCGGCGACATCGTGCTCGACCGCCAGCTGTTCCAGCCCGCCCGCAGCGATATCGACGCGCCGCCGTTCGATGAATATCCCAGCGCGTATTACAACGTCATACCGGACGCGCTGCTCCTCAACAGCAACCTGCTGCGCCTCGACCTGCGCGCCAGCGCCGCCGGCTTCAAGGCGACCATGCTGCCGGAGCTGGAAGGCGTGACCATCCGCTCCGACATGAAGCTCATCAACGCGCCCTGCGCCAGCTGGGAAAACGGCTGGAAGAGCGCCGACACGATGCATAACGGCGACAAGATCGATATCGTCCTGCACGGCAGCTTCCCGAAAAACTGCAACGCCGCGACCAGCCTCAACCTGCTCGACCGGCAAGAGTATCTGGGTCGCCTGCTGCGCGCGACATGGCGCCAGCTGGGCGGCACTTTCAGCGGCACGGTGCGCGACGCCACGGCCGGCACGGCGACGCCGCCGGCCACCCGCCTGCTGGCCGAGCATGCCTCGCGCGTGCTGCCCGAAATCCTGCGCGACACCAACAAGCATTCCGACAACGTCTATGCGCGCACACTGTTCCTCAGCCTCGGCAGCCTTGAAGCGGACGCGCTGCTGGGCAGCCATCCGCTGCCCGCGTATGCCGGGCCGGCTGCGGCTGCGATCGGGCCTGCCGCTACGACTTCGGCCAGCGCTGCGGCTTCGACCTCGATGGCCTCTCCAGCCCTGACCGCCAACCCGGCCATGACCACCGCCGTGAACGGCGCCACCATTCCCACCACCGCGCGCGCCGAGCAAACCATACGCGACTGGCTGCAACGCCACAACATCGACGCGCAGGGACTGGTGCTGGACAACGGCTCCGGCCTGTCGCGCCTTGAACGCGTCACGCCGCTGCAACTGGCCGGCGTGCTGCAGGCGGCGCAACACAGCCTGTGGGCGCCCGAATTCCTCACCAGCCTGCCGATCGCCGGCCTCGACGGCACGCTGCACAAGCGCCTCAAGGACGGCCCGGCCGCCTTGCGCGCGCGCCTGAAAACCGGTTCGCTGAACGGCGTCACCGCCATCGCCGGCTACGTGCCCGACGCCAACGGCGTGCCCTGCATCGTCGTCGCCATCGTCAACAGCGAGCAGGCCGGCAACGGCAACGGCCGCGCCATCCTCGACGCGCTGGTCGACTGGGTCGCACGCTCCGCCGCGTCGCCAGCGGCGCGCTGACGCATCTGGTAGCATGGGCGGCACTGAACAAGGAGCTGCGATGCGACATCGATTATTGGGTAATAGCGGATTGAAGGTATCGGCCCTCGGCCTCGGCTGCATGGGTATGAGCAATATCTACGGCGAGGCCGACGAAGCCGAATCGATCGCCACGCTGCACCGCGCCATCGAGCTGGGCGTGAACTTTTTCGACACGGCCGAAGTCTACGGCCCCTACCATAACGAGTCGCTGATCGGCCGCACGTTGAAGGCCAAGCGCCACGACATCGTGCTGGCCACCAAATTCGGCTTCGACCTGCGCGACGGCGTCAACGTCGGCGTGAACAGCAGGCCCGAACACATCCGCGTCGCCGTCGAAGGCTCGCTCAAGCGCCTCGACACCGACTATATCGACCTGCTGTACCAGCACCGCATCGACCCGGCCGTGCCGATCGAGGAGGTGGTCGGCGTCATGGCCGAGCTGGTACGTGCCGGCAAGGTGCGCTACCTCGGCCTGTCCGAAGCGGGCGCGGCCAATATCCGCCGCGCGCACGCGGTCCATCCGATCAGCGCGCTGCAAAGCGAATACTCGCTGTGGGAACGCAACCTCGACGACGACATCCTGATGGTGCTGCGCGAACTGGGCATCGGCCTGGTCGCCTTCAGCCCGCTGGGTCGCGGCTTCTTGAGCGGCTCGGCGCAACGGGCCGAAGCGTATCCGCCGTCGGACTTCCGGCATCTGGACCCGCGCCTGCAAGGCGCCAACTACGACGCCAACATGCAGGCCGCCGCCGCCGTGCGCGAGCTGGCCGCGTCGCGCGACGTGACGCCGGGCCAGCTGGCGCTGGCGTGGGTGCTGCATCGCGGCGACGACATCGTGCCGATACCCGGCACCAAGCGGCGCAAGTATCTGGAAGAAAACGTGGTGGCGGCCAGCGTGGCGCTGTCGATGGAAGAGATGGATGTGCTCGACCACGCGCTGACCAAGGTAGCCGGCCCGCGCTACACGCCCGAACGGATGGCGACGGTCGACCGCTGACCGCGCTCAG
>Ga0209901_1000865_pt1 | contig 10456 bp, 17 predicted proteins | sample OrgsoiDNA_201058_FD_185806 | JGI IMG/M metagenome (GOLD analysis project Ga0209901, IMG submission 185806) | Permafrost soil microbial communities from the Arctic, to analyse light accelerated degradation of dissolved organic matter (DOM) -... | ecosystem: Environmental > Terrestrial > Soil >...
GACGCCTCGATTAATCCACGCATACGGAGAGCCGCTGGCGGGCTATCGTTGGCGATGAAGCGGATGATGGAAGCGAGGTTGGCGCGTGCTGATGCACGCCAGAAAACCGGCAGCATTACGCTTGTGGCCTGCGACGTTTTTCAGCCTCAGCAATGATCGCGTCCATTTCTGCCATCACTTGGTCATGGGGAATACTGGGGCGCGGATCGTCGAGTGAGGCTTGCACCTGGGCGCGGAACCAGCGGTCATAGCTGGTTGCTTGCTCTTCGGTTTCGAATTCCGAGACGATAGGGGAGAGGACGGCGTTCATGGGGTCAAGGTTACACCATTTTGGGCGGTGGCAGGGAGATGGTAGGGATTCATTCGTAAATTAATAATATCTTCAATTACGCTCTACATCTGGAATTAATAAGCAAATTAAACTATCAGTCGCACCAACATAGCTTTTTCAAGTTTTTTCTTTTCCCGCATTTCAATTTCAAATCAAATATTGCTCATAAACTCTGAATACATAATGAATTGTATTTCAAGAAAAATTTTATTTTTCAGTCAAGCTTAAAATCTGTTCAAATGAGCATTTTTCAATAAAACAATTCTTACTGCCGAAACCATATTCTCCGGTTTCTTCCTTTACCTTCATCATCTTGAGTTTCGATATGTCGGCCCATATATCCATCTGTAAAATATTTTTTTTAAATTGCCGAGATTTTATAATTAAATCTTCTATTTGTGTTTCAAGTTCTCGTCCGCCTATCAAGATGACGCCGCATTCCGGGAAATTCTGTAGACCATTACGATCAAATATACTGAAATATCCAATCGAATGTTTTGGTACGTCATCTTGATTGAGATGAGAAAGATCTGAAATAATTGAAACTGAAATTTTTACCGCTGAAACTAGATTTCCATCTACGCATCTAACTCCTCCTCCAAATTTTATCTCTTTACCAATTCCATCAATATACAAATCAACCTGATTATCCACTGTATCGATGTATAGTGGCAAATATGAATACCCTTGATTGTTTGTAGGCCCAGAACAAAGACATTGAATTAGATCGTCTGTCCACTGTTTTATATTCTTGGTTGGCGAAATTATTTTTTCTGATTTGCCAAATAGATTAACCATACGTTCTCCTCAATGAAGGGTACTATTGATTTCATTATTCATGCTAGTTTTTTTCAATATTTTGATGCAAGAACCCGGCCTGCGATGCATCAAGGTCATTGACAATGTAAAAACCAGATTTAGGAAATTTTTGATTCGTGCTGTCCGTGGCAATGACTTCAACCACGACATGCTGATAGACGCTTGACGGTGATGTTATGTTAAATGTGGGTGGCTCAGTACCAAGAAAATTACATACACGTTTTCCGATAAGGTCTGTAATTTCTTGAATTGGTTTTGTGAATCCATCACTAGTTGTGTTCCCGCGTGGTCCATCTTTGACGAGAAATATTGTTGCCATTTTTTTTCACTCCATGATCGTGGTTAAAAATGCCTACCTCGCTTGCTTCAACGTTCCATCGCCTAGCAGAGCATTGGCGGCAAACGACCTAGCGTGTGCCAGCATATCATCGAGCGTGGCCGTGCCTTCGATGTACGCCGACTGGAGTTGCAGGTCGGCGTTGTCTGGCCCCAGTCCCTCCAGTCGGAAGTTCGCCAGCATCTGCGCGACGTGGTGCTCCCTGGTGGCCCGCGCCGTCATGACTAGCCAACCGCCGCGACAATGCCGCTTGCGTCCTGTGACACGTTCAAGGAATTCTGGCGCTCCTTCGACAGCAACGGCGGTAAGTCGAACAAGGCGCGATCATCGTCCCGCGTGAGCTGCTGTCCCATCATTTCCAGCATCTTGTCCTTCGGCCATTCACCGCGTTCGACCTTGGCGAGGATGGCCGCTCCGACGAGAATCTTGCGGCGCGTGTCGTCAGCGCGTTTTTGTTTGGCTTCGGCGGTCTTTACCCTTGCCTCTGCCTTCTGCTTCAATGCCTTGGCCTGTTTGAGCTTGTCCTCCAAATCCTTGACTCGCTGCTGTGCTTTCTCGATGTTGGTTGCCATGATTATCCTTTGCGGTTTTATCCTGGCATTCTATATCGCTAAAACAGCACCGTAAAGCCAGCTATAATGGTGGCGTAGATATCCCCGTCGAAGAGCGAAAGCGAATAGCAAGGGCGCACTTAGGAGTTGACTGCGTCAACTCGTGCTCGCCTGCCGCTGGCTAAACAAAAAGACAACATCATGGCAATCTACCACCTCAGCGTCAAAGCGGTTTCCCGGTCAGCCGGTCGCAGTGCGACCGCCGCCGCCGCTTATCGTGCTGGGTGTGAGATTGTCGATCAACGAACCGGCGAAATTCACGACTACACCCGCAAGGGTGGCGTCGAATCTACCGATATCGTTTTGCCGGACGGTGCGCCAGAATGGGCTACCGACCGGGCCGCGTTGTGGAACGCAGCCGAAGCTGCCGAGCGCCGCAAAGATGCGTGCGTGGCGCGTGAGTTCGAAGTGGCCCTGCCCGACGAGCTTTCGCCAGCCGAGCGGCGGCGGCTGGCCGTGGACTTCGCCAAGGAGATGGCGAACAGGGAGGGCTGCGCGGTGGACGTGGCGATCCACGCACCAGGTAAGGAGGGCGACAGCCGCAACCACCATGCCCACATCTTGCGCACGACGCGCAAGGTGGGACTGGATGGCTTGACCGACAAGCTCGACACCGAGAAGGCCGGGCGGAATCGAACCGCCGACCTGGACGCCGTGCGCACCAGGTGGGCCGAGCTGACGAACGAGCGGTTACGCGAGAACGGCATCGAGGCGCGGGTCGATCACCGTAGCCTGAAAGACCAGGGCATCGACCGGGAGCCGACGAGCCACATGGGGCCAGCCGTGGCCTCGATGGAGCGGCGCGGCGTCAAGACCGAAGTCGGCAAGCGCATCGAGGACGAGGTGGCCGACCGCCTGGCGCGTGCCAGGGCCGAGGGCGTCAAGGAGCGCGAGCTGGCCCAGGCGCATAAGAGCATCATCGACCTGTCCGGCGACTTGGCGGCGGCGAAGCGTGACCTAGCGGCGACTGAGCTGATCGGCCAGGCCAAAACGCAGCTGGTCAGCGGTGCCGCCGACTTCCGGGCGAAGTTCATGGCCGACCGTGCGGCCAAGCAGGAGCAGGAGCGTCAGGCCGAGCTGGCCCGCCAGACAGCGGAGCGCGCCCAGCTCGAAGCCAGGCGCCAGGCCGAGCTGGAGAAGATCGCCCAGGAGCGGCAGCGCCAAGCGCGGCCACGTGGCCCGTCGAAGGACGACGGGCCGGACTACAGCCCAGGGCGCTAGTTGTAACGACTCGCGTTTGAAATCGGGCATGCTCACATTCCATGCCATTTTCGGCTCACAATAATTGCAAACGACGGGACGGTCGTGCTTACATTATCTGCAAATGAGATTGCATTTAGCGCCACCGGCTTGCAGTCCATCGCGTCCGGCTCACATTATTTGAAAATGAAAATTTGGTACGCGTTTGCGAAACCAATTTGGCTTCTTCAAGCAGGAAATCATTTATGGTTTTTGAGTGAAAAAACGGCATCTTTCCCGCTTTGCTCTTCTGCACTGTCAAGGTCATCAATATCTTGGCAAGTTGCCTTGTTTTTCCGTACACAGGGGCATCCACATCGCGATTCATTTCTCTTCGAACCGCTATTGTCGCAAAATAGTATCGCATCGCCCAATAGGAGAAAAATTCGTACACAGCGTCATCGTCGATGGCTTTGCGGGTTAATAGGAAGCTGATATCTTCAAAGAAATTCAGAACTTCGATGACAGAACTATCGTCGGTGGTCCGATCTCTTTGTAATGCCCTCGCCGCGTTTGCCCGCATGGCCCGCATTTCTGCCTTATCAAATCGCTCAGCGAATTTGACAATGAGGTCTATCCGCTGGTTATAACGGGCACGCCACACTTGCCACCAGAAGACGACTATGCCTCCAATTGCTCCGAGTACAGGAAATAACTGATGTATCAAGTTTCCAAGGTCATGGCATCTGATATAAGCAGCCAGAAATGTCCAATAGACTCCAATGAAAATGCCAGCGGTCAGGACTGACGCAAGCAGGGCAACAACACCGATTACTTCGATGACAAAACATCGAAATATGACCAAGCGGAGCCATGCACAAGTGCGTGCGCAGAACGCGCCGATCACTAACCAGCCACGCGAGCCGATCACAAGGGTATTCCTGCGGCCAGCATCCGGTCGCGTAGCTCCGACGCCCGCGTCGGGTCCAGTGGTTGGCTTTCGAAAAGCATTAGATGTCAACGCTGTATGGACAGTAGGAATCAAAAATTAGCGTGGTTGTGACTGAGCATTGGAAGTCAACGCAGTACGTTCCGATGTATTTGTACCCCTGCGGAGTGGAAATACCATGACATGTTCCTGCCTTGAGGGTCGCGGCTTCAGCGATATTGGAGAAAACCAATGCGGCAACAAGCAAGACAGTTGAGCGGTTCATTTTTATTCTCCTAATTTTGTGCCGAAGCGGCAGGCGACTACTTGCTGAATCAGTCTATGAGCTAAATAGCCTTTAGGCAACTGCTTATCTTCTTCCGCGCTTGCACTTTTTTGGTCTACCCATGCGAGGCGACCTCCTTTGGGCTACTCGACCAGCTAGTAGCCCTTCGGGATCACAAAACGCCTACTGCCGTCGGTGCTCATCCAGGAGCCTTGGAAGTCGGACTGGACCTTGTCCGCGCCTTGGGACGGCGTGATCTCAACGCACAGCCGGTTGGTCGGTCCGCATCGGTCCAGCTTGACCTTGCCACCGCGCTTGCGCAAATCCTCGATGTTCGCCTCCAGCTCAGCCTTCTCCGATCGGAGCGCTTCAATCTCGGCCAGGTCGGGCAGCGTGAAGCGGCCAATGGCGTAGTTCGTAGCGACCGCGGCCGCGCCGGCGAGCGCGAACACCAGGGCGAACTTCCAGCTGATCCAGGCGCCGGCATTGCGCACCTTGTCGGCGGCATCGGCCAATGCCGTCGTGGCCGTGTTTAAGGCCGTTGCAGCCGACTTTGGCGCTTGGTTGAGGGATTCAGTCACCGCCTTACTTGCGGCGCTCCCTGTTGCCGTTTGGAGGCTGCTGGAGGCGTTCTTGATCGCCTCGACCGCAGCGGCCAGCGCCTTGCGCTCTTGCGCCAGGTCGGCGATCGCTGCTTTTGCGGCCTCCTGCTGCTCCAGGGCTGCTGCGAACAGCGCTGACAGTTGATCGTTGGTGTCCATCATGCCTCCCTAGAGTCGAGCCAGGTGTAAGCCTCGCTCTCTGCATCGTCGTAAGCCGCCTGCAGGGCGTCCTTCTCGTCTTCGAAGTCGTCTGTGACTGGCGGGAACACGCCTCCGCCCACCTCTACGCCATCCTCCAGGAGGCGCAGTCGCCAGCCGCCGCCCAGGTCGACGGGGCGCGGTGTGATTTCATAACTGAATGGCATCAAAACTCCTCGTCTGCTGTATGGCTGATCGCAGGCAAATCCGGCTCCATACCCGGAATGCTCGATTGACTTGGCGGTTCGCCTCCGGGGCCGCTAGGCAGCTGCAATTCGCCGGGGTAGAGAGTAGGGATGCGTCGAAGATTGCTCATAACCAGCGTCTCTTTGCTCTGATCGTCAATGTCAGCAATAACTCGGGCGCTGAATGTCGATGTGTGAGGCATGTTGCCCCGTTTTTCTCCCCAAGCTACCTGATCGTTCACAACGTAGGCTTTGACCGTACCTGCGCCGCCTACGTTGACAGCCTGAATCCAATGGTCAGCGACAAGATGCTCAAGGGCTCGCTGGACGGTCTTAACGTGGCATTCCATCATCTTGGCCAGCGTCTTCTGACTGACCACAACGGCATTCTGAGATCCCATGCTGGCGACTAGGTTGTGCATCAAAGCCGAGGCCATTGGGTTGTTCCTAGTCAGCTTGGACCACGCCTCATGTGCCGAGCGCTCTGTCTGCACCCAAGTGCTACGGGATGCATCCAACGGCATGCCAATTTTCTTAACCAAAAGATATCTCCATTTGTCGTGGGGGTAGGACATTTAGCTGCACATTATGGACCGCAATGTCCAATAATTAGACACAGAATACGCTCCATTTAAAGGACTAACAAGTTCAATTATTGAACATGACCTACGACATACCATGTCGTAGGGGTGCGACATAGCTGATGTCGCACCCCCCCAATCTAAGTCATTGAAAAATAAAGACTTTTAAAATCCCCCTCTATTTCTAAAAACTTCGGTGTTTCAAAGGGGTATTTCTAGACTGCGCTTCGCGCACAAGGAAGGACTCAACGGCTGGCAATTCAACGGTCTGTGGTCGGACTCGCAGACCTTCGGCGGGATACGCCCTGCGCTTTGCGCACGCCTACCGGCGCGGGGGCTACCGCCTCACCCCTACGGGGCTTCGGGCACCTGCTCACCGTGAGCGCCAGCCGAAATCCCGTGCCCTCTCGGGACACGGCGGCAGGCTCTAGCCGAAATCACAACTTTTTTTAAGTAAAGCGTCTTCCAGTGCGGCGGTATGCGCAGGCCAGTGGCTGGGGTTGTTGTTGGGGTTGGTTTTAAGGTTTTAGATTTATCGAAGTTCAAGGTTAACCGGGCGTGCCGACGGGGGTATCGTCGGTGCGCAAGCAAGCGGGGACGCCCGCGCGCTAAGGCGTCCAGTTGACTCTATGCGCGATGCGCCATGTATGGCTTAAAAATTCTGTGAAAATAGGTAATTTCAACTGTACAATAAGCTTACTTTAATATTAAAACGGATGAATAAATGATTATTACCGTGGGTAACACAAAAGGCGGTGTCGGCAAGACAACGCTTGCTGTGAACATTGCTGTCGCTCGGGCGCTGGCCGGGCGCGACGTATGGCTGATTGATGCAGATCGGCAGGGCACGGCGCAGATGGCAATAGGCATCCGCGCCGACGCTGGGCAAACACCTGGCATCGCCTGCGCCCAGTACGCCGATGGCCCGTTGCTGCGATCACAGGTGCAGCAGCAGGCCGGTAAGTTTGACGACATCATCATTGATGCCGGTGGACGCGACTCGACGGCGCTGCGCGCTGCGCTGATCCTTTCTGATGTGCTGCTGGTGCCGTTCGCGCCACGTAGCTACGACGTGTGGGCGTTGAACGATATCGGCGCGCTAGTCGATGAGGTTCGCAGTATGCGCGAAGGGCTGCGCGCATACGCGGTCCTGAACTGTGCTGATCCGGGCGCGACATCGAGCGACAACGCGGAAGCTGCTGCCGCTGTGGCTGATGTTCCCCAGTTTGAGTACCTGCCAACGCCTATCCGTCGCCGCAAGTCGTTTGCCAACGCAGCTGGTGCGGGACTGTCGGTCCTTGAGCTGAATCCTAAAGACAAGAAGGCATCGGAAGAGTTGAATGCACTTTTATCAGCACTGTTTTAATATTAAATCAATAGTATCTTGATTGTTGGAGAAGATGAAATGACAATTACAAAACCAAATCGCAAAGTTGCCGATGCTACCGCTGAGGAATTTATTGCAGGTGCGCCTGATGCCATCGTGGCCGCTCAGGCTGGGCCTAAGTACGTGCGCAAGGGGAATAAGCTGCAAGTGACGCTGACCATCGCCCCGGAGTTGCTGCGCCGGGTGGACGAGCTGGCCGCGAAGCTGGGCCAGTCCCGCGCCGCTGTCATCAATATGGCTGTGTATCGGATGGTTGAACACGGCGTAATGATCGACGGTTTAGGCGGGTAAAGTCGTTATCACTGATGCGGCGGGTATTCCTGCCGGGCGTGCAACACGCTCACGACCTCGATGCGCTCAGCCATCACTTGGTAGACCACGATGTAGTTCGGGTGGGCGATGATTTCGCGTGTGCCAGGCACGCGACCAGAGCGGTACAGGTACGGATGTTCGGCGGCAGGCAGTACGGACGCCTCGATTAATCCACGCATACGGAGAGCCGCTGGCGGGCTATCGTTGGCGATGAAGCGGATGATGGAAGCGAGGTTGGCGCGTGCTGATGCACGCCAGAAAACCGGCAGCATTACGCTTGTGGTCTGTGGCGTTTTTCAGCCTCGGCAATGATCGCGTCCATTTCCGCCATTACCTGGTCATGGGGAATGCTGGGGCGCGGATCATCGAGCGAGGCTTGCACCTGGGCGCGGAACCAGCGGTCATAGCTGGTTGCCTGTTCTTCGGTTTCAAATTCCGAGACGATGGGGGATAGGACGGCGTTCATGGGGTCAAGGTTACACCAGTTTCGGCTGTGGCTCAACTGACCGAGGTATACGGACAGTGAGCACTGTGCCTGCGATTTTGTTGGATGTGACAGCTATTGTGCCGCCATGGGCGGTCGTGATTTCGCGAGCGATAAACAGTCCGAGGCCTAGACTAGTTGAAGGTCGAGCGTTCTGGTCATCTTCAACGGGAAGCTGAACAAGTGGATCAAAAATTGCACCAAGTGATTCTGAAGAGATCACGGTCCCGAAATTTCTAACTTCAACAATGATCGCCCCCCCCCCCGCCTCGCTGCTCGCAGCAATTGTGACTGGTTGATCGCCAGTATGGAATTGTGCCGCGTTGTTCAGCAGATTGGAAAAAACTTGCTGCATGCGCGCAGTATCAAAACAAAACTCCAGTTCGCCTGATGTCTCAAGTTTGAACGTGCAGCCAGGGTGAACGGCGCTCGCGTCATCAACGGCCCACTGACAAACCTCACGGAGGTCTGCGAGCTTCGGAACTAACGGAATTTCACTGCCCAATTGAGTCCTGGCGAACTCCAGCAGGTCGCTGACCATGATACTCATTGCAGCGGCACCGCGCTTTACTTTCGCACCAAGCTTGATTGTCCGGTCGGTGTTGTCTGGCCGAACAAGCAGGTCGCCGACCATCGAAATTGTTGCGAGAGGGCTGCGTAGATCATGCCCCAAGATGGCGAGAAATGTATCGCGAGTACGTTCAGCGTGCGCGGTATAAGTCGCGATTGATTCGGCCAATGCCTGGTCGATGGTTTCATTGAATCGCACAATATCGTTCGTAATGGCGCCTGTCGGACTCGATGGATTTTCCATCCATAGCCGGATGACCGTCGCCCTGAGTGCGCGATATTCTGCTGCCAATTGAACAAGAGAGAAACCACTCAATCGTCTTTGCTCGCCATGTTCGGACGCCGGACTTAGGGCATTCGGCTCACCTGGTGCATGCCCTTTCGATTTCTCGATTTGCTGACTAGTACTTTGCTCGGCGTCAATGTCCTGCGCAATCGAAAGCAATACGTGTCTCGCATCATCGCGTATTGCTGGTTCCGACATATCGCTTGCGGCAGGCTCCATGGTCCGCGCAAATGCGTCCCACTCCTGCAAGATCGTCTCAAGGTTGTCACGGATAAAGGATGATAGTTTCATTTGAGACAATCCTTCGTCGGTGATGAGGGGCAAACTCTGCAATTGCACTCTAGTGCGCGAACCTGGTCTGTGCGGTGTCACACAAACGAAATGAGATAAGACCCCGTTGGGAACGGTCGAGAGCTTCATGCCTTCATGCACTATACTGAAACGACACTTAAGATGGACCGTTGCCTATTGTTGGTGTCTTGAGTCCTTAGAGGAACTTATGGCTTCCATCAACCCTCATCGGCATCAGACGATTCAACTGGTGATTGCACAGCGCCCCGACGCAGTGGTAAACACCAGTATCGATCTGTGGGAGCGACTGGCCTCGACGCTCATTCTTAGCATTGGCGAAATTGGTTTTCAATCGCTGTTTTCGCGCAACATTCACGCTACCGCGAAAACTTTCCCTTGGATGATTTTGAGTCATTCCATTCGAGCAGCCGAATCCAAGTTTGTAGAGCTACGAACTTGTCTTGAAGGGCAAGGAGTCGAAGAATCCAGTGCGGCCAGCGCCAGCTTACTAAACGCTTTCATCGACATGCTTATCTTACTTATTGGCGAGCAATTGTCGACAAACATCCTAAGTTTGGCTTGGGGTGATCGGTGCTAAGCAGAACAAGGCGCGGTCATCGTCCCGTGTGAGTTGCTGGCCCATCATTTCCAGCATCTTGTCCTTTGGCCATTCCCCGCGCTCTACCTTGGCGAGGATGGCTGCGCCGACGAGAATCTTGCGGCGCGTATCGTCAGCACGTTTTTGCTTGGCTTCGGCTGTCTTCACTCTTGCCTCTGCCTTCTGCTTCAATGCTTTTGCCTGCTTGAGCTTATCCTCCAAATCCTTGACTCGCTGCTGTGCCTTTTCGATGTTGGTTGCCATGATCGTCCTTTGTGGTTTTATCCTTGTATTTTAGCGCGCCAAAACAGCACCGTAAAGCAAGCTATAATGGCGGCGTATACATACCCGGCGAAGAGCGAAGCGATAGAGCAAGGGCGCACTTAGGAGTTGACTGCGTCAACTCGTGCTCGCCTGCCGCTGGCTAAACAAAAAGACAACTTCATGGCAATCTACCACCTCAGCGTCAAA
>Ga0209901_1000866_pt1 | contig 10450 bp, 8 predicted proteins | sample OrgsoiDNA_201058_FD_185806 | JGI IMG/M metagenome (GOLD analysis project Ga0209901, IMG submission 185806) | Permafrost soil microbial communities from the Arctic, to analyse light accelerated degradation of dissolved organic matter (DOM) -... | ecosystem: Environmental > Terrestrial > Soil >...
ACGGTCACACCCGGCGTCACGCGGCCTTCGACCATCGACTCGCCGAGCGTACCCGCGTTGAAGTTCACGAAACCCTCATGCATGACGGTTGTGCCGGCGGCTAGATGAGCGCCAAGCCTGACACGATCCGCATCGGCAATCCGCACGCCTTCGGGCACGATGTAGTCCGTCATTCGGGGGAATTTATCGACCGACGACACCGTGAGATGGTGGTATTCAGACGCTACCCGCTCCCGCAGATCATCGACATTGCCAGGAAGCACGGGACCGGCGGATGTCCACGCAACATTGGGCAACAAGCCAAAAATGCCGTCGAGATTGATTTCGTTGGGCTTGACGGTTCTGTCGGAGAGCAGGTGTAAGCGCAGATAGGCGTCCTCCGTCGAAACGGGAGGGACTTCGAGCGATTCCAACACAACTTCAACGAAATCACCGGAAATGAGGCCAACTTTCTCGGCGAGGCAACTGCGTTTTTTCCCGGCGCCAGAAGCCGGAAACCAGACGTCAATAGTCTTGCCCGTACCCGTGTCGCGGTATCTGTGACCGGTTCGCTGAATAGCCATCGAAAATTCCTCTCTCTGATGCGACGATTGATCTATACACGCCGGTTGTGGCCGCAATAGCTTGGAACCGGTAGCTCGGGGAATCATAGCGGAACGTATGCCGATGTCGGTAGGCGGCACATCGTTCGACAGGCGCCGGGCATTGTCCGGCCGTACGGACCTGTCACCAAGGCGGCTCAAGTTTTTCGCTGATTTCGTCGCGCGTGCCGCCGTTAGCGGTGTAAGGCGGCCGCAAACGGGGCTAAAGCAATCGGCATAGCAATTTAGTCTTTAAATTTAGACGCTTACACACATCAGCGGAGGACCCGGAACGCCCGACAGCCGCTCGCGACGGCATTAAAAACCCTCAATTTTCGGGTTGCAATGCGAAACGCAGGGCCGGTTCAGCCCTCTTGAAAGCAAAATCAGGCAAAATTCGATGGTTAACCCCGGACGTTGATGCAGCCGGCGGCGCCCCCAACCCATTTTTCTTGAGACAAGCGATGAGTACCGAGCAACCTACAATCATCTACACCCTCACCGACGAGGCCCCGCTGCTGGCGACGAGCTCCTTCCTGCCCATCATCCGCACGTTCACCGCGCCGGCCGGAATCCGCGTCACCACCAGCGACATCTCGGTCGCCGGGCGTATCCTGGGTGAGTTCCCGGAATTCCTGACGGAAGAGCAACGGGTGCCGGACAACCTGGCCGAACTGGGCCGCCTGACGCTGCTGCCTGAAACCAACATCATCAAGCTGCCCAACATCAGCGCATCCCAGCACCAGTTGATCGGTGCAATCAAGGAACTGCAGGGCAAGGGCTACAAGGTCCCGGATTTCCCTGAGGAACCGAAGACCGACGCCGAGAAGGCGATCCGCTTGCGTTATTCCAAGTGCCTGGGCAGCGCCGTGAACCCGGTGCTTCGCGAAGGCAACTCGGACCGCCGCGCGCCTGCCGCCGTCAAGAACTACGCTCGCAAGAATCCGCACAGCATGGGCGAGTGGAGCATGGCTTCGCGCAGCCACGTGGCCCACATGAAGCATGGCGACTTCTATCATGGCGAAAAGTCCATGACTGTAGCGAAGGCTCGCGACGTGAAGATGGAACTGGTTACGCAAAGCGGCAAGACCATTGTGCTCAAGCCGAAGGTGTCGTTGCTGGACGGCGAGATTATCGACAGCATGTTCATGAGCAAGAAGGCGCTGTGCGACTTCTACGAAGAACAGATGGAAGACGCGCGCAAGACCGGCGTGATGTTCTCGCTGCACGTGAAGGCCACGATGATGAAGGTCTCGCACCCTATCGTCTTTGGCCATGCCGTGAAGATCTTCTACAAGGAAGCCTTTGAGAAGCACGGCAAGCTGTTCGACGAGCTGGGCGTGAACGTCAACAACGGCCTCGTCAACCTGTACGAAAAGCTGGAAAGCCTGCCGACTTCCAAGCACGAAGAAATCATCCGCGACATGCATGCGTGCCACGAGCATCGTCCGGAACTGGCGATGGTGGATTCCGCCAAGGGTATCTCGAACCTGCATGCGCCCAATGACATCATCGTGGATGCATCGATGCCGGCCATGATCCGCATTGGCGGCAAGATGTGGGGCGCCGACGGTCGTCCGAAGGACACCAAGGCTGTGATCCCGGAAAGCACGTTTGCGCGGATCTATCAGGAAATCATCAACTTCTGCAAGACCAACGGCAACTTCGACCCGGTCACCATGGGCACGGTGCCCAACGTCGGGCTGATGGCTCAGCAGGCCGAGGAATACGGCTCGCACGACAAGACCTTCGAAGTATTGGAAGCGGGCGAAGCGCGCATTGTCGACATCGCCACGGGTGAAGTGCTGCTGACGCAAAATGTGGAACAAGGCGACATCTGGCGCATGTGCCAGGTCAAGGACGCACCCATCCGCGACTGGGTCAAGCTGGCCGTCACGCGTGCCCGCAACTCCGGCATGCCGGCCATTTTCTGGCTGGACCCGTACCGTCCGCACGAAGCCGAAGTGATCAAGAAGGTCGAGACCTACTTGAAGGATCACGACACCAGCGGCCTGGACATCCAGATCATGTCGCAAGTGCGCGCAATGCGTTACACGCTGGAGCGTGTCATCCGCGGCCTGGACACGATCTCGGTCACGGGCAACATCCTGCGTGACTACCTGACCGACCTGTTCCCGATCATGGAACTGGGCACCAGCGCCAAGATGCTTTCCATTGTCCCGTTGATGGCGGGTGGCGGCATGTACGAAACTGGCGCCGGCGGTTCGGCTCCGAAGCACGTCAAGCAACTAGTGGAAGAGAACCATTTGCGCTGGGACTCGCTGGGTGAATTCCTGGCGCTGGCGGTGTCGCTGGAAGACTTGGGTATCAAGACCGGCAATGCGCGGGCCAAGGTCCTGGCAAAGACGCTGGATGCCGCCACGGGGCAACTGCTGGAGAACAACAAGAACCCGTCGCCCAAGACTGGGCAACTGGACAACCGCGGCAGCCAGTTCTATCTCGCGATGTACTGGGCGCAGGAACTGGCAGCGCAAACGGAAGATGCAGCCTTGGCGGCTCAGTTCGCGCCGTTGGCCAAGCAACTGACGGCGGACGAGAAGACCATCGTGGCTGAATTGTCGGCGGTTCAGGGTGAAGCGGCGGACATTGGCGGCTATTACATGCCTGACTTTGCAAAGCTGGAGTCGGTGATGCGTCCGAGCAAGACGCTGAACGCCGCGCTGGCGGCAGCTCAGGCTTGAGGCGTTGAAGAGCTGATTGGGGCATAGCCTTTGATCGCTTTCTTCCGGCTTCGACCGGAAGAAAGCGTGAACGGCTTGATTTCTTGCAGGCATCGACGCGGATAGTTCAACAGGATTTCCGCGCTGGTTTTCGCCCCATTTAGTTCGTATCACTATGGATTATTTGGTGGCTGGGCAACCCACAGTCCCCAGCCGATCTCCGCGCTACAACGCCAGACTACCTATCTCCCCATAAGCGCGATTCAACCACACCTTGACACGCTGCCGCTCCAGCATACCGAGCCCGGAAGCTGCTCGATCCGGGTGATTAACGGCAGCCCAAAAGCTGACACTATGCTGATCGATTTTCTGCATCGTGGTATCGGGCAAACGCCGCAGGCTGATCACACTGGCACCCAGCGCTTCTGCCCGGGCAAGCTCGCCTGACGCTTCCAGAATCTCGAACCGATCCCCGCGAACCTCATTCAGGACGATGACCAGCTTGATCCGTCCGCCAAACTGATCGAGCCACTGCCGAAGCAGATCAACCGAATCGCGCCCGGCGTCCATGACGTGCCACCAGGTCAGCGTCAAGCCATTCTCCTGCGCGAGACCCATAACGTCCGCGTCATCGAGCCATTTCCCGAGAGACTGCTGCGTCTGCGCGGCAAGATCAACCAGGATGCGCCGCTGAGGATCCTCAAGCGCAAGTTCAATGATGGGGTCCAGGCTATCGTGACGATCAAGCACGGCCGGTGCCGCAAAATCCGCGTAGAAGCGCAATAACGCGCCGTGCGATTTGTCGGTGTCGAAACCCGTGAACGGGATGCTCCGATCAACAAAATACTGGGCTAATATGCGGGCGACGAGCGATTTGCCGACGCCTCCTTTTTCGCCACCGATGAAGTGGATGTAGCTCATTTCTGCGGATCCTTTGTCGAGGAGCGGGCTGGGTGGAGACAAGAATATCGCGTTTCGATGACGTAACAGCGACTTAGGTAACAGCGGCTTAGGCTACACGGAAAAGAAATGCGTGACAGCAGCATGCTGTGCTCTCGCATGAACAGGTTGAATCGGATGGACGCTGGACTTGGGGCGGCCCGCATGAGTGACCAGCGCGGCCGACCTGGCAAGACCTCAATCGAACACATGCCCGCGCTGCTAAATAAAGCAGCCAATGTGTCGTTAACTAAGTGAATTCATTCACGATTAAATTTTCCTCGACAACAGCTCCACGGTTCCGGATAGATAATTTGCCGGCTTTTTTCGAAAGGAAACGGTCTAACGATCGTGTTTTGTCCGAGTAGACGATTCCGGCGGGCTGCGGTATGTTGAATCACCGGCTGCAATAAGTCGCCCTGTTTTAAGAATGTGCCAGGCAAGCGACCTGCTGCGAATTAACAAAAATGCCCTCAACCCGGATCTTGCTTGCCAAGCGACTCAAGCTGACAACAGCCGCTCTGTGCCTCCTCGTCTTGAGCCTTGCGACGCCTTTGCTCCTCCATCAAGCACGCACCTATGCATTGGCGGAGAATGGGGTTCAATCACTAGACCGCTTTCGGGCCACGTTGCTCGCCATGGAAAGCGTATCGGTGGAACGCGGCCCCACTAACGGCGCGCTCGGCGCAGACGCCCGGAATGCACCGTTGCTGCGGCTTCCCTTAATCAACGCGCGCACCGAAAGCGACCGGCGTCTGGCAGTGCTGCGATCACTGATTGCAAGCGAAGTGTGTCCCGGCTGCACGGTTGAACGCGCGTCCCTGGATACGGCACAAACGCAGCTTGTTGCTGCCCGCAAGCGAGTCGACAGCCTCATCGCCCAGCCCGTAGAACAGCGTGACCATGATGCCGTCCTAAGCGCGGTCAACCAGATGGTCGCCGTCATTCCCAACTTCGGGCCAATGGCAAATGCCAGCTCAGCAGGCATTGTGCGGGGCGACCCCAACGCACTGAATTGCGTCTTGATCGCCCGGTTGACCGCTCAACTTCGTGAACAGGCAGGGCTTCTAGGGTCGACCTTCACGGCGGCGCTGACCGCTCACCGGCCCTTGAGTGAAACCGAATTATTCGCGCAAGAACGGGCTAAAGGACGTATAGAGGAATTGCGCAGCCTGATAGCTGCCCGCGTAGAACATACACCGATCAGCGCAACCACCTATCAGCGCCTCACCAGCGTCTATTACGACAATGGCCTGAGCTACGTGGCGCGCGTCCGCGCCATGGCAACGCGCCCGCAAGGTGCCGAACTCACGACTGCCGAACTGGCCGCGGAGTACGTGCCGACCATGAAGCCCATCGTGCAATTTCGCGACTATGTGCTGGATCTGGCGGAAACCGAAGTCAAAGGGCATCGTAATGATTCGCTGATGTTGCTGGTTGCAAGCGCAATCGGCACTGCGGGCGTTCTCTACTTTTTGCTGATTGCGTCCGTGTACTTCAGGCGGCGGTTCGTCCAACCGTTTATTGAAGCCGCGGACATCATCATGGCAATCGCCGATGGAAAGCTCGAGACCCCCATCCCTCACGGTGAACACCGGATCGAGATCCGCAGCCTGTTTCACGCGATCCTCGTGTTGAAGGAAAACAGCATCGAAAAAATGCGGCTGGAGCACGAGCGCAATATCCTGTTGCGCGAACTCGAGACCGTTGCCGACACCGACTTCCTGACGCGCTTGCTCAACCGCCGGGCGTTCGAACGCAAGGCAACCGCCTCGCTAAACAGGCGCGCGGGAACGCAAGCCAAGCATGTCCTCATCATGTTCGACGCGGACCGCTTCAAGCAGATTAACGACACCCTGGGCCACGCCGCCGGTGATCTGGCGCTGCAGACGATTGGAAGACTATGCAGCGAGATATGGCGTCAGCCGGACATCGTGGCACGCTTAGGCGGCGAGGAGTTCGCCGTGCTGACAAAGGTCGATGACGCCAGCGAGGCCATTGGCACCGCCAACGAACTGCGGCGGCGGCTAGCGTCCACGCCGCTGGAACTGGATGGTGTCCGCTTTACGGTCACGTTGAGCTTCGGGATCTCGCTGGCTTCGCAAACTGGGCGTGAGACACTCGACGCCCTTCTGCTACGTGCCGACAAGCTGCTTTACAGCGCCAAGCTGGGCGGGCGTAACTGTATTGTGTCGGACATCGAAAACTCGACAAGTCACTAGTATCTACTGTGAGGCGCGTGCAGCCGTCGCGGTTGCCCTTGCAGCGCAGAAGTGCCTGCCGCCGATCATTCCACCGTAGGCGTTCGCACGCGTACAGCGAGGAACTGCACGAAGGTGCGTACCTTGCTCGAATGGCGGCGATTCGGCAGATAAGCGGCGTAGATCACCGAATCGCCCGCATGCGGATTGACCTCAATGTTTTCAAACAGGCGCAGCAAGTGGCCCGCACCGATCTCCGGCGCCACCAGCCACTCCGGCATCAGTGCAATGCCCCTGCCCGCGAGAACGGCTTCGAACAGCACGTCAGGGTTATTGGCAATCAGGTGGCCGCGCACTTCGACCCGTTCTTCCGTGGCTCCATGGCGAAACGTCCACACCTGCCTTGTAGCGCGATGAGGTCCGCCATACGCGAAGCGCAGGCATTCGTGGTTAGCCAGCGCCTGCGGTTCAGCAGGCGTGCCGTGCCGCTCCAGGTACTCATGGCTCGCCACGACAAAACGCTTGTTGTCGGCCAGCTTCCTGACGACCAGGTTTTCATCGCGTGAGGGCAAGCCGATTCGAATCGCGACATCGATACGCTCTGCGGCCAGATCGACATAGTGGTCGGCAACCACCACGTCGAGGACCACACGGGGATACTCGCTCAGGAAGGTGGCAAGGTGGGGCGCCAGGCACAGCCGACTATATGCCGTAGGTACAGAGATGCGCAGCGCACCAACGGGCGCTGCGCCGCTGTCGAAGATGCTGTCGTCGGCTTCAGCAAGGTCGTCCAGCACCTTGCTGATTTGTTCGACGTACGCGGTGCCTGCGTCGGTGAGGGTGACGCGCCGCGTGGTACGCGTCAGCAGCGCCGTACCAAGCGACGCTTCGAGCGCATCCATCAGGCGCGTTACCGACGAAGTGGCCACACCCAGGCGCTGCGCAGCCTTGGAAAAGCCTCCGGCCTCAGCCACTTCCAGTAACGTCGTCAATGCGACCAGTTTGTCCACTTTGATGGCTCCGCTGACTTAGCGTTGCGTGGCACGCAACGCGAGATTGCTCTGCGAACGTATTCTACTAACGAATTGCAATCGATATCCTGTGCGTAATCTTCCTCAGGAGCGCGCCGTGCAAGCCATCGAAATCTCTGTTAACTACGACTTCATTTGTCCGTGGTGCTGGATCGGCCACCTGAATCTTGCGTCGGGAATTCGCGCAGCCAACCTGCCGGTACCCGTTTCAATCCGGTATGTGCCGTTCGAACTGAACCCCACGATGCCCGCGGACGGAATGGACCGGCGCGAATACCGGACGGCCAAGTTCGGCAGTTGGGTACGCTCGCAAGGTATGGACGCGCAGGTTGCGGCGACGGGCGTGGCTGCCGGCGCGCAATTCAACTACGACAAGGTCGGCAGAACGCCGAACACACGCCTCGCTCATCAGTTGATGCAGTACGCGTTGAGTATTGGCGACGCGCACAAGACCGAAGCGCTCTACCAGTCGATTTTCGCCGCGTACTTCTCGGAGGGACGTGATATTGGCCTGCCCGGCACCTTGGTTGAGATTGCCGCGAAAAACGGCTTCGACGCTGCCGCTGCGGAGGACTACCTGACGCACGGTCGAGGCCTTGAAAAGGTACTCGAAGCGCAGCGGCTTGCTCAACAGCAAGGCATTCGTTCGGTGCCGACCGTCTTCATCGCGGGCGAAGCGATCAGTGGTGCGCAACCACCGGCGGTATTCGCCAGCGCGCTGCGGGCAGCGCTCGAACGGAGCGCTGCATGAACACCTCGGTGAAGCCCCGTGCAGTGATCGTCGGTGGCTCGTTGAGCGGATTGTTCACGGCCACCACGTTGCGCCACGCGGGATGGGACGTCGATGTGTTCGAACTGTCGCCGAATGAACTGGACAGCCGCGGCGTTCGTGCCACGGCCCCATACGGCCGGCAGCACGGCCAAGGCTGCCGCCAACGCACTTGCACTGGCAACTACGCTGGCATCGACGCCGCACACCGGCGCAGCGCTCGACGGTGCGCTCGCGCGTTGGGAACGCGCACAGCTGCAGCTCGGTATTCGCATGACCGACCTTGGCGTGTCGCTCGGAAACCGCTTGATGAATATCGAACATTAAAACCAATTTTGACTACTGAAGGATCCATCGCATGACGCCTAACGCACCTGCTGCCGACCAGAACGGCGGCACAGTCAAGCTAACCCAGGGCATGACCGCGCTGTTCGCGTTCTGCTGCGGCGCGATCGTCGCCAACCTCTACTACGCGCAACCGATCACCGAGCTCATCGCGCCGGACATTCACATGTCGGGCGGCACGGCGAGCCTGATCGTCTCGCTTACGCAGATCGGCTATGCATTCGGACTGTTCTTCCTGGTTCCGCTCGGCGATCTGCTGGAAAACCGCAAGCTGATGATCACGACAGCCATTGTCTCGATCTTCAGTCTGGCGCTTGCAGCCGTCACGCATCAACCGAACGCGTTCCTGGCGGTATCGTTGCTGGTCGGTTTCAGTTCGGTCGCCGTGCAGATCCTGATTCCGCTGGCCGCGCACCTCGCGCCCGACGAATCGCGTGGCCGCGTGGTCGGCAACATCATGAGCGGGCTTCTGCTCGGGATCTTGTTGTCACGTCCGATCTCAAGCGTGGTGGCCGGTCATTTCGGCTGGCGCGCAGTATTCGGCTCGGCGGCAGTGTTGATGGCCATCGTGACGACGGTCCTGGCGTTGACAATCCCGCGCCGCCAGCCTTCGCATCAGGCGACCTACTTTCAGTTGATCCATTCGCTTGGCGAGCTGGTCGTGACCTTGCCGGTACTGCGTCATCGCGCGCTGTATCAAGGGCTGATGTTTGCCACGTTCAGCCTGTTCTGGACCGCTGTGCCGATCGAGCTGACACGTCATTACGGCCTGTCGCAAAACGGGATCGCCGTGTTCGCGCTGGTCGGCGCAATAGGCGCCACGTCCGCGCCCGTGGCAGGGCGGCTTGCTGACGCCGGGCACTCGGTGCGCGCTACGTTGATTGCCCTCGTGGTCGGGGCGCTCGCGTTCACACCGGCACTGATTCATCCGGCGTGGGGCGTGGGCGGACTCGTGGTGACCGGCGTTGTGCTGGACTTCGCCGTGCAGATGAACATGGTGCTCGGCCAGCGCGAGATCTATGCGTTGCATGCTGCCAGCCGGAACCGTCTGAATGCGCTTTACATGACCAGCATCTTCATTGGCGGCGCGATTGGGTCGGCGCTGGCCAGCAGCTTGTATGACCATGGTGGATGGACGTTGACCGCTACGGTTGCGAGCGTGTTCCCGATCATCGCGCTGATTCATTACTTGGCGGTCGGCAGGTCGGTTGCAGCGGCAACAGCTTGAACGGGGTTGAGCGCTTCGCGCGAAGGCGGGGGCGCTTTGTATCGGCTCGATTCTTCTAAATCTCAGTCACTGCGCGGTGCGATCGCCGGACCTGCCGGCGGTCCCACCGCGCAGCCGCAGTGCTACTGCTGAACCGCTGCCTAACTTAGTTCGACAATGCGGTTTGAATCGCCTCAAGCAGGCGCGGATCATCGGCCGTGACATCCGGCGAGAAACGGCCCACTACACGGCCGTCCCTGCCAATCACGAATTTCTCGAAGTTCCACAACACATCAGGCGCGGGGTTAGGCTCAATGCCATAGCCTTTGAGCCGTTCGCGAAACGGGCCGTCGCCAGTTGCGTCCGGCTGCGTGCTGGTCAGCGTCTGGTAAAGCGGATGCTGGTCAGCGCCGACCACTGATACCTTCGAAAACATCGGAAATTTCACGTCGTAAGTCAGGCTGCAAAATTCCTTGATCTCTGCGTCACTACCTGGCTCCTGACCCTTGAAGTTGTTCGCCGGAAAACCCAGAACTTCCAGGCCTTCAGCCCGCTTGTCCTCATAGAGTTTCTCCAGGGCTTCGTATTGCGGCGTGAGCCCGCACTTGGAGGCAACGTTCACGACCAACAAGACCTTACCCTTGAACGGCTCAAGCATAAGCGCTGCGCCGTCGATGGATTTCACAGGAATATCGT